>CEAC01027405.1_pt1 | contig 88701 bp, 90 predicted proteins | sample 557411 | NCBI WGS metagenome assembly CEAC01 (sample SAMEA3182094, study PRJEB8094) | gut metagenome | biome: human; feature: gut; material: Stool; isolation source: human stools | place: Canada | collected 2012-02-21
TGCTCCGCCTCGCTGCATCCGCCACTGGCGGTGCTCGGCTCCGCATCCCCATCCATCGCGACCCCCTCGCCCCCAAATTTGCATAATAAATCCCAGTTGCGATTTCCCAGTAAAATCCGATATTTGTGCGATCTTCGCCCAATATCTTCCCATAATGTAAACTTTCCATTAAAAGTTGTGAAATATTAACCTTTCAACTGCAAAAAAGGGTCAATTTGCAGGGATTAGTGAAAGGACTTTTTCTCACCGGCAAAAAAATCTTTCCTGTCGGCTTCTCTCCCCGACCAAACAAATCGAGAGCCTTTTTGCCCCACCGGTCAAACAGGGGCGCCGGTCTAAATTTTCTCAGCAGACCTCATCGGGCAATTTGGGGGTCTGCCTTAAGCGGGAACCTGCCTCCCAACAGTACCTTGAAAATTGAATATTACCGCTGATTTTTCTCCGTTTCCATGGTATAATTCCATTGTGACTAACCCACAGGAGGAACGGCTGATGCGGCAGTACAATAAAGTCTATCTGGAGATCACCAACCGGTGCAATCTGCGCTGCAGCTTTTGTCCCGGTACCCGGCGGCTGCCCCGCACCATGTCCCCGACGGAGTTCCGTCTGCTGGCGGAAAAGCTGCGCCCGGCTACCCGTTACCTCTATCTCCACCTGATGGGAGAGCCGCTGCTGCACCCCGAGCTGCCGGCACTTTTGGCCATAGCCGGGGAACTGAATTTTTTGGTGAACATCACCACAAACGGCACCCTGCTGCCCCAGGTGGGGGAGACTCTGCTGGCCGCTCCTGCCGTCCGCAAGGTCAGTATGTCCCTGCACAGCCTGGAGGCCAATGACAGCCGGGCCTTTTCCGCCTACCTGGGGAGTTGCATTTCCTTTGCCAAAAGGGCTGCCGCCGCGGGCAAACTAGCAGGGCTGCGCCTTTGGAATTTGGATGGCTCTCTCCCTGGGCAGAACGACCTGAATGCCCCCATGCTGGAGGAGCTGCACCGGGCTTTCCCCGGAGAGTGGCCCCCGGTACGGGAGGGCTATAAAATAGCAGAGCGAACCTATCTGGAATTTGGCGAGCGCTTTGAATGGCCGGATCTTTCCGCCGGGGAGCGGGAGGGAGATGCCTTTTGCTATGGGCTGCGGGACCAGTTTGGGGTGCTGTGTGATGGCACGGTGGTGCCCTGCTGCCTGGACCACGAGGGTGACCTGGCCCTGGGAAATCTCTTTACCCAGCCGTTGGAGGAGATCCTTTCCTCACCGCGGGCAAGGGCAATCTATGAGAGCTTTTCGGGGCGGCAAGCCAGGGAGGAGCTATGCCGGAAATGCGGCTATGCCCGCCGCTTTATCCGCTGATATGGGACAACCGTCAACTTTTTGAGAGAAGAAAAATCTTTTATGAACTTTAGGCTACTTTTTTTTGCCGATATGTGTTATACTGAATTCCTGTGATAGCAGGTGCTCCCGCGCCGCATGGCAAAGGACCTCTACCGCTGCAAAACTGTAATGGCCGACCGGTACAGGAAGCCGGCGCCGACAGAGAAAATTGTGAAAACAAGGAGGTGTTGGTTCAATGGGTAATCTATCAGAATTCCTGATGGAGGAGCTGAATGTGGCGACTGCCTTTACCATCCCGATATTCGGCGGGATAGAAGTGGCAGAATCCACCGTGATCTCCTGGGTCATCATGGCCATTATCGTGATCCTTACCCTGGTACTGACCAGAAACATGAGGGTGGAAAAGCCCGGCAAGCTGCAGGTAGGTGTGGAATACGCCGTCACCGCCCTGCAGAATCTCGTCCGCGGGATCATCGGCCATGAGGGAGAGCGCTATGTCCCTTATTTGTCAACCGTGCTGGTCTTTTTGGGCATTTCCAATATCTTTGCCATCTTTGGCATGAAGCCCCCCACAAAGGACCTGAATGTGACGGCGGCCCTGGCGCTGATGTCCATCATTCTGGTGCAGGCGGCATCCATCCGGCAAAACAAGGTGGGCGGTTGGCTGAAGGGCTTTACCAAGCCCTCCAAGGTCATTACCCCGCTGAATGTGATGGAGCTGGCTATCCGGCCGCTTTCGCTGTGCATGCGTCTTTTTGGTAATGTCATGGGCGCCTTTGTAGTAATGAAGCTGCTGGAGCACCTGGTGCCGGTCATCCTGCCCGCGGTGTTCAGCCTGTATTTCGATTTCTTTGACGGCCTGCTGCAGGCCTATGTATTCGTGTTCCTCACCGGGCTGTATATCAAGGAAGCCGTAGAGGAATGACCCAGGTAAAAAATATTAAATTACATGTGATTTGAAGGAGAAAAAACTATGGGTACTTTTGTTGCAATCGGCGCGGGTATCGCGGTTCTCACCGGCATTGGCGCCGGCATCGGCATCGGTATTGCTACCGGTAAGGCCACCGAAGCAGTAGCCCGTCAGCCGGAGGCGGACGGCAAGATCAGTAAGCTGCTGCTGCTGGGCTGCGCCCTGGCGGAAGCCACCGCCATCTATGGCTTTGTTATTGCCCTGCTGCTGCTGGTACTGTAAGCGAAAAATAGAGAAAGGAAGGCAAGACTCAGATGCTGAGATTAGATATCAATCTCGTATTTACCGTCATCAATCTGCTGGTTCTCTATTTCTTCATGCGCAAGTTTTTGTTCGGCCGGGTCAATAAGATCCTGGAAGAACGCAAAGCGCTCATCGAGAAGCAGTTTGCCGATGCCAAGACCGCCCAGGACGCGGCTGACGGCATGAAGACGGAATATGAAGGGAAGCTGGCCGCCGCCCAGGGCGAGGGTGAGGAGATCATAGCGCGCGCGAAGGCCGAGGCAAAAGAGCAGAGCGAAAAACTGCTGGCTGCCACCGATGCCGAGCTGGAGCAGAAGCGCCGCCGTGCCGAAGAAACCATGGCGGTGGAGCGTGCCAACGCCCTGCGGGATATGAAGAGCGAGATCGCCACTTTGGTGATAGATGCCGCGGCCAAGGCGGTAGGCGACAGGAACACCGAGCAGCAGGATAGAATGCTGTACGATAAGTTTATCGCGGAAGCAGGTGAAGCACATGGCGGCAAGATCCAGTGACGGCAAGCTGCAGGAACTGCTGGGTACCCTGAAGACGGACGGCGTAGAGGCGCTGGACCAGCTGATGGATGCCTATGAGGAGCGCCGGGCCGAACGCGCGAGCCGTCAAAAAGCGATCCTGCGGTATGTGACCCCCCCGACTGCCGAGCAGCTGGCGCAGATCCGGGAATTTTTGCGGAAGAAGTACGAAAACGAGGAGCTGCCGCTGGAGCTGGTGGAGGATAAAAGCCTGCTGGGCGGTTTCTGCATCACGGTGGGCAGCGAGGAATACGACTGGAGCATGCGCGGCCGCCTGACCCAGATGAGAAACCGTCTGACCCAGACGCCCCAGATGCTTTCCGATTCCAGCGAGGTCATTGACCTGCTGCGCACCGAAATAGACGCGGCCGCCTTTGACGGCAAGGACCACGAGGTGGGCGAGATCCTGCGGGTGGGCGACGGTGTTGCCACCGTTTCCGGCATTCGTCATGCCGCCTACGGCGAGATCGTGCAGTTTGAAAGCGGCGTAAAGGGCATGGTACAGGATATCCGCCGCGAGGAGACCGGTATCATCCTGCTGGGCAGCGAAAAGGGCCTTTTGGCCGGCGGACGGGTGGTGCGCACCGAGCGGCGTGCCGGTGTGCCGGTGGGCGAGGCCTTCCTGGGCCGCGTGGTGGATGCCATGGGCACCCCCATTGACGGCAAGGGCGAGGCGGTGCCGGCCGGCTACCGCCCCATTGAAAACGCCGCCCCTGGTATCAAGGACAGAAAATCCGTTTCGGTCCCGATGGAGACCGGTATTTTGGCCATCGACAGCATGTTCCCCATTGGACGGGGACAGCGTGAGCTTATCATTGGCGACCGGCAGACCGGTAAGACCTCTATCGCCACCGATACCATCCTGAACCAGAAGGGCAAGGGTGTTATCTGCATCTATGTGGCCATCGGACAGAAGGCCTCTACCGTGGCCAAGGTGGTTTCCACCCTGCAGAACCACGGAGCCATGGAGTATTCCATCGTGGTTTCGGCCACGGCCAGCGATCCGGCCTCCCTGCAGTACATTGCCCCCTATGCTGGTACCGCTATGGCGGAGTACTTTATGTATCAGGGACGGGATGTCCTCATCATCTACGATGACCTTTCCAAGCACGCGGTGGCTTACCGTTCGCTGTCGCTCATCCTGGAGCGCAGCCCCGGCCGTGAGGCCTACCCCGGCGATGTATTCTACCTGCACAGCCGCCTGCTGGAGCGCAGCAGCCGCCTGACCCCCGAAATGGGCGGCGGCTCCATCACCGCGCTGCCCATTATTGAAACGCAGGCCGGCGATGTATCGGCTTATATTCCCACCAATGTTATTTCCATCACCGATGGTCAGATCTATCTGGAGACCAATCTCTTTAATGCGGGCCAGCGTCCGGCCGTTAATGTCGGCCTTTCGGTTTCCCGCGTGGGCGGCGCCGCCCAGACCAAGGCCATGAAAAAGGCCAGCGGTTCTATCCGTATTGATCTGGCGCAGTACCGTGAGATGGAGGTCTTTACACAGTTCAGCAGCGACCTGGATGACACCACCCAGGAGCAACTGGCCTACGGCAAGGGCCTGATGGAGGTGCTGAAGCAGCCGCTGTACCGTCCGCTTTCGATGGCGGAGCAGGTCATCACCCTGGTGGTGGCAACGGCCAAGGGCTTCCTGGAGGTGCCGCTGACCGAGATAAAGGCATATCAGATGGGACTTTTGGACTATGTGCGGGAGAACCACAGCGAGATCATTGCAGCGCTGGAGGAAACCAAAGCGCTGGACGATACGCTGCGGCAGGCGATCCTGACGGCGGCCGAAGAGTACAAGGGCAGGTGATGGTATGGCAAGCGCAAGAGATATCCAAAGCCGCATAAAAAGCGTGCAGGATACCATGAAGATTACCAACGCCATGTACCTAATCTCCTCCACCAAGGTGAAAAAGGCCCGCCGGGCCCTGACCGAAGCGCTGCCGCACTTTGAGCAGTCGGAGGAGCTGATCGCGGAGATCCTGCGGGACCTGCCGGAGCTGGAGGACCGCTATTTTGGCACCGGGGAGCCGATCCTCGGCGGCAAAAAGGGGTATCTGGTCATCAGCGGCGATAAGGGACTGGCCGGCGCCTATAACCACAACATTTTGAAATTTGCCGAGGGCGTGCTGCAGAAGGAAACAAACCCTGCCGTATGCGTGGTGGGGCGGCTGGGTGCCCTGGCGCTGCAGAAATTGGGCTACGCGGTGGACCGGAGTTTTATCGGAATGGCGCAGCAGCCCAGCGTGGAGCGCACCAGGAGAATAGCGGCCATGATGTGCCAGAGATTCATGAGCGGGGAGCTCAGCGAGGTCTATGTCATCTACACCCGCATGGAGGAGCACGGCGAGGAGGCCACCCCCCGGCTGCAGAAGCTGCTGCCCCTTTCGGCGGAGGCTTTCCGGCCCGGAGAGGGCAAGCCCCAAAAGCCGCAGCAGGTGAACTACCTGCCGAATGCTGGGGCGGTGCTGGGTTCCATTGCCCCCAACTATGTGACGGGTTACCTGTTCGGGGCGCTGGTGGAGGCCTTTTGCAGTGAAGAAAACGCCAGAATGCTGGCAATGAAATCCGCGACGGATAGTGCTGCCGATATGCTGCGGGAGCTTTCCGTCATCTATAACAGTGTGCGGCAGGCCGCCATTACCCAGCAGATCGTAGAGGTAGCGGGCGGCGCCAAAGCACAGAAAAGGAAGAAAACATCATGATGAAAGGGATTATTACAGAGGTGCAGGGGCCTGTGGTGGATGTCTTGTTCCCCGAGGGCCAACTGCCCTTCATCAAGGATGCGCTGACGGTGCAGAACGGCGAGCAGAAGTGCGTGATGGAGGTGGCCCAGCATATGGGCGGCAACATCGTACGCTGCATCATGCTTTCCCCCAGTGAGGGGCTGTGCCGCGAGATGGAGGTCACCGCTGAAGGCGGCGGCATCCAAGTGCCGGTGGGCGACCGTACCCTGGGGCGGCTCTTTAATGTGACTGGTGAGATTATTGATGGCGGCGAGCCGCTGCCGGAGGGGGAGAAGTGGTGCATCCACCGCGACCCGCCCGGCTTTGCCGACCAGAGCCCCGTGGTGGAGATCCTGGAGACCGGCATCAAGGTCATTGACCTGCTGGCCCCCTACGCCAAGGGCGGTAAAATCGGCCTTTTTGGCGGCGCGGGCGTAGGCAAAACAGTGCTTATCCAGGAGCTGATCACCAATGTAGCCACCGAGCATGGCGGCTATTCCATCTTTACCGGCGTGGGAGAGCGCTCCCGCGAGGGCAACGACTTGTGGACCGAGATGGGCGAAAGCGGGGTGCTGAAAAAGACCGCGCTGGTCTTTGGCCAGATGAACGAGCCGCCCGGGGCCAGAATGAGAGTGGGCCTGACCGGACTGACCATGGCGGAGTACTTCCGCGATGTGGAGCACCAGGATGTGCTGCTGTTCATTGATAACATCTTCCGGTTTGTGCAGGCAGGCAGCGAGGTTTCCGCCCTGCTGGGGCGGATGCCCAGTGCCGTGGGCTATCAGCCTACCCTGGCCACCGAGCTGGGTGAGCTGCAGGAGCGCATCGCCTCCACCCATGACGGGTCCATTACCTCGGTGCAGGCAGTATATGTACCGGCCGATGACTTGACCGACCCCGCCCCCGCGACGACCTTTGCCCACCTGGATGCGACTACCGTACTTTCCCGTAAGATCGTGGAGCAGGGTATTTACCCGGCGGTAGACCCGCTGGAATCCACCTCCCGTATATTGGAGGCAGACATTGTGGGGCAGGAGCACTACGAAACGGCGAGAGCCGTGCAGAAGATCCTGCAGAAGTACAAGGAATTGCAGGATATCATAGCGATCCTGGGTATGGAGGAGCTTTCCGACGAGGATAAGGTGACCATTTACCGGGCGAGAAAGATCCAGAAGTTCCTTTCGCAGCCCTTCCATGTGGCGGAAAACTTTACCGGCGTACCGGGCAAGTATGTCCCCGTCCGGGATACCATCCGTTCCTTTAAAGCCATCATCGACGGTGAGATGGACGAATACCCCGAGTGGGCGTTCTTCAATGTCGGCACCATCGAGGATGTCATAGAAAAGGCCAAGCAAGGCGTGTAACGACCGGAAAGGAGAGGTGCCAAAATGGAGACCTTTACCCTGAAGGTGATCGGGTTTTCCCGCGTCTTTTACGAAGGGGAGGCGGTGCAGGTCCAGCTGCCGATCCAGGATGGTTCGATGGGCATTATGGCGCACCATGAGGCTGCGGTCATCGGCATTGTGCCGGGGACGATGCGGCTGCAAACGCCGGACGGCGAGTGGCAATCCGCCGTGGTGGATGCGGGCTTTGCCCGGGTGGGCGAGAATACCGTATCGGTGATGGTGGAAGAGGTGCTGCGGCCCGAGGAGATCGATGAGGAGCGCGAGCGCCGGGCGCTGGCGGAGGCGCAGGAAGAGCTGCGCCAGAAGCACAGCGTGCTGGAGTGCCAGAACGCCGAGATGACCATTCTGCGGAGCCTGGCCAGGCTGCACGCTAAGGGAATTTTTCTTTCGTAATATTATGATTTTAAGTGACGAAAAGGGAGCTGCCTGCTGGAAAGCGGGCGGCTCCCGTGCTATACTGGGGGAAGAAGAAAAGCCTGCGAAGGAGGGGCGGCGGAGCCGCCGGCCCCGCAGGGGCCGGTGACCCGCGCGCCCGCAGGGCGCGCGGGGGCGGGGCGGAGCCCCGCAGCTCCGCCGCAGATGGGGGCCCTGCAGGAAGTAGAGGAGGAGAAAAAGCGATGAGTATATTCTGCTGCCCAAGCTGCCAAAAGCCGCTGTGCCGGGAAGAGCGCCGGCTGGTGTGCCCAGCGGGGCATAGCTTTGATGTGGCGAGGAGTGGGTATGTGAACCTGCTGCTGAGCCAGCAGACCGGCCGGAAGCACCACGGGGATGACAAGCGGATGGTGAAGGCGAGGAGCGCCTTCCTGGAGCGGGGATACTATGACCCAATGCGGCAGGAGCTGATAAAGCAGGGCCTGGCGGCGGCAAGGCAGGGGATGACGGTGCTGGACGCGGGCTGCGGTGAGGGCTACTATACCGCGGAGATGGCCAAAACGCTGCGGGAGAGGGAATACCGGCCGAAGGTGGCGGGAATCGATATTTCCAAGGCGGCGCTGCAGGAGGCGGCCAAGCGGGATAGGGAGACCGAATACGCAGTAGCCAGCTGTTTTCATCTGCCGGTGGCGGGAGAAAGCGTGGACCTGCTGCTTTCGGTCTTTGCACCGTACTGTGGGGAGGAATTCCTGCGGGTGCTGAAGCCGGACGGGCAGTTTATCATGGTCATTCCTTTGGAAAATCATCTGTACGGGCTGAAGGAGGCCATCTACGAAAAGCCATACCGCAATGAGGTAAAGCCGTATGAGCTGGAGGGTTTCCGACTGGTAGACTGCCGGGAGCTGAGGTATGAGATGACGGTGCGAGGACAGGAGATTGAAAGTCTTTTTATGATGACGCCGTACTACTACAAGACCGGGGCGGCGGATCAGCAGAAGCTGCTGGCGAAAACGGAGCTGACGACGCCGGTGGAATTTGCGGTGCTGAGATATGAAAAGAAGTAGGATGCAGGGGTAAGAGGAGAGCCGAAGACGGCCCGCAGGGCAATTCGTCCGCAGGACGAATTCGGCGGCCGGAGGCCGCCTGCGGCGCCGGAACGGCGCCGGCCCTGCGGGCCGTATCCCGGATGCGGCAGGGACTGGCGGAGAAGGAAAAGGGCCGTGGCAGGGACCTGCCGCAACAAGTAAAATCAAGGAAAAAAATCATTCCCGGTAGGTGCTGCATGATACACCCGCCGGGAATGATTCGTATAAAAAAGGAGTAAGGATGGCAAATCAACCGCCGAGGTAGGCTTTTTGCACCTGATCGCTGGCCATCAGCTCGGCGCCGGTACCGGAAAGAACGATGCGGCCGGTTTCCAGGACATAGGCCCGGTCGGCGACCTCCAGGGCGGCCTGAGCGTTCTGTTCGACCAGGAGGATGGTGGTGCCGGAAGCGTGCAGCTCCCGGATGATTCCGAAGATTTGCTCCACCAGGATGGGCGCAAGACCCATGGAGGGTTCATCCAGCATGAGCAGCTTGGGGTGGCTCATCAGGGCGCGGCCCATGGCCAGCATCTGCTGCTCACCGCCGGAAAGGGTACCGGCGATCTGTTTACGGCGTTCCAGCAGGCGAGGGAAGCGCTGATAAACGCTTTCCAGGTCCGCCTCAATGCCGGAGGAGGGCTGGGAAAAAGCGCCCATCTCCAGGTTTTCCTGCACCGTCATCTGCAAAAAGACATGGCGGCCTTCCGGGACCTGGGCCAGGCCCATGCCCACCAGCTTGTGGGCGGGGACGCCGTGCAGATTTTTTTCGTGGAAGAGGATAGAGCCGGAACGGGGATGCAGAAGCCCCGAAACGGTATTTAGAATGGTGGATTTACCGGCGCCGTTGGCGCCGATGAGGGTGACGACCTCGCCCTCATGGACCTCGAAGGAAACGCCCTTAACAGCGTGGATGCTGCCGTAATAGACATGGAGATCACTGACTTTCAGCATTTCACTCATGGGTTACGCCTCCTTTTTACGGCCGAGATAGGCCTCGATGACCTTGGGATCGGACTGGATATCTTCCGGGGAGCCCTTGGCGATGATGCGGCCGAAGCTGAGCACGGCGATGCCCTCGCAGATATTCATAACAAGGCTCATATCGTGTTCGATGAGGAGTACGGCAATCTTGAAGGTATCGCGGATGGTGCGGATATTTTCCATCAGCTCGGCTGTCTCGGAGGGGTTCATGCCCGCGGCGGGTTCATCCAGCAGCAGCAGGCAGGGGTTGGTGGCCAGGGCGCGCAGGATCTCCAGCCGGCGCTGGGCGCCGTAGGGCAGGCTGCCCGCCTTGGCGTTCGCGAACTGCTCCATGTGGAAGATAGAGAGCAGCTCCATGGCGCGCTCGTGGGCGATGCGCTCGCCCTTCCAGAAAGAGGGCAGGCGGAAGATGCCGCTGGCCATATTGTACTTGATCTGGCTGCTCATGGCGACGGTGATGTTTTCCTCCACCGTCAGTTCCGAAAACAGGCGGATATTCTGGAAGGTACGGGCGATGCCTGCGCGGTTGACCTGCGCGGTGGTCATGCTGTGGATGTCCTTGCCATCCAGCAGGATGGTGCCGTGGGTGGGCTGATAGACCTTGGTGAGCAGATTGAAGATGGTGGTCTTGCCAGCACCGTTGGGGCCGATGAGCCCGGCGATCTCGGTGCGGCCGATGGTGATATCGAAGTTGTCGACTGCTTTCAGTCCGCCGAAGGTCACGCCCAGATCAATGCACTCCAGGATGGGGCTGATGGAGGCGTCGCGCTCCGGCAGGAGGGCAACGCTGCGGTTGACCGGGACCAGCTTGGTTTTATTGTGGGTCTTGACAGACATTTAAGCGCCCTCCTTCTGCAAAGATTTGGCCTTTTTCTTTTTGGCGCGGCGCAGCAGCTCGGCCGGGGAGATGCTGTGGAAAAATTCCTTCATGGTGGGATTATTGGTGGCCAGCATGACGATGATGAGGACGATGGCATAGAGAAGCATCCGGTAATCGGCAAACTCACGCATGGCCTCCGGCAGGGCGGTAAGCACAATGGCGGCGATGATGGAGCCCGGGATGCTGCCCATGCCGCCCAGTACCACGATGACCAGGATCTCGATGGACATGTTGTAATCGAAGGTGGCTGCCTTGACATTGGCGAAGAAGTGGCCGTACAGCACGCCGGCTGCCCCCGCGAAGAACGCGGCCAGCATGAAAACCATGAGCTTGTAGCGGGTAACATCAATGCCGACCGATTCGGCGGCGATGCGGTTATCCCGGATGGCCATGATGGCGCGGCCCTGCTTGGAGCGCTTGAGGTTCATCATGACAAGAACGGTGAGCAGCACCAATATGACAGCGTAGGGCAGGAGCTTTTTTGCATTGGAATAGATGGGGTTGGTATTGAGGCCCAAAGCGCCGCCGGTAAAATCAAGATTGGTGATGATATTCTTGATGATCTCGCCGCAGGCCAAGGTGACAATGGCAAGATAGTCGCCCTTGAGCCGCAAGGCGGGCAGACCGACCGCAAGGCCAAAGAGCGCCGCTACCAGGCCGCCAATGACCATGGAAAGAGGCAGGCGGACCGCCATGGGGAGGACATCCACCAGGGCGATGGACAAAAGACAGCCGGAGAAAAGACCCACCGACATGAACCCGGCGTGGCCCAGGGAAAGTTCCCCCAAAAGGCCGACAACGAGATTGAGCGAGACCGCCAGCACGATGTAGACCGAAATGGGGATGATCATATTGGAGAACTGGCGGGTGAGACTGCCGCCATACAGCAGGTAGGCGACCACAGCGTAAACCGCTGCGACCAGGATGAAGGTCAGAAGATCGCCGGAAAATTTGAATTTTTTCTGTTTCATCTTCTTACACCTTCTCATTCATTGTTTTACCCAAGAGGCCGGTGGGCTTGACCACCAGGACCAGGACCAGAACGCCAAAGACGATGGCATCTGCCCAGAGGGTGGAAATATAGGTTTTGGAGAGCTGCTCGATGAGACCGAGCAGGATGCCGCCCAGCATGGCGCCGGGCACCGAGCCGATACCGCCGAATACGGCTGCCGTAAAGGCCTTGATGCCGGGCATGGCGCCGGTGGTGGGCTTGATGTAGATATAGGACATGCCATAGAAGATGCTGGCGACAGCGGCCAGCGCCGAGCCGATGGCGAAGGTAATGGAAATGGTGCGATTGACGCTGATGCCCATGAGCGCCGCGGCGGCTTTATCCTCGCTGACGGCCCGCATGGCCTTGCCCATACGGGTGCGGTTGATGAAGAAGGAAAGCACCACCATGATGAGCGCGGTGACCAGCAGGGTAAGGATGGTGACACCATCGATGGTGACGCTGCCGATGGTGACCTGGCCCAACTGCACAATGGTGGGATAGGCCTTCTGCTGGGAACCGAAAAGGATCAGGGCGAGGTTCTGCAAAAAGTAGCTGACACCGATGGCAGTGATGAGCACGCTGAGGGGCGGCGCCTGGCGCAGCGGCTTATAGGCCAAAAATTCGATGAGGACGCCGAGCAGCGCACAGATAAGGATGCTGAGCAGCACGGCGATGAGGGGCGGCAGGCCCATCTGCGCAACGGCGATGATGCCGGAGTAAGCGCCGATCATGATGATATCGCCGTGGGCAAAGTTCAGCATCTTGGCGATGCCGTACACCATGGTGTAGCCCAGCGCGATGAGGGCGTAAATGCTGCCCAGACTGAGTCCGCTGATTAAGGTTTGGATAAAGTGAGTCATGGTAAGTTCAATCCTTTAATAAGTAGGCTTGCTCCTCCGGACAGGAGACCTGCCCGGAGGGAGCCGCTTTGAGGAGATAGAGATAAGAAAGAAAAATGAAGAATGAAGATAGCTTAATGAATTAATCCTGAGAATCGAACAGGGTGCCGACACCATCGTAGTAGAGGATAGCGCTGGCGGGCTTATTGGTGTTGCCATTGGCGGTCCAGGTCATGATGCCGGTAACACCCTCGACGGTGAGGGAGGTAAGAGCGGAAGCGAGTGCCGCGCCGCTGGTGGAGCCGGCCTTTTCGACGGCAGCCTTGATGACATAGATGGCATCATAGGCATCGGCAGCGAACTGATCGGGGGTGGCGCCGTAGGCTTCCTGGTACTTCTTAACGAAGCTCTGAACATTCTCGGCGGGGTTATCAGCAGAGAAGGGGGTGAGCATCAGAACATTGTTGGCGATGGTGGGATCCTGCTCAACCTTACCGAGGATGCCATCGAGACCATCGGCACCGAAGAAGTAGACATCACCGGCGAACTTGCCGCGAGCCTGGGTGAGGAAGGTGGAAGCTTCTTCCGCATAGATGGGGATGAAGACCAGCTTGGCACCGGAGGCGACCAGCGCATTGACCTGGGTGGAGAAATCGGTGCTGGTGGTGGAGGTGAAGGTCTGGGTCTCGGCGATGGTGATGCCCAGCTCGCCGCACTTCGCTACGAAAGCATTATACAGACCGACGGAATAATCGTTATCGCTTTGATAGAGGATGCCAACGGTATCGACCATGTTGTTATCCTTGATGTACTGGGCAGCGGCAGCGCCCTGATAGGAATCGTAGAAGCAGACGCGGAAAGCCTTATCGTTGCCATCGATGCACTTATCGGCGGAGCCGGAGGGGGTGATCAGCAGGACATCATCATCACGGGCAGCGGCAACAACGGAGGCATTCTCACCGGAGAGAACGCAGCCGAGGGAAACCTCCATGCCCCAGTCCATCAGCTTGCCATAGGCATTGACAGCGCTTTCGGACTCGCCCTGGGAATCCTGATAGCTGAGTTCGATCTGCTTGCCGGCAATGCCGCCAGCCTCGTTGATCTCCTTGACGGCCAGTTCAGCGCCGTTCTTTTCGGACAGACCGTAGTTGGCATAGGCGCCGGTGAGGGGGCCGATGCCGCCGATCTTGACAGTGGTGGCGTCGGGGGTATCATTGCCGCCGTTGTTGGCGGGTTCGCCGCCGCAGGCGGCCATGGCCAGAACCATGAGAACGGCCATCATCATACACAGAAACTTTTTCATTTTGTTTTACTCCTTTGCTTTTGCTAATTTAGAACATATATACAAAAAACGGCCCCGCCGTTTGGCAGAACCGCTTACTGTATCGGGAACAGTTAATGCAAATTCATTCCAAGAACGGCCAATATGAACGGCATCATAATCAGCAGGGGCAGTCGAATAATGCCCAGCAGGCTAATAATGACGGCAACAAAAATGGACGCCATAACCATGGCGCCCATAATAATGACGATATTGGCAGAGCTGGCAGAAGCGGCGCAGGCAGAAGAAGCCTCTGTGCATGCAGAAGCGAAGTGATGATTCTGATGAGCGGTAACGAACTTCATCATGCCGGGGCTCCTTTCCTTCACCGCTGGGGTGAATCATTGTTTCGATGGTGCAATTTTAGCGCTTTAGTTTGCTGCTGTCAAGGCTAAAAAACTGACAAATGCACACAGGAAAACCGATAAAATTTTCGACAACAGGGAGAAAATACACAAATAGGGGGAGATTTGTACTGCTTTATGTGAAGAAAATTTATCGAGCGCTAAGAAACCATAAATATTATTGTGGGAAGTCATCCAGCCGGTGGAGGACTTTTTTGAGGAAGAACAGCGAGGAAATAAGGCAGACGACCTCCGCGATAGGGAAGGCGAGCCAGACATCCTGCAGCACACCGGTGAGGGAGAACAGGTACGCCACTGGGATGAGCACGATGAGCTGACGGCCCAGCGAGACCAGCATGCTGTATATGCTTTTACCCAGGGCCTGGAACACGCTGCTGGCAACGATGCTGACAGCGGCCAGCGGGTAGGTGAAGGAGGTGATGCGGAAGGCCGGGATGCCAATGGCGATCATGGCTTCGGAGGCATCGAACAGGCGGAGCAGCGGTACCGGCAGGAAGAAGAATGCGGCCCAGCCCAGCAGCATGATGGTGACAGCGGTGATGGTGGAGGTGCGGATGGCCTGATGGATGCGGCCGCGGTTGCGGGCACCGTAATTGTAGGCGACGATGGGAACAACGGCATTATTGAGGCCGAAGAGCGGCATAAAGAAAAAGCTGTTGAGCTTGAAGTAGACGCCGTAGACCGCCGACGCGGTGGTGCTGAACGCCAGCAGGATCTGATTCATGAGGTAGGTGGTGACCGAGCCGATGGCGGTCATCAAAATGGAGGGGAAGCCGATGGAATAGATCTCGCCGATGAGGGGAAAATTGAAACGGATCTTTTTGAGATTGACACGGACATCGGTATTGTGCTTTTGATTGAGGACAATACCAAGCACTGCGGCGACCAATTGACCGATGATGGTAGCATAGGCAGCGCCCCGGACGCCCATGGCAGGGCAGCCGAGGAGGCCGAAGATCATGATGGGATCGAGGATGATATTGATGATGGCGCCGATGCCCTGAATGAACATGGTGATGAGGGTTTGGCCGGTGCCCTGCAGCATCCGCTCGGCGGTGATCTCCACAAAGATGCCGATGGAGCCGATGCAGACGATGGAAAGATACTGGGCGCCGTATTCCGCGATGATGGGGGAAACACCCTTCTGCATGGAGAAGTAGAGCTGAGAGCCGAAAACCCCGAACAGCGCGAATACTACGGCGGTGCAGATGGAAAGCAGCAGGCCAACATTAGCGACTTCCTCGGCGGCCTCGCGGTTTTTCTCGCCCAGTCGGCGGGAAAGCAGGGCATTCATACCCACGCCGGTGCCGGTGGCAAAGGCGATCATGAGGTTCTGAACGGGGAAGGCCAGCGAAACGGCGGTGAGGGCATCCTCGCTGATGCGGGAGACGAAGATGCTATCGACGATATTATAAAGGGCCTGGATGAGCATGGAGATGATGAGCGGCAGGGCCATATTAAAAATGAGCTTTTTGACCGGCATTGTCCCCATTTTGTTTTCTTTTGGCATGGAATTGACGGACATGACGACCTCCGTAAAAGTATTTTTGCACAAATAGCAGACTTAACTTATAGTATACTATTACTAAATGAGAATGTCAACGAAAGGGAAAAAGGCTCCCTTTTAACCTTTGTGTGGATAGGGTAGAACTCCAGTGATTTCACTAAATCACGCACTTCACCGATACTGGATACCGAAAAGAGCCGAAGGCAACCTCGGCATCTTTTCATGCCAAAATTGTAGAACATTGTGGTATTATGGGATAGAAAGATATTTGAAAAAATGTGTGAGATTTGAGTTCAAAAGTTGTGTATATAGGTGAAAGGGTAAATTCGAAAGTGGGGTGAACGCTGATGGATGACGCAAATATAGTCCAGTTATACTGGGATAGGAATGAGCAGGCAATCCCCGCAACAGCAGACAAGTATGGAAGCTACTGCACCTCGATTGCCAAAAACATATTGGGTAATAATGAAGATGCCGAGGAATGTGTGAACGACACATACTTGAACGCGTGGAACTCCATGCCACCGCATAGACCGAGCATTCTATCTACATTCCTTGGGAAAATAGTCCGAAACTTATCGTTTAACCGATACAAGCATAACAATGCCGACAAACGAGGCGGCGGAGAGTTGCCTGTGGTTTTGGAGGAACTTTCAGACCTGGTATCTGGCAAGGATGATGTTGGGCAGGCATTTGACCAAAAGGAACTCACGAAAGCCATTGATACATTTCTGGATAGTCTTTCTCCAGAGAATAGAAGTATTTTTATCAGCCGATACTGGTACACCGATGGCATTTCAGAAATTGCTGTCCGGCACGGCATGAATGATGGGGCAGTATCAATGACCCTTAACCGCCTCCGCCTTAAACTGCACAACTACCTTTTAGAAAGGGGCTTTGAACTATGACTAACGAAAAACTGTATGAGGTCCTTGGCGATATCAATGAGAAATATGTCAGCGAGGCAAGGGTATACAAAAAAGCAAAGAAGTCCATCTGGGCTAAATGGGGAGCGGTTGCAGCTTGTTTGGCTTTAGTATGCGTCGCGGCAATTTCCCTTTTTCCCCACAACAACGATAGTGTTACTACTCCGGGTATAGCAGACGCAGCACCGATGATTTATGTTAATGACACCTTGTATAAACAGTCTACTTCGCAAACATCGTTCAACGAATTGAAAGACGATTTTGTTTATTTAGGTGTCATTGAAAGTGATGTTACCAACTTCCAAGGCACAAATGACGCAGGTAATTATTTGGACGGCATACCCAAAGAAAACTTCCAGGCAAATCACCCTATTGTTGGCGCAGAAGTTTATCAATATGGCGAAAACATCGTCGTTGGGATTGGCGGGAAATACTGGTTGTATGAAAACTATCATAGCACAGACCTCGACGGAAACCCAGACGGGTATGGCCCGCTCCCCAATAACCAAACTTCTGGTGAAGAAGTATCAGAACAAGACCCTGCCGCAAACTGAATGAGCTATCTTCATATCGAAAGGGCAGCCGAGAAATCGACTGTCCTTTTTCTACGCCCATTTTCCGTCAAATCGACGGATGGATTGGCGGATAGGCTTATATCCACACAAAAGGTAAAAGGGAGGAAAAAGGAGGGAAAACCGTACCGGTTGGCAGAAAAATGTCCCCTGCTGTTCCCGGAAAGGAGCGGCAGGGGGAATATTTTTGTGCTTTTACAGGGTGACAAGGTTCCGGAGAACTTCGACCATCTTTTCCAGCGAACGGACGGGGATAAATTCGTGGATGGAGTGGAAGTTAAGGCCGCCGGTGGAGAGGGGAGCCCAGGAAATGAAGAAATAGGGCAAAGGACAAAGAGAAAGGGCCAGCCGGGGAGACAATTCCGGCTGGCCCCAAAAGAGAGAGGGAAAACCTGTTACTTTTCGAGTTCCTTCATGCACTTTGCAAGGAAGGCATCAAAGTTTGCGATGATCTGATCGAAGGGCTGAGAGGCATCATCGAGCCCCAGACCATAGAACGGAGGCATGGGTAGGCCACGATCGCGGATCGCCTTTTGCATTTCATCGACAAAAACGCCGACACCTTCGATAACAGCATTGCCGTAATCCAGAGGAGCCTCAGGGGGGCCGCCCCAGTTTTCATCCCAACTGGTCAGCCCGCAACCGCAGGTGGGGGAACCATCACAGCACAGCACTGCTACGGTATCATAATCCATCTGCATGTAGGAGTACATATAGTCTACTTCCTTTTCCGCCAGCTGACGGCAGTGACGGCGGAAGCCAACATTGTCATAAAGATTCTTGGTGTGCTGCCAGCGCTGGATGCCAAGGTATAGGGTTTCGGGGCAATCCATCTGCTGTACGCCCAGATCGTATTTAGCAAGGATATCAATAAATTCCTTGCTGAAGCCACCGTAGCGTGCCAGCGGAAGCACCTTATTATTGGTATTCAGTAGGCAGCTGGAGCAAAAGACGATCTTTTTGCTGCGGTTGTCATTTTTATTGTTCATTGCCATAAGATTTGCCTTCCTTTGCTTAGAGGTTTTCCGCGGTGAGGCGGAAGTCGATATTTTCCTGCTTGCCCTCGAATTCCAGTGTGCGGCGGGCGGGTACCGTGCGGCAGACGACGCAGCCATGGCGAATGACATAGAGACATTCACTTTGCAGGCGGATAGCGTCAAACTCGCTTTCGGCGTCCAGTACGATCATATTGGCGGGATTGCCAACGGTGAGACCATAGCCCGTAAGGCACATAGTGCGGGCGCTGTTGCAGGTGATCATATCAATGAGCTGGGCGACCTGCGGATAGCCGCTGAGTTGGGCGTAGTTCATCAGCAGGGCGGCACCGGCAAGCGGTGAGCCCTTGCCCATGGGATACCACGGATCCATGATGTCATCGCTGCCGATGCAGACATTGATGCCATTGGCCAGGAGCTCATCCACGCGGGTGTGCCCGCGGCGACGGGGGTAGCCGTCGGTGCGGTTTTGCAGGCAGGAGTTGGCGAAGGGATTGGTGACCATGTTCATTCGGGCTTTTTTGAGGAAGCCTATGAGCTTGAACGCGAAGTCATTATTGTAATTGTGCATGGCGGTGGTATGGCTTGCCGTAACACGGCCCTGCATTCCACGGACAATTGTTTCCCGCGCCATTGCCTCCACAAAGCGGGACTGGTCATCGGTATTTTCATCGCAGTGGATATCGATGAGCGCACCGTATTTTTCCGCGAGGTCAAAGACAAACTTGACATCGCGCAGGCCGTCCTCAGGGCTGTACTCCATGTAGGGTAGGCCGCCAACGGCATCGCAGCCCAGCTTCATGGCGTTTTCCATCAGGTCGGCGTGACCCTTTTCGGTGAAGATACATTCCTGAGGAAACGCGACGATCTGAAGATCGACGAGGTCCTTCATTTCCTCACGAACCTCCAGCAGCGCTTCCACCACAGTACCAGTCGGCTCGGTGGCATCTGCATGGGTGCGCAGGAACATGGAACCATTGGCGACTTCCCACTTGATGACATCGCGGGCGTTTTTCTTGATGGTCTCCTTGGTAAGACCCTGCATACGCTCGCCCCAGATGTTGATGCCCTCGATGAGGGTGCCGCTCATATTGTAGCGGGGCTTGCCGACGCTGAGGACAGCATCCAGATGCAGATGGGCATCGCAGAACGGGGCGGAGACCAGCTTGCCGGCGACATCAATGATCTCATCGGCAGGGTAAGAAAGCCCGCCCCCGATCTCGGCAAAGACACCGTCCTTGATGTAGAGATCGGTGAGCTCCTGATGACCGCGCATTCTGGCGTTTTTGATGAGAATAGTGCTCATAGTTTAGTTACCGCCTTTCTCCATGGATCATTTCTTATCGGCGACCAGATAATACAGGATACCGATGACGAGGAAGGTGGGAATGCAGGAACCAAGAACCGGCCAGAAGTAATAGAGCATGTTGTACATAACGGCACCGATGAGCCAGATGATGATGGCCTTCCAGTTAAAGCCGCCCTTGAACCAGTACTTGGAGGTGCTATCCTCTGCCAGCATTTCCTCGGGAACCACTTTCTGTTTCTTGATGAGGAAGTAATCTACCAGCATGATAGCGATAAGCGGAACGAAGATGGAGCCGACGATGGTGAGGAAGCTGATGAAATGACCGATGAGGTTGGGGATCAGCGCGATACCGGTCATAACGATGCCGCCGATGCCGATGATCTGCCAGGGCTTCGCCTTGGGCCAGACATTGACGAAGGAGATGGAGGCAGAGTAGAGGTTCATAACATTGGTGGTAACGGAGGACAGCACGATGATGAGCAGCGCGGGAATACCAAGCCCTAGAGAAAGCAGCATATCAACAGGGTTGGCATTGCCGGTGGTCATATAGGAGATGCCGCCCACGAACATGAAGCCCGCAGCACCGGCGAGAGAACCGATGAGGGTGCCCCAGCTGGAGGAGGACTTGCTTTTGGCGTAGCGGGTGTAGTCGCAGACCATGGGACCCCACGCGAAGGCGTTGCTGGCGACGATATCAAGACCGGCAAGCAGACCGATGGCGGCGACAGGCTGATAATTGGTGATGCTGCTCCAGCCGTAGTTCTTGATGATGAGAATGGCGGAAACAACGGTGAGAATAGCCAGCAGCGGAACGGAAACACGCTGCAGCCAGGTAATGGAACGCACACCGTAGGCAGTGATGACGAGCTGAACGATGCCGGTGACAACGATCCACAGGGCAAGGTTCTCAAAGCCGGTCATTGTCTTGATGATGCTGTTGATGGAAGCGCCGCAGATGACGGTGACATTGGCGCCCCAGCCCAGCAGCTGAATGCCGTTGGCGACGGAAGGCAGATAGGAGCCCTTAACGCCGAAGGTCATGCGGGTGGCAGCCATGGTGGGGATACGAACATTGAAGCCGATGACGCCCAGCGCCAGCAGAGGCAGGAATACCAGAATGTTGCCGGCGATGAGAATGAGTATCATTTTGCCGAAGCCCAGCTCCGCCAGCGAGCCGCCGATCATCAGACGGGGGACGGCGACATTGGCACAGAACCAGATGAATGCCATATCCCACAGACCGGTTTTCTGCTCGGTCAATGGGGTTACGACCAAGCCTTCCTTTTCTAACTTCATAAAACTACACTCCTCAAATATTCTTGAATCTTTCTATTTTTTGAACACTGTTTTGTGCGCGCGCCACACATTACAGTTTCATGTTACCGTCAACATTCGGGAGTGTCAAATGAGAAAAAGAGAATTTTGACTGAAATAGAACGGAAAAACATTGCTTTTTGGGCCGAAAAAGTGTATTATTTACGCAAATTGGACTTCACTGTTTCTGATTAAGGTAAAAATGGTGCTGGATTTCACAAATATGCCAAAAAATAAACAACAATTTGACGATTTTGAACAAGAGGAAGAGGTTATCAAAGGCAAGACAATGAAGCGGAAAGCACATGAAAGTGCTGTTTTACGCAAATTTTGACACCAAAAAAAGATTAGAGGAGGCTAAAACGGTAAACTGCACAAAAGCGATAACGAATTTTTGACAAAACGAGAGGGGGTGAAAAATATGGCGACCATTCAGGAGATCGCGAAGCGGGCGGGTACATCGGTGGCGACGGTGTCGCATGTCATCAACCGGACAAGGTTCGTCAGTGACGAACTGCGCGGCCGTGTGGAGCGGGCCATGGAGGAGCTGGGTGCGCCAAAGCAGGAGCGTGGGAAGATCACGGTGGGCTTTTTACTGCGCAACTATCGGTGCAGCTTTGCCGAGGACCTGATCGATGCCCTGCACTGTTGTGGGGATATCCACAACCGCGAGGAGCTTTCTCACCGTGTGGTGGGTCCCGGTGATATCGAGGTGGTATCGATTTTGGTAAAGACCGAGATGACCCTGCAGGAGCTGAAAACTTATCAGAAGCGCTATGGGTTGGACTACATCATACTGGACTACACGGTGCGGCTGGTGCAGACCCGCTATCACGAGACAGTGGAGGCACCCATCATCTTCCTGAACCACGACCCGAAGGTGTACCCGCGCTGCTACCACATCAACTTTGATTACCGTGCGGCGATGGTAGCGGCGCTGCGGCATATGGTCTCGCTGGGGCACCGCAACATTCTGGTTATCACACCCAAGGAGAACCCCTACACCAATCGGCTGGTGCTGGAGACATGCAAGCTGTTTTACAAGCAGAACCATATGGTATTTCCTGATGAAAACCTGGTGGAGATCGAGACTTACCTGTTCCGTACGCTGGCGCTGGAAAACCTGGACCAGGTATTGGGAACACTGCAAAGCCGCGGCATTACCGGCATTATTACCACTGAAATGATGGCGACGATGCATGTGGTGGATTACCTGCAGCATCAGGGCGTCACCATGCCGCAGGATATCTCCCTTTTGGCCATCGGGGATATCTTCCTTACCAAGTACCTGTTTTTTAACCGCACCCGTATCGATATGAGGATCATCGAGGTGGTGCAGGATATCATCAAAATAATAAAAGGGGACGGCGGGCAGCGGTTTTTCAGCATCTCGCCGGAGTTCATCACCGGGGACAGCACCAAGGCTCTGGTTTTTGACCAGTTTGACCGCCCCGGCGCCAGTCAGCTTTCGCTGGAGCTTTCCGAGGCGGATATCCAAAAGGTGCGGGCGGGTGACTACAAGGTGTGCGTTTCCACCTATATGGAGACCACGCCGGTGAGCCATTCCAAGCTGGAGGGGCTGCGGGACGGCCTGAATACGCTGGGGATCCATCTGGTGCAAAAGACCGACGCCCACGGCAGCTATGAGATCCAGGAGCTGCAATTGCAGAGCTTTGCTGCGGCCAAGCCGGATGCGGTTATCTGCATCCCTAACCTGGATGAATGCAGTGTTTCGCCTTTCCGGAAGCACCTGCCCCGCCGCACAAAGGTGCTGTTTTCCTCCTGTGTGCCGACAGGCTTTACCGCGAACCAGTACGACTGCTGTATTGCCAGCAACATGGTGGAAAGCGGTAAGCAGGCCAGCTGGCTGCTGGGCAAATACATGACAGCGCATGGGCTGACCCATGCCGCCTACCTGTGCTACGGCGGAGATTCCCAGCCGGCGCGGCACCGTGATCGCAGTGCCATCAGCATATTGGAGGAGGAGTTTCCACTGATCACACTGGATAAGGTGGTGCAGTATACCGAGGAAACGCAGGCGTACACGATGATAAACGACCTGCTGCGGGAGCTGCCGCAGATAGAGGCGCTGTACATCAGCCAAAGCCGCATGGCGGAGGCGGTGCTGGGAGTACTGTCGCTGCTGGGGCGTACCGATATTAAGGTGGTGACGCAGGGCGTAAGTAAGGAAGTGATAGACCAGCTGGATGAGCACAGTAATGTCATTGGCGTGGTGGTGCCGAACAGCTATGAAATAGGACGGCTGCTGGCATACGCCTGTGCTCACTATTTTCTTGGAGTGGAGCCTGCCCCCTTTGTGGCGGTCGATCCGGTGGCTTTTACACCGCAGAATCTTTCCGGCGCATGGTTGAGCGTTATGAAAAATAAGCTGACATAAAAATTCCCCCTGCTGTTCCCGAAAAGGAGCGGCAGGGGGAATATTTTTGTGCTTTTACAGGGTGACAAGGTTCCGGAGAACTTCGACCATCTTTTCCAGCGAACGGATGGGGATAAATTCGTGGATGGAGTGGAAATTGAGACCGCCGGTGGAGAGGTTGGGGCAGGGGAGCCCCTCGTAGGAGAGACGGGCGCCATCGGTGCCGCCGCGGATGGCGACGATCTTGGGAGTGACGCCGGCCTTTTGCATGGCGGCTTCGGCGTTATGGATCAGGTACATATGGTCGGTGAGCTTCTCCTTCATATTGTAGTAGCTATCGGTCATATGCAGGGTAAAGGTGCCGGCACCGTATTTCTGATTCATAAAATCGGCAGTTTGCTGCATGAGCACCTTGCGGGCCTCGAATTTTTCGCGGTCGTGATCGCGGATGATGTAGGCCGCTTCGGCGGAGGATTCATCGCCCGACATTTCGCAGAGGTGGAAGAAGCCCTCATAGCCCTCGGTGTGGGCGGGAGTTTCGGCGGCGGGCAGCAGGCCGATAAATTCCGCCAGCAGCAGGGCCGCGTTCTTCATTTTGTTTTTGGCACTACCGGGGTGGATATTGAGCCCCCGCACCTTGACCGTCGCCGCCGCGGCATTGAAGTTTTCATACTCGATCTCGCCCAGCTCGCCGCCATCCACGGTATAGGCTTCCTTGGCAGGGAAGCGATCCATGCGGAAGCGGTCGGTGCCGCGGCCGATCTCCTCATCGGGGGTGAAGCAGACGGCAATGGGACGATGCTTTACCTCGGGGTGAGCCAGCAGGTACTCGCACAGGGTAACGATCTCCGCCACACCGGCTTTATCATCGGCGCCCAGCAGGGTGGTGCCATCGGTGACAATAAGCTCCTGGCCGATGTATTCCTCCAGGAAGGGATAATCAGTGGGGGAAAGGGTGGAAGCGCCCAGCTCCAGTACGCCGCCGGGGTAGGTGACAATGCGGGGCTTAATGTGATCGCCGCTGACGGCGGGACTGGTATCCATGTGGGCAATAAGGCCAAGGGCTTCGCCCTCGCCGGGGAGATAGCCGTAAACATAGCCATCGGCATCCTGCTCTACATCGGTAAGTCCCAGGGCTTTCAGTTCTTCAGCAATGGCGGCCCCCAGCACCAGCTGATTGGGGGTGGAGGGACAGGTCTCGCTCTTTTCATCGCTGTTGGTGCCGTAGCCCACATATTTTAAGAAGCGTTCGGTAATATTCATGGGATGAGCCTCCTTCGTTTATTTTAGGAATCCGTTGACGATCTCCCGCTCGGCTTCCTCTTCGGTCAGGCCGAGGGTCATCAGTTTGATGATCTGCTCACCCGCGATCTTGCCGATGGCGGCTTCGTGGATCAGGGCGGCATCAACATGGTTGGCGGTAAGGGCCGGGGTGGCGATGACGCAGGCCTTATCCATGATGATGGCGTCACATTCGCTGTGACCGGCGCAGGCATTGTTGCCATTGATGCTGCTGCGGAACTCCTGCTTGCTGTGGTCCCGTGCCACGCTGCGGCTTACCACATCGGTGCTGCAGTTCTCACCGTTCAGATCGATGGCAAAATCGGTGATGGCGTGTTGGTCGCCGGTGGTCATGATCTTTTCGTGCACCGTAAGGGTGGAACCGGCCGCCAGAGTGCCGCCGGTTTTGCGCAGGGTGTCATCTACGCCGGCGATCTGGGTGGTCTCCATATCCATGGAAGCCCCTTCCTCCAGGTAGACAATGGTGGTGGGGTTCATTACCCGCTTGCCGCGGCCTTCGCCTTCGCCGTAGTGCTTTTCCACATAGCGCAGGTGGGCGCCTTTCCCCACATGGAAGGTATGGATGCCGTCGTGGGAGGTTTCCTCGGCCCCGGCGCAGTGGATGCCGCAGCCCGCAATGATGACCACATCGGCGTTTTCGCCAATATAGAAGTCATTATAGACCAAGTCCTTAAGGCCGGTTTGGCTGACGACCACGGGAATGTGGACGCTTTCATTCCTGGTGCCGGGGGCGATGATGATATCAATGCCGGGTTTATCGGTTTTGGTGACGATATTGATGTGGGCGGTGGTATTGCGCCCGGCGGGGGCGCCGTTGGCGCGGATATTGTAGGCCCCGATGGGCAGGCTGTCGAGATCGGCGACCTCTTTCAGCAATCGTTTCTGGATTTCGTCAATCATGGTCAGCGCACCTCCTTGATGGGATCGGAAAGCATACTGCACACCGGCGGGGCGGTATCGATATTGCGCAGCAGGCGGGGGAGGACTTCCTCCCGGGGACCGCATTCCGCCAGGCGGCCATCCTTCAGCAGAACGATGGTATCGGCGATATTAAGGATACGCTCCTGGTGACTGATAATGAGGATGCTGCCGCGGGTCTGCTCGTACATCTTTTCAAAGACACGGATGAGATTCTGAAAGCTCCAAAGGTCGATGCCGGCTTCCGGCTCATCAAAGACCGAAAGGGCGGTGCCGCGGGCCAGTACCATAGCGATCTCGATGCGCTTTAATTCACCGCCGGAGAGGCTGGCGTCCAACTCACGGTCGATATAATCCCGGGCGCAAAGACCAACCTCGCTGAGGTAGGCGCAGACTTCGGCGATATTGGCGTCCTTTCCGGCGGCCAGGTTCATCAGGTCGCCGACCCGTAGGCCCTTAAAGCGCACCGGTTGCTGAAAGGCATAGCTGATGCCCCGGCGGGCGCGTTCGGTGATGGAAAGGGCGGTGATGTCCTCGCCATCCAGCAGGATGCGGCCGGAGGTGGGGGTATAGATACCGGCAATGATTTTGGCTAGGGTGGATTTACCGCCGCCATTGGGGCCGGTGATGGCCACAAAGCGGTCCTGGATCGTCAGGCTGATATCGTGCAGTATTTCACGGTTTTCTTCGGTTTCGTAGCTGATGTGTTGCAATTCCAGCATAGAATACTCCTTACATAATAAGAGATGGATAGGCCGCAAATAAGACCTTACGAGTATAGTTTACACATTTTTGGGGCAAAGTGCAAGGCTGTGGGGGAAATTCTCCATAAAAAAGGAGCAAAACAGTAATGCGGCGGGGGAAATGACGAGTTAGCCTTGGCAAACTGCACAAGTTTTTTGTTAGTCAAGGCTAACCTGATGGCAGGACTGCCGAAAATGCGGGAGGAGAATTTTTTTTGAGAAAAATCCATTGACAAGAGAGGGCGGTTTTTGTATTATAATGCATGGTTAGCAAGCGCTAACTGCAAAGTGACATCAGCCAAAAGAAAGACACCGGCTGAGGAACGGAGGACAAACAAATGATGCCTTTAAGCCTGGCGCAGGTAGGGGAAGAAAATATCATCAAGCGCATTGGCGGCAGCCCGGAGGTAAAACGCCATTTGGAGAATCTGGGCTTTGTGGTGGGCGGTGAAGTGACCGTGGTAAACACCCTGGGCGGCAATGTGATAGTGAATGTAAAGGAAGCCCGCGTGGCCATCAGCAAAGAGATGGCGGTAAAAATTATGGTATAACGGCAGCGATGCCTTTTTACACTACATAAGCACAAGCGAAATGTGACAAGAAGGAGGAACCAGACGATGAAAAATCTGAAAGAGGCCAAGATCGGCGAGACCGTCCGTGTGGTAAAGATCCATGGCGAAGGCGCCATCAAGCGACGCATCATGGATATGGGCCTGACCAAAGGTGTTGAGGTTTATATCCGCAAGGTAGCGCCGCTGGGCGATCCCATCGAGGTAACGGTGCGCGGGTACGAGCTTTCTCTGCGCAAGGCCGATGCCGAACAGATAGAGGTAGAATAAGTCGGACCCCGCGGGAGGCTGCATCCCGCATTTTTAACGACATATGGTTAGCGTCCGCTAATCAAAATCATCAGAAAGAGAGGCCATAACGCATGGATGTAAGAATTGCCCTTGCCGGTAACCCCAACAGCGGTAAAACTACCCTGTTCAACGCACTGACCGGCTCCAACCAGTTTGTAGGCAACTGGCCGGGTGTTACCGTAGAGAAAAAGGAAGGTAAGCTGAAAAAGCACGAGGGTGTTACCATCACCGACCTGCCCGGCATTTATTCCCTTTCCCCCTACACCCTGGAAGAAGTAGTAGCCCGTAATTATCTGCTGGGCGAGCGCCCCGATGCCATCCTGAACATCATTGATGGTACCAACCTGGAGCGTAACCTGTACCTAACCACCCAGCTGACCGAGCTGGGCATCCCGGTCGTCGTCGCCATCAACATGATGGATTTGGTAAAGAAAAACGGCGATAAGATCAATGTAGAAGAGCTTTCCCGCCAGCTGGGCTGCAAGGTTGTAGAGATCTCTGCCCTGAAGGGGACCGGCGTGATGGCTGCCGCCGAGGCTGCCATTGATGCCGCCAAGAACAGCAAGACCGTTCCGCAGCACACCTTCTCCGGCAGCGTAGAGCACGCCCTGGCCCACATTGAGGAAGCCGCCGTGCACAATATGCCCGAAGAGCAGCAGCGCTGGTATGCCATCAAGATCTTTGAGCGCGATGATAAGGTGCTTTCCTCCCTGAATATCGATAAGGGCGTACTGGAGCACATCGAAAATGACATCAAGGCCGTAGAGACCGAAATGGATGACGATGCCGAGTCCATCATCACCAACGAGAGATATATCTACATCGGCGAGGTCATTAAGGCCTGCTACAAGAAAAAGAATCACGGCGGTCTTTCCACCTCCGATAAGATCGACCGCATTGTGACCAACCGGTGGCTGGGACTGCCCATCTTCGCGGTCGTCATGTTCATCGTTTACTGGGTGGCCATGGTGGGCGTGGGCGCCCCCGCGACCGACTGGGCCAATGACGGACTGTTCGGCGATGGCTGGCACCTGCTGGGCATCGACGGCGGATACGGGAAGCTGGCCGAGGAATACGGCGAGGCTTCCCTAATCGTAGACGGCTATGATGCCTACATCGAAGAAAATGGCTCGCTGGCCGCAGATGGCACCTTTACCTATGAGGTAGAAGATGAGGAAACCCTTGCTGTCTCCACCGAGACGGCGACCATGGCAGACTATGAAAAGGCCAAGGCGACCATCGAGAGGATCGGGGAGGAGCCCGACCCCGCTGATTACGGCGTATGGGTACCCGGTATTCCTGTACTGGTAGGCAATGCCCTGGAAGCTGCCGGCACTGCCGACTGGCTCTCCGGTCTGATTCTTGACGGTATTGTGGCTGGTGTCGGCGCTGTTTTGGGCTTTGTTCCCCAGATGCTGGTGCTGTTCCTGATGCTGGCTTTCCTGGAGGCCTGCGGCTATATGGCCCGTATCGCCTTCGTACTGGACCGTATCTTCCGTAAGTTCGGCCTTTCCGGTAAGTCCTTCATCCCCATGCTCATCGGTACCGGCTGCGGTATCCCCGGCATCATGGCTTCCCGTACCATCGAGAATGAGCGTGACCGTCGCATGACCATCATGACCACCACCTTTATCCCCTGCGGCGCCAAGGTTCCCTTCATCGGCATGATCGCCGGTGCTCTGTTTGGCGGCAGCGCCTGGGTTTCCACCTCCGCTTACTTCATCGGCATGGCTGCCATCATCATTTCCGGTATCATGCTGAAGAAGACCAAGATGTTTGCCGGCGATCCCGCTCCCTTCGTTATGGAGCTGCCTGCATACCACTGGCCCACCTTGGGCAATGTCCTGCGTTCCATGTGGGAGCGCGGCTGGTCCTTCATTAAGAAAGCCGGTACCATCATCCTGCTTTCCACCATCTTTGTGTGGTTTACCTCCCGCTTCGGCTGGCTGGACGGGCAGTTCGGCATGCTGGAGGAGGATCAGATCAGCGCTTCCATCCTGGCCAAGATCGGTAATGCCATCTGCTGGATCTTTGCACCTTTGGGCTGGGGCAACTGGCAGGCGACCGTTGCTTCTATCACCGGTCTGGTTGCGAAGGAAAACATCGTTGGTACGCTGGGCGTACTGTACAGCGGCGGCGCCGGTACGGTATATGATGCTATCGCGGCTGCGTTCACCGGTATCACCGGCTACAGCTTTTTGGTATTCAACCTGCTGTGCGCTCCCTGCTTCGCGGCCATCGGTGCTATCAAGCGTGAGATGAACAGCCCCAAGTGGACCTGGTTCGCTATCGGTTATCAGTGTGGCTTTGCCTATGCGGTAGCTCTGATGATCAACCAGTTCGGCGGCCTGTTCACCGGCAATGCCAATATCATTGGTGTGATCGCTGCGGTCATCGTACTCGCTGCTATCATCTACATGCTGGTACGCCCCTATAAGGAGGCCACCAAGCTGACCACCAAGGTAGAGATGTAATTCGCAAAATCACTTTAGACCATAGACATAACAGAAAGGAGTCGGACTTATGCTAGCATGGATCACGGAAAATATCGGTACGATTCTGATCTCGGCCGTATTGCTTCTCGTTGTTGTACTCATCATCCGGAAGCTGGTAAAGGACAAGAAAAAAGGAAAATCCAGCTGTGGCTGCAACTGTGCCCACTGCGCCATGTCGGGCTCCTGCCACCAGAAGTAACAAAGCAACAGGCGGGGAGACGCGGATGGAAGCATCTGCGTTTCCCCTTTGCCTTAACAGGAGGTAAGCAATGGCTAACCAAAACGCACTGACGGCCGCCCATATCCGCTACCTGCTGGTGCTGCTGCGGCTGACTGCCGCAAACGGACACACCCGCTGCGTCGATCTGGCGGCGGCACTAGAGCTTTCCCCGCCCAGCGTCCATAATATGGTGGATACCATGACGGCGTTGGGGTTAGTGAAGAAAGGCACCCGCGGGGCGGTCTCGCTGACCGAATACGGCAGCAGAACGGCCGAGCGGTACCAGCGGTACTACCACTGTGCGGCGGCACTGCTGCGGCAGGGTTTCCCGGAGCTGACAGAGCCGCAGACGATGATCTGTCAGCTGCTGGCGCAGGTGCCGGAAGAAAGCCTGGCGGGGCTGTGTGACCGCCAGGCGGTAGAAGAGGCAGCCTCCTAAGGAGGACCCCATGAACATACAGGAACTGTGCTGGACTGCGGCGCTGCTGCTGGCGGTTGCCGCGGGACTCAGTTACATCAAATACAAAATAAAAACACTGCTGAAAAACGCGGCGGAGAAGAAAGGATGAGTGAGATGGTACAGATGACGCTGAAGGTGGATGGTATGGCCTGCGGCATGTGTGAGGCGCATATCAATGATGCCATCCGCAGCCACTTTGCTGTAAAGAAGGTGAGCTCCAGCCACACCAAGGGCGAAACGGTCATCCAGTGCGAGGAACCGCTGGGGGAGGAACGCCTGCGGGCGGTGATCGCCGAGACTGGCTATGAGTTGAAAAGCGTGACCACCGCGCCCTGTGAGGAAAAGCACGGCCTGGGCGGGCTGTTCCAGCGTAAATAAAGCGGAGCCAAAATGATATACTAATAGCACAAGCGGAAAGGGGGCATCGGGATGTCGGAAGAACTGGTGGTGGAGCAGTGCAGCCCCACCATGGCGGGGCTAAAAACAGGAAACCTATTCAGCTGCCCAGCGGAGGATACCCGCACGCTGTGGCAGAGTATCCGCCGACTGAACCAACGGCTGGTGCCCTGCGGTATCCGGCTGGTGCCGGTAAAAAGCCTGGGTGACCGGGAGCTCATCTACATGTATCGCCCGGAAAAGCTGCGGCGGGACCTGCGGGAGCAGGGGGCACGCGCCATTCTGAGGGAAAAGCGCTACCCCACCGAAGACCCCGAGCGCTGTGTGGTGGAGCTGGTGCGCCGCCTGAACAGGGGAAAGGATTTTCCGCATGAGATCGGATTGTTCCTGGGTTATCCGGCGGAGGATGTCAGCGGATTTATCCGGCATGGCGCCCGCTGTGCCAAGTGCGTGGGCACCTGGAAGGTATACGGCGATGAGGAATCCGCCCGGAAGAAATTTGCCCTGTACCAGAAGTGCACCCGCCTGTACTGCGAAGCCTATCGCAAGCACAATAACCTGGACCGGCTGCTGGTGCGCACGCACGGCAGCTGAGCAAAAGCCCCGCCATTAGCGGGGGCTTTTCTTTTGGGGCCGGGTGTGGCATAATAGGGATAGTAAAGCGGAAAAGAGGCGCGGTAAAATGGAAAAACCGAACTTCCAGCGGGAGACTGAAAAAGCAATAGAGCGGCTGTGCGTGGTGTCCCGTCCGCCGCTGCTGCTGCATGCCTGCTGCGCGCCTTGCTCCTCTTATGTACTGGAGTACCTGACCCAATATTTCTCCATTACGCTGTTTTTCTGCAATCCCAATATCACCGACCCGGCGGAATACCAAAAGCGGCTGGCGGAGCTGCGGCGCTTCTGCGCCGAGGCGCCCTTTTGCCGGGATGTGACGGTGGTGGAGGATTCCATCTCCTCCGAGGCCTTTTTGCGGGCTGCGGCCGGCCTGGAGGACGCCCCTGAGGGCGGCAGCCGGTGTGAACGGTGCTTCCGGCTGCGGCTGGAACGCGCGGCGGCCTATGCCCAAGAGAAAGGATTTCCTCTTTTTGCCACCACGCTTACGGTAAGCCCCCATAAAAACGCTCCGCTGCTCAATGCCATTGGGCAGGAGTTGGGCAAGCGGTACGGGGTAGAATACCTGCCCTCTGATTTTAAGAAAAAGGGCGGCTATCAGCGGTCCATCGCGCTTTCGCGGGAATATGGTCTGTACCGCCAGCCCTACTGCGGGTGCGAATTTTCCCGCCGGCAGGCCGAGCGGGCAGGCCGCTGATACAAAATCCCCAAAGGAATAAAGCACGCAAAAAAGACGCCGAAAGGCGTCTTTTTTGCAAACCGCAGAAGTTTTTCGCAACCGGCGCAGGGATAGGAAAGGGGCGGGCGTGGGTTGAACCCATATGCCCGCCCGCAGTTCTAGCTTACAGCACAGTTCCTAATGGCTTGGATCAGCCCTCAGCAACCATCTCGAACACCAAGGCGTTGGTGCCGGTGGAATCCAGCAGGGCGACCATGATGGGGCCGTTCTCGCCCTCAGCAAAGACAGCGGCATAGGTGACACCCTCTACCTCGATCTTTACAGTGGTGTCATTTACAGCAGAGTAGGTACCTTCGGGTGCAGTGTCGTTGCCCTGATACAGTGTAACGGTGGTCTCATCATTGAAATAGAACTGATAGTAGTCGTCCAGCTGGCTCAAGGTAGCAGTGACCTGATCCTCGGTCATCATTTTGCCATCGACGCAGCCGCCGATAAAGCTCCAAGCAGTGCCGACCAGATCAGGGACGGTATCCATAAAGGTATACATGGTCAGGACGCTCTGAGCATCCTCGCCGCCCTCATTGGGGGTATCTACGGGGTCGGGATCGGGGGTGGGGGTGGGCGCGGGCTCATCGCCGCAGGCGGCCAGCGCCAGCAGCATTACAGCAGCCAACAGGATTGCAAGCAGTTTCTTGTTCATGGTTTGGTTCCTCCAAAAAATTTTTTCTTTTATATAAACCGCGGAGTGCGGTCTATAACGGTAATAATGGTTCATTCGTAGATCAGGGTAGAGAGTTCTCCGCCCTCGCACAGGAAGAATACGCTATCGGAGTAGGCGTAATTATCCATGGCGTCGCGCATCTCAAATACCATGCCGTAGCGGCCGTTCGGCAGCTCCATTTCGGCAAAAGAGGTATCAGCGGTCACGGTCAGCTCCTCCACGGCATAGGCCTCCAGGCCATCCTCCCCGGAATAGGAGGAGAGATACCAGATGGTGGTGAGGGTATCGCCGGGCTGCAGCAGCCGCAGCTCCTTATCGGACATACCGGCTTCGCCAATGCCCTGGCGGGCCCCCAGGATGCTCCACTCTTCCGTGGTAAAGTCGTAGGCGACCTGCAGATTGTAGGGCTCGCCGTTCAGCAGCACCGGCACGGAGTAAAGGTTATAATCCTCACCCTCAAAGCATAGCTCCATGTAGACCATATGCCCATCAATGCCGCCCCATACGCCGCGGAAGTTATCGGAGAAGACACCGTTTTCCCAGTCAGCGTTCATGTCGTTATCGGTGCCCAAAAGCAGCATGATGTCGTTTTCTTCATCGAAGTAGTACAGCGAAAAACCGATGCCCGCCAAAATGCTGTCGGCTTCCGGCCCCAGGGTGAGATGGGAAACACCGTCCTCATCCACCTGCAGCGGCATACCGTCCCAACCCATAGCGGCCAGGCTCTGTATCTGCGGCAGCTCCTCGTAGTTCATGCCGGAGATATACTCCATCCCGGCGTCGTCCAACTGGCCGGTCAGCTCGTAGGAGTAGAAATATTTGAACGCCTGGCCGGCGCCGACATTGGTGTAGCCATACAGATCGTTCAGGTCGCCATTGTAGGAATAGTAGCAGGAAAGGCCGGTGGATTCGGTACGGTAGGGCCCGCTGACCCGGTACAGCACGCAGTCCTCCAGGGCTTTCAGCACATCTCCGGCGGTTTGCAGCAGGCCGGCGCTCTGCCGGGCCATGTGGCCCAGATCCACCATGTTGGTGTAGCCCTGCTCACGGGTGTTGCCGCCGTAGTTTTCGCTCTGCGCGGCAATGCGGGCAAACCGGGAGAAGAACCCGGGATCCTCGCAGGCAGCGGCCAGCGCTTCAGCGCCAAAGGCCTCATAGGCATCCAGCAGCGGGCCGGTGCGGGTCAGGTCGGTCAGGGAAAGGGTGGCGTTGCTGTGGGTGCCCACCGCCTGGCAGCCGGCGTAGTAGGCATCACAGATGACCTCACCCAGTGCGGCGCCGTCCATGGCGGGATCGGCGGCCAGGGCGCCCAGCCAGCCGGTATAGTCCCATCCGTTGGCGGGCTCCACTTCCTCGGAGGCCACCAGATAGCGTGCGGTACCGGCAAAGGTGCCCGCCACATCCACCGTGGCCATCAGGCAGGTATCAAAGCCTACCAGCTCCAGGGGCGGATTGTTTTCATCGGCTTCCCACACCCGGCCAAAGGCAGTCTGCATCTCATCCAAGGTCAGGGAGTCATAGCCGTAGCGTTCATCAAAGGCCGCGCCGCTTACCGAGCCGCCCCCGTGATTCCAAAAGAGAACGGCAGTCTTTTCAGCCGGGTAATTTTGCTTGCAGTAGCGCAGAAAATCCGTCAGCGTGGCGGCATCGCCCATGCTGGCGGGGGGCAGCTCATCCACCAGGGTAAGCCCCTCGCTATCATACACATAGCGCTGCAGGATATCGGCATCAACAACATTGTTCTGCCAGGTCTTGGCGCCGCCGGTTTGGATGACGACCCGGACATTCTCAGGCAGGGCCACCTCCATCATTTCCATCAGGTCGCTGGTGGCAAAGCCGCCGTTCGATTCCAGGTCGCTGCCGCACAGGTACCAGTAGATGGCCCAGGTGCCGGCCTCGGCGTTGGGTTCGGGCGTGGAGATATCTTCTCCACACGCACCAAAGGCCAGCACCAGAAAGAGCGCCAGCAAAGAACTCAGTATTCTTTTTTTCAAGGGTAGTTCCTCCATGTTGATTGGGTAAAATGAATAATTGCGACAAGAGTACACTATTTAATTGTCTTCATTGTAGCATGGGAAAGCAAGTGGAAATGGCCCAAGTGCGAAATGCGAAAAAATCGGTGTGAAATGCAGCGCGATATAGTTGCAAAATCGACATGGATAAAATAGAATAAGACTAACGACAAGAGGAGGTGAGGGGCATGCTGCGCATTGGCGTATGTGATGACGATAAGGAATTCCGGCAGCGCTTGGTGCAGATGATCCGCATTTGGTCGGATCACAGCGGGATCCCCACCGAGCTGTATCCCTTTGATAACGGGGACGAGCTCATCTCCAAAAACGCGGCCTTCCGCATGGATATCATCCTGCTGGATATTGTGATGCCGCTGCTGAACGGTATGGATACCGCGCGGGAGCTGCGCGCGCAGGATACCGCGGTAAAGATCATCTTTTTGACCTCCTCTCCGGAATTCGCTTTGGAATCCTACGAAGTAAGGGCACAGGATTACCTGCTCAAGCCCATCACCTACGAGCGGCTGCGGCGGGCCCTGGAGGATTGCAGCCATCTCTTTGAGGCGGAGCCGAAAAACATGGTGCTGAAGACCTCCTTCGGCTTCCAGAAGCTCTATTTCCACGACATCGAATACGCTGAAGCCCAGAATAAACGGGTGGTATTTTATCTGCGCGGAGATAAGGTGGTGGAAACCTCCGAACCGCTGCGTTCTTTTGAGGAGCGCCTGACCGTCAGCAGCGGGTTCTTCAAGTGCCACCGCAGCTACCTGGTGTACCTGCCCAATGTCGATCACTTTAATAATAACGAGATCTTTACCAAATCCGGCCGCAGCATTCCCATCGCGAGGGGCTACGGCAAAGCCTTTCAGGAGGCTTATTTCGCGCATATGTTCCAAGAGGAATAAAGAAAGAAGGGACCTCCATGCTGGAAAGCATATTGGCTGTGCTGCATAATGCTACTACGCTTCTGTTTGGCGTTTACATATCTGCAGCCTTCCTGGGCGTTCGCATGAACCGCCACAATGTCTTTACTCTGCTCATTTTTTCCGGCGCGGTGGGAATCATCTATATCGCTGCTTACCTGGGCCTGGGCACCGAGGGTACCGAAAAAATCTATCCTCTTATTATCCACCTGCCGCTGGTGCTGTTCCTTTCCCGCTACTATAAGTACAAACCGGCGCTTTCCGTCCTTTCGGTGCTTACTGCCTATCTTTGCTGCCAGATCAGCAAGTGGGTGGGCCTGGTGGCCTATGCTGCCATGCCCCAGATGTGGATCTACTACGCGGTACGCATCACCGTCACAGTCATCACCTTCATTATCCTTATACGGTTTGTCTCCGATGCTACCGCGCAGCTGTTGCAAAAGCCCACTCGGTCCCTCCTCATCTTGGGCCTAATGCCCCTAGTCTACTATGTGTTTGATTATATCACCGGCGTATATACCACGCTGCTGTATTCCGGCCGGGAGGTCGTAACGGAATTTTTGGGCTTTGTGCTGTGCATCGCCTACATCCTGTTCCTGTTCATGTACTTTAAGCAGTATGAGGAAAAACGGGAAGTGGAGCTGCGCAACCAGCTGATGGAAATGAAGCGTACTCAGTCCGAAAAAGAGATCGAGGCAATCAAACGCTCCCAATATGAAATTTCCATCCTGCGGCATGATATGCGCCACTTCCTCACCAATATTTCCGGCTACATCGAAAATGGCGAGACCGAAAAGGCGCAGGAATTCATCCGCGAGGTCATCACCGCCACCGATAATACCGCCACCCAGTGTTACAGCAAAAATGAGGTAGTCAATCTGATCCTCTCCTCCTACGAGGAAAAGATCAAAGCCTGCGGCATCGAGTTCAAATACTCGGTGCAGATACCGGAGGAACTGCCCTATTCCGAGGTGGATCTGACTGCCATTCTCTCCAATGCGCTGGAAAATGCTATCCACGCGGTCAAAAAGCTGCCGCCGGAAAAACGCTATATCGAGCTGGACCTGCGCATGAAGGAAAACAAGCTGCTCATTTCCATCAAGAATACCTTTGCCGAGGCCCCGGAGCTGCGGGACGGCCTGCCGGTGGCCAAGGAGGAAGGCCACGGCTTTGGCAGCCAAAGCATCCGTTATGTGGCGGAAAAGCTGCACGGCAATTGCCAGTTCTCGGTGGTGGATGACCGCTTTGTACTGCGGGTAGTGCTGTAAGCCGTAATACATAAAGGGAGATACCGGTGTGGGTACCTCCCTTTTTTCGCAAAAGGAATGCCCCCGGCCGGGCTCTCCGGCGGGAGGCAGTATTTTATGGGGTCAGAACGCGACCTTCATAAACAGGGCAACGCAGCACAGGATAACAGCCAGCGGAACATAAAGGTACCGGCCGATGCCATACCACAGGCGGCCGCGGGTCTTCCCGCTGCCGGTATTGATGGCCGAAAGCAGCTCGTCCTTTTTCATTACATAGAACCAGGAAACAGCGCCCAGCGTAGCGCCGATGGGGATGATATAGATGGAAACAAGATCCATCCACGGCCCCCATTGGGAGATGGTCTCCATACCGATGCCGAAGCCAAGGCACAGTACAGCCAGGATGATGAGGGTAGCGGTGCGGCTCAGCCGGGGGAACCGGTGCTGGAGCGATTCCGCCACGGCCTCGAACATGTTTTGCAGCGAGCTGACCCCGGCAAAGATCATGGCGATATACAGGATAACGGCAAACAGCTGACCTAGGGGAATATCCTGCAAAATGGTGGGCAGCGTGACAAACAGCAGGCTGGGTCCCGCGCCTACATCCAGCCCGTAGGAAAAGCAGGCCGGGATAATAACCAGCGCGGCCACCACCGCAGCGATGGTATCAAACAGGGCGGTATGCTGCGCCACTCCCACCACATCCTCCTGCGGAGAGAGATAAGCCCCGTAGACGATCATGCCGCTGCCGGTGACCGAAAGCGAGAAAAACGCCTGCCCCATGGCCCAGATCCAGATCATGGGGTCTGTCAGGGCCTCCCACCGCGGAGTAAACATAAACCGATATCCCTCCGCGGCGCCGGGCAGGAAAAATACCCGCACCGCCAGCACCAGGAAGATGAGGAAAAACAGCGGCATCATGATCTTATTGGTCTTTTCTATGCTGTGGGCCCCCAGAAACAGCGTAAGCAGGGTACCCACCACTACGATGATGTGATAAGGCACCACCGAATAGGGCTGCGCCGAAAAGGAAGCGAACCAGGCGGCGGCATCGGCGGTCATCAGGGTGCCGGTCAGGGAATCCACCAGCGCTTTCAGTACATAGGTAACAATGACAGCATACCCGATAGCGATGCACAGGGAGCCCGCCAGCGGCAGCCAGCCCAGCACACCGCCCACCTTCCCGGCCGCTTCTCCGCGGGTGGCCCAGGCATTGCGGTAGGCCCCCAGGGTGCCGGTGGCCGCCCGCCGCCCCATAGCGAATTCCGCCGGAAGACCGACATAGCTGAAGATAAAGACAAACAGCAGGTAGATCAGCAGGAAAGCCCCGCCGCCATTGCTGCCCAGTTTGTTGGGGAAACCCCATACATTGGCCATTCCTACCGCCGAACCGACCGAGGCCAGAATGAAGCCCCACCGGCTGGCAAAGCTCCGTGTGCTTTTTTGATGTTTCATTTCATTTTCTCCGTTTCCATAGAACAAGCCGTGCCTTGCGGCCGGCTTGCTGCTCCTTGCTATTTTAGCGCTTTACATCGAAAAAGTCAATACAACCCCCGCCCGGTATTTCAAATATCCGCAAAAATATGCTTGACAAATTAAGGAGGACAACACTATGCAGGAATTGCAGATCGGCAGAGTTTACCGCCACTTTAAGGGCGATTATTACCTGGTGGAGGGCCTGGCGCACGATTCGGAAAGCGGCGTGCCCTGTGTCATCTACCGCAAGCTGTACGGGGATGGCGGCCTGTGGGTCCGCCCGCTGGAGATGTTCCTTAGCCGGGTAGACCGGGAAAAATACCCGGAGGTCCGCCAGGAATACCGCTTCCAGCTGCAGGAGATCGCCAGTGTGGCGCATCACGGGGAGTGAGGCTGTCCCATGGAGCGTGAAAAGATCCACTGGGTGCTGTGCCCGGCCTGCTGGGGTAAAACCCGCACCTAGATCCGGGAGGATACCGTACCGGAAAACTTCCCGCTGTTCTGCCCCAAGTGTAAACAGACCTTCCTGGTGGCGGCGCACAGTGGAAAAATAGAATACAGAGCAATCATGCCAGACGCACAGACGCAGAGCCGAACTTGATCCCATTCCAGGTTTGCTCTGCGTTTTTGCGTCGAAGGAAAGGAGACAGAACCCCTATGAAAGAAATTACCGTACGCCTGCTGCTGGCTGCGGCAGTGCTTATGCATGATATCCCGGCACGGAGGCGCTGCTGTGGCTGGAGATTATCCGCAGCTCGGTGGAAAAGACCACCTTTTCCTCTTACACGCAGATGGTAAAGGGGAAGATCGCACCGTATTTCCGAAACACCGGGCTGACGCTGGACGGAATTCAAGCCAAGCACATTCAGAGCTTTTATCTGCATGAGCTGAAAACCATGTCGCCCGGTACGGTGATCCACTATCACGCCAATATCCACAAGGCACTGAAATACGCCGTCAAAATGGACCTGATTCCCTTCAACCCCGCCGACAAGGTGGAGCGCCCCAAGAAGCAGCGGCACATTGCGGACTATTACCGGCAGGAGGAGCTGGAGAGACTGCTGGAAGCGTCCAAGGATCATCCGTACTCCCTGCTGATTCAGATGACCGCCTTTTACGGCCTGCGCCGCAGCGAGGCGCTGGGGCTGAAATGGGGACGCCATCGACTTTGAGCGGGACACCATCACCATTAAGCACATTGTAACCAACGCAAAGATAGACGGCAGATGTGAAATCGTCTGCGCCGACCGTGCCAAGACGAAATCCAGCCTGTGCTCCCTGCCGCTGGTCAGCAACATCCGGGAAAAGCTGCTGGCGCTGAGGGAGCAGCAAAAGGAGAATCGGCGCGTATGCGGAAATTGCTACAGCAAAAAGTATGACGGCTATGTTTTTGTGGATGCCATGGGCAATATCTTCAACCCCAGAAGCGTTACCGCCAATTTCAGCAAGCTGCTGGAGCAGAACGGTCTGCGGCACATTCGCTTTCACGACCTCAGACATAGCTGCGCCTCACTGCTTTTGGCAAACGATGTGCCTATGAAGCAAATTCAGGAGTGGCTGGGCCACAGCGACATCGGCACGACGGCGAATATTTACAGTCATTTGGATTACAAGCCCAAGATTACCTCGGCAAATGTAATGGACAATATCCTGACTCTGCCGGACACAGGGCAGACCGGCTGGCACACCTGAGTTCTTGCCGAAAATCATGTACGCCGATGTGACCTTGAGAGAAAAGCCCAGTCATATGGGCAAAAGCCTTGATATGACTGGGTTTTTGGCGGAGAGTTAGGGATTCGAACCCACGGTACCGTGAGGTACAACTGATTTCGAGTCTTTTATGCAACTGTGACGGGGGTGCCCGTTTTGGGGTCGTTTCTGTAAGCCCCGTAACCGCCGAAAGCCGCTTGAAATCAGGCTTTTTCGCTCGGAAAGCCTTGCGGGACAGGCTTTTTTGAAAGTGGGTTCAAATCGGCATTTTTCCCGATTTTGGAGAGAAATGCGGGAAGATAGGAGAGAAAAATTGGGAGACGGCCATACACCGCAGGATAGAACTTCCAACCGACGAAAATCTTTTTTTGAGGTGTTACAAATGGATGTATTCCCCGTCAACTGGGACAGCGTTCCCGAGGTGATGAACAAGGAGCAATTCTTCCGCATCTGCCATATCAGCAAGTCCACGGCGCTGCACCTGCTCAAAAGCGGCAAGGTGCCCTGCGAGTGGTCGGGTAAGAAAACCCGGTGCTATAAAATCCGAAAAGAGGATGTGAAAGCATATTTGGAGGAACGGGCGATTTTCCCCGAACTCTACTCTGCGCCGAAGGGCTGGTACGGCACCCACTATGTGGCGAGGCTCTCCAAGGAGCTGCCGGAGGACACGCTGCGGCAGATGCACGGCTACTATGAAAAGCTGCTGCGCAAATACCCGGATGTGGTCACGGTAAAGGATGTGGTAACCCTGACCGGCTACACCCTGACCACCGTCCACAACTGGTGCAGCCGCGGGTCGCTGAAAGCCTTCCAGAAGGGGCTGAAGTTCTGCATTCCAAAGATCTTTCTCGTTGACTTCTTCTGCTCCCTGACATTTCGCTCCATTACCCGTAAAAGCCTTTGGCATATCCAGACGCTGAACGAGTTCAGCAGGAAGATGAAGAAATAATGTGCGATTCTGAAATTCGCACACTCGCACCCGCCTTTCGGTTTTGGTAGACTGTAACCGAAAGGCGGGTGCATTTTGCATTGCAGACCTGCCGGGGAATTTTTGAATGGGAGGATCACATATGGAATCGCTATTTGAGCAGTTGGGTGGCACTTACACAAGGCAGGGCGACTATTGCCTGCCAGATGTTTGCTTACCGCCCGAAGAAGAACGCCCCATCGGTGTTTACGGCCAGCGGCGGCGAGCCTATCTGAAGGAACATCACCGGGTGCTGTATTATAACCTGCTGACCGCCGGGACGCTGGACGGGCACCTTGCAGACATCGAGGAGCAGGCGCAGGAACTCTTTCTTCGGCTGGTAGAACAATACGCAGATGCCGAGGGTGTGACGGAGGAGGTAAAGGCCAATGACCCGCAGGCGTGGGTGCGGAAGATGAACGGCATCCGACATCGGGCAAACGAGGCCGTGATGCAGGAAATTGTATATGGGTAACGAGCAAGCGGGGGCCTATGGCCTCCGCTTGTTTTATATACAGCTCTGACCGAATGAAAAAGAACAATGTTCGGAACAATATCAAAAATTTCCGGAACAATGTCATTGTTCTATCGGAACTATGTCAAACTAAATCTGATATTGTTCCGAACTTTACCAGAGCAAGAGGTCAGAAGCTTTCCGGCACAAGCGCCAGTTTGTTAATTGATTCGTGTGCCCGCACCAGCGCATCATAAACTGCCAAAACATCCTCAGAATCCCAAGTTCGCAGAGATTTCTCGTCAATCACACCAGCACTTTCCTGAATGATCTTCGCAAGCTGTTCTTCGTCTGCAACAGCGACAACAGCTTGAACCGCTGCATTGCTCTGTGCCTTTTTCAAATTTAGAATAAGGCTATCGATAGAACCTTTGGACTGCACCTCAAAAACATAAATCGCTTTTCCCATATTGCCGATTTTAGCTTCCCAGACAGCATCTACAACTGCGCCTGTTGCAATCTTTACTTCAGAGCGGCTGTCAAAGCCAAGCAGCTTTCCTATGTCCACCAGCTTGTCTTTGATTTCATCGTGAAGCGATCTTGAATCTCTGGCAGAAACGGGCTCCTGAGAAATAGAAATTGCATCTGTGGTGGGGACATCCTTTTCTGCGAGAGGGAGAATTTCATCCCACAGGAAATAGTCAACAGCCAGCAAGTCCGAATCAGCAGCGCCTGCTTTTTTCAGACTGGATGCAATTTCCTTTGCAACCGCACACACTTCAGTATATTTCTTTCCGGTGTATTGGTAGTTGTACTTGGGCATATACGGAATCCCCAAGTAACCGTAACAAAGAATGGTTGTCTTGTTGAATACGATGTACTCCTGCGGATTCATATAGGAAAGCAGTTCACTGATTGTAGCAGGTCCCATACCTTTTACAGATTTCAGAAAAATATCCCACCGCTTCTCTACAGAGGCAGATCCGTACAACAGGTCGGCTAACTGCTTTTTAAGCGTAGAAAAGCCATTATCTTCAATCAGCTTATCGACAACATATTTTTTGTTTCCCCACATCAGAACTGCCCAAAGCCTGCTGATATACTCAAGGAAATCTTCTTCGGTCATTGCCAAGAGCTTATCTTTGGTGAAGGATTGGTAATATGCTTTTCGTTCTTTCCGTTCATTCCAGTTTTCTTCGTAATATGCGGCATTGGTGGATTGCTTTTTTATAAACGCCTGAATTGCTATAGAAAGCTTCTGTGTGTCCATACTCACTCCTCCATATTATCCGTCCAAAGCTCGCACTGCGTCATAACAGTTTGAACAGCATCGTCCATCCCTTCGGGCGGATACTTATGTTTTTTCAAAAGGCGTTTAATCAGCATGCGCATTCTTGCCCTTGCCTGTTCACGCCTGTTCCAGTCAATCGTGCGGTTCTTGCGAAGGGTTTCAGCAAGTTCCTTGGTAATGGCGATCAATTCATCATTTTCATAAAAATCTTTGATTGCCTGTGGCTTTGTCAGCGCATCGTAGAATGCTAACTCATCCGCCGTGAGGCCAAGTTCTTTGCCTTCGTTGTGCGCAGCGGCGATCTGCTTGGCAAGCTTCATCATCTCATCAATGACCTGCTCATTTGTCAGCATACCGTTCAGATAGGCGTTCATCGCCCGCTGCATAATCTCGCTGAATTTTTCGGATTTGACCACATTTGTCCTGCGGTAAATCTGAACCTGCTCGGCGATCAATTTTTTCAGCAATTCTACGGCGAGATTCTTTTCCTTCATCTTGGAGATTTCTTCAAGGAACTTCGGATCAAACAGAGAAAATTCGGAGTTAACATCAGAAAACAGATTGATGACGCCGTCACTCTTGATGCTCTGCTTCAAAAGCTCATTGATCCGGGCATTCATCTCCGGGAGAGAAATCTTTTGCCCACCGCCCTGATTAGTCAGCCGAATGACAAGGACACGGACAGACTCGAAGAAGGCTGCTTCGAACCGCATCGGCTCATCTACCAAGGAAGAACAGAGAGACAGTGCTTGGTGAAGCATCAGTGCCTCCTTGAGGAAAGTATCCTGTTCCTTCTCCAACTCCCGACCCATTATGAAGTTCACAGCGCCGCTGATTGTTTTTGCCCGCTCAAGATCCGTGCCGGACATAAACTTTGAGTAGTCGTAGTGATGGAACAGATCTTGGCATATAGAGAGCTTTTCGAGGAACTTGGGATATGCAACCTTTGCGACATCGGTATCGCCATAGTTCTTTTTATCCCGTACCGTATAGTCGTTCATTGCCTGCTTCAAGGCGGAAGCGATACCTACATAGTCGACGACAAGACCGCCTTCCTTATCACGGAAGACTCGATTGACACGGGCAATGGCCTGCATCAGGTTGTAGCCTTGCATCGGTTTGTAGACATACATTGTTGCAAGGGATGGCACATCAAAGCCCGTCAGCCACATATCTACGACAATAGCAATTTTCAGGGGGCTGTCATTATCCTTGAATTTCTGTGCCAGTTCGTCTTTGTGGTGTTTGTTTCCGATGATTTTGCACCATTCTTCCGGGTCTTTGTTGCTCTCGGTCATTACAACGGCGACTTTTTCCGTCCACGCCGGACGCAGTTCGAGAATGCGGTTGTATATCTTCATAGCGATGGCGCGAGAATATGCAACAATCATCGCTTTACCCGTGAGCAGGTTCGCACGGTTATTTTCGTAGTGGTCAAGAATGTCGCAGACTAACGAATTGATCGTCTGGTCGTTGCCCAGGACAGCCTCCATCTGGCCAAGTTGTTTTTTGCTCTGCTCGATAACCTGCGGATCGGCGTTATTGGCCATAATATCATATTCTGCATCAATGAGGCGCAAGGTGGCTTCATCCAAATGCAGTTTGATAACACGGCTTTCATAGTAGACCGGGCGTGTTGCACCATCCTCGACAGCCTGCGTCATATCGTAGATGTCGATATAATCGCCAAACACTTCGCGGGTACTGCGATCTTTGGAAGAAATCGGCGTACCGGTAAAGCCGATGTATGTAGCATTGGGCAAGCTGTTGCGGATAATGCGAGCCGTGCCAACAACACATTTGGCGACTTCTTCGCCATCCTCGTTAGTTGTGATTTTGATTCTCTCCGCAAGCCCGTACTGCCCACGGTGGGCCTCATCTGCCATCACGACGATATTGCGGCGCTCAGAAAGTGGCTCGTGGGATTCCTCAAACTTCTGCATTGTGGTAAAGATAATCCCGTTTGCCTGTCTGCCGGCAAGCAGCGACTTCAAACGCTCTCTGCTTTCAGCGTGGATAGGCTCTTGCCGCAAAAACTTCTTACACTTGGCAAACTGGCTGTAAAGCTGATCATCAAGATCGTTGCGGTCAGTAAGCACGACGATCGTGGGGCTGTCCAAGGCATCTTGCAGCAGATGAGCATAAAAGACCATAGACAACGATTTTCCGCTGCCTTGTGTGTGCCAGAAAACACCGCCCTTGCCGTCCGTTACAGTTGCGTGCTTTGTAGATTCGATTGCTTTTCTTACTGCAAAATACTGATGGTATCCGGCAAGAATTTTGAAGCTCTTGATTCCCTCGTTGGAGAAGCAGATAAAGTTTTTGATTATATCCAGCAGACGATCTTTTTGGAACAATCCTTCAAAGAAGGTGTCAAACTGTGCATATTGGGTATTTTCATAACTGCCATCTTTCGTTTTCCACTCCATAAAACGATCTTCACCTGAGGTGATCGTTCCTGCCTTGGAAGTAGATTGATCGCTCATCACACAGATGGCGTTGTAAATGAACATCGACGGAATTTCCTGCATATAGTTCCGAAGCTGCCGATAGGCCTCAGAAGCGTCTGTTTCCTCACGGGAGGGGGATTTTAGTTCAACAAGAACAACAGGCAAGCCGTTAAGAAAGAGAATAATATCCGGACGCTTGTTGCTGTTCTCAATGAAGGTCCATTGATTGGCAACAATAAAGGAGTTGTTTTCGGGATGGGAATAGTCAGCGAGATACACAATGCCGGAACGCTCCTCGCCTTTTTCTAAGTAGCGGACCGGAATGCCGCTTTGCAGGTACTCCATAAATTCGGCGTTCTTCTGTACAAGCTCGCCATTTTCAAAGTTGCGCAGTTTGAATAGTGCATCGTTAATGGCGTCAGCAGGTAAGCCCTTGTTCAGACGATACAAGGACTCCTCCAATACCGAATCATAGAGCGGGCTCTTAAAGTCTCGTTCCACATCCGGACCGTAGACATACTCATAGCCCAAATCGTTTCTGAAAAGCTCGATTATAGCGTTTTCATAATCCGCTTCTGTGTTATATCCCGGCATGGTTGATTGCTCCTTTTTTACAGACTTATGTGAGTTCTCTACGATTACTTTTTGAAAAGTGAACGGCACTTTGTTCGGTTATCTCTAACTTTTCTTTCCACAGCTTCGCAAACGCTTGACAGGTCTGGCATTAGGCGATATGAATTGATTCCGATGGTGTCTAAATAGGCTTGTAGCTCATCCCTTATATCCTTGGAGATCTTAATAATCCCAGTATTATTATCAAGCAAATCTATGTGTTTCTCTTTTTCGAGTATATATGGAAAAAGGAATAGGCCTTGTTGCATAACTATCCGCTGATTTGATTGATTGGGGTCGATAAAAAACAGTGAATTTCTATTGATTTTTGAGGCATTGACACGAACGTATTCATCAGGGTCAGTCATCAGAGTTTTAGAAGCTATAATCCTGAAAAATTGGTCAGTTGCTATATCTTTACTTAAATAATTTGAGGTTCCAAAATCGTGCTTTTCATTAAACATCATATCGACGGTTTCAATTAGTTCTATGCTGCGTTTAGCCATCGAATTGATTTCAAAAAAGTCACCACGATTAAAAATAGGAACATGGCGGATCAGGATACTATCTTCTATGTTACAATAGCGAATATAGTAATATAGAGAGTTTTCTTCGACCATATATTTATTGCCTTTAGGAGTGAATAGCGCAAAAAACAGTGCAATAAATGGGTTATATGTAAAATCAAGTAGCCGCGTTGCCAGTCCATAGTGTTGTGCGTATGACATAAAATCGACAGGGTTACTTGTATTAAGATACTGATTTGCACTGCGTTCGAATTCAAAAAGTAGATCTCTCTCTTGATCAACTAAATTTCGCCGTATAATATTTGGTTGCAACTGGTCTTGTTTTGAATATCCACGAAAAACCCAGTTGCCGCTCTCGGCTAACTCTGTAAGCCTTGCTATTAAAGCGGATTTGTTGTCAAACACTTCGGTTTTAAACATAATACTAATCTCACTTCCTTCTTAAATGCTAAATGATAATTTAGCGGCTTAAAGCTCTATGGCGGAGACATCCAACTCGCCGGACATTAGCTTGGGCAAAAGTGAGTCTCGCAGTGCTGCCAAACGCTCATTTTCAAGAAGATTATTCTCAATTTGAGGGATGACAGCCCACGCAAAATCAGAAAATGTTTGAATTACATCGTTGTTTGCAAGGGGTATTTCAAACGCTGCGATCATCTTTGTGGTTAAACTTCCTCGAATACTACTTGAATCTGAGATTGCGCGAAGTTCCTCATACCGGTTTGCCAAATTCCAAAACAGATAGGGTAAGATGTTTCTATCGGCGTGAATGACGATTACAGACTGATTGACATAGGTGTCAATCAAAAGCATGGATGTCTGTCCCCTCGTAAAACCCTGACCAGCAGATGCCATGACAATATCGTGTTTTGAAGCGAGTTTGGTAGATGAATTGTCGATGCCGGTTTGTGTAATGCTTTTTTCAGTTGAGATCACAAAACGATTTCGGGTCTCACCAGATGAAAACCAGCCAAATGTGCCACCCCAATACGCTGCATTTGAGGTTGTCGGAGTTCCGCCGCTATAAATGCGCTCGGCATAGTTGCCGATGGTGGTCATTTCGCATTCAATGTCCTTGAATAGTGATGTGTAGTAAGCGTTGACCATCTCATATAAATTATCATTTATCTTTCTATTTGCGGCGATTTTATCATCCAAAGATTTCAGAATTCCGGATATGGATTGCTGTGTTTCTAAGTCTGGAACTTTGACCATCAGCGTTTGAAGGACATCCGTCTGAACTCTTTGCCTGCCCGATGAGCCAACCATAGATTTGATTGCAGGTTCCCTTACTATGGGACTGGTAACAAGGTAGTAAAGAAAGTCAGGATCACATCCGTCTTTTGCTCTGAACACAATGTACTCGGTGGAACCAAATCCGACCTCACCAGTTTCAAGTACGCTGATTTTTGCGGTTTTACCATTTTCGAGACACGGTGTGATGCGAGCCATTATAGTGTCTCCGTTGCGAAATTTTGTGCCACCAGAATATGGTTCTAATTCAAATCCGGGCACATCTCTACAAAATGGCTGCAATTTATCCATTGAAATCTTTTTTGATATACTTCCTTTTTTAAGTAACTCACGAGGATTAAATTCGGCAATCTCGTCTAACCTTTTTTCGAACCATTCGGCCACTTCATTCACCATCCTATCCAATATATTTTCTGTGTGCCAGTTTTACATTGCTCTGCTTGACCATTGCGTATTGCAAAGTCGTATCAATCCGCTTGTGCCCCAGCAACTGTTGAAGCTGCTCAATGGGCATACCCTTGCCTATTGCCATCGTCGCCAGCGTTCGACGGAATTTGTGCGGATGCACTTTGTGTACGCCCAACTGCCTGCCCAATTCCCGCAATCTTGTTTCGACACCGCCTATGGATAGGCGGTTGAAAGGTGCTTTCAGAGAAACGATCAGTGCCGGATTATCATCGCTGCGGCTTTCCCAATAGTCTTGCAGGTGCAGCTTCGTTCGGGCGTCAAAGTAGACCATTCGCTCTTTGTCTCCTTTACCGAACACCACACACTCCCGCTCTGTAAAATCCACATCATCACGGTTCAGAAGCACCATTTCTCCGACACGCATTCCGGTTGAAGCAAGCAGGTCGATCATTGCCAAATCACGCATTTCAGAACAGCTATCCCGCATCAGCTCAAGGGTTTCGTCAGAGTAGGTTTCCTTGATGTTTGACACTGTCTTGACTTTATGTATCCGGCGAACGGGACTTTTAAGAATATAATCCTCATCTTCCAACCAAGAGAAAAACGACGAAAGGATGCGCCGAATGTTATCTATGGTTACTCGGCTGGAATGGCGTTCCCTTTGGTAATTCGTCAGGTACTGGCGAATATCCTCTGTTACGATCTCTTTGATTGGCTTCCCGATACCGTCAAGCATTGCCTGTGTGGTGGCCTGGTAGTATTTCAGCGACTTTTCAGAACAACCTTCAATGCGCTTGGCGGCAAGGAAAAGAGCTAAAAGATCTTGCTCTTGCTTCTCGGCTTTGCCATCGGAAAGGCTAATGTCATAATCCCACAGGGCGTGCAGCAAAACCTCTTGTAGCTTTTCGGTTTGCGCGTTGTTCAGATATGGGAGCATACCTTGCACAACAGCAGCGACTATTTTTTGCTTCATAGTTGAACTCTCCTTTTTATTGAGAACAACTATGGAGTGGTGTATCCTCGTTTTCACCCTCGCCACTCGCAAGGGCTATGATAAGTAGGTAAATGATAATTTAGAGCAGCAAGCAAAAGCACTCTACCAACGAATGTTTATTGATAACCCTGTATCCGGGGGATATATGGGTACCCTCAGCGACATCGCAGACATTACAATGGGACAGTCCCCAAATGGAAGTAGTTATAACGAAGATGGCAACGGTGCGGTTTTCTTTCAGGGACGAGCTGAGTTTGGATTCCGTTTTCCGTCTGTCCGTTTGTATACAACCGAACCAAAGCGAATGGCTTGCGCAAATGACACTTTAATGAGTGTTCGAGCGCCTGTTGGTGATTTGAATGTCGCTTATACAGATTGTTGCATTGGTCGAGGGCTTGCTGCCATACATTCAAAGAGCAATCAGCAGTCATTTGTCCTTTATACTATGTTCTCCCTCCACAAGCAGTTGGATGTGTTTAACGGAGAAGGAACTGTTTTTGGCTCGATCAATCGAACCTCATTAACCGAACTGCCGATTTTTATCCCATCAGATAGAGAAATCGTAAAATTCGAGGCTATTGTTGCGCCTATAGACGCTGCTATCCGGAATAATTACGAGGAAATTTGCCGCCTAGAAAAAATCCGTGACGCTCTTTTACCCAAACTAATATCCGGCAAACTGGATGTATCCGCCGTCGAGCTTTAAGCCGCTAAATTATCATTTATTGCATTGTTTAGTTCAATTTTGACTCTGATGGTTTCAAGTAAACTTACGACTTTCTGCTGCTGGATCATTGGAGGTATCTCAATCTCCAATTCTTGAAAACTTGTAGACGCACGAGCCAATGCAGGCACTCCGACCTGAGAGGCGTTCGAAAGAAGCTTATGCTGGCCAATTTTAGTATGAAAGTAATAGGTCAGATATTCAGGCATTATCTTTTCATTACATTTGACCCTGAATTGGCTTTGAGAGATTACATATCTTTCAAATTTTGAATCTGAAGGAATAAAAACGATTTGTCCAAGAGTGCCTCTGTGGGTAATTACGACATCACCACGGTACGCGTTGGCCTTACCAAGAGAATTGGCCTTTTCTTCAGTGACATACCTAAACGAGCCGTCATTTAGTGCGAAGCCAATTAAGTTGCTCCCATTCAACACAGGAATGCCACTATCCACAAAGCACTCAACTTTAATATTAGAGCCAAAGGGACCCATAGATATTTCGCTTATCAAATCTTTGATCTTATAACGATTATACTTCATACCCAATCGCCCCCAGTTTCTTGCGGATTTCATCCTCCAATTCATGCGACTTCTTGAACATATCTGAAAGTTCAGAAGTCAAACGGGTCATTTTTTCCTCAAAAGGCTCGCCGTCGTCCTCAACTTCTTCGATGCCCACATATCGGCCCGGAGTCAGGATAAAGTCCTGCTTTTCAATCGTCTGAAGGTCTGCCACAGCACAGAAGCCCTTTACATCTTCCAAGGTCCCTTCCTGAAAAGCCTCAAAGGTATCTGCTAATTTTTGAATGTCCTCATCGGTAAAATCTCTGTGTTTCTTATCGACCATATGTCCCATCTTTCGGGCGTCGATAAAAAGCGTCTTGCCTTTTTGCTTTTTATTCTTGCTGATAAACCAGAGGGTGACGGGAATGGTCACACTATAAAAAAGCTGTGTCGGCAGAGCCACGATTCCCTCCACAAGGTCAGCTTGAATGATGCGCTTTCTGATTTCCCCCTCACCGCTTGTTTGAGTGGACAACGCACCATTAGCAAGGACAAGACCGATCTTGCCATGGGGGGCGAGGTGGTGGATCATATGTTGAATCCACGCATAGTTGGCGTTACCGGCGGGGGGCGTACCAAACTGCCAACGCACATCGTCCTTCAGCTTTTCCTGTCCCCAGTTGGAGAGATTGAACGGCGGATTTGCCATAATGAAATCTGCTTTCAGCGTGGGGTGGAGGTCATTAAAGAAAGTGTCTGCCTGATACGGTCCGAAGTTGGCGTCAATTCCACGGATCGCCATATTCATCTTTGCCATTTTCCAAGTATCGGCGTTTGACTCTTGCCCATAGACTGAGATCTTCCCCCGGTTTCCTCGATGTGCTTCTATGAAATCGGCTGACTGAACGAACATACCGCCAGAACCACAGCAGGGATCGTACACACGGCAATTTTCGTAAGGCTTTAGAATTGCAACAATCGTTTTAACGATACTTTCCGGCGTGTAGAACTCGCCGCCCTTAACACCTTCGTATGCAGCAAACTGCTGAATACAATACTGATATGTTTTTCCAAGCAGATCCTTGTTTTCTTTGGTATCGCTCATATCCATATTGGTGAACAGGTCAACCACATCGCCCAAAACACGCTTGTCCAAATCTGGGCTTGCATAGTTTTTAGGCAGCACATTTTTCAGGCTTTTGTTCTCTGCTTCAATAGCCCGCATTGCATTGTCGATGAGTGTGCCAATTTCAGGGGTGTGAGCAGCAGAAGCAATCTTGCTCCACCGTGCATCCTCCGGTACGAAGAAAATGTTATCTTCGGCGTAGGCGTCACGGTCATCTTCGAAGCCGTCGCCCTCAGCGACAAGCTCCTGATAACGCTTTTCAAACGCATTGGATATGTAGCGCAGGAAAATAAGTCCTACGATCACTTTTCGGTATTCTGCTGCGGGGATATGTCCCCAAAGGACACAGGCAGCGTCCCAGATTTGTTTTTCAAAGCCGATTGTGGCGTTGTTTCCGTTAGCCATATAAATATGTCCCTTTCTTCTTGCTATATCAGCTTATCATCCCGATGAATTCTAGTGTGGGGGAAATTAAATCTTTGCTTATAACCTTCCAGCCATGCACCATTAAAAATGCTAATCAATATTTCCTGGAATCAATGATTCTAAAGTGCTTGTCATTTGTTCAAATTCACGCTTTTCTTTCGCAGACATTTTGACAGGATACGCTCTTGCAATATCTTCAATGCTTTTCTTTATTTTGAAAGCTTCTGCGGGTTGCTTTAGAATTCTGAGCTCTGTTTTTATTGATTCTTTTGCGGATATTTCATTGATTATTTGTTTCATAAATTTGGAAATTTCGCTGTTTGCAGAATAATCAGCAGGCGCATAAAAGTTTATACACCCATCACTAAACAACTGGTAAACTTTTCCTCTGTTATCTTTTTGGGGATCAAAAACACCGATAGAATAGCCGCCCTTGCTTTTTACTAATCGCATGCAAGGAATATCGGTTGCGCTATCGCCTATGTAAACTATATTTTCATAGGGAATTCTCAACAATTCATCAGGCATGCTGTCATTAACTCTTTCATCGTATTCTTCAAGAAAGCCTTTCGCAATACGGAATATAAATTGAGTCTTATTCGTGTAATTGATCGCTTGCGCTGGCCATTTTGCGACGCCATCTGCGGAATAAAGATATGTGGAGGCATATATTCGTTTAAAGTACTGAGCGATTTCGCTTCCCTCGATTATTTCTTTAAGTCCTGAAGAAATAATATAATGTTCCAGTTCAATTCCTTTCTTTTCGGCATATTCATTCATTCGCTTGAACCAAGTTTTGACGCCTTTATAAAGCTCTACATCCGCACCGATTTTTCTGAAGTACTCACGCTTAAGAGACTTCCGTTTGAACTCAGAATATCTTATCAATTCGTGCATCCACGCCAAATTCGTGTCCATTAGATTATCTTTTGCAAGTTTATTGGAGGACTGCTAAAACTCGCTTTTATCTATTCCAAAAGATGGAATGAGCGTAAATGTTTGCATATCATCGGGTGATAAGGTCTTGTCGAAATCAGAGCAAATAGCCATTTTAGGTTTCTTGGCTCTGATTTCATCATTCATTTTTTCGTACAATTCCGTGCTTTCGCTCATTTTGCAAATGCCTCCTTTTAAATGTTGTATGTCCCGTTGTTATTATAGTTGTAACTGGGTTTTTAATGTAGGCTTCCCAAGGGTCGTTTCCGGTCAAACTAGCACTTCCCATTTTCCGTATCTCTTGCCGCTTTCTCTGCGGATATAGTTTTTATCTTGCAGCGACTTCATAATTCGTTTTACGGTTGCGATGGACTTACCTGTTGCGCTCACAAGCTCCTGCTGCTTGATGGCCGGGTTTTGTGCGACCAGTTCCAAAACCGCCAGTTCTTCCAGTGAGCAGTCCAAAGTATCAAATTGATACTTTGGAACTTTGGAATTGATACTTTAGGGACGGCTTTCCTCCACATAATCAATGTGCATATAACGATTCTTCAGCTCATAATCCATGCCTAAAAGAAGATTGCTGAAAAACATCTCCAAGAACTTTGTGGTGGCGTGAACACCCTTTTGCAGATTCGTATAGTTTGCTCGTACCAAGGCGTTGCGGAAGTACCACGAATTCTTTTCAAAGGCGTCGTTGTTTACGCGGAAGCCGAAAGTTTTCATATACTTGATCATAAACACGGCGGTGGCACGGGTATTTCCCTCGCCGAAGGGATGGATCTGCCAAATATCCGAAGCAAATTTCGCCAAATGCTTCACCGCTGCATCTACGGACAAGCCCTCATAGGAGAACTGTTTTTCGGTGGCAAAATCATAATCCAGCGTATCCTTGATACTGTTCCAATCCGCATAGATCACGGTGTCGCCGTTCAACACCCACTCTTTCTTGGTGATGTTGTACTGCCGAATCTGTCCCGCGTGACGGAATACGCCTTCAAACAGCCTGCGATGGATGGAGAGCCACTCGACAGGCGAGAATTGGAATGCTTTTTCCCCCAACAGCTTTGCAATTCTGGCGGAAACGATGTCCGCTTCTTTGGTTTCATTCTCTATTTCGGTGCGGGTGGTGCGCTGCTCATAATAGCTATGAATGCGCTGCTGGGCTTCATCGATGGTGATTTTCCCTTCGATATGGTCCTTAGCGGTATCCAGCAGATAGGCAGAGGTGTTCAGCCCGTCCACCGCCTGCAAGCCGATGGCGGTCTGCCACGCCTCGCTTTTTTCGGTTCGGTCGGGTTCACCCTGCTTGATATATTCTCCAAGTTCAAATTGCCAATTCTTGTCGGGCATATTTGCACCTCGCTTCTTGTTTGAAAATTAATGTTTTAGTCATCACTCAGCAAATGCCAACCGTTACTACTGTGAACGGGATATCCGTATTCTTTCCCATTCCATTTGATTTTTCCTATGGCATTATCAAAACGGTTCAAAAGATTCCAACATTCGTTTCTATAATCTAAATCAAGTTTTGGATTATTGAAGTCTTTTTGAACTATTTCTCTTGCTTTTTCAAGTTCCTCAAGACTTGCTTTTTCAAACCATTTAGAACTATATAAAGCCCCTTTTTCAATTTGTATTTTCAGTGACTTCCATAAATCTGTGAGAGCATCTTTATTTTTTATTCCCGTAACGGTTAAGAATACGGTAGTGATGCTAACTCCGGCAAGAAGTAACTGTGATTTGTGTTCTTTTACCCAAGCAATAACTCTATTCTTTTCGGGAGTTTCTTCCGTGTGTTGCTGTTCGATATTATCTTCTTTCATTGTTCAAACACTCCTTTTATCGCTTGATAATTGTGGTGTATTTCGCTATTGATTACAATTCTTCCGTCTTAAAGGTCGTATAACCCTCATAATAGTAGCTGTGGTCGATGCCTATCATATAGACCTCACGGCTGTTTATTTCGTCTGTAAGCGCGCTTTTTAGTAACACTTTGATTTCCATATCTTTAATCGGGCTGCGCTCCATTGCAAGTAGATAATCTTCCTTGCGCAGCTTTCCGGCAAAGTTGTAAATATCCTCAAACAGATATTTATGAATCGCCTGCAAAGTCGAGAATTTGCCCGCCGGCAGGGTGTCAAGGACACCGCTTTCAAACAGTTCTACCGCCTTTTTCTTGCTGATGCGTTCTTCTTCCCGGGCAAGATCGGCGGAGCTTGTCAGCCCCAATTTATTTTCCAGTGCCATAGTGCATCTCCTGATTAATTTACAAGGTATTTAAGCACAAAAAACAGTCCGACAAGTACTGTAATAATCAATAACACAACCCATCCGGTGGCTTTCTTCGCTTTCTTTTTTGAGTAAACCGGCTGTACGGAATATGTATATTGTGCCTGTGGCGATTGGCGGAGCGGTTTTGGCTTTGCGACAGGCCGAGGTTTTGTCGCCTCTCGATACATAGCAAGAGGATCACCTTGCGTCATAATCCTATCATAAAAATTGTCAATCCATTGTGTGTCGCTGAGGTCGCACATATTTTCTTCGCTGCTATTCGGGTCGTGTACAATTTGATTTCTGACCCAACGGTAATGCTTAAGGCACTTGAGATCTTCGACCCAGCCTTGCACCCGATATGAACCATTTGGGGTACTTTCCATCTCAGCTATATAAGCGGAGACACCGTGCTGAGTTTGCAGCATATCGCCACACAGCTTTTCGAGATGCTTATACGAATCTATAAAGCCCATAGCTCATCACCCAATCCAGATTACTTATCCGCCGCCACGCCGGACTTCATCCAGGCGTCTACTTCGCTGATTTTGAATTTCCAAAGGCGGCCTATTTTCGCAGCGGGCATATTTCTTTTCTCTATCCAAGCGAGCACCGTATCACGGCTGACGCCGAGGTATTCGCAAATCTCTTTCATTGAGTACCAGCGTTCGATGGTCGGTTCCATTAAAATGTCCTCACTTTCAGGCGGTTTCCGATAGCTATAATTATACAATTTAAGTATATCACGGCGATGCCGATTTATCAAGGATTATTACGGATTTACGAGGGATTCAGAAGAAAATCTTATAATTAAAAGTGAAAGGTTTCCCCGCTCAGTTTACTGATTTGAGCGGAGAAACCTTTTTTGCTGAGAATTTCAAATTGTTCCCGAAAACACCCCCACAAACGGCGCCCCTTATTCAGAGTAAGTGAAGGGAGAAATATTTTTGCGGGGAATTTTGAAAAACACCCTGCCAAAAGGCACCCCTTATTCAGAGTAAGTAGAAGGGCCTTTTGAAAATCTGAGAGAATTTTTCAAATTACTTTGCCAAAATCTCAAAAAATTTCCCAATTTGTTAGTAGGAGGGGCACTTAAAAAATTTTTCTAAAACCCATTTGTTATTTGCCCGAAAAGTTCCCAGTTGATTAGTAGTAGGGTTCGCAGAAAAATTCTCAAAAGTTTTTTCGTTCAAATCCGAAAAATTTTCCCAGTTGGTTAGTAGAGAGACTTTCAAAGAATTTTTTCAAAATTCCTTCGTACAAATCGAAAAATTTTTCCCAGTTGATTAGTGAGGGGGTCTATAAAATGCCTTTCTCGCTGGCTACCTATTGAGGGGACTGGCTCCCTGTGTACCTTGAAAATTGAATCGCCGCCTCCAAAGAATATGCTTCCGGCAAGTGACGCCACGACTTCCCGATAATTCAGGGCTCCCGCAAAATCGAAGATTTTGTGGGAAGAGGAGCAGCAGTGAAACGAATGAGCTTTCGCACGAGTGCGGAAGCGAATGATATGGAACTTGCTGCGACGAGAGCGCATCAAAGAAGCGATACGCCGTGGTGAGACTCCGGGGCAGGAACGATGCGGATGAGCGGCAGCAAGTAAAAATCACCGCAGAAATGCGGTTTCAGAACAGACAAAGGAGGTTCAAATCTATGAAGAAAGGAGAGCTCAGAGAGCTTTATCAGATGATGTTTCCGGAATACCCGGACATTGTGACCGTCAAAGAGCTTCGGGAGATGCTGGGCATCAGCCGCAAGCTGGCCTACAAGCTGATCGACTATGGGTACATCCACGCCGTGAAGATCGGCACGACGCTGAAGATCCCGAAAATCAGCGTCATCAACTATGTGATGGAGAAGGAGGTGAAGAAAGTTGGATGAGATCAAACGCCTGACGCCCGCCCAAAGGGCACGCTGTAACCGGTTAATCCGGCGGCTGTGCGCCAACTATGATGGCGGCAATTGCATGCCGCTGGACGACGGCGAGGGCTGTGTGTGCGTGCAGATGATTTCTTATTCGCTGCTGTGCAAATACTTCCGGCGGGCGGTTCTGCCCGCCGACAAGGCACTCTATGCCGACATTTACCGGCAGCGCACACGGCTCTGCGACCGATGCGGAAAGCCCTTTGCACCCGGCAGCAACCGGCAGAAATACTGCCCGGAATGCGGGCGCTCCATCCGACGCAAGCAGAAGGCGGACTCGGCCAGGCGGCGGCGCAGCGTCGAACATTAAGCGTCTGAAAAGCCTTGATTTCCAAGGCTTTTGGGATAGCAAAGCGGGGGCGGTTGACCGTTTCCATCCGCCCCCGCCAAAATCCACTTTTAACATTCTACAAAGGAGAATTCTATGGACAACAAACTGAAAACCGTGGACGCAGAGACCTTGCTGTCCACGCCGATGAGCAAGACGATGTTCATCGTAGACGGCCTTATTTCGCAGGGTGTCAATGTCATCAGCGGCGCCAGCAAGATCGGCAAAAGCTGGCTTATGCTGTGGCTGGGGCTGCAAGTGGCGCAGGGAAACTCTATTTGGGGGCTGCCTACACTGCAATGCGATGTGCTCTATCTGAGCCTTGAGGACACCCAGCGCCGCATCAAAGACCGGCTCTATAACCTCACCGACAGCGCCCCGGACAACCTGTATTTTGCCGTGACCTCCGGGCTGATCGGCGGCGGGCTGGAGGAGCAGATCACGGACTTTCTGACCGAGCATTCCGCTACCAAGCTGGTCATCATCGACACGCTGCAAAAGGTGCGGGACTCCAAAGGCAGCGCCGGAAAGGCAGGAATGTACGGCAACGATTACGATGACATTTCCTCCATCAAGCGCATTGCCGACGGCTTCAACATCGCCATTTTGCTGGTGCATCACCTGCGAAAGCTGCAAGACAGCGACGATCCCTTTAACGATGTCAGCGGTTCCACCGGCATCATCGGCGCTGCGGACACCAACTTCATCCTGCGCCGCAAGCGCAGTGGAAACGCTGCTACGCTGCTGGTCAGTGGGCGGGATGTGGAATATCAGGAACTGACCTTGCAGTTTAACGACTTGGTCTGGGAGCTGGTGGAGCGCAAGAACAGCGAGGAGATTCACAAGGCAGAGCTGCCGAAATTTCTGTTTCGGGTGGTGGACTTTATGGAGTGCCGCACCGAATGGGTAGGCACGGCCACGGAGCTGCTGACCGAAATGAAGGAGCAGGAGGTCACGCCCAATATGGTCACAAAGTATCTCGGCCAGTTCGCCTATGAGGTGCTGGAGCCGCTGGGCATCGAGTATCGCACCAAGCGAACGGGAAAAAGCCGACTCATCAAATTTCTGCGCCGTGACGGCGATGACGCAAATGACGCCGGGATCGCTATATAAGGGAATCCCCGTCACAACCGTCATTGCCGTCACAAACCGAAGAAAGGGGGTGAACAAATGCGCAGCAAAAACTACGGGATCAATGTCCGTGTGACCGAGCAGGAGAAGCAGAAGCTGCTGGAAAATGCCCGGTTCTGTTCTCTGTCGCTGTCGGAATACTTGCGGCGGCTGGGGCTTGGAAAAGAGGTCAGAGCGGCCATCACGGAGCGGGATTACCGCTTGTTTCGGATGCTGAACGGTCTGAAAGCGGAGCTTCCACAGCTTCAGAAAGAGGAAATTCTGAGCAGACTGGAAGCGATTTTGAATGAATTAAAGTAAGCGAGAATTACGCCTACGCAGTCTAAGCGAGCAGACTGTTTTTACTCCTGTCGGAGCCAAACAGTGTATCCGCTTGCGATGCCTGCGTCATCTGAGCGAGCAGTGCGTTTTTACTCCCGGCAGGGCCGGAGCGCAAAAACACTCGTTAGGGCGTGCCCTAAAACCCCGAAAGAAAAAACTATGAAAGTGAGGACAACACAATGAGAAAATCGGATTTTACTTTACCCACGCTGGACGACCTGTTCTCCACGCAGGCGGAGCGGGACGATGCCAAACTGGAGCGGGTGCGGAATATTCCGCTGGCCGAGCTGCACCCGTTCAAGGGTCACCCTTTCAAGGTGCAGAACAACGAAGAGATGCAGCGGATGATTGAGAGCATCCGCAAGGTGGGAGCCATCACCCCGGCGTTGGCAAGGCCGCTGCCGGACGGCGGCTATGAATTGATCTCCGGTCACCGGCGACTGGCGGCGTGTCAGGTGCTGGGCGTCGAGACGATGCCTGTCATCGTCCGGGAACTGTCCGATGATGAAGCGGTGATCGCAATGGTGGACGCCAATTTGCAGCGGGAGACCATCCTGCCCAGCGAAAAGGCATTCGCCTACAAGATGAAGCTGGATGCCATCAAGCATCAAGGTGTCACTTCTGCCCAAGTTGGGCAGAAGCTGCTCAGTGTAGAAAAAGTAGCTGACGATGCCGGCGAAAGCCGTAATCAAATTAAAAGATATATCCGCCTGACCTACCTGATTCCCGAGCTGCTTTCAATGGTGGACGACGGCAAGATCGCCTTCAACCCAGCGGTGGAGCTTTCTTACTTAGACTCGTATCAGCAGCGGGCGGTGTTGGACGCAATGGCGCTGAACGACTGTACCCCGTCCCACGCCCAGAGCATCCGCCTGAAAAAGCTGGCGCAGGAGGGCTTGCTGGATGACCAGATAATCTACGCCGTGCTGGCGGAGGCGAAGCCCAACCAGCAGGAGCAGCTGAAATTCAAGCGGGAGGAGCTGCGGAAATACTTCCCCTCCGGCTACACCGAGGAGCAGATGCGCCGGGACATCATCAAGGGGCTGGAATTGCTGAAGCGGCAGAGAGAACGGAACCGGGATGCCCGCTGATTCGTATTGATGCGGCTGTAATCAAACAAATCGCAGAATAGAGAGAACCCAAAACCGATGGTATACTGATGCTGTCGGTTTGGAGTTCTGTTCTGCAAATAGAAAGACAGGAGGAAAACAAAATGGTAGCAGGACATCTGACTTTGAAAAACGGCAAGTATTATGCCGTGCTGAACTACAAAAACGCCGGAGGGCAGCGAAAAACGAAATGGATCACGCTGGGACTTTCCGAAAAGGGAAATAAGCGCAAGGCCGAGGCGGAACTGGCAAGGCTCCGGGCGGAGTTTGAACCGCCCAAAGAGGCGGGCGACCTGAGCAGTGATATGCTGTTCGCCGATTATCTGCTGGAATGGCTGGAAATCGCCAAGGGGCGGCTGGCTGTGGCAACATACAGTTCTTACGCCGCAATGATCAAGAAGCCAGTCGGACCGTACTTCCGCCAAAGGAATCTGACCTTGCGGGAGCTGGAAGCCCGACACTTGCAGATGTTTTATTCCGAAATGCTCAGAAAGGTAAAGCCGAATACGGTCATCCACTATCACGCGATTATCCACTCGGCGCTGAAATATGCGGTCAAGACTGATATGCTGGTGCAGAATGTGGCGGACAAGGTGGATAGGCCAAAGAAAAACAGCTTTCAGCCGGTTTTCCTTTCGGCAGAGGAAATGCAGAAGATGTTTGAAGCTCTCCGGGGCACCAAGCTGGAGCTGCCGGTGCTGGTGGCCGCTTTTTACGGATTCCGTCGGGGTGAAGTGTTGGGACTGAAGTGGGACGCCATCGACTTTGAGCGTGGAACGATTTCGATCATACGAACCGTGACGACGATTACTGTTGATGGCAAGCAGACGGAAATTGAACAGCAGTCCGCCAAGACCAAGTCCAGTCTGCGTACCCTGCCGCTGATCGGCAGCTTCCGGGAATACTTTTTGCAGGTGAAAGAGGCGCAGGAGCTGAACAAGCAGGTCTGCGGCAACTGCTACAACTATGAATACGACGGCTTTGTATTCGTGGACGAGGTGGGGGAGCGGATGCGGGTGGAGTACCTGACCAACGCATTTCCGAAATTTCTGGAGAGCCACGGCCTGCGCCGGATGCGCTTTCACGATCTGCGTCACAGCTGCGCCAGTTTGCTGCTGGCCAATGGCGTCCCCCTCAAGCACATTCAGGAGTGGCTGGGACATAGCGACTTTACCACCACGGCGAACATCTACGCCCACTTGGATTACAAGTCCAAGATCACCTCGGCACAGGCGATGGAGACAGGGCTTGCGCTACCGGAGGGCGGCGACTTCGGAAGTCGTTGGAGGGAGGGCTAAGCCGAAAATCCGGAGAGAAAAACAAAAGTCTGCTTTGATCACTTGCTCTTAGAAAAAGGTATAAGAAAAAAGCCCATAATCGGCTTGATTACAGGCTTTTTCGGTGGCGGAGATGGAGAGATTCGAACTCTCGCGTCGGTTTGAGCCGACCTACCGCATTTCGAGTGCGGACCCTTCAACCGCTTGGGTACATCTCCGTATATTTTCGCCTGTTTTTAACTCGCAAAATCTTTTGGAGAGAAAAGCAGGAGAGAAAACATAAAAGTATTCGATTTGGAATTTTGAAAACCCGGAATTAGCAGGAGTTTTCGGGGGGACGAAATTCCCAGATCCCGCCGAAATTTCGAGTCAGCCCCGTTATGACCACTTCGATACCTCTCCATATGATGTAACGCCATTTATTCTACTATACTCCGCGGGAAAATGCAAGGGTGTGGAGAAAGGCGATTGGCAAAAAAGCAAAACTTTTCGCAAAAAACGCAAAAAAGCAATTGACTATTTCTTTTTGATGTGGTAATATAATTAAGCTGTCAAAGGCAAATGCGCTGTTAGCTCAGCTGGATAGAGCGTCTGGCTACGGACCAGAAGGCCAGGGGTTCGAATCCCTTACAGCGCGCCATTCCGCCACAGGCTATCCACTGTGGCGGTTTTTTATTATCTGTTGGAGGGAGGGATGTGCGGTGAGTTGGTGGGTGTATGTGCTGGAGTGCCGGGATGGCACCCTGTATACCGGCTGTACCGATGACATCTCCCGGCGGCTGGCGGCGCACAATGCCGGCCGCGGTGCCAAATATACCCGTGGCCGTGGGCCGGTGACGCTGCGCTACCGGGAGGAGACCCTGGATAAATCGGCTGCCCTGCGGCGGGAGGCGGCCATCAAGCGGCTGAGCAGAACTGGAAAGCAAGCCTTGATTGATGTATACAATAAGGAGAATAATGATGAAATATAACAAATTGTATCATATGGTGGCCGCTCTGCTGGTGGTGATGCTGCTGGTGCTGACCGCCTGCAGCAGCGATGCCCCACAGCCGCAAGCTCCTGATAAAACTACTGTGACCGGCCCCGAAGAAATCGGTGAAATTTATCTGTACGGTGAATACCACGCCAATGAACATCTGCTGCAAAAAGAGCTGGAACTGTGGCGGGACTGCTACGCCCGTGGGATGCGCTATCTCTTTGTTGAGGAGGCATACTATACTGCCCAGTACTTTAACTTGTGGATGCAGGCAGAAGACGATACCATTCTGTTGGAAGTTTTTAAAGACTGGGAAGGCTCTCTCTCCTATAATGAGCTGGTTCTGGATTTCTACCGCAGCATCAAAGCGGACTGTCCGGAGACGATTTTTGTCGGCACCGATATCGGGCATCAGTACGAGACGACCGGTACCCGGTATGAGAGCTATCTGCGGGCCGAGGGCCAGCTGAACAGCGAGGAATATAAGCGTGCGGATACCTGTGTGATCCAGGGGCGGCACTTCTATGGCGAGCGGGATGAGGAAAAGCAGGATACCTACCGTGAAAACGCCATGGTGGAAAATTTTATCGCGGCGGTGGAGCGACTGCCTGCCGGGACGGATATTATGGGCATCTACGGCGCGGCCCACACCGATCCTACCGCCCTTTCCTGGGGTGGTACGGTGGATAGTATGGCAAAACAGCTGGCCGCCTACTATGGTGATAAGCTGCACTGCACCGATCTTTCCAAGCTCCCTGCGCCAGCGGTCACTGAGATGGACATTATTGTAGCGGGCCAGCACTATACTGCAACCTGGCTGGGCGGGGAGGATGCCAGCGTGTGGTCGCAGCAGTACCAAAGCCGCACCTTTTGGCGGCTGGAGAATGCCTATGCGGACTTTGCTGATGCCATGCTGACCGATGATGTCCTGCCCTACAATAATTACCCCATCGAGGTAGAGGTCGGTCAGGTCTTTGCCGTTGAAATGGTTCGCAGCGATACCGGCGCCAGCGAGTGGTTCTATTACCGCTCCGATGGCACCACTTGGAACGGCCTCCCCACCACTGTGGGATTTGACCCGGAAGCGTAAATACGAAAGGCCCCTGCCCGGCTTTGCAGCACGACAGGGGCCTTGCTTTATTCATCCTCTATTTTGGACAGCCGGTGGCGCACCGCTTCGGTGACCGCAAAAAGGTGAAAATACAGCGCCCGGTAGTCCGGTGTGCCGCTTTGCATGCAGGCTTCCTCGCAGTGCTGCTGTTCCTGCTCTATCAGCCGCAGGGCCTGCGATACTGCGTCATACAGGCCGTAGCTCAACTTTTCATAGTCCAGCATTTTTCTTTCTCCTGCATAAAAATTGTTGACTCACCTATTATATGACAAAATGTCATATTAGTCAATTGACAATATGACAAAATGTCATTGGGTGATATGATGCAAAACAATTTGCGAAAGCTAAGAAAAGAAAAAGGTTTATCCCAAATCGCCGTGCAGATGCAGACCGGCATCGAGCAGGCGCTCATTTCCAAATACGAAAACGGCGAGCGGGTGCCGCCCACCGAAACGCTGATGCAGCTGGCCGATTTTTACGGTGTCAGTATGGATTACATTATGGGCCGCACCGACCGCAAGGAAATTAACCGCTGATCTCCCATTTGGGGAGACCGGCGGTACTTTTTATCTGGAAAACGAAAATTTGTTCGAATTATATGGTTCCCAAATGCCGCAAAGTGTGCTAAAATAGGAGCAGAAGGAAGGTTTTCAGCACGGGGGCGCCGCAGGCAAGCCGCGAAGCGGCTTCGGCGGCCGAAGGCCGCCGGCTCCGGCGCAGCCGGAGCGCCTGCGGCGCCCCACCCGGATTCTGCACAGTCCCATCCCAAGGAGGTACCTCCCATGGCAGCACCCCTCGCGGATCGCATCCGCCCCCAGTCCCTCGATGAAATGGTCGGTCAGCAGCATTTGCTGGGGCCGAATGGTCTGCTGCGCCGCATTGCCCAAAGCGGTACTCTACCCAATCTCATCTTTTACGGCCCCTCCGGGGTGGGAAAAACCACCGCGGCCCGCATCATTGCGGCGGGCGCGGGCAAAAAGCTCTATCGTCTTAATGGCACTACGGCCTCCACCGGGGATATCAAAGCCCTCATTGCGGATTTAGGCGGCTTTGATGCCATGGGCGGTGTGGTGCTGTACCTGGATGAGATCCAGTATCTCAATAAAAAGCAGCAGCAGACGCTGCTGGAGTACATTGAGGATGGCTCCATTACCCTCATTGCCTCCACCACCGAAAATCCTTATTTCTATGTCTACAATGCCATTCTCAGCCGCTGCACCGTTTTTGAGTTCAAGCCGGTGGATGCCGCCGAGGTGGAACGCTACCTAGAAAGTGCGATGGAAAAGCTGCGGCAGCAGTCCCCGGGATTACAGGTGGAGGAGGGGGCGCTGGCCCATATTGCCGCCTGCTGCGGCGGGGATGTAAGAAAAGCGGCCAATGCGCTGGAGATCTGTGCCCTGGGCGCTATGGCAACCACCGGCCGGCCGGTCATTTCGCTGGAGGATGCGAAACAGGCCGCCCAGCGCAGTGCCATGCGGTATGACCGGGAGGGCGACCAGCACTACGATCTTCTCTCCGCCCTGCAAAAATCCATCCGCGGCTCCGATCCCGATGCCGCGGTGCATTACTTGGGTCGCCTGCTGGAGGCCGGGGATCTGCTTTCTCCTTGCCGCCGTCTGCTGGTCATTGCAGCGGAGGACATCGGCCTGGCCTATCCACAGGCCATTGTCATAGTAAAAGCCTGTGTGGATGCCGCTGTGCAGCTGGGCCTGCCGGAGGCCCGCATCCCACTGGCGGAGGCCGCTGTGCTGCTGGCCACAGCCCCCAAATCCAATGCCTCCTACATGGCCATCAATGCCGCTGTGGCAGATATTCAAAAGGGCAGGGGACAAGGCTTCCCGCGCTGCCTTCAAAATGTCCACTATGATAGTGCCGAGGTGGAGCAAAAGGGCCAGAACTATCTCTACCCGCACGATTTCCCCAATCACTGGGTGGCGCAGCAGTACCTGCCGGATGACCTGATTGGTACCCGGTATTATCACTATGGCGATAACAAGACCGAGCAGGCAGCCTGCACCTACTGGGAAACCCGCAAAAAGGAGAAGTAAGCATGGGCTTTTGGATCTTTATGTTCTGCTGCACTCTGCTGATCCCCATTATCATGATTATAGCCGGCAATTCCATGCGTCTTGGTAAATTCAAAACCATTAATTCTATCGTCGGCTACCGCACCCGCCGATCCATGAAGAACCAGCAAACTTGGGACTACGCCCACCGGGAGTGTGGTCTGTTGTGGCGACGCTGGGGCAGTACCATGCTGGTGCTTACCGTCATAGCCATGCTGCTGTTTATGGGGGAGGACACCGACCACATTGGGGTGGTGGGCAGCGTTATTACCGTGTTGCAGATGATCCCCCTGTTTCTTTCCATTGTCATCGTGGAAAAGAAGCTCCGGGAAAAATTTGATGAGAACGGCCTTCCGCGGTGATAGCTGTCGCAAGCTCTACCCAAACAAAAAAGCCCTCATAGGGGGCTTTTTATGATGTAAATGGAAGTGCCTACCAATAAGAGGAGGAACCTCAGCGGCTGGTTCCGGCGGCGCTGCCACTGCATTACCATAAGCATAGCATAAAGTGCAGCATATGTAAAGCGTAAATTACACTAGTAAATCAGTGTATAATGTAGCCACTTTGCCCCCTAAAATAGGGGTGAGGTGATAAATATGCTGAGAATAGAACGCGATGAATATGTGAACCGTACTTTCCGTATCAACAAAAAACTGGTGGATCGGATGGAAAAGGTGTGCGATGCCAAAAACATCTCACTGAATAAGCTAATGGTGATCTGTGTGGAATATGCACTGGATAACCTGGAAGAGGATGACCAGCAGGAATAATGGGCAAGAATAAAGAGCCCCTCGGGGGCTCTTTATTTTATTGGAAATAGAGCCTTATCAGCTTACCCGGGCAAAACGATCCTGATAGACACCCAGCTTTTCGCAGATGGCCCGCGCCTCCTCCGCATTGCTTGCCGGCGCTGCTATGGTGTATTCCTTGTCGTCATCAAAAAGCCCGGTCACCAGGATGTAGCAGCTCCGATCCTGATCGGTAAACAGCCACCCATAGCCCTCCCCGTGGCCTTCGGTATAAAAGTGGTTGTAGAAGAACCCACCCAACAGGCCGTACTCCCGGCCTTCTCCGCTCAGGGTAAAGTCCAGCTCATCCATGCCGTCCCACAGGGTATAGTCCAACGCGGCGGTGCCCACCACGCCCTGGAAGGTCATGGCGGCTTTACCCATACGCTGCTGGCCCCAGGTGCCGCGCAGTGTCAGTGTGGTGGAATGGATCTCCGCGCTTTCTTGTTCCACCATCATGGCGGGCAGCGTTTCATCCACGGCCTTCTTTACAGGGACAAACATGATGGCCGAAACACCCAACAGAATGGCGCAGATCACCGCGACCAGGATCCAAGTCCGCTTTTCCAGCCCGCCGTTTTGATGGTCGGTCAGCCGCTCACCGCTCATAGGCTGGTCACCGTATCCAGTGCCAGCTCCATCATATTGGTGAATTTGGTCTGCCGGTCCTCGGGGCTCAGTTCTTCGTTCTTACCGATGACATCACTGATGGACAGAATGCCCAGTGCGCGCTTGCCGGCATAGGCAGCGTTGGCATACAGGGCAGATATCTCCATCTCCACACACAGTACCCCCATGGGGCGCCACAGGTCGGTGCGCTCCGGGTGGGCGGAATAGAAGCAATCGCTGGAGAGAACATTGCCGACCATATGCTTCAGGCTCCGTTCCTCGGCCAGTTTGGCTGCGGTGGAAAGCAGCTTCCAATCCGCGATGGGGGCATAGGTGCCGGGCAGCTGGAACTGCGCCATGTAATTGCTGTCGGTGCAGGCGCCTTCGGCTATGACAATATCGCCGAGATGCAGGTCGGGGTGCAGCGCGCCGGCGCTGCCAAAGCGGATAATGTTCTCTACATCGTAGAAATGGAACAGCTCATAGCTGTAAATGCCGATGGAGGGGATACCCATGCCGTGGCCCATAATGGAAACAGGCACGCCATGGTAGGTGCCGGTGTAGCCCAGCATCCCGCGCACAGTATTAAAGCATACAGGGCTTTCCAGGTAGTTTTCGGCGGTAAATTGGGCGCGCAGTGGGTCGCCGGCCATCAGTACATTGGGGGCTATCTGGCCCTTTTGGGCAGCATTATGGGGTGTAGACATAAACAATTTCTCCTTTGCGTTTTAGTTTTTTCTCTATTCGCATTGTACCATATCCGCCCCCGGCAGTCGAGAGTTTTTTGCCGTTTCGCACAAAAAGTCCGGCCCCAGCCGTTGCGAAGCCTGTCGGAATATGATAGAATAAGAAAAAACCGGGGGAGAGAATATTTTATGAATACTATGGTGATCGGAATAGCGGGCGGTACCGGCAGCGGAAAAACCACCGTGACCGAAAAGCTGCAGGAATACTTTGGCGCAGATGTAAGCGTGCTGCACCATGATAGCTACTACAAGCGCCACGATGAGCTGCCCTTTGAAAAGCGCCGGCTGCTCAATTACGATCACCCCGATTCCTTTGATACCTCCCTGCTTATCGAGGACCTCCGTTCCCTTAAGGCAGGCCATACCGTCCACTGCCCGGTATACGATTATTCCATCCATAACCGCACCGACCGCACTGAGGAGGTTCATCCCACCAAGGTCATCATCGTGGAGGGCATCCTCATCTTTGCCGATGAGGAGCTGGCCAGCGAAATGGATATCAAAATCTTTGTGGATACCGATGCCGATGAGCGCATCCTGCGCCGCATCCTGCGGGATGTACGGGAGCGCGGCCGCACGCTGGAATCGGTGGTGGAGCAGTACCTCACCACGGTAAAGCCGATGCACGAGCAGTATGTGGAGCCCAGCAAGCGCCGGGCGGATATCATCATGCTGCAGGGTGGCCACAATCTTGTCGCGCTGGATATGCTCATCGAGCGCATCCGCAGCCACATCGGCCAGGAGATATAAGCGCAAAGCGAAAAACAGGGCGTCCCATCAGCGGGACGCCCTTTCTGCATGTTTTTCAGTCTACCGATTTCATTGACTCGACCATATTGATCTTCTTCAGCCGGTAGTGCATCACCCAGTTCACCAGGAAGGAGAACAGGAAGGTGATGAGTGTCGCCATCAAAAAGCTCGGCCAGTAGATGCTCCGCCCGAACATGATGGAATCCACCTCGGCTGTTGCCACCACAAAGCGGGTGAGCGCTGTGCCCAGCAGCAGGCCCAGTCCGGTGCCCAGTATGGTCAGGATGACGCTTTCCCGGTAGATGTAGGCGGAAACCTCACCATCGTAGAAGCCCAGAACCTTCAAGGTGGCAATCTCCCTTGTCCGCTCGGTGATGTTGATATTGGAGAGATTGTACTGCACCACAAAGGCCAAAAGTCCCGCCGAAACAATGAGCACCGCCACTACATAGCCCAGGTTATCGGTCACATTTTTGTATTGCTCCACCAGCTCCGCATCGCTGGAGATCATCTGCACCGTGCCGCCCGCCAGCAGCTTTTCGCTTGCCGCGGCCCAGTCGTCCCGGTCCGCCAGGTCCACTATCACGGTATTGTATTCCGGCGCCTTGCCAAAGACCTCCTCATAGTATTCCGCGGAGATATAGACAAAGTGTGAGGCATAGTTCTCGCTCACTCCGGCAATGGCCAGCTCATAAGTCCGGTTATCGCCGTCCCGCAGCGTCAGGGTATCTCCGGCTTTCAGCCCCAGCATGGTGCCCAGCTTTTCGGTGATGATGGCCCCCTCCTTTTCGGGGGTCAGCACTCTGCGGCTCACCCGCTCCTGCAGGCTGATAAAGTCGGTCAGCCGGGTATAGTCCTGGCTCACGGTTAGGTTCACCTCGTAACTGTGCCTTTCATCCACTGCGGTGATGGCCGCCCGGTACTGCGGCATCCACTCTTTAATATCGGGGTCGCTTTCCAGCTGGTCAAACAGCGCCTGCTCCTCTGCCTCATCCTCGGCGGAATACCCCGCTAGCAGATCATAGCGAAATACCTTCTGAAACTGGTTCTGCACGATGTCGTTGATGGCGTCCTTGAGGCCGTAGCCGGTCAGCACCAGGGCAGCGCAGCCCGCGATACCCACTATGGTCATCAGCACCCGCTTTTTATACCGGAACAGATTGCGTACCGTGACCTTGTGGCTGAAGGAAAGCCGCCGCCAGATAAACGGCACCTTTTCCAGCAGCACCCGCTGTCCGGCCGGGGGTGCCTTGGGCCGCATGATGTTGGCCGGCATCTCACTGAGAACTCCGCGGCACACATTGCAGGTCACCAGGGTAACGCACCCCAGCGCCACTACCACACAGATGGCCGCCACGCCCCAATGGAACGGGGCTTCCACCGGCGGCAGGTCGTACATGATGCAGTAGGCATCGTAAATGACGGTGGGGAACAGCTTGAAGCCCACGGCGAGCCCCAGCCCGCTGCCCAGTACCGTCGCGCTCAGCGAATAGATGAGATATTTCTTTTGAATCTCCCGGTCGGTATAGCCCAGTGCCTTCAGCGTGCCGATCTCAGTGCGCTGCTCCTCCACCATACGGGCCATTGTGGTCAGGCACACCAGTGCCGCCACCGCCAGGAAGAATACTGGGAAAATGGTAGAAATGTTATCGATTCTTGCGGCATCATCGCCAAATTCGCCCACACCCAGTGCCAGCTCCTTGCGGGTATACAGGTACCACTCCGCCGGCGAGAGCTTTTCCAGCATTTTTTCGGCATCCGCCAGCTGCAGCTTGCCCCGGTTCAGCTTGGTCTTGCCGTCCGCTATCTTCTGGCGGGCATCGGCACTCTTTTCCTCAAATTCCTTTTCGCCGTCCGCCAGCTTCACCCGCGCTTCGGCCAGCTCCTTTTCGCCGTCATTCAGCTGCTTTTCGGCTTTCTCCAGCTCGGATTTATAGGTATCCAGCTGTTTGCGGCTGTCCTCCAGCTCTTTTTTGCCGCTTTCGTACTGGCTGGCCGCGCTGGTTATTTGTTTTTCCATGGTGGAAAAATAATCGTTCACTGCGGTTTGGGTCGCCTTTACTGTTGCCGGGGTCACATTGCCGTCGGCATCGTACAGCTTATCGCCTAGGTTCAGCTTTTTGCCATTGGAGTCGGTCAACTCGTTCAGCGTGGGGGCCAAGCTATCTGCCAGGATGGGCAGCAGCACCGAGTCCTCCGGCAGGTTCACCATCCGCCCCAGTATCGCATTGATCTGCGCCTTGCCGGCGGTCAGCTGCGCCTTGGCGGCATCTACGGCCACCATCTGCAGCTTGGCGGCCTCCAGCTGCTGCTTGCCCTCCTCGTATTTCTTTTCGTATTCCGCATACTGCTTTTTCTGCTTTTCCAGCTCGGCCCGGCCGTCCTCCAGCTCCTTTTCTCCGTCCTCGATCTGCTTGCGGGCATCCGCCAATTCGTTGGCGGCATCGGTCAGCTGCTGCTCGGCATCAGCCAGCTGTTCTTCGGCATCGGCTATTTTGTCCCGTGCTTCCGGTATCTTTTCATTCAGATAGTCCGCCATCTCCTGCATCCGCAGTTCCCCACGGGCTTCTCCCACCGGCTCCAGCGCATCTTTCAGTGCCGCGGCTAGGGTGTCATATTCCTCGGTGTAGCAGTTTAGGTCACCGGAGCCCTCCGCGGTCACATACAGTTCGGTGTAGTATTTAGCGGTAAAGTTTTCCTCCAGTACATACAGGTAGGCATCCAGCGAACCATCCCCCACCGTGGTGCTGCCGCGGCGGGTCATATCCAGGTACATCGGGGAATTGACGATCCCCACGATGGTATATTCGGTGTGCTCCAGCTCATTTTCCAGGTCATCTGTTGGGTCGGCGCTGCCCAAAGAAAGCGTCTGTCCCAATTCAAAGTGGTACTTATACTGTATCTTCTCATCAATGACACATTCATCCGCCGCCTGGGGTAGCTGCCCTTCCAGTACCCGCAGCCGGTTCATGGTTTCGGGACTATCCGGGTTCTGGGGCAGGGAAAACACCCTCGTCAAGAAGTTATCGTGGCACAGGGTCAGGCAGTCCACATATTTCCCGGCATAAACCTGCTTTACACCATCCACCGCCGCTACGGCGGCCACATCGTTTTCACTGAATCCCAAAGTGGAGAGCACCTTTACATCCATGGCGTTGTAATCGATATAGTAATCGCTGGCGGTATCCCGCATGTCATCACCGGTGGCCCGCACCCCCGCAAAGAAGCCAACACCCAGCGCCACAATGAGCAAAATGGAACAAAAACGGTTCATGGTTTTACGCATGGTGCGCATGGTATCTTTCCGGAATGCTTCCGTCATGAATATGCCCTCCTTTCTTTTTGGTTTCTGCCGGTTCCCGCCTGGCGGACGCCGTAAAATGGGCGATGGCTGCGTTGGTGCCTTGACAGGCATAAGCCCGCCTCCGCTTCGCTCTACCGGGCATCAGCCTGCCTGCGGCCCCTGCCTTGCCCTCCCCGCATTTTCCGCCGCCCGCCTTCTTACCACTCTATTGTGGCAATATCGGCAGGGTGGGGATTATAAATATTGCTGGCGACCTTGCTGTTTCGTATCGTAATGACTCGGTCGGCCATTGGGGTGATGGCGGTGTTGTGCGTCACTACGATCACCGTCATGCCGCCCTCCCGGCAGGCGCTCTGCAAAAGCGAGAGGATCTGCTTGCCGGTATTGTAGTCTAGGGCGCCGGTCGGCTCGTCGCACAGCAGCAGCTTGGGCCGCTTGGCCAGCGCCCGCGCGATGGAAACCCGCTGCTGCTCGCCGCCGGAAAGCTGCGCCGGAAAGTTATCCAGCCGGTGGCCCAGCCCCACGGCCTCCAGGGCCTCCGCTGCCGGGATGGGATCATGACAGATCTGCGCCGCCAGCTCCACATTTTCCAGCGCCGTCAGGTTTTGCACCAGGTTATAGAATTGGAACACAAACCCGATATCATGCCGCCGGTAGCCGATCAGCTGCTTGGGGGTGTACTGCACAATGTCATTTCCATCCACCAGCACCTGCCCCTCATCGGCGGTGTCCATTCCACCCAGGATGTTCAGCACCGTGGTTTTACCGGCGCCGGATGGCCCCACAATAATGGCAAACTCGCCCTTTTCTATGGTAAAATTGATGCCATCGCTGGCCGCCGTCACGATTTCCCCAGTGCGGTAGCGCTTATACACATCCTTCATTTCCACAAATGCCATCCTGTCGCCCTCTTTCTCTCTCCCGGCTCATTTCTGGTTGCCTTTTTGTCCGGATTGAATTATACTGATTTTATCACTTTTCATTGGGGATTTTCAACTGCCCACCGGCAGCGGGAGCCCAAAAATTTGTTATTTAACGGAAAGTTTACATTCCGTCCGCAAAAGGGAGGAACTTCATCATGGCAAAAAGAGATTTGGCCGCCGAGCTGCTGCGGGAGTTGGGGCAGGACCGTACCCAGTACCACTCCGGGGAGGAGCTTTCCGTCCGGTTGGGCGTCAGCCGCACCGCGGTGTGGAAGGCTGCCTGCCGCCTGCGGGAGCAGGGCTATGCCATTGAATCGGTCACCCGGCTGGGCTACCGCCTTACCGCCCTGCCGGATGGTATGACAAAGGAACTGCTGGAGCAGTACCTGCCGCAGGGCAGGGGAGAGACTGTCATTTGCTACGAGGAGACCGATTCTACCAATACCCGCGGGATGCAGCTGGCCCTGGAGGGCGCGCCCACCGGCACTGTTGTGCTGGCGGATCGCCAAACCCACGGCAACGGCCGCCTGGGCCGCAGCTTTGCCTCTCCGGCCGGGCAGGGGGTCTATCTCTCTTATCTTCTCCGCCCGGATTTCGACCCCGCCGCGCTCAGTCTGCTTACCAGCTGCGCCGGGTTGGCTGTCTGCCAGGTGCTGGAGCAACATGGCCTGGCCCCTGCCATCAAGTGGCCCAATGATATCATCCTTGACCGCCGCAAGGTCTGCGGCATCCTCACCAAGCTCACCAGCGATGCCGAAAGCGGCACCATCAATGGCGCGGTCATCGGCATCGGCGTCAATGTCACCCAGCAGCCGCAGGATTTCCCCGAGGAGCTGCGGGATAAAGCCATCTCGGTGCGGGAAGCGGGTGCTGCCGTTCCCCGTGCCGCCATTGCCGCCGGTATCATCACCCGCCTGGATGACCTCTTCCTCCGCCAGCACATTCTTTCCCAACCGGCCGAAAACCTGATTGGGGAACTGACCCGCCGCAGCTGTACCATCGGCCGCCGGGTGGAGGTCATCAGTCCCACCGGCCAGTATGAGGCGCTGGCCGTTGCCATTGCCCCCGATGCCGGTCTCATCGTTGAGCTGCCGGATGGTTCCCGCCGCACCGTTTCCAGCGGGGAGGTCAGCGTCAGAGGTCTTTTGGGCTATACTTAATAAAGGAGCTTCTCTTACTATGTCACACCCTACCGAGCGCTGTGAATTGACCAATCTGTGCATGATCACCGATGCCGAGAACCGTATCCTTGTGCAGGATCGTACCGATCCCAGCTGGCCGGGCATCTGCTTCCCCGGTGGCCATGTGGAACCCGGCGAATCTTTCGTCGCTTCGGTCATCCGCGAGGTACAGGAGGAAACCGGCCTTACCATTCAGGATCCCATTCTCTGTGGCGTCAAGCAGTTCCCACGGGAGGATGGTGCCCGCTATGTGGTGCTGCTATTCCGTGCCACCCGCTTCACTGGTACGCTTACTTCCTCCTCGGAAGGTAAAATGCTTTGGCTGACCCGCGAGGAACTGAAAGGCCGCCACCTTACTTCCGGTTTTCTCGAAATGCTCCGCGTCTTTGAGAATCCCACCCTCAGCGAGTTCTACTATTATCAGGCTCCCGGCTCCGAAGAATGGCGCCACTCCCTGCTGTGACCCACCGGCGGGGCGCCCCTCCGCTTTTGTCGTGCCGCACCTCCGTTTCGCTCCGGGCGGCCCTCCCCGCTCCGGTGCGCCCCGCCTGCCCATTTATCCCAATCCAAGAAAAATCCCCCGACCACACCCGGCCGGGGGATTTCCCTTCTCTATGCTTTATCGTGAAAGGAGTATGCTTAGTCTTTCTTGCGGAACTTTTCGGGCACCACATACAGCCCGCCGGAGCACTCCGCGATTTCCTCAAGGTTCTTGCAGGCCAGCAGGTCCTTGGTGGCCATGGTACGGTCAATGCCCAGATCCTCGGGATAGGCTACCTTGCCCGCCTTGCGGAAGGCCTCGATCTGCTCCTTGGTCACCATCTCGCCAAAGGGAGTGCCCTGGGCGATGGAAGCCAGCATCAGACGGCGCTCCTCAGCGTCCTCGGCCATGTAGCAGTAGGCAATGCCCTGCTCGGTCACGGTGTGGCTCACATCCTCGCCGTAAACCATAATGGGCGGGGCCTCCATCCCGGCGTCACGGCCGATGGCGATGGCGTCCAGCTCCGGCACGAAGTTATTGCCCTTCTTGCCGCTGCTCTTCAGCATCTGGATAACGATCTTCTGACCGCCGTGCAGGGTGTCCTTGCCTTCAACAAGGCTGTGGTAGGCGGGGCTGCTGTGACGGCGTCCGCCGGGGTTGTGGCCCATATTGGGTGCACCGCCAAAGCCGCTCAGACGGCCGGCGGTCACGGTGGAGGAGTTGCCGTAGTAGTCCATCTGAAGGGTAGCGCCCAGGAAAGAGTCAATGGCATACAGACCTGCCACCTGTGCCAGAGTACGGTTGCTGCGCAGGGTGCCGTCTGCACCGGTAAAGAAGATATCGCTACGCTCCTCGGTGTATTTTTCCATACCCACTTCGCCGCCAAAGGCGCAGATGCTCTCGACCCAGCCCGCTTCGATGGCAGGGATCAGCGTGGGATGAGGGTTCAGCACCCAGTTGCGGCAGATCTTGCCCTTCAGGCCAAGCTGCTCGCCGTAGGTGGGCAGCAGCAGCTCAATGGCCGCGCCGTTAAAGCCGATGCCATGGTTGAGACTCTGCACGCCGTGCTTGGCATAAATGCCCTTAATGACCATCATGCCCATCAGGATATCGGCATCCTTGATGAACTGGGGGTCACGGGTGAACAGGGGCTCCATGGGGTAGGGCTTATCGGCAGGGACGATGAAATCTACCCAGCCGCCGGGGATATCCACACGGGGCAGATCCTCTACGATCTCATTCACCTGCGCAATGACAATACCGCTCTTGCAGGCGGCGGCCTCCACCAGCGTGGGGGTTTCCTCGGTGCTGTAGCCGGTAAACAGGTTGCCGTCCTTGTCGGCCTTGTCGGCAGCCACCAAGCAAACATTGGGGATGAGATCCACAAACAGGCGGGCATAGATCTCCAGGTATGTATTAAAGTTGCCGATCTTCACCTTGCCCTCGGCAAGCATCTCGCTGAGTCGCTGCGCCTGCGTACCTGCAAAGGCAAAATCTACCGTGCTGGCAATGCCCTTCTCAAAGTAATCCAGATGCTCGCTGCGGGAGATGGAGGGGATGATCATGGTCAGGTCGTGGATGACCTTGGGGTCGACCTCCGCCAGAGAAGCCGCCAAGAAGGCCGCCTGCTTCTGATTGTCGCCCTCCAGCACCACCTTATCGCCGGGGTGAATGACCGCTTCCATCAGCTTGACGATATCGCCGGTCGCTACTGTTTTGCCGCAGCACAGCGCAGCGGCCGCCTGCAGTCGTTCCGCCTTGGAACGGCGCTGATTATCCCAGGACATAGTTATAGAACCACCTTTCACTTTTTCCCTAAAAAATTATCAATTTATGGCCTATTAAGGCCATGTTAAGATAAAGTATAGCATTGACTTTCTATAATGTAAAATATATAATATGACTAAGATCAATAACACGAACGCTATATGCACATTGCACGAGGTATCTTCATGGAAATCACACATCTGCGTTACTTCAAAAAAACAGCGGAACTGGAACATATCACAAAGGCGGCGCAGGAACTGCATGTGGCCCAGCCTTCTCTCAGCCGTACTATCAGCATGCTGGAGGATGAGCTCAAGGTCAAGCTCTTCAACCGCAAGGGCAAAAGCATCGAGCTCAATGAATATGGCATCATTGTTCTCAATCACACCAACCGCATTCTCAAGGAGCTGGAGGCCATCCACCGGGAGATCGACGATGCCCGGGAAAACAGCGTCATGAATGTCACCTTCTCCATGAATGCCGCTTCCACCCTCATCCCGCGGCTGGTGCGCGGCTTTAAGGAAGAACACAGCGATATCCGTCTGCACATCCTGCAGGAGGACCTGGTAGAGGATAGCGGCCAGAGCTGTGATCTCACCCTCTTCGCGGGCAGCCAGCCGGTTTCCGGCCCCTATTGCACTACCCTTATCGAAGAGGAGATCCGCCTGGCGCTGCCGGTCACCAATCCGCTGGCCCACTTCGATTCCCTCACCCTCGATCAGGTCTCCAAGGAGGAGTTCATCTGTCTGCAAAAGGGCAAAAATCTCCGCAGCATCACCGATGCCTACTGTAAAATGGCCGGCTTCGATCCCAATGTCGTCCTGGAAAGCGACAGCCCGGAAACCGTCCGTGAGCTGATCCGCGCCGGCATCGGCATCTCTTTCATTCCCATCCTAACTTGGCAGGATATGGAGGATGAACACATCGCCCTAGTACCCATTTCCACCCCCCACTGCCGCCGCTACATCAATCTTTCCTGGCGGGAAAGCAGCTACCTTTCCCCGGCGGCCATCCTCTTCCGGGATTATCTCATCAAGCACTTTGCCGAACTGGTCAAATAACCCTTTGTCCCCGCCGTCCGGCGGGGGCTTTTGTTCCGCATTGCCAAATCTCATCCGAAAAATTCGCAAAATCAAGAATTATTCCTGAATTTATGGTTGATTTTTCAATCGAATTGTCCTATGATATAAGAGTAATATAGTATCAAATGATAGGAGGTGCCGCTGTGTCGCATCTTTCCAAGGTACAGGTCGCCATCCGGGATATCGATGTACTGGGGGAGGCCCTGCGGGCCATCGGCCTGCGCCGCGTGGCGGAGGTTCCGGAAAACTATGAGTTTGCCGGGACCTTCAATACCTGCGATGTCATCGCCGTCAATGCCGTCAACCGCGTTATGGCTTTCAAATTTGTGGATGGCGAGGCCGAGCTCCATTCCAATCTCGAACCCGGCGATTTCGAAAAGACCCGGGATGAACTGCTGCAAAAGTACGCTGTGCTGCTCCTGCGCAAAACTGTGGAACAGGAGGGCAAATTCCAGGTGCGGGAGCAGGAAACCCTGCCCGATGGCACCGTCCGCATCAAGGTAGGAAGGTGGGTGTGACCTATGGCGGAACAGACTGTAACTTACCTCATCGGCAAGGATGGCAAGATCACCGTGGAAGTCAATGGCGTCCGCGGCCCGGCCTGCCGGGAGCTGGTAAAGGAAACCGTCGAAAAGCTGGGCGTGGAGCTTTCCGTCGAGCTCAAGCCCGAATACTTTGACCAGGCGGAGGAAAAGGAGCAGGAGAAAAACCGCTTCTAAGCCAAAGCGTCAGGAGAGGGGGGAGGCAGCATGGCGTCTGCGCTGTGGCTCGGTTCCATGGAACCGCAGTGGCTGGCTCCCTTTTTGTCCCTGCCGGTGCAGGTAATGGTCACGCCGGAGATGATGGTCCCTGTCCTGCCGGGCCAGCGCTTTTTTACTCCCTCGGATGATAGGGAAACGATCGCCGCAGCCATTTCCGGCCGGGATATCTACTACCTCTCGGTCACCAATTGGGAAAGCGTCGTGATCCCCGCAAACCATGGCCGCCTGCTGGCTTTGGGGCAGGTCCCGCCGCCCCCCGGCAGCCCTGTGGGTTTTCTTGCTACCCCGCCGGATGAGCAGTACCCGGCCCTATGCCGCCTGCTGCCCCCCGCCGAACCGGAAACCCTCTACATCGCCGGTGGGGAAGTGCGCTGCTCCGTCTGGGAGGAGGACTACCTCCCCCTGCTGGAAAGGCTGGGCCGCCTATGAAGGTGGGTAAATTCTACCGCAACCGGGAGGAACGCTGCATCAGCGGCGGTACCGGCTGCGGGGTCGTCTATCTTTCCGGCTGCGATATGCGCTGTGCCTATTGTCTGGTTTACGGCATCTCCCAGGGGGGCAATGGTGTCACTTACACCCCCCGTCAGCTGGCGGAGCTGCTGCTTTCCCTCCAGCAGCGGGGCGTCAGTCATATCAGCCTCGCCAATGTGGAACCCTCCGCCGACGAGGTCATCGAAGCCATTGCCATCGCAAGGAAGCTGGGCCTTACTGTCCCGCTCTGCAATAATTTCAATGGCTATGCTCCGGCCGCCTTGACCGAGCGCCTGCTGCCTTATTTTCAGGCCTACATCATGGATTTCAAATACGCCGATGATGCCTTGGGTCAGCGCCTTTCCGTCGTTCCGGCTTATCCCGCCCATGCCCGGGCCAATCTGGCCCTGCTTTCCGCCCGCTATGGCTCCAACCGCTATGATGCAGTCGGCCTTTTGCAAAGCGGTGTGCTGCTGCGGCATCTTATCCTACCGGGGCAATGGCAGAATACTGAGGACACCCTCCGCCTGCTGGCCCAAAATAATCCCTGCGGCTACCCCTTGTCCCTCCTCCCGGATTTTGTCCCGGAGGGCAATACCGCCGCTGTACTGCCGCCGCCCTATACCGTCCCCCCGGACCGCCTGCGCGGCTTTACGGATCTTGCCCATTCGTTGGGGCTTTCCCTTCTGTAATTTCTGCGGCTTCGGCCGGTGAAAATCGCAAATGGCTGCGTTGCCCCCTCGCGATACATCAGTCCGCCTTTCGCCGGACAAGAGTATCGCGTCGGCGGCGCCTTGCCCTTTGCCGATTTTCCCTCGTCCTCGCCGCTTACATCCCATCGCACTTACACTCCCTTTCCCGAAAGGAGAAAAAATATGAACTTCCGTGAAGAATTCAATCTGTCCATCCGCGCCCGCTGCGCCGTGCTGTATGTCACCACCCGGGAGGAGGAACGCCTCCTCTCGGTAGTGAAGGACTGCGCCGCCGAGTTGGAAAATATGCGGGTCGTCAGCTGGGATTTCGCCTCCGGCTTTGATGTCGGCGTGGCCGTGGGCAAGGGCAACCCCATTGCCGTTCTGGATTTCATCGCCAAAGAACCCGCCGATACCCCCATTCTCTATGTCCTCAAGGATTTCCACCGTTTCCTGGAGGACAATATGGTCTGCCGCATGGTAAAAAACCTTGCCGCCCAGCTCAAGCCCCAGCAGAAGAGCATCCTCATCGTCAGCCCGGTGTATAAGGTCCCGGAGGAGCTGACCTCCTCGGTCAGCGTGCTGGAATTCCAGCTGCCCACCCTGCCGGAGCTGCGGGAGTACATCACCAATATCACCCAGAACGTCGTAGTGGATATGGATAAGGAGGGCTTCGAGCAGTTTGTGCGTGCCTTCCAGGGCCTCACCATCTCCACCGTAAAAACCATCCTCTCCAAGGCGCTTGCCCGCAGCGGCAAGATCAGCCTTGATGACCTTCAGCTTGTCCTGGAGGAGAAAAAACAGGTCATCCGCAAAACGCAGGTGCTGGAGTTTTTCAATGCCGAGGAAACGATGGGCTCTATCGGCGGCATGGATGTCCTCAAAAGCTGGATCGTCACCCGCGGCATGGCCTTTTCGGAGCAGGCCCAGCAGTTCGGCCTGCCCTACCCCAAGGGCGTGCTCATCGTCGGTATTCAGGGTACCGGTAAATCCCTTTGCGCCAAGGCCATCAGTCAGCAGTGGCACATGCCGCTCCTGCGGCTGGATGTCGGCCGGCTGATGGGCAGCTATGTCGGCGAATCGGAAGCCCGCACCCGTGAAATGATCCAGATCGCCGAGGCCATGGCCCCCTGTGTTTTGTGGATCGACGAGGTCGATAAGGGCTTTGCCGGCATCGGCGGCGTGCAGGGAGACAGCGGCGCCCAGGCCCGTGTGTTCGGCAGTTTGATCACATGGATGCAGGAAAAGAAATCCCCCGTTTTCATCGTCGCCACAGCCAATAATATCGAGCAGCTGCCGCCGGAATTCATGCGCAAGGGCCGCTTCGATGAAATATTCTTCGTCAATCTTCCCACCGAAAAGGAACGGGTGGAGATCTTCCGGCTGCACATCAGCCGCCGCCGGGATATCGCCGTCAAGAATTACGACCTGGCCGCCCTGGCCAAAGAGACCAAGGGCTTCTCCGGCGCCGAAATTGAACAGGTCATCAATGACGCCATGTTCCAGGCTTTCTCTCAGCAGCGGGATTTCACCACCGAGGATATCCTCGCCGCCATTCACAGCACCATTCCGCTCTCGGTCAGCTTCCGGGAGACCATCAATAAGCTCATTGCCTGGGCGGGCAGCGGCCGGGCCCGTATGGCCAGCAGCCAGCAGGAGGCCAATGAATCCGCCGCGGGCGACCAGCTGTATTACAGCTACCAAAACGGCACAGGGGATGACCGGGAATGATGCCTTTCGCCAATGACCCCTCCCTCGACCGGGTCCTGCTCATCAGCCGGGAGGAAATGGGCGGCGCAGCGGGCGGCTTCGATCCGCTGCACCCGGTCTACACCCAAACCGAAGGCGCCGATCCCTTCACCTACCGCAATGACTTCTGCCACATGCGCCTTTTGGCCGATGGCACCATGGAGCTGACCGAATTTGGCCGGCCTGCCTGCTTTGCGGAGGAATGGCGGCAGCTGCTTTCTCAGCTGGCCGCCTGCCGCACCCTCACCGATCTGCGCATCTATGATTACGATGGGGATGAGCCGCCCATGGCGGCCGCCCTTACCACCTATGGCCGCCTGCTGCTCTACGGCAATGCCGGGGAATATGCCCCGGCTGCCGGGTGGCAGGGTGTTGCCCGTGTTTTCTGGGATACCGATGGCTTCGGCGCCCTCTGCGAGGATGAAATGTTCCGCGCGGTGGGGGCCCTTTCGGCATTGGATGGCATCGGGGAGATCGAGCAGGCGGTCGGCTCGGCGCTGCCGGGGCATTGCAGTCCGGTGGCCTATCTGCTGCAAAAAAACGGCACCGTCACCCTCTTTGACCGCAAAAATAGATCCATCCAGCGCCCGCGGGAGCGCGTGCAGAAGATCGCTCTTGTCCGGTACAATCCCTACGGTGTTTCCACCTGGGTCGCCCTTTCCAAGATCACCGGCCGCTTTTTGTGCAGCGAGCCCCGCGATTCCATCTCGGCCGATTTCTTCGGCGGGGATTACACCGATATTATCGCCCCCAACCGCTTCCGTCAAAAGATCGCGGATTTTGCCGCCGTGCCCCGCCGGTATCTCGCCGTCCTCTACCAGAACGGCTATCTGCGGGTGTTCGGCTCCGGCTACCACAGCGGGGATATCCTCTGCGAGGATGTCCGGGGTATTGAGCTGGAGGGGGAGGAGCTCATCGCCTATCTCCCCGCCGATCTTTCCTACGCCCCCGCCATCGATCTGGAGGAGCCGGAGGAGGGCGATACCCTTTCCCCGGCGGAAAGCATCGTCACACTGGGCCAGCCGGTGGATCTTCCGGCCATTCTCTCCCTGCTGCGGCAGCGGGTGGAGGGTTGGCGCCGGGCTGAAGAACTGGCGCCCCCTGCCGCCAAAAAGCCGGTGCGGGCCATCCGCCGCAGCGAAAGATACATCTACTTCCTGTACCGGGATGGCACCGTGGAAGCCGCCCTGCTTACCCACACCGGCCACAGCCCGCACGGTGAAAACGCCGTTTCCCACTGGAAAAATGTCCGGGAGGTCATCCCCGGCCGCCACCAGACCTTGGCCCTCTGCGAGGATGGCTCTGTACTGGCCGCGGGCCGGGGCTATGGCCAGCCCTATGCCGTTTCCACCTGGAAAAATGTCACACAGCTTTATCAGTCCTCCGGCCTGGCGGCCGCCGTTACCGCGTCGGGCATGGTCTATGCCCAGTGGGCCGATACCAACGAGCCGGTGCAGGGCACCGAACAGTGGCGGCATATCACCCAGCTGGCCCTGGGGGATGATTTCATCCTGGGGCTGACGACCGCGGGCCGGGTGCTGGCTGCCGGCACCAATGAGGAGGTCACCGCCGGGGTAAAGAACTGGGCAAACATTACCCAGATCGCCGCCGTTTCCGAGGCGGCCGCCGCCCTCACCGGGGCGGGAACCGTCCTCTCCTGCGGGCACCCCCGTTTCCTGCAGTACCAGGGGATGGAGGAATGGCGTCACATCCGCCAGCTCATCGCTTTCCAGAACGGCGGCTCGGTTTTTGTCGGGCTGGATGACGAGGGACAGGTGCATTTCAGCGGCAAATGGAGCCATGGGGCTCTCTGCCGCACCGATAGCATCACCCCCGAAAAATGGTCGGGGCTTCGGCGCATCTGGCAGGAGGGCTACTACCTGCTGGGCGAAAAGCGGGATGGCTCGGTCATCTGGGAAAGCACCCCCACCGAACGGGCGGGGCTGCCCCCGGCTGATGACCATATCACCGACTGGACCGAGGTGACCGATTGGGTCATCGAGGGGGAATACCTCATGGCCATCTTCCGGGATGGCTCCATCGGCTGGGAGGGCGCCCGCCGCCGCCCGGAGAAGCGCCGCATCACCGAGGGCTGGCGGAACATTCGCCGGTGCCTTTTGTGGAGCATCGCCGGGGGCCGCAGCAACGCCATGGCCGTGGATGCCGCCGGGCGGCTCCTCTCCGACCAGAGCGGCCGGGAGGGCGATTTTTTCCGCCAGTTCGGCGGGGTTCGCCGCATCGCGGTGTTCCAGCCGTTTTTGCTGGTGCAGCATGGGCAGCTTCTCTCCTTCGTGCTGTTTGGCAAAAACGGCTTCGAGCGGCACGACCTGCCCCAGGTGGAGCACCTGCTGACCGCCGAGGAGGGCAAAACCGTGGTGGTCACCTTCACCGATGGCCGGGTGCGCTCCTTTGGCCAGACCCTGTACGACAGCACGGTGGACCCCGCGGCGAAAGCCGTCCGCTTCTACGGCGACCGCAGCGATTACCTCGAAAACGATACCGACCCGTTCCGCCACTTTGAGGGGGTCATCGGGCTGCAGGGGGCTGGTACGCCCTTTGTCCTCTCGGCCCATAATTCCAAAGTCAGCGAGAACTTTTACTCGGTGCAGCAGCTCATGTATTTTGCCGGCATCCGCTATGCCGCCGCGGTGGAGCCGCTGGGCGACCTGCTTTTGGCGGACGGCACCTGCCGCAGCCGCCGGGGCGATCTCTTTGCTAAGTGGGTGGGTATTATGCAGCTTTCCAGCTGTCCCACCCATACCGTCGGGGTCACCACCTTCCACACGGCCGTGGTCTACGGTGATGGGGAATACGGCAGCTGCAGCGTGGATGCCTATATGGGGATCGTCCAGGCCTTTGCCCTGCCCCATGCCACCGTTCTGCGCCAGGCCGATGGCACTCTGATCTCCCTCTGCGAAAAGCTGAGCGAGACCCCCTACGAGCCGCTGCCGGTCACATCGGGTGTGACCATGATGGCCAAGACCGGCAGCCACTTTGCCCTGCTGTGCCGGGATGGCAGCCTGTGGTGCTGTGAAGCCCAGGCCTTTGCTGATAAGATCCGCTGGCGGGGCAGCAGTGAGTACTACACCCGCCCCTGGGGCCCCTGGCAAAAGCTCTTTACCGATGCCACCCGCATGACCGTCACCGGCGAGGAGATTCGCGTTTGGCGGCATGATACCCACTACAGCTACATGGAGCCTACCCTGGAGCAGAATACACTCTCCGGACAGGAACCAACGATTATACAGTAAGTATAAATCCTGCAAGGGGCCGGTCGGGGCGCAGCCCGACGCCCCTGCGTGGCGTCACCCGCCTTCGGCGGGTCGGCCGCTCCGCGGCCGGGGCTGCGCCCCGCGCCCGCCCTCCGCAAAATCTCAAACAAAGGAGAACCCCTATGGCCCTCAAAGACCTGCTGCAAAGCCAGAAAACCATCCGGGAGCTGAAAACCGAAACCGCCGCCCTGCGGCTGGAAAAGGCCGAAGCCGCCCGCCAAAAGGAACAGCTGGAGGCCCATGCCGCCGCCGTAAGCCGGGAAGCCGACCGGGAAGCCGCCGGCCGCCAGCGGGAGCAGACCGAAGCGGTGGAAGCCGCCCAAAGAGCCCTCTTTGAGGCGATGCGCCCCCTGCTGCTGGCCCTGCCCACCGCCCGGCGGGCCATTTCCCAGAACCCCGCACTGCTGGCCAGGGATATGATCGGGATGTTTGCCCCGGTGGATGATTTTGTGGGTGCGCTGGGCCTTACCGTCATCGGTACGGTGGGGGAAGAGACCCCCTACGACAGCGCCCGGCACGATTGCCCCGCCCTGCTGGCGCCGGGCACTCCGGTCATCGTGGCAACGGTGGGCTATGCCAAAGGGGAGCAGATCTGGGTAAAAGCAAGAGTAAAGGAAGTGATCTGATGGAACGCTACGCCGTCGATTTCGGCACCAGCAATACCGTGGTGGCCCGCTGGAACTTTGCCAGGGAGGAGCCGCAGACCATGAGCTTCCCGGCCATCACCGCGCCGGGGAGCGGCGCCATGCCGCCGGTCACCCCCTCCGTCCTCTACTACCGGGGGGAGGAAAGCTTCCTAATGGGCTACGAGGTCACCTCCCGCGGGCTGGATGATATCCGCAGCAGCCGCTATTTTTGGGGCTTCAAGCGGGGTCTTCTGCACCTCACCTCCCTCTACGAGGACCGCGGCCGGGAGTTTTCCGCCGACCATATCGCGCGGCTGTATCTCACCCGGCTGCTGGGCAATTTGGAGCTGAACGCCGATACCGTGGTCACCTTTACCGCCCCGGTCAATGCCTTTGATACCTACCGGGAGTGGATCTCCGCCTTTTTTGCGGAAAATTACCCCGATGTCCCTTACCGCCTGGTGGATGAATCGGTGGCGGCCGCTATTTCCTACGGCTCTACCCGGGCCGGTTCGGTGGTGTGCGTGGTGGATTTTGGCGGCGGCACCCTGGATGTTTCGGTGGTCCGCATGCCGGAATCCTTTGCCGGGGCGGCGGCCGGAGAAGTGGCCAAGGGCCGGGTGCTGGGCAAAGCCGGCGCCTTCCTCGGCGGCGATGATATCGACCGGTGGCTGCTGGAGGATCTGCTGATGCGGGCCGGCCGCACCGCCGAAGAGTGCGAGGAGATCCTGCCGCAGCTTACCACCCTGGCCCGGCAGATCAAGGAGGAGCTTTCCGCTCAAAGCGAGAGCAGCCGCAGCTTTTTTGATGCCGAGCATTTCAAGACCTACGAGTTCCGCTACACCCAGAATGACCTGCTGGATCTTCTGGAGGAGCACGATTTTTTTGTCACCCTCAATGATGTCCTCAATAACGCCGTCAACATGGCGGAAGCCGGCGGCATTTCCCGCAGCCAGATCGAGCGGGTGCTGCTGGTGGGGGGCACTACCCTCATCCCGGCGGTGCAGCGGGGCATCCGGGGCATCTTTGGCCGGGAAAAGGTGCAGTGCCACAAGCCGTTTGAGGCGGTGGCCCACGGGGCGCTGGCCTTCTCGCTGGGGCTCAATATCGTCGATTTCATCCAGCATTCCTACGCCATCCGCTACCTGGATTCCCTCACCAAGGAGCCGCGGTACAAGATCATCTTCAAGGCCGGCAGCGAATACCCCAGCGAAAAGCCGGTGACCCTCACCCTGTCCTCCTCCTTCCGCAATCAAAAGGCGATCGAGCTGATGATGGCGGAGATAGAGCACAAGCGGATGGGACGGGTCTCCTTTGATGCCGATGGACGGTTTTCTGCGGTGGATGACAGCAGCGATACCGTGCGGCTGCTCAATTACAGCAAAAATTCCGCCAATGCCGCTGTCATTGCCAAGCTGGAGCCGCCCGGCACCCCGCTGGATAAGCGGCTGAATGTGGCCTTTTCCATCAATGCCCGCAAGGAGCTGACCGCCACCGTGCACGATAACCTCACCGGTCAGGATATCTATGTGGATATGCCGCTGGTGGCGCTGCGGTAAAGGGAAAAATCTTGCCTAAAAATTTACCCCGAAACCGTCACTTTGCCCCTCACTTTTTCGCAGCGATTCTGCTATAATAAACCCATAAGCAACCCACTATCCCTCGGGAGGAGGAACCGCATGAAAACCACAAAAACAACCAAGGAAAAACTGGCCGGCCTGGTCCGGGTCATATCCATCCCGCCGGTGATGGTGACCGCCCTGCTGCTCATCCTGTATTTCTGGGGGCCGCAGCCCTTCTGCCCGGTCGGGGAGCTGGTCACCACCATTCTGCTGCTGGGCTTTGTGCCGGTGCTGGCTTATCCGGCGCAGCCGCTGTTCCCCCGCTACCGCAGCCGCGGCCGGGAGGGTCAGCGGGAGCTGGCGTTTGTCTTTACCGGGGTGGGGTATACCATTGCTTTTTTGTGGGCGTTGCTGGCGGGGGTCTCGCCGGAGATCCGCACCATCTGTGCCGGGTATTTTTTCTCGGCGCTGTTCCTTACCCTGTGCAACCGCGTGCTTCACAGGCGCGCCAGCGGGCACGCGTGCAGCGCGGCCGGGCCGCTTTTGTTCCTCATCTACTACTTTGGCTGGTGGCTGCTGCTGCCCAGTATTGTGATCGGGTGGCTGGTGGCGTGGGCTTCGGTGGCACTTAAACGCCATACCCCCACCGACCTGCTGTGGGGCGCTTTGTGCAGCGCGGCGGGCTTTGCCATAGCGGTGCTGTGGTTCTAAGGCTTTTTGAAAGTCCCCCCACTAATACGGCAAAATTGCCCCTTTTTTGCAGCCCAAAGGTTAATATTTCACTTTTTTTAACGAAAAGTTTACAATTGAGCCCCCCAAAGGGGGCTTTTTTGATGGAGAGGTTTTTAATTTTCACCAGCTCGGTGAAAGGACATATTGCAAAAGGAACAAGTAAGGGGGCGCCCCCTCTTTGCAAAACGATCCACCGGATTATTTTGCAAATTCATCCCCCTGCGGAGTGCCCTCCGGCACAGGAAATTTCGCGCTCTGCACAGCGCGACCAAAGACCGCAAGCCTTTTGAAAAAGGCTTGACCGAAAACTTTTGCGGTCAGCTCCCTTTGGATTTGACTTAAAAGGAAAAAATCCCCCCACCCGATAGAGGTGAGGGGATTTTCTTTATTCTCAGTGGTCGCAGGTGGCGCAGGAGGGGCAGGCACCTTCCGCCTCTTCGCCCTCGTGGACATCCTTTTTGACATGACCGACGATGGGTTCGGGATCGATGCCCTGGCGGGTGTAGTAATCGGAAAGCGCGGCTTTGACCGCCTGCTCCGCCAGTACGCTGCAATGCAGCTTGGCGGGAGGGAGGCCATCCAGCGCCTCCACTACGGCGCGGTTACTGAGGGCGAGGGCCTCATTGATGGAACGGCCCTTGATCATCTCGGTGGCGATGGAGCTGGTGGCGATGGCGGCGCCGCAGCCGAAGGTTTTGAACTTGACATCGGTGATGGTATCGCCATCGATCTTGAGGTACATCTTCATGATATCGCCGCAGCGGGCATTGCCTACCTCGCCCACGCCATCGGCATCGGGGATCTCCCCTACATTGCGGGGATTGGTGAAGTGATCCAGAACTTTTTCGCTATACATAGGCAATCTCCTTTACAGATCCTTGATTTTTTCCCAGACGGGGGACATGGCGCGCAGCCCCTCCACAATGGGCGGCACCTGGGCAATGATATAATCGATATCCTCCTCGGTGGTGAGCTCCGAGAGGGAAAGGCGCAGGCTGCCATGGGCGACCTCGTGCTTGAGGCCGATGGCCATAAGGACATGACTGGGATCCAGCGAGCCGCTGGTGCAGGCGGAGCCGGAGGAAGCGCAGATGCCGGCCATATCCAGCCGCAGCAGCAGCGATTCGCCCTCGATGCCCTCGAACGAGATATTAAGGTTGCCGGGCAGGCGGTGCTCCCGACTGCCGTTTAGGCGGGTCCTGGGCAACTGCAGCAGGGAATCGATCAGGCGATCCCGCATGGCGGTGATGCGGGCCATGTTTTCTTCCAGGCTGGCGGTCGCCACAGTGATGGCTTCGCCCAGCCCCACGATGGAGGCAAGGTTTTCGGTGCCGGCGCGGCGGCCCTTTTCCTGCGCGCCGCCATCCATAAAGATATTAGGCAGGATGCCTTTTTTGACATACAAGGCGCCGACACCCTTGGGCGCGTGGAACTTATGGCCGGAGAGGGAGAGCATATCCACACCCAGCGCCTTTACATCCACCGGGATATGACCGACGGCCTGAACGGCATCGGTGTGGAACCAGGCGCCATGGGCGTGGGCAATGGCGGCCAGCTCCGCAATGGGCTGTACGGTGCCGATCTCGTTATTCGCCAGCATGATGGAAACCAGCGCGGTATCCTCCCGGATGGCCTTTTCCAGCTCGGCGGGGTCTACCAGGCCCTCCGGGGTGACGGGCAGGTAGGTGACCTCAAAGCCCTCTTTCTCCAGCGCCTTGGCGCTGTGCAGGATGGCATGGTGCTCAAATGCGGCGGTGATGAGGTGCTTTTTGCCCTTGGCGGCCCAGCGGCGCATGCTGCCCTTCAAGGCCCAGTTATCGGCCTCGGTGCCGCAGGAGGTGAAGTAGATCTCGCCCGGCTCGGCATTCAGGGCGGCGGCCACCTGGCGGCGGGCCTTTTCCACGGCGGTACGGGCGGCGCGCCCGATGGAATAAATGCTGCTGGGGTTGCCGTAGTTCTCCATCAGCCAGGGGGTCATCGCCTCCAGCACGGCCGGGGTGACCGGGGTGGTGGCGGCGTTATCGGCGTAAACAAAGCGCTTTTCCACAGTGATACACTTCCTTTATCTATATAGTATAGCCGGAAAATGTTCCCGGCTTTTTATCACGGCAATATAATATACCATCTCGGTATAATTTGCAATAGGGTAAGCGGATTTTTTATCAGGTTTTTTAGGGCTTGCAAAAAATCCGGGGCGG
>CEAC01026114.1_pt1 | contig 88594 bp, 82 predicted proteins | sample 557411 | NCBI WGS metagenome assembly CEAC01 (sample SAMEA3182094, study PRJEB8094) | gut metagenome | biome: human; feature: gut; material: Stool; isolation source: human stools | place: Canada | collected 2012-02-21
TGATTCCCCACCTTCATGTGGGAAGCAATCAGGCGGAGGGACCGAAAAGCAGGCTGGGCCGCACCACGATGATGGTGCTGGCTGTGACCCTACATAATATCCCAGAGGGAATGGCGGTTGGTGTCATGTACGCGGGCTTCCTCGAGGGGAACGCACAGATCACGGCGGCAAGCGCACTTGTCCTGTCGCTTGGTATTGCCATTCAGAATTTCCCCGAGGGTGCAATCATCTCCATGCCCCTTCGGGCTGAGGGCGATAGTAAAAGTAAAGCGTTTCTCGGCGGTGTCCTTTCGGGAATAGTCGAGCCTATCGGTGCTGTACTGACACTCCTTGCCGCGCAGCTTGTGATTCCGGCGCTGCCCTATCTTTTGAGCTTTGCTGCAGGCGCCATGCTCTATGTGGTGGTAGAGGAGTTGATTCCGGAAATGTCGCAGGGGCGGCACTCGAATCTTGGAACGGTGTTCTTTGCCGTCGGCTTCAGCGTCATGATGGTGCTGGATGTGGCGCTGGGATAAGGAAGTAAATGATGATTTTACAGGTGATTTTGGAAGGCATCGGGCTGGGCGTTCTGCTCATTTTGGTTTGCGCCATCGGTATCCGCAAGGGCGCGGTGGGCATGGTGCATCTTTACAGCCAGGAGGTGCAGGAGCGGTGCGTAACGCTGGGACTTACAACACACGAAAAAATCAAGCGAAACGCCCTGCTGTTCAAAGCCATCTGCGTCCCCGGCTACATCGCCTATGTGCTGGTCTGCGTCTATGCGCTCAACGGCGCAAAGGGCTTCGTTCAGGGCTTTTGGCAGCTGCTGGTCATACTGTCCGTTATGAATCTCATAGACCGATTTTGGGTTGACGGCTATTGGGTAGGACATACGAACGCATGGGAAATTCCGGGAACGGAAGACCTGAAACCCTACATTACAGCCAAGGATAAGGGGAAAAAGTGGCTGTTCGGCACAATTGGTATGGCGGTCATTTCGGCAGCACTGGCGGCGATTATGATGCTTTTTATGGAAAGCTGAGGCGATAGAAATGCTGTTTCAAACATATGGCGACAGGAGGAATCCTGCCGTGCTGTTCTTTCATGCAATGGGTGTGACAGGAGCGAGCAGCGAACCGATTGCGAGGTATTTGCAGGATCGATATTTCTGCATCTTGCCCACCTCCACCGTTTACTGCGAGGGACAGAAATATGTCAGCAAGCTGGACGAAATACGGCAGGTGGAGGACTTTCTGCATCGACAGGGCGTGGAGACGCTGGCGATGGTGGTCGCTTCTTCCATCGGTGCAGACCTTGCCATGGCGTTTCTGACGCAGACGAAGCTGCCCGTGGAGCACGCTTTCTTTGACGGCGGGCAGTTCGCCCAAATCGGAAAGGGCACGCGCCGTATCATGACGCCGTTTCTGTATTTTGCCATCAAGGGCCTGTATTGGTCAAAGGGCGGCACACTGAAAAAGATTTTGTGGTGTGACGATGACTCCATAAAGCCGAATTTTATAGCCGCAGGCGAAAATCTGACCTATACAAATCTGCGGCGGCATATTCTGGACAGCCTGGAGGATAAACCCTTTCCGTCCCTTCCCGAAGAATTGCAAAGGCATATCTATTTCGAGTTTGGCAGCATAGAAGATCATTGCAAATACCGTCAGGCGGTGATGAACGCCTATCCATACGGCAACTATCCCATCTTTGAGGGATATGAGCATATGCAATATCAGATACGCGATCCGAAGGGGTTCGCCGGAATGCTGGCATATATCGCCGAGCGTGACTGTATGCCGGAACTGCCATTTATCAGAAAGTGAGATGTACCTATGAAATACAAAATTGAGAAAAACACCGTGCAGGAGACGCTGATCATTCCGCTGTATGCGCGGAAGGTCTGCTCAGAGTTGTATCCGAATCTTTATCGGGATGAAACGGCGGTGCAGCTGATCGGTGAGATCGACTATGACTTTTCAGATGCCGATAAGAACGCCCGCAGTTTGATGCAGCGCTTCGGCTCACTGGAAGTCGCCATGCGGCAGAACGATCTGGCGTGGGAAGTAAGGGACTATCTGAGGACTCATCCCAATGCGGCGGTGGTCAACCTCGGCTGCGGGCTGGACAGCACCGGGAGAAGCTGCGATAACGGCAGCTGCAAAATTTACAATCTGGACTTTCCCGATGTGATCGCCGTGCGCAATGAACTGCTGCCCGCCGGAAAGCGGGAGGAAAGCATCCCTTGTGATTTGAACAATACCAAGTGGTTTAAGGAAATTGATGCCTCCGGCGGTGCGGTGTTCTTTGCCTCCGGCGTGTTCTACTACTTTTTGACTGAGCAGGTCAAGGCGCTGGTACAGAAAATGGCAGACGCTTTTCCGGGCAGCGTGCTGGTGTTTGACGCTGCAAATCGGACGGCGGTGAAGATGATCGCCAAGACATGGCTCAAGAGTGCGAAGATCAAGGATGTGGGCGCGTATTTCGCAGTTTCGGACGCCAAAAGTGAGCTTTCCCTGTGGGACAGCCGTTTGCTGGTCACGAGCCGCGGCTATATGCTGGGCTACAACGATCTCCGCGATCCATCCGTCAGCGGCTTTTTCCGTTTTCTTGCCAAAGTCGGTGACGGAATGATGAAGATGCAGATTGTAAAGATCAACTTTTGAAAGAGGCGTTTTGAATGAAACACATCCACTTTGATGTTGAAAGCGATGGCTTTTACGGCGCGTATTGGGCGTGCAAGGACGGATCGGACTGCACCGTCATCGCCATGCTCGGCGACGACCCCGAGGATTATATGGCGCGCTCGGCGGTGAAGTGGCTACTTCGTCTCGGCGTGAACATTTTGACCATGTCGCCTGCAAAAAAGGACTACGGTCATCACAACTATCCCCTTGAACGCATCGAAAAAGCAATGGCATGGCTCAAATTACACGGAAACGAAAAAATAGGCATTGCGGGAGCCTCAACGACAGGTACCCTCGCCCTGACGGCAGCATCGATATTCAGCGACATTTCTCTAACCATTGCAATGACACCCAGCGACTTTGTGTGGCAAGGGTTCATGCAGGGCAAAAAGGATGGCTGCAAGGAATGGCCAATGGTGGGAGAATCACTCTTTTCTTACAAGGGAAAGCCCTTGCCATACATGCCGTTTTGCTATCAGCACCCTGACTATTGGCGCATAATCTCGGAGGAGTCCAAACGCACCAGCAATATGATTGCCTCCCGCAAGCTGTTTGACGACTCTGAAGCGGCGCACCCGATTACCGAGGAGGAATTCATAAAGGTCGAGAATATCCGCGGCAAGCTGTTTCTTGTCGGCGCAGAGGACGACGCACTTTGGGACACCGCAAAATATATCCGCCGCATGGAAAAACGCCTTGCGGAGAAACCGCACTCCTGCGAAGTCGAGGCGGTCGTATATGAGCACGGCACGCATTTTGTTTTCCCCGACGGTATGCTCAAGACCATGCTTCCCGTCGGCTCGGCACTGTTTGTCAAGCTGGCGTTCAGCGCTGCGAAGAAATATCCCAGGGAGTGTAAAACGGCTCGCATTGACATTGACCGCCGCATGACCCGCGTGATATGCGATTGGAGGGACAAAAAGTGACCTATTGGGGAATGCCTTTCGGCATGTGGACGATGTTTGCAGGCTCATTCCAAAAACAGCTGACGGTAGTATTCGGCTATGATGTCGATACGGCAAAAGCCATCACGAAAAAAGCAAAGCCGAAGTACAAAGCAATCATTGCAGACCTGCCGGAGTTTGAAAAAGCGGACCGGTTCAAGATGAACCTCGTCAACTGCGCAATGCTCGGCGCGTTCATTCTCTCCATGCCGGAGCGCCCGGATGTGGAGCGGCTGACGGAGTATTATGCAAAATCCATGATGACAAAGCCGATGAAATGGTTTTGCCGCAAGAGCGGAAAAAACAAGTTTACCCCCAAAGATATTTCCGGCATGAAGGCGACCGCCACCTTGAAAGCCGCCGACCGCAACCCATATTCGTGGAACATGGAGTTTTACGAATATCCCGACGGCAGCGGCTACGAGGGACGCTTCACCAAATGCGGCATCTGTGTGCTGATGAAAAAGCTGGGGCTGTACGATTTGACCCCCGCCCTGTGCCACCTGGACTACACCATGAGCGAAGCCGGCGGCGCGACTGACTTTGTGCGGCAGTACACTCTCGCCTCCGGCGGGCCGTACTGCGACTGCGGGTATAAAAAGAAGGGCTTCGTGAAAGCTGGGACGGAGGCCGGACGATGAAGGAAACCTATCTCTCCCGTGATTTTCGAGAGACTGCGGCGCAGTGCTTTCCCTCGCAGGCCAAGGAGCTGAATGCCTTTTTTGATACGCGGTTGAATGTGCTGCTGGCTGAAAATGCAGATGCAAGCAAGGAGAAGCAATACCACCTCCAGAGGCAAATATTACCGGGCATTGCGGCCTACGAAACCTTGCAGCGGGTCATGCAGGTGCCAACAGCCACATGGATGTCCGTAATGAGCCAGAGCAGTACCAATACCGCCGTCGTGATCTGGTGCATCGCGGCTGCGGTTTATGAGAGAAATCACACTTAATAAAAAAGGAGTCTTGAATATGAAGCCTGACTACAAAAACTGGATTCCCAAGGGAATGCTGGTTTCGCTCATCGCGGGAACGGTGCTGTCCCTTACGCTGCTGCTGGTTTTCGGCATATTCGGCATCGGTGTGAGCGGAAAGCTGCGCGTCGTGCTGGGCGTGGTATTCGGCATCGCCTTTGTCGTCTGTGCAAAGTACACCGAGTGGTGTGTGTATGCCTATCGGAGCTTTTCCTATGACGGCGAACGCAAGCTCTCAAAGCAGATCATTGACGGTACGGCGAAGCATATCACACTCCCGGAGGGTGGCGTGGGGCTGGACATCGGCTGCGGCAGCGGTGCGCTTACCATTGCCTGCGCAAAGCGCAATCCCCAGGGGAAAATGGTCGGCATTGACCGCTGGGGCAAGGAATACGCCTCCTTCAGTCTGCTGCTGTGCGAAAAAAACGCCGCTGCGGAGAGTGTGAAGAACGCTTCGTTCCAACATGGGAACGCCGTGAAGCTGGATTTTCCCGACGAGAGCTTCGACGCGGTGACCAGCAACTATGTCTATCACAATATCACAGGGGCAGACTAGCAGGCACTTCTGCTGGAAACACTGCGGGTTCTGAAAAAGGGCGGAATGTTTGCCATCCACGACCTGATGTCGCCCGGTAGATACGGCGATATGCAGGCGTTTGTCCAAAAGCTCAGGGATATGGGCTATGAGCGTGTAGAGCTGATCGACACGACCGACGGCAGCTTCATGACACCGAAGGAGGCCAAACGCCTGATGCTTCGCGGCTCAACATTGCTGGTGGGAAGAAAGTAAGGAGGCGATGCCACCGGCTATATGGCGGGAGAGATCAGCACCGCAGTCTACGAGAAGAAAGGCTTTTTCCATTTTGGGAAGAAGAAACAGTAAGATCATTCCGATGCCGCCATCGCGGCCATCGGTTTGACATATATATTTTACATAGGAGGACAATCATTATGAAAAAAATCGGTTTATTTGCAGCAGGCGTGCTGTTCGGCACGGCAGGCATCAAGCTGCTGGGCAGCAAGGATGCCAAGAAGGTCTACGCCCACACCACTGCCGCCGCGCTGCGTGCCAAGGAGGGCGTGATGAAAACAGTCACGGCGGTGCGTGAGGGTGCGGATGACATCTACGCAGAAGCCAAGGCCATCAACGAGCGCCGCGCAGAGGCGGAGGCCGCCGCTGTGGTGGAGGACGCTTCCGCGGAGGACGCTAAGGCGGAGTGATCCATGAAATGCACAATCCTACATGAAACGACCGGACGGCTGCGGGTACACCTGTGCTGCGGGCGGATGACAGTATCCCAAGCGGATGTGCTGGAATATTATCTGCGCGCCCAGGACGGCGTGCGCTCCGTCAAAGTCTACGACCGGACGCAGGACGCGGTGGTGCTCTATGAGGCGGAGCGCGGAAACATAATTCGTGCGCTGGCACAATTCTCCTTCGCCAAGGCGGAAGCTATGGAGTTGGTGCCGGAGCATACCTCCCGGGCACTGAACCGGGAGTTTGAGGACAAGCTGGCGGTCACCGTTATGCGGCGGTGTATCTCCAAGCTGTTCCTGCCTGCGCCCATCACCACGGCACTGGCACTGTTCCGCTCCGTAAAGTACATCCGGGAGGGGCTTTCGGCACTGTGGCACGGCAAACTGTCCGTCGCCGTGCTGGATGCCACCGCCGTTACGGTGTCCATGGTACGGGGAGACTTTGCCACCGCCGGCTCTGTGATGTTCATGCTGCATCTGGGCGAAATTCTGGAGGAGTGGACCCACAAAAAGTCCGTGGCCGACCTTGCCTCCGCCATGAGCCTGCGGGTGGACAGCGTCTGGCAGCAGGTAAACGGCACCGAGGTGCTGACGAAGATCACCGATGTGAAGCCGGGCGACCGTATCGTCATCCGCACCGGCGGCATGATCCCGCTGGACGGCCGGGTGGTGGAGGGAGAGGCCATGGTGAACCAGTCCTCCCTCACCGGTGAGTCCATGCCCGTGGCGAAGCACCCCGGCAGCCCCGTCTATGCCGGGACGGTGGCGGAGGAGGGCGAGTGCGTCATCTCCGTGGAGAAATCCTCCGGCAGCGGGCGGTATGACCGGGTGGTTCGAATGATCGAGGAGTCGGAGAAGCTGAAATCCACCGCCGAGGACAAGGCGTCCCGGATGGCAGACAGGCTGGTGCCCTATACGCTGGGCGGCACGGCGCTGACATATCTGCTGACCCGGAACATGACGAAAATGCTCTCGGTGCTGATGGTGGACTTCTCTTGCGCTTTGAAGCTGGCCATTCCCATCGCGGTGCTGTCTGCCATGCGGGAGAGCAGCACCCACCTCATCTCCGTCAAGGGCGGGCGCTTTTTGGAGGCGGTCGCCAAGGCGGACACCATCGTGTTCGACAAGACCGGCACGCTGACCCATGCGACGCCCACCGTTGCGGCGGTTGTCCCCTTCGGCGGTCACGAAGAAGCCGAAATGCTCCGCCTTGCTGCTTGCTTGGAGGAGCATTACCCCCACTCCATGGCGAATGCCGTGGTGGCGGAGGCAAAGCGGCGCGAGCTCACCCACGAGGAATATCATTCGCAGGTGCAGTATGTGGTGGCCCACGGCATCTCCAGCATGGTGGAGGGCAAGAAGGTCATCATCGGCAGCGCACACTTTGTCTTTGAGGACGAAGGCTGTTGTATTCCGGCGGGAGAACGGCCGAAATTTGACGCGCTGCCCGCCGCGTATTCCCACCTGTACCTCTGCATAGACGGGGAACTGGCGGCGGTGATCTGCATCCACGATCCCCTGCGCCGGGAGGCACGGGAGGCGGTAAGGGCGCTGCACGAGAGCGGCTTTACCAATGTGGTGATGATGACCGGCGACAACCGCCGCACAGCGGAGGCCGTTGCCGCCGAGGTGGGCGTAGATGCTGTGTACGCCGAGGTGCTACCGGAGGACAAGGCTGCGTTTATCCGCCGGGAAAAGGCGAAGGGTCACACTGTTATCATGGTGGGCGACGGCGTCAACGACTCCCCTGCCCTGTCGGAGGCAGATGCGGGCATCGCCATCTCCACCGGCGCGGCTATCGCCCGGGAGATTGCCGACATCACCGTTTCCTCGGAGGATCTGTTTGCACTGGTAACACTACGCAGGCTCGGTGAGGCACTGATGGAGCGTATCCACGGCAGCTACCGCTTCATCGTGGGCTTCAACCTCACGCTGATTGCTCTGGGCGTGGCAGGGGTGCTGCCACCTGCCACCTCGGCACTGCTGCACAACGGGTCCACTCTGGGCATCAGCCTGCGGAATATGACCGACCTGCTGGACGATGAAGAAAATACCCAAAAATAAACAAGCAAGTGAGGGAGCAGAGAGGCGACAAGGTGCTTCTCTGCTCCTTGCAGACGCTGTGTTATTAGCGTTAGGGGGCGGATAAGCGCGGAGCATAACAAAGCCCGTATCAGTTTAACTGGTACGGGCTTTGTTGAATAATATGCAAAGTGAAATCAGACCTTCCACCCGGCGGCCTGCTGCCGCTCCACCACGAAGCGGCGGTAGAGCCCGTCAACAGCAACCAGCTCGTCATGGGTGCCCTGCTGAACGATCTCACCGTGATCGACGACAAAAATTTGGTCGGCATGGCGCACGGTTTTCAGCCGGTGGGCGATCATGATGACTGTCTTATCGTGAGTCAATTCCGCAACGGCCTCCATCAGCTCCTTTTCATTTTCGGGGTCAACATTGGCAGTGGCTTCGTCCAGAATGATGATTGGTGCGTCCTTCATCATCGCCCGGGCGATGGAAATGCGCTGGCGCTCGCCGCCGGAGAGGGTCGCGCCGCCCTCGCCGATGACGGTATCAAAGCCCTCCGGCAGCGCCATGATAAAGTCGTAGCACCGCGCCTTCTTTGCAGCGGCCTGCACCTCCTCCATGGAGGCGTCGGGCTTACCGAAGCGGATATTGTTGGCGATGGTGTCGGAGAACAGATAGACCCGCTGAAACACGAAGGAGAAATTGCGGATGAGGCTGTCGTAGCTATATTCCCGCACATCCCGTCCGCCGAGGCACACACTGCCGGACTGCACATCCCAGAACCGCGCCATGAGATTGCACAGCGTGGTCTTGCCGCTGCCGGAGGGGCCGACGATGGCAACCGTCGTTTTCTCAGGGATGGTAAGTGACACATCGTGCAGGATAGGCTTGCTGTCATAGGAGAAATCCACATGGGACAGGGCAATGTCCTCCCGTTCCGGTGTCAGCTCCTCGCCGTCAATGTCCATAGGCTCTACATTCAAAATGGCGTTGGCCTTATCCACGCCTATATCGATAGAGCGGAACAGGGACGAAAAGCTCCCGGCAGAATCCAGCTGCTCGAAAAGGATAAACGAGCAGATGAGCATCAGCAGGCAATTTGTCAGCTCCATCGTGCCGCTGAAGTAAAAGACGATAGCGGCCGCGCAGACGGCAACGCCGGTGAGCTTGTTGACGATGAACTGCGCCAGCATATAAAGCACCGATGGCAGCTCCATGGCAAAGGACGCCTTGCGGGCTTCCTCTACAGCCCCGTGGACCTGGGTTGCGGAATCCTGGGTCAGGTCAAAATTCTTGACCTCGGCGATGCCCTGCACATATTCCAGCACCTTGGAGACAAGCCGCTCGTCGGCATTGAATTTTCGCTGCGCCAGCGATTGCTCTGCCCGCTGCATGGCAGCGTTGACGGCAAAGAACAGCACCAGTCCCGTCAGTGTGATCAGCCCCATGCGCCAGTCGAACAGGAACATCATGACCGCGATGATGCCGGAGGTCAGAAAGCCGCGGGTCGTGACCATTACCACGCGGGTAGCCACATTCGCCATGTTTTCCATGGTGTTGGTGGTGACGGACGTGACCTCGCCGAGGCTGTTGTCATTGAACCAGCCCATTGGCAGGTAGCGCAGGTGCTCGGCGATTTCGATGCGTTTGTTGGCGCAGGCTCGGTAGCCCGCACGGGTCTGGAGCATGGTGGCCTTCATGTTGATGGCGATGGTCACAATCAGAGAAGTGACGATGATTCCAAGGCTCGTCCAGAGTGTCGCCATCGTGACATTCTTTTGCAGCAGCGCCTGAATGACAATGGCGGCGGCGGGAATCCGCATGGCGGAGCAGATGGCGCTGACCACGCCCAGCCAGATGGATGCCATAAACAGCCTGCGGTTGTCCACCCCGCAGAAGGCGAAGAACTTTTTTAGTGTCCTGAGCATTATGCCACCTCCCCGTCGTCTTTGACGCTGATGTGGGCTTCCCACATGGTTTGATAAAGCGGACAGGAGGCAAGCAGCTCCGACTGTGTGCCGGTGGCTTCGATCTTGCCGTGATTCACGACAATGATCTGGTCGGCGTCCGCAATGGTGGACAGCCGGTGGGCGATGACCAGCAGCGTCTTACCCCGTACCAGCTTTGCCAGTGCCGACTGGATGACCGCCTCGTTCTCCGGATCGGTGTAGGAGGTGGCCTCGTCCAAAATGACGATGGGCGCGTCCTTCAGCATGGCACGGGCAATGGAGATGCGCTGGCGCTCGCCGCCGGACAGATGCCCGCCCGACGCGCCGCACACGGTCTGATAGCCGTTTTCAAGCCCCATGATAAACTCGTGGCAGCCGCATTTCTTCGCGGCGTCAATGACCTCCGCATCGGTCGCACCCTTTCTGCCCATGCGGATATTGTCCATCACCGAAAGGTCAAAGAGGTAGTTGTCCTGCGACACATAGGCGATGTGCTTCGTGCACTCCGCCAGCGGCAGCGTGCGAATGTCCACGCCGCCCAGCTCGATAGAGCCGTCCTTCACGTCCCAAAGGGAGGCGATGAGCCGGGCGATGGTGGATTTTCCACTGCCGGAAGGCCCGACCAATGCGTTGACCGTCCCCGGGGCAATGTGCAGATTGATTTCGTGCAGCACCTCCTTGTCGTGATAGGCAAAGCGGACATCTTTCAGCTCGATGGCGTTGTCCGCAGGCAGCTTTTCCGCCGTCGACGGGCGCTGCATATCCTCGCCGGACAGCACCTCTGCCACCTCGCCCACGATGGTCGTCACCTGCGCAATGTCGTCTGTGTAGGAGAATGCGGTGATCAGCGGCTGCATAACGCCGAAGGAAAGCACGATGACAGCCAGAAATGTTTCTGCCGACAGTGTGCCGTGCATATAAAGAAGGCAGCCCACCGGCAGGATGCCGAGGAGTGTCGATGGAAAAATTGCCATCCCCGCCGCCTGACCGAACAAACTTCCCCGCATCCAGTCGATGAAGCAGTCTGCGCCCTCCTTTGCAGCGGAAACAAATTTTGCGTAGCTGGTTTTGGACTGGCCGAAGGCCTTGATGACCTCAATGCCGCTGATGTATTCCACAGCCGTGTCGTTCAGTGCCTTTGTCGCGGTGACGGTGCGCTGGAATTTTTCTTCGTAGCCGCTGAACATGGACGCAAAGCAGCCAATGCCCAGCGGCACGACGATCAGCATGGAAAGCCCCATGCGCCAGTCCTCGATAAACAGTAGCACCAGCACCGCCAGCGCGCCAACAATGTTGGCTGTCATCTCCGGCAGCAAATGCGCAAGGGTGGTTTCGATGGAGTCCACCCGCTCCACGATAATGTTCTTGTACGAGCCGGAGGAACGGTCCAGCACCGTGCCAAGGGGCAGCGTGGCCAGCTTATCCAGCAGCCGTGTGCGGGTGTTGGCAAGCACATGGAACGTCGCATGGTGGGAAAGGGAGGTGGAAACGCTGTGCAGCACATAGCGCAGCACCCAGCAGCCCGCCATCCAGCCGCAGAGGGTCAGGCAGCGGGGAAGCTCCGCCGTACCGTTTACCAGTGCGGTAATGATCTGAATGATGATAAAATACGGCACAAGGGAGCATGCGACACCCAGCAGCGCCGTAAGGACGCTCAAAGCGTACTCGCCGTACCGCCCTTTTGCCAGCTCTGCCAGCCACGAGGCGGCAGAGCGTTTTTGCTTTGTGTTCTGATTCATGGGTAATTCCTCCAAGGCAGATCAGGCAGCCAGATGCTTCTTCACGATGCCCTTGCCGATAGCTGCTCCGATGAATGCGGCCACGATCACACCGGCCACCAGCGCCACGGATACCCAAGACTGTAGCATCTCAGATGCGGCAAGGATGGTGTCCTGACGGCCATCGGTGACCATCTGATCCGCCATCGCTTTCGCAGCAATCGCATAGGGAATGATAGTGCTGCCGAATGCGGCCAGCACCTGATTGATGACATAGCTGACGGTCAGCGCCTTCGCATTGCCGTAGCCCATCTTCCACAGCAGCAGCTCGGCAATGACACCGGAGAGGATGAACAGCACGATGTACGGCGGGTATCCGCCCATAATGGCGCGGACAATGCTGTAAATGAGGATCGCACCGGGCTTTTTCACCTTCGTGCCGATGATGAAGTAGACGATGCCCTCCAGCAGGGCGAAAAATACCGGCATCAGAATGATGGTAATGGGCGTTGCGTACAGGACGGAGCTGGCGAAGAAAATGACCACATTGATCAGAGCCAGCAGGACAACGGTGATGATGTCCTTGACTTTCAGTTTATTGGGGTTTGCAGTACTCATGGTTAAAGACTCCTTTTTGAATGGAATATGGTTGAACGTCGCAGAGACGGCGATCACAGGATAAGGCCGGCGGCGATGGAGGCTGCCAGCAAAACGCAGAACACAACATCCCACGCAGAGAACCGAAGCGACAGGTAGTTGCTCTTGCGGCGGGTTAAGTCGATGCCCCGTGTTTCGGCGGAGACAGACAGCGTTTCGGCGATGCGGATAACGCGCAAAGCCATCGGCACGGTCAGTATTTCGATATAGGATGGCAGCGCACGCAGCTTCTGAAGCGGTGTTGCAAATGCGCCCCGCATGCGGATGGACTGCCGCAGCAGCTTCATGTCTCCCGACAGAACGGGGAAGAAGCGGAAAATCACCGCCACGATCATGATCAGCCGCTCCGGCAGGTGCAGATTACGCAGCGCCGCCAAGGTACGGCTGGCTTCATTTCGTCCAATCAGCGTCCGCATGGAAATGCCAACGGCAATGATACGCGGGAACAGCACCAGCATAAAGGAAAACACCGTGCCCGGCAGCATGGCGTTAGTCGCCCACAGCAGCCCAAAGCTCATCCCGCCTGCCAGCGCCGTTCCGAACCAGCCGTCCGCTGCGGTCAGCAGGATCAGTGCCGCATATACGGCATAAACTAAGTGGTTGTTGGATGCGGAGATCACGACCAGCAGGGCCAGCCAGTAAAGCAGCTTCGTTGCCGGGTGGAATCGTTCTTTATGCTGTTTTTTCGCAGGAGCATCGGAAGGATGGAAGCGCCCCATATATTGCCGTACCGCTTGCAAATCTCGTTCCGAATGAACGGGAAATTCTGTCTCTGCATGTCCATCCGACAGCCCGATGCAGCGGTCACACGCACCTGCAATCAGCTCCAGATCATGGGTGATGATGAGAACCGTCTTTTCCTTCCGCATTTCCCGGATCAGCGCCGCGCACCGCTCCAAACTTTCCGCGTCCTGTCCTGCTGTCGGCTCGTCCAGTATGACGATCGGCTTGGCGGACAGATACGCCATCATCAGCGTCAGACGCTGCATCTGCCCGCCGGAGAGGGAAAAGGGATGCCGGTCGCGGCAGCCCCATAGATCCATGCTTTTCAGCAGCGCTTCCGTTTTTGCTTCAAACTCCGGTGTCACCGCATGGCCGTATTGCAGTTCGTGCAGGACGGAGTTGGTGAAGAACTGAAACTCTGCTTCCTGTAGGAGGAACAGCACCTGTTTTTGCAGCTGCTTTGGATTTTGCGGCTTTCCGAAAAGCGTGATTCTGCCTCCGGAGGGGCGGTAAAGCCCTGCAATCAGCTTGCCGATGGTCGTTTTGCCGCAGCCGTTTGCGCCCACAAGGCCGACGATCTCATGCTCCCGGATGGAAAAACTGACACCGGAGAGGGTATCTCCGGCCTTCCTGCCGTATGTATAGCAGACATCTGAGACGGCAAGCGCCGTCGGCGCGGGTTTCGGCAGCGGCTCTTTCTCCGGCACGGTGATCTCCACAAGGTCGAGCGTGCGCAGAGAAAATGTTTGTTTCCGCTCCACTGAGAACGCCTTTGCCTCTGCGGCAGTGTATTTTCCTTTGATCTCGCCGTCTGCCATGAACCAAAATTCGTCGGCAATGTCGGCAAGATAGTAGAGTCGGTGCTCGCTGAGCAGCAGCGTTTTGCCCTGCTTTTTCAGGGCAAGCAGAATCTCTTTTAACTGCTGCGTGGCTGCAAAGTCCAGGTTGGCCGTTGGCTCGTCAAGGAGAAAAATATCTGTGTCCATGGCCCACGCGGACAAGATGGAGATGAGCTGCCGTTCACCGCTGGACAACTCGTAGACATTGCGATCTTTCAGCCGCTCCAGATGGAAGATCCGGAAGGCCGCATCTACCCGCTGCCATATTTTATCCTGCGGCAGACCGTGATTTTCAAGACCGAAGGCCACCTCATTGGAACTGTTCACGGTAAAAAACTGACTTCGCGGATCCTGAAATACCGATGCTGCCAGCTCGCCGATCTCGCCGATACGCAACCCGGCGGTGTCCTGTCCGTTCAGGCGGCAGAAGCCCTTCAGCTCTCCCTCATAAAACTGCGGGATCAGTCCGTTGATGCACCGCAGCAGCGTGGATTTTCCGCAGCCGCTGCCTCCGCAGAGCACCACGCAGCGTCCCGCCGGGATGCTGCCGCCGACTTTTTGCAAGGTGGGCTGCTTTTCTTCTGCATATTGAAATTCAAATTCAAAATCTATCATCGTAAACTCTTTTCTCACCAGTTAGCCGTCTCTAACTGGCGTCCGTAAGAAATGGGCGCACGCACCGCCCATTTCCTTTGCCAATTTAATTCAGGCTGTCACATAACTGCCGCCAACCGGCGTTGGTAAAATCAAGGACCGCCTGTAAGCAGGTAAGCATTCTGCCTTCCTCCATACGCTGATCCAGCAGCTGACGGAAGTACCAGAACTGTGATCCCATCAAAAGGCGGATCGCATCGGCATTTGGCGCTTTTCCATAGATATGTGAAAAGAACTCTACCGTTTGTTCCGCTTTACGGTTCATCAGTTCATGCAGCACGGTTTCAATGGAGCTGCCATCGCTGCGGCAGAAAAATAAAGTGCAGTCGTCATGGTGCTCGGTCAGGAGCCGAAAATATACTTGTTCCTCGGCGTTTATAGCGCGGAGGATATCCTCCGGCTGCGCGATGCGCTTTGCTTTTTCGTATTCTTCGACAATGGGTGTAAACAAGGTCTTCATCGTCTCAAAAAAATCCTGAAGCAAGCTGGCAAACAACGCGTCTTTATTCTTGTATCTTGTGTAGATCGCCCCCGTTGTGACACCTGCTTTTTCGGCGATCTTGTGCACAGAAGCCTTCTGAAAACCATAAGCAAGAAACTCCGAGTATGCAGCCTGAATGATCCCATCATCCAGGGAATGATCCCTATTGGCCATGTGTTGACCTCCCCAAATTATGATAACGGCATAATCGATAACGGTGTTATTATAACATCTATTTCACTGTTTGTCAATGAGAAGTCTGAAATGAAACAACAACAAATCTCGTCTCTTTTTGGTTTTTTCTTTCATAAAAACCAACCAAGCAGAGGTCTGTCCTCATCCGTTAGCTTGTTTTCAGTAAAATGAAAGTATCACAAAAGATCCCCAAAAGTAAGCATCCCAAACAGCATAAAAATGAGCTATTGTTAGCACCTGAAATAACCGCTACCATTAGTTTGTCCAAGACTAATGAGGCAGCAGAAAGGTGCTAAGAATGGCTCAAATCAAGTATATCAAAGATTTCTACGAACAATTTACCCCTCGATTTCTGTGCCACCTTGGAATTTGAAGGTCATTCGTCCGTCGGCGTGGACGGTTATCGTGTCGATAATGGTAAGCCAGAGCTTTTCGTCAAACTCGGTGAGGGCATCCAATTCCTGTACCTCAAACATAAACGCTCCGATGGCTTCTGCCTGGGCTTCCCGTGCAGCTTTTGTAGTGCGGAGCTGTTCGAGCCGTGCCTTGGCTTTTTCATACCGCTCTACAAACCCATTGTACCGGGCGGCGTATTCTTCCTGGTTCTGTGCCATCTGTGAATTTTCCGCAATGCAGCGTTTTGTCAGTTCGGTCACCACATCGATTTCCTCAAGCAGGCTCTCGATTTCTGTATCAATGCCTGTACAGTCTGTCAGGGTGGCTTGCATCAATCGGCAATCCTCAAGGATGTTGTCTTTGCTTTCGATGATAGCGTTAAGGGCGGTCACGAACCGCGCTTTAATGGTTTCCTCGTCCAGATGCGGCGTTTCGCATTTGTGCTCGCCCTTGAATTTACCGTTGCATTACCAGATGACCCTGCGGTATTTTGAGGTCGAGTTCCAGACTTTTGAGCCGAAATAGGAGCCGCAGTCCCCGCAGACGATGCGGGAAGAAAAAATGCTCTTTCCGCTGTACTGACGGCTTATCCTCTTACGCCGCGCAAGCTCCGTCTGAACTTTGTCGAACTCTTCCGGCGTAATGATCGGCTCATGGCTGTGTTCCACATAATACTGCGGCACCTCGCCCTCATTGACCTTCCTCTTTTTTGTGAGGAAATCGACCGTGAAGCATTTCTGAAGGAGTGCAGCGCCCTTGTATTTCTCGTTTTGAAGGATGCTTTCCACTGTACTGGTCTGCCAGCGTTGTTTTTTCGATGGAGTCGGAATCCCATCTGCTGTCAGTTCCTTTGCAATGGCCCCCGGCGTCAACCCCTCCATGAATCGAGTATAAATCCGGTGGACAACGATTGCCTCCTCCGGAACGACTTCTGGAAAACCGTCCGCTCCTTTGCGATAGCCGAGGAACTGCTTGTATGGGAGGTTGACCTTTCCATCGGCAAACCGTTTTCTCTGTCCCCAGGTAACATTCTCGGATATGGAGCGGCTTTCTTCCTGTGCCAAGCTCGACATGATGGTGAGCAGCAGTTCTCCCTTGCCGTCAAAGGTGTAGATGTTCTCTTTTTCGAAGTAGACTTCTACGCCTTTTCCTTTCAGTTTGCGGATGGTAACCAGGCTGTCGACCGTGTTTCGGGCGAAGCGGCTGCCCGATTTTGTGACGATGAGGTCGATTTTGCCGGACATGGCATCGGCGATCATTTCATTGAAGCCGATGCGATGCTTGGTGTTCGTACCGGAAATGCCCTCGTCCGTGTATACTTTTACAAACTCCCATTCGGGATTGCGTTTGATGTATTGCGTGTAATAATCCACCTGTGCCTCGTAGCTGGTGAACTGCTCATCGCTGTCTGTGGACACTCTTGCGTATCCTGCGACCCGCCGTTTTTGTACAGCCACCTTGGAAAGGTGCGTCAGCGGATTGATGGTCGGCGGAATGACTGTGACCGACCGTGCTGCTGTTCTGCTCATTTCTTTTTCCTCCTTGCCTGCAGTGCCCACTGTCGTGCCTTTTCTTTCATTTCAGGCGTCCAGCTTTCTGCTCTGGAGCGGTCTGTCCACCGTTTAACGATTTCAGAACCGTCGTCCAGCTGTTTAACGATTACAACGGCACAGAAAGCTACAATCCTCCTAAAACGCACAAAACCCCGCCGCAGAATTGCCTGCAGCGGGGTTCGTTTATGAGCCTGAACAGCCGAAAAGCCTTATTTCAAGCGGTTTTCGGGCATAGAAAAAGTCCACCGTAATTCTATCAAAATTACGGTGGACTTATGTCATGCTGTACCACTGTAGATTTTTGAACCCCCGGCTCAAAAATGCCATGTGCAAATCGGAATTCTTCGTTCTTTTTCAACTTTTTACAAACTTTATTTGATGGGTGCTTTCAGAAGTTGCCAATTGGTCGCATGAAAAACCGTTATGCGAAAACGCTATTTTTCCTCTGGCATCTCGCCCATATCCGCGGCTGCCCCTTCCAGAAGGTCAGTCACGATCTGATTGAGCTGTGCGGCGTTCTTCGGGGAGATGACCGGCGTATTGGACTGTGACTCAATGTCTTTCCTCGTTCGCCCGGCAACCTGTCCGCCAGCTTTAGCAACTTCCAGATTCTCTTGGAAGGTCGAAGGCTTTCGATCCTTTGAAAACTGTGTGGTGGTGGCTTCTGCCAGCATATTCAGCACCAGCTCCAGCGTGGTCATGTTATCACGAAGGTTTTCCTTTTTCAGGCCCTTCAGGTTTTTGTACTGGCGGGTGGACATCCCCGACCACGCACGGGATATTTCATCGGTGAGGATGGCGTACTCCACGCCCTTCTGAACGCCGCGGGCGTCCCATTCATCGGTCAATTCTTTGCGAACTTGGATGGCTTGCAGCCGCTGGTTGATCCACTCGCGGGTATAGCCCTTTTTGAGATAGGTTTCCAGTGCCCGCTCGATGGTCAGCTCCGGGTCTATGGTTTCCTCAATGCGCTCCCGGCCAATCTGTGCTAACCAGGCTCGGAATGGTTCTGCTTTTGGCGAGGGAATGGATTGGACGATACGGAGGAGCTGCTCCGTGTCTGCCACATCGGTATTGTATCGCTTGCCATCCGCAGAACGCATTTTCAGTTGACTACAATTTGTAGTCAACTCACTGCCCTCTTTTTTCAGGCGCGTCTTGAGGACACTCCAATACTTCGCCGCATGACGCTGATCTGGCTGGTCGGTTAGAACAGCCACCACGTCAACGATGGAAAAGTACCATTCTTCCTTTTCCTCGTCCCACGCAGTACGAATGCGCTTGTCCTCGAATAGCTGGATCTTATCGTTCTGTGCCATTCTGTTCACCTCACTCCTGCAACAATTCTCTCAGCAACCCCTGGCAGCCCTCCAGCACATCCCGCCAAGTCGACTCGAAGTCCTCGGTGTACCACGGGTCGGCAACATCGTGGGGGTGGTCGGTGTAGTCCATCAGGAGGTGCAGCTTGCCGGCAAAGTCGCCGCCGCAGATGCGGTACATATTCCGCAGGTTCGCGCTGTCCATGCCGATCAGCAGGTCGTACTTGTCGTAGTCCTGATTGGTGAGCTGGCGCGCCGCATGGCCGTTGCAGGAGATTCCATGCTCTGCCAGCTTGCGTTGCGCCGGGGGATAAACCGGGTTGCCAATCTCCTCCCGGCTGGTGGCCGCCGACTCGATATGGAATTGTGACGCCAGCCCAGCTTTCTTCACCAAGTCCTTCATCACGAACTCGGCCATGGGACTGCGGCAGATGTTGCCGTGGCAGATAAACAGGATATTCTTCATACCGATTCTTCTCCGAAAACTCATCTTTTTCTACAGTATAACAGGTATCTTCGTTTTCGCCAAGAGCGATTTCCGAATGTTCGGCTCTCTCAATCATCCGCAGCAGCTCCGTTTTGGATAAGCCGCTTTCGGCGGTCTTCCGAATGTACCAGCACTTCTTGTCCATGGTCAATCCGGCCTCCATGATGACCACATTCTGCGTCCAGTTTAGACGCATTACCTCCGCCAGCAATTCCGGCATGTTACCGTACATCCGGTAGAAGTCCCGCATCCGGCGCAGGTTGCGGGGAGAGAAGCCCTCGGCCACAGGGTAGGCCGCTTGCAGGTATTCCGACGCCGCGACAGCGGCGCCTTTTTCAGCTCTGCTGCTGACCACTCGCCCAATCTCGCAGTACAGCTCCATCTGCGGGAGCTGCGTCGCAACAGCGGCATCCAGCGCGGCATACAAGGCGGTGTAATCTGTTGGCTTGCGAATATTCATGGACTTCTCCTTTCCGGCGCGATGCGCTTGATCAACGCTCAAAGCAGAGAAAAGCACGGTGACACCGCCGTGTTTTTCTCTGCTTTGACCTGCTTCAGATGACCCGCACGATCTGCTCCCACAGCAGGATGTGCTTTTCATCAATGGCTTTGTTGTCATGATAATGGCCGAACAGCCAGTAGTGGTATTTTGCTCTTTCCCGTACCTCCTGCAAAAAATCCGTGAGCCGGTCCGCCTCGTTGTGACGGCTTCCCATGAGGGCGATGCTGGTGGGGGCGCAGTGGGTGATGATGTAGTCCACCTGCCAGCCGACCGCGTCAAGGCTTCGCCGCGCCTCGGCGTATTCCTCATCGGAGGGCAGCTCCTGCGCCCACCACGAAATATGGTTGACGCGGTATCTCACTCCGGGCTTGCGCTGGAGGATCATGAGCCTTCGCTCAAAATCCGGGGCATCCGGCTCCAGAATCCCATCCTCGATGTCGTGGCTTTTTGCGCCGCCCATGGTGAAGAAGCGGTAACCATCCAGCTCGAAGATCTGCCCGCGCATCATGTGCAGCACATGAGGCCGAACGCGATGCACCATGCCGCCGTGCCACTCCGCTACGGGGTATCGTTCCAGCGCGTCATAGTTTTCATGGTTGCCGCAGACGAAGGCCAGCGTGAAGGGCAGGTGTTCCAGCCAGTCCAGCGTTTCATCGTCGCGGCTGTCGCCAAACCACACGCCCCCGAAGTCGCCGGTGATGATGACCGTGTCATCCTTCGTCATGTTAGCTTGTTCCGAGAAGTGTTTTTGCTCAAACCTTGCAAAATTTCCGTGGCAATCGCCGGTCACAAATACCATTTTCCCATCTCCTTTTTTAGTTTGATATGCTCTGGCGGATCTCGATGCCGCTCTTTAGCGTCACGCTGATCTCGTTCTTGGAGAGCACCTTCACCTGTGCCACCAGCTGTCGGATGGCACTCTCGTCCCATTCCGCGATGTGAGGCACGGCGTTTTCCAGCATCCCCGCGGCATCCCTGATACGCCGATCCGCTTCGGCGTGTTCCTTATTCTCGGCAAGGATGGAGGCCCGCAGCTCCTTTAGCGCGGTCTGCTCATCCAGTATCTCCTTGAACTGATCCCCATAGGCGATGGGATCATCCGCCGCCTTTTCCAGCAGCCTTTGGAACTGTGCCTCCAACTCTGCCAGCCTGCGGTCGATGTCGCCAAGGCTCATGCCGCTGCCGGGGAACGGGATGACCTCTGCCTCCAACGCCTCCGTGATTTGGCGGATGCGGCCATCCAAGTCCGGCAGGACGGTGTTGAGGGCGGCTATGATCGCCTGCTGGAGCGGCGCCTCGTCCAGCGTGGGTGAGCTGTGGCAGTATTTCTTGCCGTAATCCAGACGGCTCACACAGCGCCATACGACGCGCTTTCCATCGGGGCGCGTCCATGTGCAGCGGCGGTACAGCGTTCCGCACTCGCCGCACACCAGCCGGTCCGAGAGGGCGTAGCGGCTGGTGTAGGCGGAAAGACCGGTGGTGGCTCTCTTGGAGGGGCTTTTTGCCGCCTTGCGCCGCGCCATCTCCGCCTGCACCGCGTTGTACTTCTCGCGGCTGACGATGCCCTCATGGTGGTTCTCTATGAGGTACATGGGGAGTTGCCCCGTGTTTTTGATGACCTTGCGGTTGATGACATCCTGCTGGAAGGTTTTCTGCATCAACACATCGCCGCAGTATTTCTCATTCCGCAGGATGCTCTTGATATGAGGCAGCGTCCATTGCGGTGACTTTTCGGAATATGTCACGCCCTGCTCATGCAACTCGTCCCGCAGCATCCTTGTGCTGGCTCCGGCGAGGTATCGCTCATAGATCCAGCGGACGACCTTCGCCTCCTCCGGGATGATCTCCGGCTTATCGTCCGCGCCTCTGCGGTAGCCATAGAGGTATTTGTACTGGATGGTCGCCTTTCCGCTCTCCATGGCGCGGCGTTTGCCCCATGTGACATTGGCGGAGATGGATTCGCTTTCGGACTGCGCGAAGGCGCCGGAGAGTGTGATGCGCAGCTCGCTGTCCTCCTCCAGCGAATTGATGTTCTCCTTTTCAAAGATGACGGCTATTCCCAGCTCCTTGAGTGCCCGTGTGTAGTAGAGGCAGTCCACCGTGTTGCGGGCGAAGCGGGAGACCGATTTGGTGAGGACAACGTCTATTTTCTTCTGGCGGCAGTGGCGGATCATGCGCATGAAGTCCTCGCGCTTTTTCACCGAGGTGCCGGTGATGCCCTTGTCGGCGAAGATACCCGCCATGGTCCACACGGGGTTGGACATGATCTTGTCGGTGTAGTATTCCTTTTGCACCTCGTAGCTGTTTGCCTGGTCCTCCTCCTTGGTGGAGACCCGGCAGTAGGCGGCGACCCGGAGCTGTCTTTGCAGCTCCGCCTGCCGAACCGACTCCGGCTTTGCCGGGATCTTAATGACTCTTGGGGCGGTTTCGTTCACAGCTGATCTCTCCTCTCTATGGTCTGCCCGTTCTTCAGCGTCACGGTCACGCAGTTGTTCGTCACACGCACCTTTGACACCGCGCTTTGCAGCAGCTCCGCGTCCAACTCCGTCATAGGCATTCGGCCGGTGAATAGCCGCCGCAGCCGCACGGTTTCGTATTCCGTGTTTCCAATGGCGTCGTACTGCTCTGCCGCCAGTTGAAGGAGCAGCGCTCTGGCGTTGTCCTCATCGATGGGCTGCCGCTCCAGTGCGGAGGTCAGCTCCTCCCGCGTTTTCCCGCAAGCAGCGCCGACCACTTGGGATACCGCTGGCTGAATACGGTCGGGGCAGCGTATGAGCTCGTTGAGCAGGTCGGTGACGAGCTTCTCCACCCGCTCGGAGGGCGGTGCGCCGCAGAGCCGCCGCAGGATCTTCTGCGCGGGTGTTTTCTGCGGTGGGCAGGCTCTTGCCGTCCTCTTTTCCGCCGCCGCGCGGAGCTGCTCCGGCTCGATGAGTGCCGGATAGCCTTTCTCTCCGATGTAGCGGCCATCCTCTAAAATACGGGAGACCATGTTTTTGTTCCATGTCCGCCCCTCATAGTAGGGGATCTCCTGCCGGCAGAGTGCCTTGGTCAGCTCCCCCAGCGTAGCTCCCGTGCTGTAGCCTTGGAAGATAAACCGCACCAGCTCTGCTTCCTCCGGCTGGCTCGTGATCTCGCCCAGCGTCATACGGTAGCCGAAGGGCTGCTTTCGGTTTCCCATTATCGCACCGTCCTCTCAATGGATTCCCGCAGCTCCAGCCCGTTATGCAGGCGGAAGCGGAGGGTGTCGTTGCTCTCCACGATGATTTCCGCAACGAGTGCGCCGCAGAGCTCTGTGTCTGGGCAGTCGAGGAAGTCTGGCCCATCCTCCAGCAGGGCTATCAGCTCCCGCGTCCGATGGGCGGTGGCATCCCCCTCGGCATCCATAAGCTTCTCTTTGTCCAGCTTGACCTGCCGGAGCTGGCGGGTCAGCTCGTTGCTTTTGGATATAAAAATGTCAGGATCAACGAGGCCGTTTTGCTTGAGAAAGGCCAGCGTTTGATTCTGACTGGAGAGTTCAGATATTTTTTTGTTAAGGGAAACGATGTCCTCACTCCAGAGCAGTCTGCGATCACGGATCGTCTGGAGGGTTTCGAGCATCTGCTCCAGAATGGGGAGGCTCTGATGCTTGAGCTTATAGTAGAGGCGGCAGATGGCTTCATCCGTCTGCGCTTCCGGCACGGGCTTGATGGCGCAGTCGCCTTTTTCATCGTGTCGACAGCAGCACCAGTACCATCTGCCATTGACTTGCTTTGCCCGGATGCGGGAGCCGCAGGAGCAGCGCATCCGGACGCAGAGCCTTCCATGGGTGACAGCCTGCCCGACGCTGCGTCTTTGCCGCAGTTCTTTTGCGCGGTCGAATAGCTCCTGTGGAATAATGGCTTCGTTGCTATCCGCCACATAGTACATTTCGCGCTCCCCGTGGTTGATCTTCTGCTGCTTGGGGAGGGTGGCGGTCGTGTATCGCTTTTGCAGCAGGGCGTTGCCAGCATAACGCTCATTTTGCAGGATGTAATCCACAGCCTTATATTTCCATATCCGTCCCGATGTATCCTCAGCGTTCAGGATTTCCGCGATCTCTCGCGGATTCCTGCCGGAGAGGTATTCGAGGAAGATACGCCGCACGATCTCGGCCTCCTCCTCGTGGACGGCAAGGCTTTTCCCGTCCAGCCGGAAGCCCCAGGGGGCGCGGCAGGTGTTGAACTCGCCGCTTTCCATCCTGCGCTGATAGCTCCATCGCATATTGCCGGAGATGGATTCGCTCTCCTTTTGGGCGAAGGCGGCATAGATGGCAGTGATGAGCTCGCTGCTCACATTGGCGGTGTCGATGCCCTCGCGCTCGAAGCGGACATTGACGCCCAGCTCCTTCAGCTCCCGCACCGCCTCCAGACAGTCCTTTGTGTTCCGGGCGAAGCGGGAGATGGATTTGACGAGGATCTGGTCGATGAGCCCTCTGCGGCAGTCCGCCATCATGCGTTGGAAGTCCTCCCGCTTTGCGGCGGAGGTGCCTGTGATGCCCTCGTCGGCGTAGATATCCACCATGCGCCATTCAGCCTTGCCGGAGATCAGCTCGGCGTAGTAGCGGTTTTGCGCCGCGAAGGAGTTGAGCTGGTCATCGGAGTCCGAGCTGACACGGGTATAGGCCGCTACCCGCAGCTGCGCATTCCGCGGCTTCTCCGCCGCCTCGATCTTGATGACGCGGGGCTGCGCTGCCAGTGCCGTTGTGCCGTCTGTCAGATGCTTTTCCGCCATGCCTGCTCACCTCCTGTTTTTGCAACACAAACACTACCACAACCTTGTTCAGAAAGCTACTGAAAGATGAAGGAAATCAGAGAGAAATCATAATGTCCGCGCCGCTGTCCGCGGCGATCCGTGCCGCCACCCTCCGCAGCTCCTTTTCGCTGAAGCTGCCGCTTTCCCGAAGCTGGCGCAGCAGAATGATGATGCCGTAATAATTGATGTTCTGATCCATATCGGTACCTCTTTTCTGAATTTTGCCTTGCGGCACAAATATGAGGATCGTCCGGGGGATAAGGAGGGGGATGAATGCAGGCCGTTCAGAGTATTGAAAGAGAGAAGAGAATGGATGGTGGGAAAAGAAAGAGGAGGCGGACGATCCCCATACTTCTGCCGCAAAGCAGAAAAGGCCGCTCCGTATCGGGGCGGAACTGCTCCTTGCGGAGCGGCCTTCATGCGCTTGCGTTTCTGCCTGTATTCGACACTACTTCCCCAGGCAAGGGCGGCGGCTGGAACCGCGCTGGCGCGCGTCACGGGAGTTTCACCCCTCCGAGGTTCTCTCGAAGCTGCGTACAGGAGTATCATTGTAAGCTGACGGGGTCATGGCGAAGCAGCCTGCCAAAGCTGCATTTGACCTGGGTGGGTATCGCTCTGCACCTTCCATTGGCCGTCCTAATATGCGGAGAATGCTCCGCACAGGTGGTCCTCGCGCACCCGGTCTGACGCTCACACCGTCAGCAAAGGTATTCCAGTCACCGGATATGACCGCTTTGGCGGTGTTTTTCAAGGTTCAGAGGGATCATGAAAAAGATCCCCTCATGTGGTAGGCAGCGAGAACGCGATTTTTAGAACCATTTTTCAAAATTTCTTGAAAAACTTTTTGAGTTGTTGAAGTTGCTTACCGACAGCTCTCTGGGAGAGCCCCATTTCCGCTGCAATTTCCTGCTGGGTCTTGTCCTCAATGCAATACTTGGTCAAGAGCTCCTTCTCCGAAATCGAAAGCCTTTTCAGCACTCTCACCAACCGCTGGTCACCGATTCCCTCTATCCAGCCGTACCTTGACGCCGTCGTGTAATCGTCCCAGCGGCTGACCGATTCCAGAAACTTTTTCATCAATGCGGACTTGTCCTCCTGCTCGGTGGAATGCTCGTCAAAGATACCGATGCCCAAGTCCTGCGTATGAAGGCGATAGATCCTCTCCTGTTTGAATACCTCCCAATCGAAGTCATGCATCTTTTGGATGGCGGAATCGGACATCCCGGCCGCCCTATACTCACGCCGGAGTCTTGCCCACAGCGTTTCAAACTTCTTCTTTTCTGCCGCGTAATTAAAGCCCATATATGGTTCCTCCGTATTCTGAAATTTGGTTGGCTGCAAATCTCAGAAACGGGTGGCGGGCCGCGGCAGCGGGGTCGCGCACAGGGCGCAAAAAAGCCCACAGCGACACCGCTGTGGGCATAAGGATATTCGAGGGTAATGATGGCGGACGGAGGCGGGGTATCCTCAAAAGGACGCAAAAAGTCAGGGCATCCGATGCCCGGCCATAGGTGAATGAAGGAAGGCTGCCATTCGGCAGCGACGACAGTACCGCGGATGTGAGGATACCCCATAAAAACCGCCTGTCCTGGCATTGAGCCAATGTTTTTTCATTGCCGTGCAAGTGAGGCGCCTGCGGATAAGCCGGGAGATCACGGCAGAAAAAAGGAGAGATCGCGATACAGCAATCTCTCCCGCTTTCGACATGATGTTTGTTCCGTTAGCTTGGACAGAGGGTGCGTCAGCTCTTATGACCGCCGTACCGCCTGCAGTCGAACGCCTGCCGGATCTTTTTCAGGGGGGTATCGTATTCCGTTTTGGTCTTTTTAAGGCATCTCCGGTTCTGGAGCAAGGCGCACGGTGAAGTCCTGCGCTATAGCACCCTCCGGCAGCAGCTTCGCCATGAGGACGAGCCGCTGGTTGCCGGTATTGTACTCATCGTACTTCCGGCAGCAGGTGGAAAGGGTCAGCACGGTGTCCTCCTCGCCGAAGGTTACACCGTCAAATTCCAGCCAGTTCTTCTTTGCCACCTGCTCAAAGAAGTTTGTCAGCTCCTCACCTGTGGGGTCGGGAGCGATGTAATCAAAGTCAATATCCGTGATGAAGCAGGCCGTGATCTGGAAGACCATGTCCTCGCCTTTCACCGAGAGGTAAACATACGGGTTCTCCTTCACATAGTCCGCATCCATATACCGATGGAGCTTCGTGAGCTTGGGTCCGTCCGGGTCACAGTTGCTGGCAGAGTGACCGAAGATGACGGTATTCCTGTCCAGCTTGCTCCGGCTGCTCAAATGGTTGTCACAGTGGGCGTAGTAGCAGCCCCATTCGCTGTAGTTCCCGTTCTCGTCCTTTTGCAGGTAGTAAGCGTTGTCCTTCGCCTGCACCACGGGGTCGTCCACCTCGGCACCGGGCATATACAGCCACGCCACGGCGTCGGCGTATTTCTTTCTTGCGTCCTTCAGCTCCTTCTGCCGGTCCACGGTGGGGATGATCTCGCCGGTGGGCTGTGGCTCGGTCACTTCGGGTACGCTGGGATATTCCTCTTTCTGATGGCAAGCGGTGGCACTGATCGCCGTCCCCATCAGCATAATGGCGACGAAGGTGCAAAACAGAAATCGAGTGATCTTTTTCATGATGGTTCTCCTACCGCATGGGATACGGTCTGGCTCAAGGGTTGTGAATGGCGTACAGAGTTTCCTGTGGCGAAAAGGGAACAGCGCGGAGGCCGGTGCTGTTGACCGTCCGCCGCGCTGTCCTTTGCCTGTTGTGGAATTATGCCAGCGAATGGATGATCTGGCAGTTGCTTGATTTACTCAGCCATGGCCCTCCAGAGGAAGGTCACGATCTGACCGCGGGTACAATCGTTGTCGGAGCCGAACAGTCCGCCGCCGATGCCGGTGGTGATGCCCTTCTTCGCTGCCCACGCCACTGCGTCTGCATAGAAGGCCGTGGTGGAGACATCGCTGAACTCGGCTTTACCGCTGACTGCGGGGCTGCCGGAGGCACGATAGAGGAAGGTCACCGCCTGCGCACGGGTGCAGGTAGAGTTGGGGCTGAACTTGCTCTCGCCTGTGCCGCTGGTGATGCCGTTTTCGACAGCCCAGGCAACAGCCTTGGCATAGAAGGCGTCAGCGGGAACATCCGTGAAGCTGCTCATGCTCTTGGGGGCGGGAGAACCGGTCGCACGCCACAGGAAGGTGACGATCTGCGCGCGGGTGCAGGGATCGTTGGGAGCGAACATATTACTGCTCACGCCATTGGTGATGCCCTTCTCCACTGCCCAATCAATCGCTTCCTCATAGTAGCTGCCTTCCGCTACATCGACGAATACGCCGGTCTGGGGGTTGCCGTTGGACTTCATGAAGATGGCTTCGATGGTGTGATCCTTCGTGACATTCTTGAAGGTGTAGGACTTCACAGCACCCACGCTCTTGCCGTCCACCAGCACCTTGGCTACGGCGTAGCCCTTATCCGGGGTGATGGTGAAGGTCTGGTCTCTGCCGTCACGGACGGAGGTCCATCCGGAGGGAGAGATGGAGCCGTTCGTGCCGGCCGTTGCCTTAATGGTGTAGTAGGTGTAGTACCAACCGCTACCACCGCTGCTGGACTTGTGATACAGCTCAATGGAGCCGGTCAGGACAGTGTAGTTGCCATCTGTGGGTGTAAAGCGCCACTTGTAGGTCGTGTTGGCCTCCACCTTGGTATCGTTGGACAGAACATTACCCTTGTCATCCACCCATTCCAGCGTACCGGCATTGGGCTTCAGAGTGCTGCCTTCGATGGTCAACGCCGCGTCCGCCAAAGTCTTGCCGCCGGTCTTGATCTCGGTGTACTTGGGCTCGCCGGTGGGCGTGGCCTTGGTGATGGTGATCTCCACGGGAGCGCTGGTGACGGCGTTGTAGTCGTTGTCGCCCGCCTTGGTCGCAATGACGCTCACAGAGCCAACCTTGACCGGAGTCAGAACGCCGGTATTGGGATCAATGGTCGCCTCGCCAGTGCCGTTGACCACGGTGTAGGTCACCGCGCCGGAACCGGAGCCACCGCTGGTGTTCAGCGCCAGCGTTTGACCGTAGACCACGGTGGTGCCGCCGGTGAGCTTCAGTTCCGCCTGATCATCCTTCTCTGTCAGGGTGATGTTCAGGGTGATGGTGAAATCATTGTAGTTGTTGCAGGAGGCTTTCAGGGTGATGGTGATCACATCGCCCGCTTTGCCATTGGAGATTGCGTAGGTCAGCGTACCATTTTCGGCAGCAACATCCTTTTTGGTCAGCAGCGCGGACGAGCTTTCGCAGCCGTAGCTCCAAGTCTGCCCCGTGGGAAGCCCAGACCAGTCCGGCGTATAGGTGTGCTCGGAGGTGTCCGTGTACTTTTGCGTCAGTTCGACCGTTTTGAGGTTGCCGCCGTCCGCCTCTGTGATCTCTCCCGTCGCGGTAAAGGGTGCCGTGGCAGTCTCATTGCCGTCCTTATCCTTGAAAGTGTAGTTGCTGGCAAGTGCTGACTCGCTGAGTAGCACGACCGTGCCGGTGATTTGGTGATTGCCTACATTGACGCCATCAAATGTGGTGGTGTGAATGCCATAGTCGCCACCGGTCTCCGCCGAGGTGTAGAACCTGAGCGTCTCGCCGGATACGGTCCCGTTCAGCTCAATGCCTGTGACATAGGAGGTAGCGTTGTTATTGCCGTCATACTTCTTGGGCGTGGTGTTCACTGTACCGACCGTGAGGACGCATGGGGTGATGCTGGCTTCATGCGCCACGAGGAGATTTGCGGGCAGGATGTAGTTCGTGTTGTTTGACGCCGTGGAGGTGAAGATCACACTCTCCGCATCCTTGACATCCTTGCTGTTGTAGGCATAGATACCATTCACTTCGGGTAAAGCATCGTCCTTGTTCACCTTAGCAGTGTCCCTGATCTGCACCTTGGCGGTTGTGCCCTTGGTGCCGTCGTAGACTTTCGTAATAGTGTCCATGGTGAATTTCAAATCAGCCGCTGTCAGTGTCTTGGGGGAGATGGTCAGCTCATAGGTTGCCACGCCCTCGGCGTAGTCGTTTGTCGCGGTCGCCTTGGCAGTGATGGTCGTCCGACCCGCGCCTTTGATAGTGACCTTGCCAGTCTTTGTGTCAACCGTGGCAACACTCGTATCGGTGCTTGCGTAGGTCACGGTGCTGCCCGCGGCTGCGCCAGTTGCGGCGACGGTGAAATCAGCGTCACCATAGGTCACGGTCTTGGCCCTCTCCGCAAACTCGAAATCCTTCTGCACATCCTTGGCATTTACGGTGTAGGTGCCCTTGTTGAAGATGATTGTATAGTTGCCGCCCAGCGTCAGCGTGCCCTGCGTGATGTCATAGATGCCAGCCTGATTCTTATCCGCAGATGTCACCAACGCACCGGAGAATTCGTCTCCAGCGTAAGGCAATCTCTCGGTGTGCGTATAGGTCAGTTCAACAATGTTCTGCCCCACGCGGGAGGACTTGTTCTCCGCAGTGACCTGGATGATCTGCGCGGTGATGTCGAACATCTCAACAACCTGCGCGAAGTCATAATTACCCTTCGCTGTGATGGTCACGGTGCCCGTCTTCTTACCGGCGTTCTTGTTTTCGCCGTAGGTAACGGTGTAGTCCTTATCCTTCTCCAACGTAGTGTTACCGATTTTAACGGTCACCGTGGGCCTGATCTGCTTGCTGGTGTAGACCATGTCGCCGCTCAAAGTCACGCTCGGCGCGGTGTTGTTGGTCTGGATGGTAAACGTCCAGTCGCCGCTCGTCAGGCCGCTTGCCTCATTGTAGTTGTCGCCCGCGGCTACGTCGATCTTAACGGTGTAGTCGCCTGCATTCGTAGGCTCGGCTTCCTTACCATCTTTATCGTAGTATTTTACGGTAACATCGCCCATGCCGATCTTGGTAGAAGAAACAGCCGCTATCTTGGACTCGCCGTCGTAGTTCAGGTTGCTGGGGGCGGTGAAGACGAAGTCAGCCACCGTTGGAGTAGCTTTGCCGATTTCATACGTCACGCTGGCGGTCACACTGCCCACGGTGATGCTTGCCTTGTACTCGCCCGCGTCGGTGGGTGTGCCGCTAAACGCTTCGAAGCTCTTGCCGTTTTTCACCTGGTAAGTGACAGTGGGCACGGTCACGCCGGTTTGCAGTTTATTGTCCAGCGTGGCTTCCTTGTCGCCGCCGCTGTAGGTCAGGTCGGCGGGCGCCTTGATGGTCAGGCTGCCGCCGCTGGCCTTGCAGTCGCTGCACACGGCGGTGATAACGGCGCCGCTGGCGCTGTACGTCCAGACGTGGGTGTGGGGCACCAGCTTCACGGTGGAGCCGTCATCTTCTATGCGGGTGTTGTAGTTTACATCATCGGACTTGAACGCGCTGTCCGGGACTGTCACTGTCCCGGAGACCCAGGCGCTCTTCTTCGCGATGGTCATGTCGGAGCCCGCGCTGGGCTTGGTCTCCGTGGTCACGCGGATATCGGCGGTGTCGTCCAGATCGCCGCGGATAGTGGCGCCCTCGCTATAACGGGGCAGATAGAGGTTGTTGTCCTCCTTGCCCTTTTTGTTGCCGGTGATCTGGGCACCGCCCTTGACATTTACAGTGCTCCTGAACTTGTAGTTGCCGTCAGCTGCATCCGCATAGACGCCGCCGCCCTCCCCCACAGAGGTATTGCCGGTGATCTTGCCGCTGTCCATGGTAAGCTGGCAGTAATTGCCGTTGCCCAGATAGTTATATACATACAGATATACGCCGCCGCCCCGGCCACCGGCATAATTGTCGGAGATCTCGGCGTTCCCGGACAGATTGACAACGCTTCGGTCAGTGCTGTACGCGTAAGTGCATACGCCGCCGCCATCCCCGCCGGCCCGGTTCCCGGTCACCTTTCCGCCGGACAGAGAGATCGAGCCGACCTCCATATAGATGCCGCCGCCGTTTCCGGTGGCCGTGTTGTTGGAGACCTCACCGCCGTCCATATAAAAGCCGTTGATGACATATACGCCGCCGCCCCGGCTACCGTGGTTGTCGGTGATCTTGCCGCCATGCAGATAAAACGAACCGCTACGGCTCTTATTTTCGTTATTTTTTCCGCCGGCCTGTACGCCGCAGCCGTTTCCGGAGATCTCGCCGCCGTACATATGCATCGTGCCGTTGTTTACCGCCGCGCCGGTGCCGCTGTCTGTGATCTTGCCGCCGTAAATGTTCACGCTGCCGTTTGCGGAATAGAGGTCGATATAAATACCGGCGCCGCTGCCGCCCCGGATCACACCGTTAAAGATGTTAGCCGTGCTGTAAACAACGATGGCCTGGTCTCTCGCCGCGGTGACAGACCCCGGCTGCGCCGCGCAGTCCGTCAGGTTCAGCGTGCCGGAGGATACCTCAACGGGGCAGCCGCCGTCCTTTGCGGAGATCGTGTACCCGTTCAGGCACAGCGTCCCCGTCAGCACGGTCGTCTTGTCGAGCACCACGTTCTGCGTCAGGTAGTAATTGCCCTCGGTGGGCAGCGAATCGCCGCTGGCCCAGGGCTGGAACGTCACGTCCGCGTGGGTCGTGTGATCCCCGATATCCCCGGCGCCGTCCGCCGGATGGCCGCAGATGCAGTGGGTGTGCTCGCCCAGCATCCGCATGACAAGGTCTTCGCCGTCCGCGAAAATGGCGTAGACCGCCGCATCGTCCGCAAAGAAGCGGGTCGTGTAGGCCGCGCCGCCGCTGGTCAGACGGATAGAGCCGCCCGCCGTCAGCTCACTCTGCTTTTCCGCCGTGATGCCGATGTTGGCCGTGCTGTCCAGCGTCCCGACGGCGACGGTATTCCCGTCCGGGAGGAGCAGGTTCCCGTTGGTGTTCCCGGCGATCCTCACATCGCCGGAGACGGCCATGGTGCCGTTGTTTTCAATGCCCTTACCGCATCCGGTGACGGCGCCGCCGTTCATGGTGAGCGTCCCATTGTTGACCACGCCGGTACCGCCGGCGGCGGTGATGGTGCCGCTGGTCATGGTGAACGCGCCCCTGTTTTCAACGCCGGTGCCCTCATTGGCGTTAATGGTGCCGCCGCTGATGGTCAGCGTACCGCTGTTTTCAATTCTGCCGGAAAGGTCGCAGTCCTCTAAAGTAAAGCTGCCGCCCTCGTTCACGGTCACATCTCCAGTAACGGAGCCGCTGCCGCAGTCGGTCAGCGTAAAGCTGCCGCCTGTCACGGTCACGTTTCCGGTGACGCTGTGCCCGTTCAGGCAGAGGATCACATCCCCGTCCATCTCCTGCCCGTTGGTGAGCATCACGTTGTCGGTCAGGTAGTAGCTGCCGGGAGCGTCTGGCAGGAGATCGGTCTGCTGCCAGGCGGTCAGTTCCTCCGTCCCGTGCAGGTGGGGGATCAGGCTGTAATAGCCGCCGCTCCCGCTGTCATAATAGACCCGGCCGTGGGATGCGTCCGTCACGGGGAGCGCATCGGCATCGACACCGTCCTTGTTGCCGGGGAGGTTCTGCCGCCAGACGCTGTCCTGCTCCGTCCTTTCCCCGTTGAGCTTGTAGGCCACCTCGCCGGAGGCGAAGGCCGCTTCGTCTGTGACGGGTGTACCGGCGACGGCTGTCTCGCCGTCATACTGCAGATAGTAGCAGTTTTCCACGATGCCGGTGTCGCTGTTGGTGCGGACGATGGCCGTGGCGGAGGAGAGGTTGCGTCTTGGCCCGCCGGATGTAGTCTGGAGCCTGCCGGAGACATAGCAGTCCTGGATCAGACCGTTGTTGACAAAGGCGATGCCGCCCACCAGATTCTCGCTGCTCTTGCTCAGCGTCAGTGTGCCGACACGGCAGTCCTTGACAACGCCATCGCGCTCGTTCTGATAGACGATGCCGCCGATGTTCTTCTCACCGGTCCAGTCCAGCGCCTGGCAGCGCTGGATGGTGCCGTTGTTGGAGTACGCAATGGAGCCGGACTCGCTGGAGTTACCGTTCCAGTACAGGTTATAGATGGTCAGGTCCTGTACGGTGCCGCCGCTGGCGATGCTGCCGAAGAGAGCGGAGTCCTCTCCTCTGACGCCCACCCGAAGGGTGATCGTATGGCCGTTTCCGTCAAAGACACCGGTGTAGCCCTTGATCGATGTCCACGAATAGTTCTTACTGCGGGAAACATCGTTCAGCAACACGGCGTTCAGGCTGCTCTCGCCGCTGTTCACCCGCTTGCTGAAGGCTTCCAGATCGTCCGCGCTGGCGATCTGATAGACCTCCTCGGTCGCTGCCGCGCCGGTTTCGGCCTGTACGGCGGTATCCTCGCCGACGGTGTAGACATCGCCAACCTCGATACTGTCCTGCGTTTCCTGCGCTTCGGGACTTACCGCCTCCGCCAGCGCCGCTGTGGGCAGCAGCGTCAGGCACAGGACCAGCACAAGAAGCAGGCTTGTGATACGTTTTCTCATGTGTGTATCCTCCTTTGAATAGTGGTCAGGTTTTGTTTATGCCCGTCTGACCACAGCGGGCAAAAGTCGCAAGGTTTTCAGAAGGGTATCATCCCGTGGGTACCCACGGGATGAGGGGGCGCGCCCCCTCATCATAAGTCTCTGATCAATTTATTTTATGTTTTGTTTTTCGCGGCCGCCGCGTGTTACAGCAGGCCGATCGTTTCCCCGCGGTTCACTGCCTGCTGCCGGTTTGACACCCGGAGCTTTCGAAAAATGCTGTTGCTGTGAAACTTCACTGTGCCAACCTTCCGGCCCAGCTTTTCCGCGATCTCGTCGTTGCTCATTCCCAGCGCCATCAGCCGCAGCACCTTTTGCTCTGTGGCGGTCAGCGGCTCGTAATATTCCGCCGGGGCTCTCAGATAATGGGGGAAGTATCTGCTCACGCTCCCCGCAAGCTCCATGATCTGGCCGGCAAAGGCATCCGCGCCTTTTTCTCTCTGGTAAACGGACAGCATCTGCATCATACAGATACCCTCGTCCGCCAACAGCCGGATATACCGGTATTTTTTCGCCAGCGCCAAGGCTGTCTCAAGCTCCTCGCACATACGGCCCGTATCGCCCGCTTTCTGGTAAATGATGGCCAGAAGCATATGGCACTCGCATAGATCCATAGGACGCTTTCCCTGTTCCAGGAGGGTAATGAGCTGCCTGACCAGAACATAGGCGGCCATATGTTTGCCTGTCTGCAAATAGCATCGCACCTTTACCAGCCAGGCGAACATATCCATCATATAGATATCCCCATTCTCGTCGGGCGCATCATTTTCAAGCCACTCGATGATCGTCTCCTGCTGCCCGTCGTAGCAGGCCGCAAGGCATTCCAGGGCATTTAAGCTGGAGGTCAGTTCCTCCCAGCCCGTCTCATGGATACGATTTCGGATTTTTTCCACCAGAGGCTTTGCCGTCCCCGCCTGGCCGTTCATCAGCAGGATACGCATTTGCAGCGCCAGCGCCACGAACAGACATCGCATGTCGCTCTCCTGCTCGATCAGGGGGATCGTTCCGGTCACGAGGATCAGCGCCTTGAAGCAGTCATTATTCTGATAGCACCATTCCGCCAGCAGGATCTCATATACGTTCTTTCCGACGCTGCCATACAGCTGATGCACCGTCTCGGATATCGTATCCTTATAGCGTTCCAGATATGGGCCGAATCTTGTAAAGTCCCGGAATCCGTTCAATATGCTGGGACGGCTGGCAGACAGCGTAAGCGACTTGACCGGCACCATGCCCATCTTTACCAGGAAGAATATGATCCGCAGGAACATACCATCGCTTATGTAGGGCATGACCAGCTCCGCACAGATCCGATAATAGTCTCTTTCATGAAAATCCTGCGGCTTCCAGTGCCTTGGGGTCTCTCCCAGAATGCTCACATATTCCTTTGCCTTATCCAGATCTCCCTCCATGGCCGAAAGCAGGGCGAGGATCGGCGGCAATGCCGGATGGCTCCGGCATGTATCCATGTCAAGCTGATGAAAGTAGTCCCTACAGGCCCATAACGCGGGCATGGGAAAAGGACGCCCGGCAAACTCCTCCAAGATGGTTTCCGGCAGGCGTCCCTCTTTACCGGCCTTTTCCATGATACAGACCAATTCCTTTTGAGAGCGCGGATATGTCTTGTTTTCTTCCATGGTCTTCATCCTATCTGTTTACGCTGTACTGCTCCTATTATAATTCATTTTACACCGCTTGCATAGCAAACTTTAGTTAGGCAAAAGCCAAACTTTTAGCCAAACCATCCGTCAATCAGAATGCCGCGCATTAAAATGCACCATAAGGCAGGTGGGCAGTATGCCGCATGCGGGCAACACAAAGCGCCGTCTTCCCAAAGCCGCAGAGTGTGCTGAAAAAGAGTGCTCTGCGACAGCTTCGAGAAGCATCAAACATCTTAAATTGCGCTTTGTTTTATTATACCAAGGCCCTCGGAAAATGTAAATTCGTCTACAGTAGAAGATGGTTTTCAATTCAAGATGCGCTCCCTCTACCTATGCGCATAGTGCCTTTGTTTAAAGAGAATACACTTGTTCTTTCTCTGTCTTAATCTCCGATAGAGTGGGCTGTTCTGGTGGGCTCATATTGAACCCGCCCTCGGTTCAACAAATGGGCGCAGTTCCCCCTTGGCGGAACGAAATCATTTGGCACTTTATTCAGGCAAAGTGGTTGGTATCATATTTTGATACCAACCACTTTTGCTTATAAAAGTGTGTATAGATTGGAGGTGTTGCTTCCATTGGGACGATACCGGGGCAGCTTGGCAAGATAGCCACGCTGCTCCAGATCTGTCAGTGCCCGCTTGACCGTGCTGCGGGAGAGATTGAGGTCTTTGGCTATGGTCTTGATGCCGGGCCAACAGCTTCCGGTGCTGCCGGAGCGGTCTTTGAGGTACATATAAACAGGAAACGCGCGGTGCGGCAAAAGGGTATCCGCATAGATGGTATCGAAGTAACTCACGGTGTATCCTCCTGATGGGGCAGGTTATAGGCGTGTCGTTTCGGCTGGTGCGCATAATCGATGTCCTCAGCAATGATCATGCCCTGCATGGGTGAATCGTGCATTTGTCCAGCACTCTTGGAGGAGCGCTTGCTTTGCTGCTCTGGCAGCTTGGGCGGGTATTTCTTCAGAATGGCACGAGTCAGCGCTTCTCGGTCAGCGTAGCAGACCTTGCGGGCAGACTGCTCTGCCACACGGTATTCCTCGTCGAAGGTAATGCCCCATTCAAGAAATAACCGCAAGCGAGTGCGCATGGGGTGGCATCCAGTCTTTTGCACAATGAAGCTGCCTTTGGGAATTGACTTGAGTTCGTCCGCCGTCAGCAGAGGACGCTCCATCATTTGCAGACTTTGGCTGGGGTCATTCTTGCCCCGGCTGACTGTGCCAGACAAAACCGTGCGGCTGCCGAGGGCTTTGGAAAAGGTCTCTGCCGCCTCGCTGTTGGGTGCAAAGCCGCCGCTGATCACATCCTGGCAGTTGTCCATCAGGATAGATGCGCCCTCTTTTCCATAGTTCTTCTCCAGTTGCGCCATGGATTGGATAATAGGTACCAGTGTCAAGCGGCGGGAGCGTCCTGCACTGAATAGGGGCAGGATATCAAAGGGCGGCATGGTGCCAAGCTCATCACAGAAGAGGATGACGCGGTTTTTCAGCTTGCCGCCGTTCTCATCTGCTACGGCGAACAGTTCACGGGAGAGGTTTTGGATCATCAAACCCGCCATGAAGTTTTTTGTAGTATCCTCCTCCGGTAGAATGAGAAAGATGGCAGACTTCTCCGCAGCAAACATCTCAGCGTCAATGGCACTGTCGAAGCATAGGATCTGTTCCAGCTCCGAATCCAGAAAGGAATTCAGCCGAGACAGCACAGTGGACATGACGGAGGCCATCGCCTGCTCGGAGCTGTTGAGTGCTGCCCCCGCCAGCCAGCGGGCTTTGTGTTCGGAAGGCAGTTTATCCATGAGCACCTGAAACTGCGACTTACCCCGTACTTTAGACGGCTCCAGCAGATCCTGTACCATCTTGAACACGGACACGATATGACGGCGCTCCTCTGGATGCTCCTCGTCCGGCGGCAGAAACTCCGCCAAAAGCAGAATGACAGAGGACAAGAGTCCCTCGGCTGCATCATAGAAAAATGCGTTTTGCCCATGGTCGGAGGTTCCCTCCGGGCTGACGATAGACTTTGCGAGGATCTTGGCATACTTCTCCGCTTTAGCTCTGGCACCAAGATCATCCGGCTGCGCTCTTGCAATGTCCATATAGCGATTGATGAGTGTCAGCAGGTTATTACCATCCGAGCGTGTGGGGTTGCGCAGATCAATGACGGAGATATGTTTATATCCATAGTATTTCTTGGCGATGGAGCCATAGTTGCGGGCGAGGTCGCCTTTGGTATCCAACGCCAGAAAGCTGACACCTGATGCGCAGGCGTACTCTAAGTTGGGATAGAGGAAAAACGCCGTCTTGCCTGCGCCGGAAGCCGCAATCATCAGGCAGTGGATGTCATCGCTGTCCACCAATGCAGTCACCTCATTCTTCTTACCTTTGCAGCCCAGCACCAGCCCCTGCTCCGAGGGGAGAGCTTGACCGTTTCGCCACTCTCTGACCTTGAATGGCACATGGGCATAGGTCTGGTGGATCTCTTTATCCGTTGCCCAGCGCGCTGTGCCGTGTTGCCCGTCACCCACAGTGCGGGACTTGATACTGCCGAGAGTGTAATGATAGGACAGCATGGCGAGACTGCCGATGACGGCAAACATTCCAAGCCCTGCCGCAGCTAATATTCCAATATTGGAGTTATTCAGGGTATCCCACATTGTCAACAGAAAGTTTGGCATAGGTCGCTCCTTCCGTTTTCTATTTCCTGTTCTGCTGTCAAATCGTCGTTCCAGTCTTTCCGCTGCGGCACGAGCCGAACTGCATTGAGACCGTGTTCTTTCAATAGCGCTGCCATGCGCTCGCTGGCGGCATGACCGGCATCGTCGTTGTCCAGACAGAGGTACACCTGCCGGAGTTGGGGGAGCTGCCGCGCCATCTCCAGCACCGGAATGGAGGATGTTCCGCAACAGGCCACATAGTTATGCTCCTGCCAGTTTTCCGGGTGGAGGGAGATATAGGAAAGTAAGTCGATAGGGGCTTCGAATACATAGAGCGTGTTATCTCCGCCGAGATAATGGAAACTGTGCTTCGGGTCGCTCCCTTCAATATTGCCGCGGTAGCTTTTACCGATGGTGTACAGTCCACGCTTGTGTCCATGACGAGGAACGCCGTGTTCATCGAATCCGACGAACACGGCGTTGTGATATTCCTTTGTCCCATCCTTGGATCTCTCGCAGCTTTCGTAGATGAGCTTCTTGCGCACGAAGTCATTGAGTATCTCTCGGTCGATGCATCGCTTTTGCAACAGATAGGCATATACCCGACGCATGGACTCGTTCTTCGGCGGCAGCTCAAAGGGCTTCGCAGGCTCTGGCGCTTTTTCTTTTGCCGCAGGATAACTTCCGCAGAGATCATCGCCCAACAGCATCGACACGGCCTCTGGGTAACTGAGCCCGTAAAACTGTTTTACGAAGCTGATTGCTTTGCCACCTTGTTCGGCGGCATGATCGAACCACTCACAGCCGCGGATGGTGATGCTGTGGTCGCTGGCGAGGCGTTTGTCCCTGCCGGATGCGATGAGTTTCTCCCCACGGCGGCGGAGGAACTCCTCCAAGTCCACCGAAGCGGCCTGCTCTTTCTGTGCATCTGTGAATGGAATAAATTTGGGCATAGTTCCTCCTTTACTGTGACGGCTGAGTTAAGCCGCTGTCCTCGTGATCATCCGCTTTGTGTCCCATTGCCATGCGCTTCTCCTGCAATCTGCGGCGGCGCTTCTTATCGATCTGCATTCCTGCATAGATGGCAGGCTGGGCGGCGTTCTCGCGGAATATGCGGCTCATCTGATGGAGCATCCGAAGGATAGCGGTTCCCGCCGCTGCACCGGAGAAGTCGTCCTGATGGTCAATGAAATGTTGAGCGTAGGTGTTGCCTTGTGCCGCTGCCTGTGCGAAATAGCGCAGAGCTTCTTCGCGGTCTGTTTGCACCTCTTGTCCCAGCAGATAGAGCTTTCCCAGCGTGTATTGGGCAAACGAGTTTCCTTGCGTGGCAGAGTCCTTCAGAAGCTGAATGGCCGCATCTATATCCTTCGGCACACCCTCCGCACCGGTGAGCAGCAGCTTGCCGAGCCGGTATTGCGCGTATGGATCGTTCTGCTCCGCTGCCTGCCGCAGCCAGTGAAGGGCCTGCGGGAATTGCTCCTTCTCCAGCAGCAGTTTGCCCAGCGCGTATGCAGAGAAAGGATTTCCGGCCTCCGCCGCTTTTTGAAACCACTCTGCCGCCGCTTTTCGGTCAATCGATATGCCAAGCCCGTCCTGATACGCTTTTCCCAGCTGGTGTGCCGCGATGGTATAGCCCTCCTCCCACAGACGGTGGAGTGTGACCAATGCCATTGACTTCTCGCTGGGATCTGCGTCCGCAGCATCTAATATACTTTTTGCTCTGCGGTAAAACCGAGCCCGCTGATGGATCATCCGCTCCGCACTTGGCTCTGGAGGAACAGGCGGTTCTTCCGGCTCCGGCTCATCCTGCATGGCATCATCCTCGAAGGTGAAGTGCATCTCCGAAAGCCGGAGTGTTTCCCGGATGACCATGTTGCGTACAGTCTTGAACTCCTTTTGCTGCGACAGCGGTACTCGCTGTGGCGGTGTCTGATTATAGTCAATGCAAAGCTGCTCTCGAAGATCCTGCCATAGAGCATAGGCGGACGACACCCGTTCGTCCTTTGCCAGTTCATCCACGATCTCATCTACAATGCGTTTGACACGAGGCGGCAGATAACCGTAGACCTTTTTGCCGCTGACCTCCCGAAGCCGCTGGGCGAGATCCGTCACCAAAAGCTCCAGCTTATCACTTTGCAGAGTACCGGCAGCCATCTGCCCGATGAGCGTTGCCATCCGTGCTTCCGCCTCCTGCCGGAGCAGGCCGCGCTGTTCATCCTTCTGCTCATAGATGTGCAGGCGGTCGTTCCGGTAGATCGTGCTGACCAGCGCGGACTTGATGCTGCGGATACCCTGCCGGGAGAGGTAGCCCTCCTTCGGATCGGTTGAGAAGAGCACCATGTGAACATGGATGTGCTTCTCCTTTTCGTGCATAGCTGCGTACCAGCGAAGGCGGTCCGGGTGGATCTTATAGCCCTTGGCGATGTCGGTGATGGAGGCGTTGATGAGCTCCTGCCAGTTTTTAAGGTCGGTATAACCCAGCCGCTCCGCGTTCTCACGGGAGAGGGAGATGACCGGCGTCCACACATTCCCCGTGTGCCGCGCCACCTCGGCCACGGCATTCTCCAGCGACGGAACCTTCCCGTTGGCATCCCACAGGCCATGCTCGCCCAACGCTTTTACGCCGGGACGGTTTGCGACATAGTCAAGATAGTTTTCCCGGCCATCCATGGGCTCGATGAAGTCCTCGTGGATCTGCGCGATGAGCGCAAAGGCAGTCTGCCGGTTGGGTGCGTTCACATAGCCCTCATGCTCCGGCAGCTCCCTTGCCTCCGGGAAGCTGCGGAGCAGACGATGGATGTACTGCTGCTGTTTCTTCGTGGCAGGAAGATGAGCATTGTCATCCTTGAGGAGCTGCACACCTTCACGGGTGGCGAAGTAGCGGGTGCGATGGGCCAGCCGAGCGGCATCTCTGCCGCCCTTCATGTAGGGAGAGATAAATATCAATCTCGCCATGTGTCATCCGGCAGCTGCCGTTGGACATCCTGGGCATCCTCGAACCTGATCTGACCATTGGTGCGCTTTACCTCGTCCACCACATACCCGCGCAGGGCGCGGCGATCCTCCAGCGTATCCCGGAAGTGGGCAGCGATGGTGTGCGCCATGATGCCCTGCTCCACCGCGCACTTGAAGAGAATGCCGTTGGTGCGGTTGGTGCTGTCCGCGATGATCCCGCGCAGCGTTGCCACCAGCGCGTCCGAGAGATACTCGGAGGTGTCCTCCGTTCCCAGATAGCCCATATAAAAACGGACCGCCTTTTCAATGAATTCGCTGCGGCTCCTGCAGTTCGCCTCCTCCAGCCATGCGTCCATGCGGCGAATGACGCTGGGCCGCAGCCAGATCGTGGTGCATTTTTTATTGTCCTCCATTTTTCCTCCTTCCTTCCGCTGCCATCGGTCAAAAACGCCGGAAAGCCCTGCAAACGCTGCACTCCTCCTGCGGACCGACATCGGTTCATCTTGACAGAGCCTCAAACCGACATTGGTTTGTGACCTGTGAAAAAGCCCCACACTGCGGGGCTTTGTGGGCAGCCCGCGGTCGTTTCCGACTGCGGGCGTTTATCTTGTGCTTTTATCGAACAGGCAGGTTCCCAGCACAGTTCCCCATAGGCGGGGCGAAAGCGGGGGCAAACAGCGCCGATGCCTGTCCGGGGTGCAGGGATGCCACCCTCGCCCCAAAAGCCGCACACAGCGGCTCACGGGGGCGAGCGGCGCGGTTACATCTGCAGCTCCGCAGTCTGTGCCTGCTCCTCGTGAAACTGTTGGGCATACTCGCGCAGGCTCATGCCGGTCTGTTCCTGGCAAAACGCATCCATCTTGCGCAGCAGGACATCCTGCTCGGCTGCGTTGAGCGGATAGCTCCAGCTCTCCTCGGAGCCGTCACCCTTGCAGAGCGTCAGCTCCAGCGAGTCGCAGGGTCTATCCTCCGCGATGTCGTAGTTGGCATAGATGTTGAGCCAGTCATCGTTTTTGTCCGTGAGGACGAAGGTTCCGAAGACGGCGTCCACATCAAAATCTGCGTCCACATAGAAGTTGAGCTTACCGTCTTCCTCCATCATGATCTCATCACTGAAGGAAAAATTCCGCGCGGAGAGGTGTCCCGCCGAGGTGATCTCCTTACCGCTGAGATGATCCAGCAGCTTGCGCCACTTATCATCGCTCGACGCGAATTGCGACCGGGTGGCATGGTACACCGCCGCTGACACATCCTGCATCGCCCAGGTCCGCCAACCGTCCATAATGTGTACGGCGGAGAACTCCCGCTTGTCGAAGTTGAGATCGAACACACCGCGCACCTTACCGGTGTTCTCCATACGAAGGGCGGTCAGGGCGTCAAACTCTTTTGCTGTGATGGGTTGCCCGCCGAAAAACATTCCGATAAATTTGTCCGGTGCAACACCATTGCCCTTTGTAAGATAACCGCGCAGCTTTTTCCCGACCGCCAGCAGTTCCTCGCCGAGCGAGGTCTTGAAGTACCACTCCTGCCCGTGCTCCGTCACATGGTAGGCGGCGTATGTGCGGGCACCCTCCCTCACTTCACGCTCTGCAGCATCCTCTGCGTAGATCTCGGCACTGATGCGTTTGTATTCCTGCTCCGGGAGCTGGTTGCAAAGCTCATCCAGCACATTCTCCAGATGCTCCTGCAGGGTTTCACCTTTGAGATGCTTCTCGATGGCATCCTTCCAACGCCGGTCGATCCACAGTGTGATGTCTACATGATCCGCCATCTCAGTTGCCCTCCTTCACGGCCGCAGGCTTCGGCTCACTGCTCTGCGGCTTGGATGCGGCGGGCTTGACAGGACGCTTGGGTTTCACCGCCGCGGGAGCGGCCTTGCTGTCCAGATACTCCCGCAGCGGCTCCGGTACGGTTTTTTCATACAGAGCGTTCAGCGCATCCTCCAAGTGCTCCTGCACAGAGGAGTGTTCCTTGCGGAGCGAGAACTCCAGTGCGCCCAGCTTCTCATCGTCAAAGGTGACGGTGACAGTTGCTTTTTTCATGTGCGTGTCCTCCTTCTATATGCTATTTTCGGCGTTTTTGTGTTGTGGGTGGTGTAACTACCCTCGGCACGAGACAGGTGTTGTTGAAACGCTGCGCGCGCAGGGGTCATAGCGGCTTACTTGCCGCTTTCCGAGCCCTTGCAAGAGCTGCTTTTTGCGCTTCACTTGCGATCCGAGGCGGTACGATCTTTATCCATGATTTTGGAATGGTGTAGTCAACTGCCCGCCCGCTGCGGGACGCCTTCACGAGCCTGCAATCCTCCGGCCTGTCCCGCGCCAGTACTGCCAGCTTCTGACGCAGTATCTTGTTGTGGGTGTAAATACCGGCGGTCTTTTCTTCCTCGTTGAAGTTGATAATGGTTTCCTGCTCATAACGAGCCATGTTCATTTAACGCACCTCCGATCACAACATCTGCGGCTCCTGCGGAGCCTGCTCCATTTTCTGCTGTGGGTGGTCGGTCAGTGCATACCAGCAACCATGCTCGTCTCTTTTTAAGGACAGCACCTCCATCTCCAGAAGTTCCTGCGCCTCGACCGGCATCTGACATCCGCTGACTCCGGGATGTGCCATAGTCGCTTCGCCGTGTAAGAGCTTCTCCGTTTCGGAAGGAGTCAGATCCACAAAACCGCACGGCGTCATGAGCTGAAAGTAATCATCCGGATAGCTTGTCAGCAGTTCCTCAATAGTCTTCGGCTGTATTGCATAAACCATATCACGCACCTGCGTTTGCCGTGTCTCGTCATATAGACCTGTGAGCAGACTTTGGAAGGTCTCGCCCACATCCACAGTCTGATGCTCCATCCAAGCCTCACTCAGAAGTTCCAGTGGCTTCTCCTGCTGCAGCAGAAAAATCATCTTCTTGAGGGAAAGATTTTCTCCAAACGCCATCAGCTCGGAGTGGCAGGTCATCATGGCGGAGATCTCATCTGCAGCCTGAATCAATTCGTCACGAGAGAGCTGGTCGAGCCGGTTCATGTACCCTGCCATCTCGTTTTCTGTTTTGTTGAACAAAGCTGACCACGCTTCGCCAGATGTCAGTTGCTTTTGACTAATGATCTCACCATGAAGGAAGGCCGGTACATCGATGGTTTCCACCGTACTGAACCAAAGGTCACCGCGGTAACCAATTTTCAAAGCAGAAAACTCCTTTGCCGCCTTGATCAGTTCTTTCGGACTATCGGGCGGGACTTCCTGATCCCAGCGATACCAGTTATCCTTCGGTTGGCAGGGAGCGAGTTTAAGGAGGACATAGTCCTCCGGCACGAACTTTGGATAGCGGCAAAGCTGACCACCTACGGCATAGTAGGGTTTGCCCTCGCACATCACGGTTTGCTCCATGTACGCTTTCATTTTAGGGAGGTTCTCACAGAACCAACACTCGCTGTCCTCGAAGCGGCGGATCTGACCGTCATCCAGAATGCTGTCGAGGCGATCTGCTTTTGCCAAGTGGTACACCACCGATGGTGCAGGTACTTTTACATAGGCCATTCTATATTCCTCCTACATCTTCAGTTCAGGCACCGGTCCGCCACCGAACAGTCCGCTTGCCGCCATATCAGACAGTTCTTGTGAACTTGCACCCTGCTCCGCGGCTTCCGCTGCGGGTAAGATCTCATTGCTCAGCAGCGCATTGCCTGGCGCATGGATCACCTGATAGACCGTCTCCACGGCACGAGGACTGAACCGCTTTGAGATCTCTTGGAACGCAGCTACCAGAGAAGACATTTCCTGCTCGAAGGCGGTTTCCGCACCATCTGCCAGTTCCTCCGCAAATGTGATCCACGCGGCAGTGGTGTGACCATCGTGCTGCGGAATCAGCTGGTCCAGCATGTCTGCATACTTCCTCTGCGGTGTTCCCACTGCCCATTGGTATTGAAAATGCTTCTGCTGATCATCATGTCCGTGAACCGCTGATTTCGATGTGGCACTGTCTAATTCTTGATTGGCGTATTGCTGCATAAACGAATTGAACAATTCCAGCGTTCTCTGCTTTGCCTCCCGGACAGAATAGTACGGTCCGATGGTTTCGGCACATTCCATTTTGTCGTCACGCACATAACCATAATAGTGATTACAGAGGCTTCCGGGGTCGTGTGCATATCGGTGCTCCAGCTCTGTATAGATAACGACCTGAAATCGTTCATAGGTCGTGGCGGGGTCGCGTCCCTCGAAGGTGTATCGCGGCGATCCGTCAGTAAAGTCTGCGCCTTTTGTCCAGACGACTTTGTTCTTTACTTCATCTTTTGGAAATTCCATTCGATCCTCCTCAGTCATAATTGATATACGGCACCTTCAGCCAGTGCGTCCAGCCGCGATCCACCAGCTCCGTTTTGACGACGCCATACCTTGTCCCCATAGCTTCGATGACCTGACCGTTGCCGATGTAAACACCGATGTGTCCCTCATGCCAAACCGCAAGGCCGGGGATGTCCGGCATGGTATCGATGGTGCCGGACTCCGTGGCACTGTAGTACATCTGGTTAGCACCGATATCTGGCATTCCGTGAGTTCCATAGTCGATGGTCATCGTTTCCGGGGACAACCAGCCATAGCCCTTAATGAGTCCCACGCAGTCGGTGGTTCTTCCACCCAGCCAGTTGGCGCGGATGATGTCCTCGTGATTGCCAACACCGTCCGGGTATTGCGACACCTTGTAGGTGAGGAGTGACTCCGTCAACACATTGCCATAGGTGCCCCAGACATAGCCCCAGCCAGACTCCCATGCGTGGATAGCGTAGGTCACAAGGTCGGCTGCATTTTTATTGGCGGGATCAACAAAGGCGGAGATGTCCAAGTCGATACTGCTTCCATCTCCGCGAAGGAACTCGCCGCTGTAGCTGCCGCCGCCTGCGGTGCCTGCTATCATGGTATAGATGTGGTTGATATTGCTCTTATCATCCTCCGTGATCGTCCGGCCCAGCTCCGCTTCGAGATTGGCATACGCCTGATGCAATGAAACCGGAACAGCGACGGTGTATTCTTCTTCTGTGCTGGTGACCGTGCCATCCTCGCTCTCCACTTCTATCGTGCGGGTACGGGTTTCCCAATTGTAGAAGCACTCCACAAAGCGGTTTGCCGCCCGTCTGCTGGGAGCGTCCTCGCCAAAGCAGAGGGCATAAAAAACGGCCTTAATCCGAATCGGGTCAAGGCCGTTTCCGCTCTCCGTTTGCCCATTGACGGAGGCGACCGCCGAATCCAGAAGAGAAAACGCGGTACGCATCTCCTCAATGTGAGAGCGGAATGCCATAGGCACCTCGGTCGAATAGCTCGTCCCATAGAAGGCTGCGGCTACCGCCTGGTTGTTGTGATCCGCACCGCCTGTGCCGATGGAGCACAGCGCGGCGATCAGGAGGATGACGGGCGAGAGAACAGCGACCAGTCCCCAGCCGATCCCTTTGCGGAGCTTCTCGTTGGAAAGGGCTGTCGCTGCGGCTCTGGCGAGCATACCTGCAGATACTGCCATCAGCGACCACCCGCTGTGCCAAACAGCTTTTCCTTGTAGGCGGGAGCGTGGACTTCCAGCAGATACCTCTCGTTGCCGCACTTGTACAGGCATACGCCGCGCTGGGGAAACTTGATGAGATTGTATTCCGCCTCATCCAGCTGGAGCATCTCCATATAGCTGCGCTTGTCAATGGAGCCTGCGTTGAACAGGAACTGGTGAGGCGGGATGCTGAATAGCGGCTTTGTCATCTCACGGATACCTTCTTGGTCAAAGTCCTCCAGATTCTGACTTGCCAGCAGCATGGCAGACTCCTTTTTGCGGACACGCTTGAGGCAGTTTCGAATGTACTCGATAGCGGTGGGGTTAGACAGCCAGATATACAGTTCGTCCAGCGCCGCCACGGTATTGCCGACTGTCAGAAGTTTATCCGACATGAAGGACAGCACATTGAACAGCATAGCATTGCGGACATTTTTGGCGGCACTCAGCATTCCCTTGACGCCGAAAACGAGGAAGCGGCTGGAGGTGATATTGGTGTGTCCATTGAAAAACTGCGCGTCCGCGCCCTTACACATGGAGTGCAGCCCCAGCAGCACCTCGCGCAGGATCTGCTCGGTGTAGAGCTGGTGGGCGGCCATGTCATAGCTTTTGTACTCCGCCTCGATCAGGTTATAGAGGTCGGAGAGGATGGGATAGTCCTCCGAGCGCATACGGCGGAAATTAGTCCGCTCTGTGATGCCCCATTTCTGATACAGCTTCGAGAGCATGATCTCGATGGTGTCAATGTGAGCGTCGCTGAGATCCTTGTAGGCACGAAAGAAATCCTTGAGGAAGGAGATGTGCTGCGCCAACAATGTGTTTTTCCGAAAGGCTTCCGGCGCGGCCTTATCTTCTGGCTCGCCGCCGTCATCCCAGCACTTGGGTTCCAGCACATTGATGATGTACTGACCTGCCATGAGGTCGGCAAAGCAGCCGCCCACAGCTTCGCACATTTCCCGCTGCTCATGCTCGGCATCCAGCGTGATAACGGATTTTCCTGATTCCAGCAGATTGAGGATCAGAAGCTTCATCAGATAGCTTTTGCCCTGACCGGAGTTGCCGAGTATGAGGATATTGGCAGAGGTCTTGTCCTCATCGCGCTGGTCGAAATCGACGAGGATGTTGCTGCCGTACTTGTCTTTCCCAATGTAGAAGCCTTTGGCGTCCGTTTTGCCGGAATAGTTGAAGGGATAGAGGTTTGCCACAGAGTTGGCAGGCAGGACCCTCTCAAACTGCGCTCCGAAGGCGTTGTAGCCCACAGGACTGACGCAACAGAAGCCCTGTTGCTGACGGAGCAGGAGCCTGTCCACATTGAGCTTGCTACGCACCAGCTCGGTCAGCACATCGGTCTGCAGCAGCTTCAGTGCGTCGTAGTCCGGGGCAGTCAGCTCGATGTAGACCGCGCAGTGAAACAGCGGCTCTTTATTACGGTGGCGGCTGCCCTCCATGGAGATCATATCCTGCAGGTTCGTTTCCGCAATGATGGTCTGCCGCAAGTCATTGGGATTGGACTTGTTCATGCGGTTTTTGTTCGCGGCGTTGTGGAGGATGCGGTCCTCCTCGGCTGGGGTGAGCTGCCGGGTATAGATACGCAGTGTGATACCGTCCTTTTCGCCCAGATGCCGCAGCAGAGCCTGCTCGTCGGTCTGGGTAGGATATTCCCGCAGCGCCCACACGCAGCGGAAGGTGTTGCCGCAGATGAAGTGGTCGGGATTAAACTGCACCACGGAGGGTGCGATCATATCCAGAAAGGATTTGACCGGCGTGTCCTCCGTGTGCCTTGCTGTAGCTTTTTTCTTGTTTGCTGCCAAGTGATATCCCTCCTTATTCTCCGAAAAGGACCCAGCGTTCGCCGTCGTGATCCTCGTACCGCTCGGTGGTCACGTTCTGCTCAAAGTAGACTCCCAGCATCCTTTTGAGATCCTCCTCGGTGGCACGACGGACGGTGAAGCCGTTATCCTTGATGCTCTTTTCGATGCGGGAGAGGTAGCTGAACACATCGGATTCCTTTTTGCCCTGCAGCCGGACGAGGATATAAAACTCCCGGCTGGATGCCATGAGCACCTGAATACGATCCAGGTGCTTGCTGTCCTGCTCCAGCAGCTTTCGGATGACGGGCAGCTCCTCCTCGTTTGCCCGCTGGCGATAGAATGCCTTGTTGTTCTCAAAGGACTCCTTGGAATTTAACGCCAGCATCTCGATCTCCGCCATGCCCTTGACCACATTGAGCAGGGCATAGATCCTTGCGCCCACGCCGGCGTCCGGCAGGACGGAGATGTTGGTGGGCTTGATGGCAAAGAACACCAGCTCCCCCATGCGGGTGGCGATGCCATAGTCGGTGATGTCATCAATGCCCATGAGCTGCCGGGTGGACTGTTCACGGGCATCTTTCTTTTTCTGCTTTCTGCTCATGAGTCGAGCCTCCATTCGTAGTATTGTTGTTTTGTCAGCAGGAAGGCAGCGGCATAGCGGATGAAGTCCAGAATGCTGGTGCCCTCATGCCGGATCGTCAGGAAGGCGAAGACCGCCGTCAGCACCAGCGGCAGGGCGATGCCGGTCTGGGTCAGCGCCAGGACAGAGAGAAGAAGTCCCACGCCGATGATGCCGATGTCCCGCAGCTCCCACAGCCACAGCGTGGCCTTTGCGGACAGGTTGTCCGGGTAAATGTACATGGCTGATTACCTCCAATGAGAATGAAGGAGGCCGCGGGTGTTCCCGCGGCCTCCTATGATGCTTGGTCACTCCGCTTCCGTGTCATCCAGCGCATTCTCGATGAGCTGGATGAGGAACTGCTTTTGCTTGAGGTTGCGGGCTGCCAGATATTCCTTCAGCCGCTCGAAGAGCTCCGCCGGGATCTGTACCGCCAAGGTGCGCTCTGCTTTCATACTGATCTGTCCTCCTTCGAAGTGTTCGGTGAAGATGCGCTCCACATATTCCGCCAGAGTGTTCAGCTCCAGCTGTTCTTTTTCTGCCATGATTTTTGCATGGAGACCGGTAGATATCATGGCGCAGAGGTTCTTTTTTCCCTCCATCTGTTCTGCTCCTTTCCTCGATTTTGCAAGCAAAGCATACCGGAAGAAGGCGTGGAAAGCTATTCACCAAGTCTAACGAAGAAGCATGGCAAAACAGAAGCGATACCACCAAAGCGGCTACGCCGTCCGCAGCCAACAGGCAGGGGAATGAAAAGATCAGCCGCCCTGCGATTCGCAAAGCGGCTGATCCATTGCTCTTACGCTGTATTTGCATCACAGCTCCATTTTCGGTGCGTAATCCGCGGCAACTTCTTCTCGGACATCGTCCTCGGTGGTATCGAGCTGCCGTGGCGTCTGCGTCATCGCAAGCTCCTGCAGATGACCGATCCGGCGCTGCACGCTTTCCGTGATCGCATGGATACGTCCCTCATCGATATAGTCGGCAGCTTCCTCGCAAGACAGTACGCTGGAGATCAGCTCGTCTACATCGGAGAGGCGATCAAAGTCGATCCAATCAAAATCGGTCACCAGCTTCAGCTGCTCGGCGTGGTGGTTTTTGAAGGGCTTGCAGATCACATCCTTTTCCGAGCGCATCTGACCGGGCATCTTATCATAGCCAAGGGAGGAGCCGCTGTCATAGATCGGAGCCATACCGAGCCATTCCAGCGTTTCCGCGTTTCGCAGCGCCCCAAAGTTATTGAAGTGGCGATCCTCGTTTGCGATGATATAGTCCAGCACCAGCATCCGGTCTAAAAATGGCGTAATGTTCCCGATGCCGAGCAGCTCGCAGCACTCCAATAGATGCCGGTATCGGGAGGTGCTGTTCTTCTGCTTTTTCGCCTGCAGCAGCCTCCACGCTGGGATCAGCTCCGTATTCTCCGTAACAAAATCCGCACAGACCGAGTAGGGTGCATCCTTGCTCCAGATGACTGTATATGATACATGAGGAATGCCGAGCCGCTCCATGATGCCGGAGGCGATCACCTCGTTGAACGGCTGCTGCCGGAACGGGTTGCTGCCGCCCTTGATCAGGCACCGCTTCCCATCGATGATCTTCCACCGCTTTTTCAGATTGCCGTCCGATGTGCTGTCGGGGGAACTGAAATTGAGTGCGTCCTTCTTCTTTCTTTCTCCGAACAGCACATCTCCGATGTCCTCCGAGAAATCATTTTGGAAAAAGTTGATGTCCTCCCACCGAAGCTCCGCGCCTTCCGGACAGATCCAGTACTGATCCGAGAGGCTCAGCCCGTAGCAGCGGACGAGCAGCATTTTGGTGTCTGCCACCCCCAACGATTCCAGTGCTTCCCGCACACCGCTGCGGCTTGCCGGGATAGAGCGATCCCGCCACCAGTCGTTAAACGCCGCACGGTCGGCGATCTCGTTTCGCACAGGGATGCCGATAGGCAGATGCTCCGGTGCGTAGACACTGCCAATTTTTTGTATAAAGCCGGTCACATCGTCCAGCTCGAGTTCTGCCACGGGGGTTCGTTTATGCATAAAGGTGCATTTCATACCTGTCGCCTCATTTCGTCTGCTTTTCTGTGATTTCAGCATGCGCAGCTGCGCCTGCAGCTCCTTGCGCTTTTCGATTTTATCTGCCAGCGGCGCGATCTCACTGTCGTGCAGATAGCGGCTCTGCTTGACGCCGTTTTCCGACCACTGGTGATAGTAATAGACCTTTCCGCCGATGGTTTTTTTGGAAAGATACCCCTTCGGCAGTCCGGCGATCTGCTCGGTCAGTTCCGTGATGCGCCTCAGCTGCTCCCTGTTATCCATGTCTGTCACCTCGTCTTTCAGGGATATTATACCCCGACTTAACCCCTGTTGTCAACGCTGTGCTTCATAAAAGCGCGGCAGCGATGCGCGACATGATAAACTCCACGCAGGGTATCGCCACACTGTTGCCCAACGCTTTATAACGGGCACTGTCCGAAGCACCGGGTATATCCGTCCAGCCGTCCGGGAAGCCCTGCAGTCTTTCACACTCCAGCGGAGTAAGACGACGGATGAGATGGGCACAGGCTTCTGCCTGTTGGCAAATCAGGTCGGTTGCGTCCTTGTACTGACGGGCACTCTGGGTACTTGCCACATCATTATGCCGAAAGTCATCCACCCGCTGACGGGCATAGATGCAGTGGCGGTCTGTGGCGGTCAAAGTATACGCCAAGTCATCCTGACAGCCAAGACCGTTGCCGCCGTTCTGCGGCTGCCGGTCGACTGTATTGCCTGCAATGCAGATGGCATCTGCCTCCTGCTCGACAAGAGAAGTGCTGTTTCCTCCCATTCCAAAGAAAGAGGATACGGTCTGTGCCGTTTGCACGGGACCGCGGAAACGGCTGTCTTGCCCATGATTATCGAACACGAGAGGCTGGTGTCCGTGCTCCTGCGCCCGCAGGGTGCCGGATATATTTTCAGAGCAATTCATCACGCTGCCGCCCTGGTCGTTGAGGCACAAAACCGACGGCATACAGTTCCATCCGGGGCTGCCCTTGAGTGTGGGAGCAACCGATTCGTTGTATCCAATGCCGCCCGCGCTGGAACCTGCCCCGGCAGAAAAACCAGCCACGAAGGTCTGCTGTTTCATTCCCGGCTGTGCGCCCAGCGCACCAGCCAAATCGTGAAGGTCGCGCACCTCATCGCGCTGATTGGCGGCAAAGGCCATCACGCCATTCCTGCCGGTGGACATCCCACAGTTGACGCCGAGCGTGGCCGCCACATCGCCGGTCAGGTCGCCGTTGAAGCCGTCAAAGCCCTCCGCCGCTTCGTCCGGCTGCGTTACAAAGGTCTGCATCTGCATATTCGTCGTTGCCAACAATGCGCCGGACACGCCGTGCAGGTCGATGCCCTCATCCCGCTGGTTGATGTGGTACGCTTCTAATCCTGTGGGCTGTCCGTCCGGGCGCATGAGCCCCGCCTGAATTCTCAATGCCCGTTCCAGCTTTTGGGGCAACTCCTTTCCGCGCTCAAAGGCACGGCGCAGGATGCCAATGCAGGCGACTTTCGACAGATAATACTTTTGCGCCGGGTTTGCCTCCAGTATGCCGGAGAGCGGGACTCGGATCGGACGACGGGGGGCAGCCCCGGTATTGAGGGGGCGTTTCCCTTTACGCCATGGAGATCGGAGATCCCAGTGGCGCTGCCCGAAGAGGTCGACAGAACCGGATACCAGATCCAAGTGGAAATACGGGATCGAAACCAGTTCGGAGTCCGGTTTGCCCGGTCTGCGCTTGGGCGGAGCCCCGGTCCCTTCGGCTGCTTCCAATTCAAGCATCATCAGCTGCCCGTTTGCATCGACTCGGTACATCTATGTGACCTCCTTCCCGCAGTTTCCCGTTTCGCCAAATACATCAAATAAAAGCTGCGGCGCAAGCGGTCCAGCGAAGTCAGCAAGGAGAAAAATGCGCTTGCGACGCTGCGCGACGCCCCAAAATTGAGCATCCAGACAGCGCCATGCAAGAGAAAACGCACCGCCTGCCGTGAGCTCACCGGCGTCAGGCCATGCGTAAGGATAGGGACTTGGGATAAGCTCATTGGGAAAGCAGATCCGCACGATCTCCTCCAGCACGATTCGAAAATCCTCGTACTTCGGTGTCCCGCTTGAAAAAGCACCCGGCACATTCTCCCAACACATCCAGCGCGGCCGTATGTTGACGCTCTCCCGACCACGGGCTTTCTCTGCCAACCTCATTTCGCGCACGATGCGCATCTGTTCCATGAACAGGCCGGAACGAGCCCCCGCAAGACCTGCCCTTGCGCCGGCAACAGACAGATCCTGACATGGGCTGCCCCCGCAGATGATGTCCACGGGCGGCAGTTCCGCGCCATTCAGCTTTGTGATGTCGCCCACATGAACCATATCGGGGAAGCGCAGCTTTGTCACCTCAATGGGAAAGGCTTCGATCTCCGAAGCCCATACCGTCGTGATCCCTCTGCGGACAGCCGCCAGGGGGAAGCCGCCGATGCCATCAAACAAACTCCCCATTGTCAATCCTCTCATCGGGCCACCGCCTGTACGACCGTGCGTGTGGTGTTGACGGCGGCCTGCGCGGTATAGACAGCACTCATGAGGTTTGCCTTGGTGGAGGTATCCAGTCCGAAGGCTCCCGCGATACGGGGGATCTCGCCGGCGGAGAGCATGAGTCCAAGCCCTAACAGGGCATGATCCTTGAACACCATAAGCCCGGCGACAAGGATCGTCGCCTGCAAGAACGCCGACAGGCATAGGCCGATGATCTGCTTGCACCATTGGATAAAGCCATCCGTATATCCGCGAGGGACACTGAACATATAGAGGCTTCCCACGGCGATCTGGATCAGCAGGATGCCGCCGCGCTTCAGATTGGCGAAGAAGACCTTGACGACGGCATAAGCCATGAGGATAAGGCAGAACAGGATCATGATCCCGCTGGTGATGCTGCCGAAGCCCAGCAGCGGCCCTGCCGTCAGGTCGGATATTGATTCCACGGCGCTGAACTCCTGCATGACTTCACCAGCTACATCCCCGATGGAGCTTCCATAGCCGGTAAGTGCTGCGGTGAAAGTCCCTTGCAGGGAAACACATAACTCATAGAGCCGCACAGGAACAGTGCTGAACAGGCTGACAGCCATAAAGCCCTTGATGGCATTGAGGGCAGTCTCACGGATATTGCCCCGGCCGCTGGAATACTCTACGCCGGTTTCGAAGCAGGCAACGACCAGTCCTGTGCCATATAGCGCCCACGCCAAGTAGGAGAAGAACAGGACGATGCTCTGCACCCAATCCATGGTGAAGAGTTCCGCGCCCATATTGCCCATCTCCGCAAAGAAGTTGCCGAGAAAGCCCACGACTTGACCGTAGAACCAGTCCACGATCTGACCGAGGACTTCACCGGCAACAAAATCCCAAATGAACATTGATCGGTTTCACCTCACTTTCGGGTGAGACCGTACCAGCTGCTTTGGGATATGGCAAAGGCCGTACAGCTGGTACGGCCTTCAAATCACACTTTTGTTACATTGTCTGCTCCCACGCCCGGTCAGCGGACTGACTCATATCCTGAAATACCTCCAGATAGTCTGACACTGCATCGGACAACGCTTCATAGTCCTGCCGGGTAGGGTGATACACATACCAGCTCACCTTTCCATAGTCATCCCAAATGTGCGGCTCCACGCCGTTTCGGAAATTGGGATTTGAGGTCATCTTTGTCCCCAGCAGATCCGAGAAGCGCAGGCGCAGGGCATCCACCTGTCCTTCGCTGCGGTTGAGGATCGTCATCTGCAGGGCATTGTACTGATTGGCGACGATCCCGGTGGCAAATTGGATCTTTGCCCGGTTCATGTCGTTCAGACGCACATAGCAGGCTCTGCCCACATAAGTGGCGTCGGGGTACCGTTCTCCGATGATCTTCCGAAGCTCCTGTTCGTAAAATGTCATTGTCTGCACCTCAAATCCCGATGATCTGCCAGATGTACAGCGGTGCTGTCAGCGTGAACACCAGGCACGCGAACAGGATGGCGGGAGCCGTCCACTCGAACTGGCCGCTTTTTCTAAAGTCGAAATAAGCCGTACCAAGTTTGGCGAAGAAGAATACCGCCAGGATCAGGTCGATGGCGGGAAAGACCACATTGTTGACGACGGTCTTGATCTGACCGGATGCCGTCTGCCATGTGCTTTCCACCGCACCGGCCACATCGCCGGTACCGGCAGCGAAGGCCGTGGTACCCATCACGCAGACCAACAGCAGGGACAGCACCAGTGCCGCACAAAGGCGATTGTGTTTTGTGTTGTTCATAGATTCCTCCGTTTCTATCGTTGTTTTGCGGGAGCAATATGCCACTCCTCCCAGAGATTCCCCCGGATGGTGACGCGGTCCGTCAGGTTCATGGAGAGCATTCCTGCCGGCGTCCAGCAATCCAGAAGCCATGTGTAGGGCGTATAGCTGCCGTCCGGATACCAGATGGGCGTGAAGTGGGTGCGGCGGTTGTAGGTGCTGTAGGGATTGGCTTTGAATTGGAAGGTCGAGCTTCGCCCGGAGATTTCTGCCTCCAGCAGCCGCCAATAGTTCTCATAGCCAAACTCCGGGAAATAGGTCACGGCGTTCTGCGCCGCCGTGACAGCCGCACTCTGATTTGTGGAGACTTTTGCGGTCACCTTCTCCTGAACGCCATAGCCGCTTTTCAGCGTGGATGCGGTCGCCGTGGGGCTCTTCTCGTCCGGCGTGATGCGCATGGATGCAGTCAGGCTTGCGGAGTAGCCGTTATAGTCAAACTCCCACCAGCCATGATCCTCCCACCAGCCGTTATCCACCCAATGGTACCAGCGGTCCCTGTGGGTCTTGCCGTCCGCATCCGTCCAGCGGTCTGTGTGCCAGCATTTCTGCCAGTTTTCTACCCACTCCCAATTCTCCTGCCACCACGGTGACCAGATGCCCCAGGACGCCGAAGTCACCTGCTCCTTTTCGGGAACAGACGCCGGCCTGAAGCCGTTGTTGCGGTCATCCGCCATGGGATTGGGCGGGTCATTGCCGTCCAGATCCACGATGTTGCAGGTGATGGTGCCCTGCGCCGATCCGCTGCCGGACACGCTGACGGAAATCGTTATGACGCAGGGTTCCGCGGGAGTACGCCAGCGCACCCAGGCCAGCTGGCTGTCGCCGTCCGGGTAGTAGACATTGCTGACGGTATAAGTCCTGCCCTGAATGTTAAAGCGTACCGATACAGGGTTGTCCGGGTCGGACTGTCCGCCGCGCACCTCCACGGAGGTGATGACTTCTGTGTTGACGCGGTATTCGTAGTCATATTCGCCGGGATCGGGCGGCGTGGTCACCTCGTTGAAGCGGACGATGCCGATTCCAAGGGAGGAGATGATGTCGCCGTTGGACGCCTTATCTGTGCGGCTGCCGGACCATGCAGTGTAGCCGAGATCCGCTTCCTCCAGAAAAATCGCCAGCGGCAGATTTTTATGGGTGAGCGTCCCCAGCTTCTTTCTGAGATCTCCGTTGACGATCTGGTCATACAGAGCCGCTTCCGTGGCGGTCATGGCAAACTGCTGACCGTTGTAGCAGAGATAGGCCAGCGGCTCCACTACCAGCTTGTAGTCTCCGCCAATGAGCGTATCGAAGTCCATTCCTGCGTATCCAGCAATGGAACGGATAACCTGTTCATCGGTGAAATAGCTTCGGATGGCAGCAATGCTGGCTTTGCTGCTGCTCGTAGAGATGATCTTGGGCAGGCTCTGACTTGGGTTGATATATGTGTAGTTTCCAGCTTTAGGGGCGATGGATTTTCCTGTGTTATATGACAGTTTGCTCACCTTTCCAAAGTGAGCAAGTCCTGTTGAAGGAACCTTGTTAGTCAAATCAAAAACAGTTCCTGTGACAGCCTGACTGTCCGCATGAATCACAGACACTCTCACGCCGTCCATGCCGGGATTCCAGTAGTTGGTCTTGGTACCGTCCCCCATACTGCCTCCACCGCCATCAAAGTTACCGTCCCCTGTGGCATAGGCGGGAACGGCGGCGGATATCGCTATCACCAATGCCAGCAGCAGGGATAATATCCTTTTCATGCGCATTCCTCCTTGTCATGAAGATAAAAAAAGACACGGCTTCTTCTTAGCCGTGTCTTTCCTGTGATTATGCGGACTTAGCCGCCCATGATTCCAATTTTGTTGCCGTTTTCATACATGGAATCGTCTTTGATTCCGACATTGTCACCCTCATAGTCTACATATCCGAATCCGGGAACATACACCTGTCCGGCATCATTGGTGCTGCCGCCCGCAGGCTCTGTGGGCTGGGGCTTTACCTCAGTCTGCTCCGGCTTGTAGGTGGGCGGCGTTTCCTTGTTGCGGTCCGCTTCCGGCACATCGTCCGCCGCATGGTCCTTCTCCGTCTTGCCGGGATGCTCCGGCGCGTCCGGCTTGGTGGGCGTACCCTGAATGGTCTGCTCTGTGCCGGAGCTGTCAGCATTCCTGCCGGGATCATGCTGTTTGCCATCCGTCTTGCTATCCACCTTTACCTCTGGATCGCTGATACTCACTACCGGATCTTTCGTGTTGGGTGTATCGTCCGGGATGGCGGGGTCGATGGGCATGGGTACCGCCGCAAGGCGGCTGACGATTCCCACCACCAGAGCCGCGCAGAGCAGGACGCCTGCCGCAATGAGGATGATGCGTTTTGTTTTGTCTGTCATAGGTCGAACTCCTCCTTTGTAGGGGTCAGTGGTTTTTCTTCTTATCCCGAACATACCACAGCTTTCTTCGGAAGTCTACTGCAAGAAGTGAAAAGAACTAAAACTTCGGGATATACTTGGCCTGCACCTGCAGATTTAGGCTCACGGGCGGCAGCACACGTCCGGCAAAGCGGGTGGGGACCTCCAGATGGAGGGTGGCGGTTGCGAGATACCCCTCGCTCCGGCCTGAGGCGATGGCGTTGTTGGAGATATGAACGGACAGGTCGGAGAGCGTATACTCCAGCTCGTTTCCGGCGTATTTCATGCAGCCATCGCCATCTGTGGTAAGGCCGAGGATATAGGACAGGTTGCCGTAGATGTCACCGGCGTCGATGGACTCGAACCACTCGCCGTCCCCCTCCGGGAACCAGCCTGCGGCATAGCCCTCCCGCACAGAGTGGTACACATCGTCATAGTTCTCGTTGACCGTGGCAATGACCGCCTGCTGCACCGCGTCCCGCACACCCTGCACGATGATGTTCACCCGGAAGTATTCCGCTATGACCATAAAGAGCATGAGCAGGCAGAGGGTCACAGCGATGACCATGGGATAGCCCTCACCGGAGCGAGAGCGCAAGAGTCGTTTTCTCACTTCCAGTACACCTCCGATCTGCCGCTGGCCTGTGCCGTCAGCTCAATGGGGAAGCTGCCAAGCCCACCGAAGCCGATGTCCACATCCATGGTCAGCGTCACCGTCACCTCCTCGTTGAGCTGGATGCGGCCGGTGCGGGACCAGCGGATGTCCGGGTCGATCTCCAACCGCTCGGAAAGCACCTGCGCGCGGGAGGTCGTTTCACTCCCGACTCTGCCGGTGATCTCGGCTTCCCGCACCAGCTCGGCGGCGAAAGTGTCAAGCTGCTGCTTCGCCACATACACCGGCAGCACCTTCACCGCCAATGCGATCACCAGCATGGCGCAGAGGATGAGGACGCAGGTATCGATATAGCCCTCGCCGGAGCGTTTCTTCCATTTGTTTTTCATCCGAACAGCCCTCCCATCGAGGTGAGGATCTGCATGAGGATGACCACAATGTAGATGAGCATGAAGCAGACCAGCATGACGAAGGAGTACACGCGGATCTTGGGCGGGATCTTCGCTGCCTGCGCCTTGAGCCGCTGAAGCTCCAGCTGTTTCATATCGTGCGAGAGCATCTGAAAATAGACGCGCCCGTCATCGCCGCGCAGGACGCCGATGAGCCCGCGCACGATGTCCGAGAGCATGGGCGACGCCAGCCTGCCCTCGAAGCGCACCAGTGCCGCCTCATAAGAAGAGGAGCGCATATCCGCCGTCAGCACATCCAGCTCACGAACAAAGTCGGGACCGGCGTGCCGCTTGTAGTTTTCAAGGATCGTCAGCACATCGCGGCTGGCTCCCAGCTCCTGCTCCACTGTGGCAACAAAGCGGGGCAGCTCACCCTCGATCTTCTCACGGCGTTCTGCAACCATTTCCTCCGCCTTGCGGCTCTCCTTGAAGTAAAGCAATATCGACAGCAGCACCACGATGGGCGAGAGCAGAGGGAAAATCAGCAGACACGGAATGACCGCCAGCAGCGCGGCGGCAGGCTTGAGGATGGTATAGGCCAAGTAGACCTCCGGCGTCATATCCATGCTGGCAGCACTCAGCGTGCGCTCCATGCGGTGACGCTTGTACTCATCCATACGGATGAAGTGGGAGATCTTGATGGCCCAGCCAAGGAAGATCGCGTCCAGCGACCTCATCCGCTTTTTCTCGGCTCGACCTGCGGACAGGAGGGCCTTCTCCGTGGAGAGGCGGGGCAGCTTCAGAATATCCGCCAGAATGAAGAACAGTCCCGCGGCAACGGCCACGCCGAAAAGGAACAGTAAGATCGTCATGTCCGTCACCTCCGATATTCAATGGGCTGGGTCAGCTTGACCACTCTGGCAAAGGAGATAAAGATAGCGGCTGCGCTGACCGCCAGCACCGCTTTGCCGGGTACGGTGGTCATCAAGGTTGCATACCAGTCCTTGTTGAGAAAGTACAGCAGCGGGATATTCAGCACCACCAGCGCCGCCATGGAGATGAATTCCTTGCGAGGCGCGAACACGAGATTTTCCAGTTCCCCATTGATGATGCGCATATCCGAGAGCTTTGCCACAATGGGATTAAGGGTGCTTTTCATGCTGTGGTCATACTGGCAGGCGGAGAGTGCCTCGCACCACTCCCGCCACACCTCATTGTCAATGGCAGACTTCAGCTCCGCCAACGCCGCATTCACATCCGGGTCGATGTGCTTGATGCGGGTGAGGAAGCTGCGGAACACGCCTTGCACAGGTGGGTTCAGGTAGTTGATATTCTCCTCCACGGCGGTCTGCAGATCATCACTGCGGAGGTAGGCCGTGGTGATGATGGAAAGCGCCGTTTCCAGCTCGGCGGTAACAGCTTTCCTGTAGTGTCCGGCCGTGAGCTTGATGTACCAAAACGGCAGGAACATCATGCCGGCCGCCAGCACCGGCACCAGCAAGAGGTTTTTCATGATGATGGCGATGCCCGCACCCACGGCAAAGAGCAGCAGGGATGCCGCGCAAAGCACGGGAAAGCGTTCCTCCTTGCCGGTGGCTTGCAGGACCGTCTGCGCTTCCGATATCTCACGGCGGAAGAGTCCGGGCTTTTTGCGATGGGTGGTCTCGTTGATCTCGTCCCGGATGCTCTTGGGCCCGGCGGTCAACCGGCGGAACACGCCCAGCGTAAAGTCCATGGGCGAGATGCGAAAGATAAGAAATGCGCCGGTGATCATGCCGACGCACGCAGTCAGCAGCAGGGCTGTCAAGTGGCGTTCACCTCCTTCTCGGGGTTCAAAAGAGCCTGCAGCTCCTCATTGGGCATACCGTTTTCCAGCAGGCGTTTGCGCAGACTCACGGAGATCTCGTTTATCTGCGCATGGTGACCTTCGATGATGAATTTGCCATTCTCCATGTGGTTCTCGGTGATGACATAGCGGAATAGTGTGTTGTATCGGCGCTCGCCACCGGGCAGGATCTCACATTCCATGATCTCCATCATGCGGCGCTGTTTGTTCTCCAACTGCTTGCAGAAGACCACGATGGGGTATGCCTCCGTCACATAGCTGAGAAGCGTTTCGTCCGACATATCCACGGCTCGTTTGCACAGGGACACCATGCGGCGGTAGGTCGCCTCGCAGGAGTTGGAGTGGATGGTGGTCAGCACCGCCACGCCCACGCGGGCGGCCTCCTGCGCGGCATTGGCCTCGGCGCCGCGCATCTCACCCACCACCAGGATGTCCGGGTTGAAGCGCAGGCAGATATCCACCAGCGCGATCTGATCGATCCGCTGACGCTCATTTTCGCTGTCGCGGGTCAGGGTGTGGACCACCGAGTTTACCACTTTGCCGTTTTCCTCCCGCACCAGCTCCAGCTCACGGGAGCCGTTCTCAATGGTGAAGATGCGTTTGCTGTCTGGGATCGTGGTCAGCAGCCAGCCTGCCGCCGTGGTCTTGCCGGAGGAGGTGGCACCAGCCACGCAGATGGAGATTCCATAGCGTAAAAATACGGAAAGCCAGTCCAGCATTTCCTCTGTGGCCGTGCCGCTGCGCAGCAGATCCTCACGGCTGAGATTGTGGCGGTTGACGATTCGGATGGAGGCGGCGACGCCCACATCCTCATCCACCACGGGGGACTTCATAGCGGCAATACGGGTGTTGCGGGTCAGGTGTCCCGTGACCAGCGGGCTGGCGTTGTCCAGCACCATACCGGAGGCGTGGAGCATTCGTCGGATGACGGCAAGCGCGTGTTCCGGCGAATCGAAGTGTTCCGTGAGCTTTTCGCTTCGACCGTCCGAATACTGCACCTCGATATCCCGCCACGAATTGATGTTGATCTCCTCAATGCCGTCGGCGTAGATATAGCGGGTCAGGAAGCCGAACTCCGCCATCTCGGAATAGATGGCGTCCACCAGCTCCGTCTGCGTCATGCCTGCTACGGCGATACGCCGGTCCTGCAGGTATTTCGTGATATACCGCATGAGCTGTTCCTTGGAGTCCTCGCCGCCTTCGGTGATGAGTGCGGCGTAGGTGCCGGAGATGTACTCCTGCACCTCCTGCAGCACGGAATTGAAGTCCCTGCCCTCCGCCGACGGGGTAAAGAACAGGTTGTGCGCCCGTCCGAGGGTGCCAATGTCGGTGTTCAGCGTCCTCTGCGGCGTGTCGTCCATCACTACGGGGACGACCTCCGGTTCCGAGGTGACCTGATATTCCGCCGCGTCCCGCCGCTGTGCAGCTGTGGCAAAGACCGAACCGTTTCGCTTTTCGCCAAGAGCCATATTAAAACACCTCCCCAGGCGCACACATTTTCTGCGGAAAATGCCTGCTCACTTCGTTCGCGGTGCGCCTCCAAAGGGGGACCAGTCCCCCTTTGGGGAACCCCCTGCTCTCCGAGGGGGACGATAAGTTTTCCTTTCTCATTTTCAAAACACCTCTGCAATGATACGCTCTAACTCCTTGCGGAAGGGGCGGCTGTCCTTGAGGGTGAGGTCGGCAAGCAGGTTGCCGGCCAGATACTGCTCCTCCAGCTCCTGGGAATAGGGCAGCACGAAGGCCGTGTCGCCCAGCACCTTGCCGATGTGGTCCGCTGCCTGGTAGGGCTTCACGTTGGACGCCACCTTATACTGCTTGTCCATGTCCCACTCGGGCCCGTCCAGCAGAGGGAGCTGACTTGCAAAGTAGTTGACGCTTTTAGGATCGCAGTTGGCAAGGCGCAGGATGCTGTCCGCCTCCATCAGCGCAACGGCGGAGAGGATGTCGTTGGCAATGTAGCTGCCGCAGTCCACGATGACATAGGGTGCGATCTGACGCAGGCCGTCCAGCAGCTCTACCACCTGCTTCTGCGTAAAGGGCGGGGTGCTGTACTCGTTCTGCCGTTCGAGCAGCCCCAATACCGCAAGGCAGCTGTTGCGCTTAAAGGTGACAAGGTTATGCTTGATGAGGTTCTCGCTGATGCGGGCGGCTGCCAGGACGCCGGCAAGAGAGCCATTGCTCTCCAGAGCGTCCGCGGGACAGATGCACGGCAGCATGGGAGCGGCCATGTCACAGAGCAGAAGGATGACGTTTTTCTTCCTGGCGGAGAGCATTTTTGCGATTTTCACCGCCGTTACCGTCTTTCCGCTGCCGGGGCTGCCCCAGACCGCCAGCATACCGCCGCTGTCATTCTGCTCCTCCGGCTTCTCTGTGTCGCGCTGAAAGATGCTGGCCTTTCTGAAATTCATCCTGTCACCTCACTCTCCGGCATTTCTGCGGTAGGATCGGCGGCTTCGCCCTCCTCAATGGGATCTTCCTCCGGCTCTGCGTACAGCTCCTCGATGAGTTCATCCTGCGCCTCGATGAACTGCCTTGCGCCATCTGCCGTGCCGCGGTAGACGAGAGCCAAATGGAGCTTGGCGACCTGCTCCAACTCCGCCAGCACCTTGGCCTGCTCCGGCAGAACGAGGAAGGTCACGGTGGAGGGAAGCTCTTTTTCCTCCCCTGTGGCTTCACCGGTATTGGCGTCATAGCCGGTGCTGGCGGTAACAGAGATGATCTCCACGTACTGCAGCTCGGCGGGGATGGTGGTTTCGCCGTCCTCCGGGTAGTCCGCCACGATGACTGATACGATGTCGCCGCTCTGGAGCTTGCCGGACAGTCCTGTTGCGAAGCTCTTGATGGTGACGGAGATGGCCTGCTTCGTGCCATCCAGATTATAGAGATAAGCATTCTCGGCGGCAGGCGCGTCCGAGAGCTTGGCGGCGAGAATATAATCGCCAACGGCAAGGTCCGCCTTGGCGTATTTGCCCACTACATTGTCTTTCGCGGTCATAAGGCCGGAGGGGAGATTGTAGGAGCCGACCTCGGCCGTGGTGACCATGTCTTTGGTGATGAGCTCGCCGGCGTGAATGTCTTTTGTGACGCGGACGATCTCCGCCTTCTGGCTGATGCTCTGGTTGAACAGCGGCGTGATGCCGAAGCAGATCACCAGCGCCAGCAGAATGCAGATGACGCCGATGACCGTGCGGTTTTTGAAAATACTCATGGAGCAAGTCCTCCTTATTCTTAGATGATATATGCGGTAAAGAAGCCCACTGCAAGAAATGGCGCGAATGGATAGCTCTCCGGTGGACGCTCTTGCCTGCGGATCTTGTGCAGGGCGGCTATTGCAAGGTAGAAAAGGCAGTACAGCACCAGTGCCAGCACCAGTCCGGCGACTCCGCGCAGAAAGCCCAGCAGGAAGCCGGAGGCGGCGATGAGGACCGCATCTCCCATGCCGCCGCGTCCTCTCCGGCTTGCCAGCCAAAATGGGATGGCCAGCGCCAGGCCGAGAAGCCGGGCGGGGCTGAAGGAAATCAGCCCCGCCCCTGCGATGACGATACCGGAAAGGTCATAGATCTGCCTGCGCCGGAGATCCGTCCATGCCGCGCTCATAAGTCCGATGAGGAACAGTGTCCCCTGCAGGACGGATGCCACGGATCAGCCGCCCAGCGCGCCGGCGTAGTTGAACATATCCTTGATACGCTGGTTAAGGGTGGGCATGACCACATCGCCGAACAAAGCGTAGAGGCCCGCCAGCAGCAGGGCACCCAGCACCACGGCGATGAGGATCTTGACGGCGGTGTCGATGTAGCCCTCACCGGAGCGGCGGGTGGCGGCAAGGCGGATGGCCTTGGTGCGGATGGAATTGGCGGTGTTCTTGATAAACTTCTTCATGTGATAATTTCCTCCAAGTTATATGTTTTATGTTGTGGGTGACTTACATGACCTGCTCCGCGGCGGGAGCATTGTCCGGCTGCTGGGCCTGCCGGAGCGACTGCTCGTAGGCGTTCAGCACCGCATCGTTGAACTGCTGGCGGGCCTCCTTTGTGCAGGGGAAGCAGATGTCGTGATAGTCGCCGCGGCTGTCCTTGTACTGCGGCATGGCGACAAAGGGTCCTTTCTCGCCGCGGATGACCTTCACGCCGCGAATGGCAAATACGCCGTTGATGTCCACATTGGCGTTGGCGAGGGTGTACTTGCTGTCCTTCACAGGATAAACTCGGACATCGAAGGACACGGGAGACCGGCTTTCCTGCGCGGGGACGGGAGTGCTTGCTTTGGTCTGGTTCTTGGGCATTTTTCTTTCCTCCTATTTCTGATGTTGATATGAAAAAAGCACCCGGCCGGGTGCTCAATTCACGGACACAGCTCCATTTCCTGCTGGGGTGCAAACTCGATCTGCCGGAAGCCGACACGGTCGCAGTAGTAGAACTCGCTGCTGTCGGCGTCGTACAGCTCCAGCACATCCGAGATGCCGATGGGTCTGCCGTCGTAGCCGGGAACCGGGTCGCGGAAGAGCGTGTAGATCTCCTCCGGGTCATTGGTCCCGACCAGACCGTCATAGACGGTTTCGTAGTGCTTACGGTCGGGCTGTCCGAAACGCTCCAGCAGGGCTTCATACGGGATGAAGCGCATATTGATGGGGCTGTCCCGCGTGAGCTGCCACACACGGCAGCTTTTCAGGGGCGGAGCCTCCGGGTCGAAGCGGCCGCCCCTCTGCCCCAGCAGGAGGCGGTCATAGACACCGTCCTCCCAGCGGATGGGAATTGCCTGCTTTTGCAGAAAACGCTCCAGCTCCTGCGTTTGGAACATGGTATCCACCACCGCCTCCTTTTCCGCGATGTATCCGGCAGGATTGCTGTAATAGAGGATGCGGTCATGGTTATCGATAAAGATTCGCTGCACTTGTTTCACCCCCAATCATTCCAATTTCATTTCACCTGTGGTAGTTTCCTCCTGCCGGGGCGCAGTCAGCTCCGCCAGCTTTTCCTGCGCCCATTCGGGCAGGAACTGCTCGTCCAGCACACCGATGAACTCATCTCGATTCCAACGAGTAGTCTCGCCGTCACCCAGACAGGTGCAGCGCACCGAGCGGCCAATGGCATGGGGCCTGCAGCCAAAGCCGTCATGGGCATACCAGAGTTGATCCGCCTGACTCCAGCAGGATTCCTTCAGCGTATCCGGCGACAGCACCAGCACCTTGCCGGTGAAGTCCTGCTCGGCGCGGTCACCGACGCAATGCTCCGCACCGAACAGCTCCAGCTTCTGATACGCCTTCCGATAGAGGTCTACAAAGCCATCCAGCACGGCGGGGTGGCTCCGAACAGTGATCTCGGCATTGTGACGCTCATCCTGCGGAATGTAGTGCCGCTCAGCCCACTGCTTATTGGCGGGGCTGAAGCGCCCGTCCCACTTGAGTTCATGCAGGGTATTTGCAAGCACCCATGCGGTGCGTTTATAACCGTATTCGTCCAGCACGGGTGTGATACAGTCCTTGTCCAGATGCATTCCGTCGAAGCTCCGGCGGATGGTGTCCTCGATGGCGTCGCGGCAGGCAATATTGGCGCGATGGCTTTCCCTCCAGAGCGAAAGCTCGTTTCGTTCTCTGGCCTCCTTCGCCGAGTAGGGATAGAGATAGGTTTCATTCATTTGGATCTCTCGCCTCGTTTCTTCTTTGAATGCCCACGGTATCACTTATCGTAGATGACATCGTCGTCCATCAGCATATCCTCCAGTACGGACAGGCAGCAGCCGGACTTACGCAGGGCCTCCAGCAGCTCGGCGGGAATATCGGAGAGATCATGGTCGTAAAATGTCTCGCACACGGTGATCACACCGGAGCCCTCGTCCACATGGCAGTCCAGCTTGGCGTCGGGCGCGATGTCCGCTTCCTCTCTGGCCCAATCGGGAACGGTGACGGCGGGGCGGATCAGCTCCTCGATGTCCGCGTCGCGGAAGGTGCAGTGCTCCTCGGTGCAGCCCTCGCAGCTGCCGCAGAGGTCCGTCAGCTCCCGCATCAGCTGACCGGCACGGTCCGTCAGGGCGAGGATCGTGTGCACCATCTCCATGGCGGTCATCTCGCTTTTTGATAAAATGACCGCGCCCTTGGCGCCGGCCATTTCCAGCTTCCCCTCATCGTCCAGCCCACAGACGGTCAGAACGGCGGGCGGGATGGTGACGCTCTTATTGTTGTTGTATTTTACAAATTTCATGCTGCTTCTCCTTTTATTGTTCAGATTTTTAAGGGATGCTCCGGCTCATGGATCAGCTCGTAGCGGGTGTCGCCATCGCCGCCCAGCAGACTATCCATAGAGAGCTGCCAGCAGGCTTTGCGGGGGTCATAATTGGTGATGACGATCTCCTCATATTCGCTGCCTGCCGTCTGGGACATGCTGTTGGGACGGGAGGTGCGGAAGATATAGCAATCCTGATAGAGCTCGCAGATGTAGTCCTGGTAGTTGTAGGAGACGATGAAGTATCCTTCACAGGTGACCAGTACATCATGGAGCCGCTGATGATCCTCCGGGGGAAACTCCACCTCGTAGCAGCTCTCCGCCTTGTAGTAGGGCGGGTCACAGTAGATCACGGCGCCTTCTCGGTCGTACTGACGGATGACCTCCTCGAAGTCCTTATTCTCCACAATGACATTCGCCAGCCTGCGGGAGCATTCCCAGATCAGGTGAAAGAAACGGCGGATGTCGCAGGGCTTGCCGCCGAAGGACTTGGCGCCGCCGCTGAAGCTGTAGCGGATAAGCTTGAAGAAGTCCGCCGCGCGTCGGATGCTCCCGCGGGGCGCGCGCTCCAGCATAAGGGCGCGGATGGCCTCGGCGTCGGGGGGCTTCAAGTAGACCTCCGTCAGATCCATCTCCTCCTGCAGGTAGTCGTCCGTGAACTCGCCCTTGGAGAAGAATTTATAGAGGACATTGAAGTCATCCCGCGTGTTCAGCGGCAGGAAGCCAAGCTCCGCCAGCAGTGCCATGGGGCGGTTCTTCACGCAGCAGAACAGGTTGGTGAGATTGCCGTTGAAGTCGTTGTAGACCTCCATGCAGCCGCGCTGGATAGGACGGCACATGGTCACCGTGCCGCTGCCGCCAAACACATCGACGAAGCGGGTGTAGCGGTCCGGCATCAGCTTGTTGATGATCCACAGCAGCTTGCCCTTGCCGCCCACCCAGGGAATAAAGCTGTTCAAGAAGAGTCACCTCCCTCCAGCGGGAGGGAGAGCTGACCGGTGTCCTCATAGTCAGGCAAGGTGCGGGACAGGCCGCGTTCCGCAAATGCGATTTTCTTGATCCGGCTGCGAAGCTGCCGGATGGTGCGCCGCAGCTCCTCCTCGGTGGCGGCATAGTAGTAGCCGCCGTCAAAGCTGCAAATGGGGATGCCGTCGCCCCGCAGGGCGTTGATCTCCCGGCGCAGCTCGGAGCCGCGCATTCGGAAGGCACACTCCAGCTCCCGGCTGGTGACGGCGTTTGCCTCGCCCTTGTGGTAGAGGTCAAGATACTCTGCAAGGGCTTTGTTGATCGGCACAGTTCCTCCTTTCCGGGCCCGTTATCCCGGAGCAGGAGGTCAAATCAGCGCAAAAAGAAGGGGCCGCTTTTCCCCGTCCGGGAATACGGCCCCTTGGTGTATTGTTTTGCTTGCTTCGTTCTTTTAGAACGGTCACCGTTCTGTGTGCTCCTGTGAAACAAACAGCTTCTCCAATATAATTTAAGAACGGATTCCGTTCAAAAGGAGATTGCACATGGATCAGATCGCATTGGGAAAACGAATCAAAGCCGCCCGTGAGCGTGCCGGTATGACGCAGGAAGAGCTTGCTGCCGCTGTTGATTACAGCGTTGACCATATGAGCGTGGTCGAACGCGGAGTCAAAGCACCAAAGCTGGATAAGCTGGTCACCATCGCCAATGTACTCAAGGTTGGAACGGACGAGCTGCTTCAGGATAATTTGGATGCGGCAACGCTGCTTCACGCCACAGAGATCTCCGAGCGATTGAAAGCCCTGTCCCCAGAAGGGCAGCGCAAGGTGATGAATGTACTGGACACTTTGATCGACGAATTGCGGTAACATCGGTGCAGAGGTTTGCTTTTTAGCAAACCTCTGTTTTTTCGACTGCGTTCGACACTTTTCCCTAAAACTCCTGTGCTATTGTAGTTCTAAAAGAACGATACCCGTTCTAAAAAACAATAGGAGTGATACCATGAAGAAAAAGAAGATCAATGCCGATGCTGCTCTGCTGGAGGTTGCCCGCAGACATCACACTACCGTGGAAGAGGTGCGAAAAGAGATCCGGCTTGCCATGATTGCCGCGATGTGCAATCCTGACCCTGCCGTACAGAAGAGATGGCGCGAGATACCTCACACCGGTGATACGATCACGCCGGAAGATCTCATTACATACATTGCAAAGCAGTGCCTGCCACAATGATCTTACGCTTTGGTCATGACGGGAACCTGACGGGATTACATTACCTGCATTTCCATCGACTGTTTCTGTTCGGCGGCCGGATACTGCACATAATCACTGCCGATGAACACGCCGGGATGCTCGTCCTCATAGCGGCAGCCCAGCGCATCCAGATCCATGTATTCGTACAGCTCCTCCGGGACGGTAGTCTCATTGGCGAGGTAGTACCTGCCCAGCGCGGCGTAGCTGTTGACGCCCTTGAGGATCGTGTAATCACGCAGATGCTCCGGTGACTCCCTGAAAATCTCCGCAGCCTCCGCCTCGCCCTTTTGCAGGACCATGGCGGAGAGGATCGTCTTTTCGTCATCGCTCAGAGCATCCGGTCTGCATCGGAATGCCTCCTGTGCTGCACATGGCAGCGGCCGGTCGCCTTCATGTTGGATCTGTTCCCTGGTCATTGCATCGTCATCTCCTTTTCCTGTTTTTGCTGTATGGGTGAGAGCATTGGTTCATAGTCCGCGCGGTGCAGCAACCCGTAGGATGTGAGGGCGGCGTTGTCCGCATGGATGACTGTCTCGCCGTAGTTGAAGAGGTTCACATACGGGATCAGCCGAACCGCTTCTTCACGGTCCATGATGAAGCAGAGCTGGTCCAGCGCCGCCTCCTGCGGTGAACTGATCCCCGGCGTGAGGATGTAATCGGCCAGATGCTCCGTTAGGAGCATCGCCGTTTCGATGTCCTGCACATCGAACTGCTCCAGCAGAGCCTTCAGCTTTGGCACCTCGGATCTCGGAATGTCCCGCGCGGCCTTGGTGAAGGCGTTCAATTCCTCCAGCTCCATGGGCAGGTCGGTGAATTCCGCCGCATAGGGGATGATCCCGTCATAATCAATGACCGTGACACCCTCCCAGCCCTCCGCGCCGAGCTGTTCCTGTGCGTCCAGCAGCTCCGCCTCTGCCGCGGGAAGATCCAGCGTCATCGTGCGCGCATCGCCAATATCGGGATGCAGTCCGAGCGTGAGCCGGAAGAGGTATCCCGGCTTTTCCGGCAAGTCCTTGGCGCAGGGCGGCGCGGTTGTCAGTTCGCCATCTTGCAGCACATACAGGTTTCCCACAAAAACGCCGTTTTCGCTGCACCGCATCATTCTTCCAATGCCGGCGAAGTCCAGCATCTCGAATACCTCGTTGGATACGCCGTCCAGCTCGGGGACGAACTCGTTTTCCGCATAGAAGCGGCCAAGCTGGGCGTCATCCGCGGCATCTACCACATGATAGCAGTCTGTTTTTGCGCTGACCGCCAGATCCCGCAGATCTTGCAGCGTGATGACACCGCCGTTGGCGTTTACTTTTCTCTGCACCGCTATGGAGAACATCCCCTCAAAGGCGATCCCTTGTACCTCGTCCAATGCCGCAAGCTGTGCGGCAAGGTCGTTGAGCTCGTTGAGGCTGATGTCTAATCCATCCAAGTGGGGCGAGAGATACTCAAAGGCAAAGTAGTCTTCGATTTCCATGTACAGGATATCGTCCGTCTGAAGCCGCACCTTTTCCATGGCGTCCCACACCTCCCACGGGGAGGCGGGCAGCTCCAGCTTTGCATAGGCTGCGCTATACGGCGTATCGTTTTTAGCGAGATACACACGCAGTATTTTCTTACCCAAGGGTCATCCCTCCCATCTCCGGCTGCTGTTCATAGTAGGCGGGGTCTGCGCCGGGGACGCCCCAGCCGAACATGGAACCCGTTTTCATGGCTTTTTCCTGCGCGGGGGTAACGCCAAGCCGCTCGTTGTTATAGTCCGCTATCTCACGGTTATGCGCTGGATCGTTCGTGGACCAGTCGCTGGGATAGTAGCCGCTCTCGCCGCGCTTGATGCAGATGAGCTCGCCGGTGCCGGGGAGGGTGGAGAAGCACAGCTCCGGCAGTCCCTCCGCCAGCTTGGGGGAGAAAAGCTCCTGCTCCGTCTGGATGCTCCACTCGTCTGAATTCCAAAAGTGGACATACAATTCACCGCCGTCATCCACGGAAATCTCCCTCTGTTCAAACCCTTCGCACCAGCCGTCCGAAGCCTGTCCGGTGAGATATTCCTTTAAGGTTTCCAGCTCTGTGTCCGATAATTCCCCGGCGACGCGGCATTCCGCCACGCCCCAGAGCTGCCGGTCACGCACCTCCACGGCGAAGACGGCAGAGTGGACCTTGCGATTGACACTGTCGCCCTCATCATACCAATGCATGATGCCGCGCTCGGTTTCCTCCGGCATCCGGTTTTTCACCAGTGCCGCCGTGATCTGATCCTGATAGCCGCGCAGCTCACTGCCCTCCAGCAATGTGCTGCTGTCGTCGAGATCGCCGTACTCGTTCCGCTCATAGAGATCGGCGGTCAGGGGCATATACAGCTTGAGGGTGGTCAGCTTGGGCGGCAGCACGGTGAAGCTGTCCTCGCCGGGGACAATCCCCAATGTCCTGCCGTTGTCCCATTTCATGTGGATAGTGCCAATGTCATCCACGAAGTCCACTTCGCCCTCGGTGCCGGGAAGAATGGGCGCGTAGGGATCGTCCATCGAATTGAGCCGGATGCGGGTGCCGGGGGGATACTGTTCCCTGATAAAATTCACCATTTTTCTGTCCATCATCGTTTCCTCCATGTTTTGCTCTCTGCCGTAAAACTCCAGCTCGTAGATCACGCCGCGATCTTGCTTTCGGGCATCCTTCACCTTGACCGTCGTACCATCAAAGATGTAATTGCCGGCTTTCCCAAAATCGGTGTAGAAGCCCTTGCCGTGGTTGCAGGTGGAGAAGGGATGCTCCGGCTGATCCTTGATCTTGGAATAGAAGCCCACCGTCTGCACCGTGGTCACCACACGGGTCAGCCCCACCATATCCGCGTGATTGGCGTGGCTGACGGTCTTAAATTCCACACCGGGTCGTATGAACCGCTTCAGCTCGGCAAGGTTCTTGAATGCGACCGGCTCTCGCTGCTTTTTTGAAGCGTCCATTACATTCCCCCGAAGGTCATGCCCTGCTCGGGTCGAGGCTCGTGATCCTCCTGTCGGCAAGGGGCTTCCTCGCCATAAAGGTCGAAGATCATGTCATCCACCTGCCTGCGGACGCTGGGATCGTCGGCCAGCACCTCGTAACGGAAGCCTGTGGTGGGACGATACGGAAGTTCTTCCCGCACACACTTGAGAAAGGCTTCGGCATCGGTAAACTCCTGTCCATCGCCATTGGCATAGGTGACGCGGCCCACCAGCGGCTTGTCCTGCGCCATGTTCTGCCGCTGGACATCCAGATCATAGGCTGTCAGATACCCGTTATAGTCACCGGGGGACGGATTGCAGCGCAGGCAATAGCGGTAGTGCTCGGTTTCCACGATATAGCCGTAGTTCTGCACATAGCCACCGGCGATCTTTCCGCCGTGTTCATAGCAGAAGCGCTCCATGGCGAAGCGGCTTTTTAGGATGTCCTCCCGCATCATGTCAACGACTTCCTGAAGCTCCGCTTTGAACACAGGGCTGTTCAGCTCCTCCGGGCCGCGGGGCCACCAAGTATGCCAGAACTCATTGCCGCTGCGCCCGAAGTCCATCCGGACATGGCCAACGGTACCCAGCCGCTTATCTTCTTCGGGGTGCGGGGTATAAAATAAGCCCGCCTCCTCCGGGCGGGCAGGTCGGATATGAAATTTCATGTTCTCCGCGGGATAGGGGAGCTGATGCGCCTCGCAGAACTCACGGAGCGTCATGTTGCCTTCATCGAGAAAACCGAGCTCATCCCGCACATCCAGCCGTCCGGACTTGGGCATCGCCAGCTTTTCCGGCATCAGCACCGAGCCTGCGTGGTTGACCACAACATTTTCTTCCATGTAGCACAGCTCACCGGGATCATCGTCAGAGCCGCGAATGTCATAGCAGTACCAACCCTTCGGCACGGTTGAGCGGTCGATTCGGGCGTTGGTGAATAATGCAAACTTGTCAAATAACTCAATGTGCTGGAATTCTTCCGTTCTTGCGTTGACTTTCAAAATTTCATGCCTCCCATCTGCGGCGTGTATGCTTCATCCCGCCAGTTGTTTTTACATCCTTCGAAACGGTTGACCAGTTCTGTGGCGGTGAGGGCTACAGTAGGCGGTTCTATCGTTTCTGAGAAGCAGTCCTCATCCAGCTCGAACCAGCAGTGATCCACCGCAGGATCATACCGGTCGAAGCGGCGTTCCGGCAGTCCTACTTGCCTTGGAATGAAGTATTCGCCCATTTCGCAGCAATCTTTGATGGTACGAGTCTGTTCCGTAGTCAGCGTACCGGCAATGACGCATTTATTGTGCATCTTGTAGTTATCGGCATCTCTGTACAGATATGAGATCTTGGTGTTCATAAGTATCCCTCCCTTCTTTTGGGCAACGGCAAACATACTACACATCTGCCGCAAAGTCTACTGAAACATTTGCTGCCCCTGCGTCTGCTCCGGAAAGGGCGGCTCCAAGCGGCGCAGAAGGCCGAACTCTGTTTTTGTCACGCAGTCGTTTTCCATGCAGTCCTGACCGTATTTCTCAAAATCCATGTAGCCGTCCAGCTCATAGATGGCTTCATCGTCCAGTCCCAGCGTTTCCTGCAATCGCTGCTGACCGTAACCGTAGGCGCCCTCCGTGATGCGCTGGTAGTTGTCCAGATTTCGCAGGAGCTCACAGGCACGGTGCAGGGTTTCCGGTTTCTCTGCCTCCAGCACGGCGGCGTAGGTCAGGAGCATCCCGTCCTGCTGCCAGATGTCCTCCAAGGCTTCGGCAAAATCGTTGTAATCCTCCACGGCGGGGCAATCCGTATCACGAATCAGCTCACCGATGTAAGGCACCTTGAAGCGAATATCACAGAGCATGGCATCCGCGAAAACATCAATATCGAGGTAAGCCTTCACCGCGTCCAGGTATTCCTCATCAGCGGGGAGGACGAGGGTGTAGTCCGGCTTTCCATTGACGCGCAGCGTCATGCGGAGCATTTCATTCCTGCTCTCATCCCGCCAAGGCTCTGCCGATGAAAGATAGCTGCGGTCGATCCCTATATCCGGTGTCAGCAAACTGCGGGCGTTGGGAACAAAGGCACTGTACCGGGCGTATCCATGCCCCTGTGGGTCAACAAGGAAACCGTCCGTTCCCTCCGCGTCGAGGATGAGCAGACAGTGCCTGGCGTCATCATCACGTCGGATGGCGGTTTTGTTCTCTGCGATGAAATCATAGTCAGCCAGCAGTGCGCGGCTGAACTGCTGAAACCGCGGGCTTGGCAGCTCGATGACCTTATCCACGGCACAGGGGTCTGCCTCGCACCCGGTCTGCTTACACTTCAGTTCCGCCCGAATGATCATCGTGAAAAACCTCCCATCTCCATACAGTTGCTCTGGCTGCCGTTCATCACTTCCTCCATGCTGATATAGCCCTTATAGGCGATGTAACCCCGGTCGGTGAACATCCCGTCTTCCTCATTCATGCGCTCCGTGCCGTACTTTTCATAGTCATAAAAAGCGTCGAGATTTTCGTCATACTCAAAGCGGCCAGACTTCTGGATCATGTATTTGCCGTACTCCTCCGGTGTGCTGGCACTGGGGGCAAAATCAAACAGGTCGAGATTTTCTGCCAAATGTTTTGCCTGTTCCGTGGTATGTGGTCTTGCCATAACAGCTGCCGCAGCATATTTCCTGATACTCATGTCGGAAAACTCATCAAGTGCCTGCACCAGTGCATTGAGTTCACTGATGTCAACATGGTCCATGTCCAGCAGGTCAAGGACTTCGTGTGGGAGCCAGCTATCCTCCAAGCTCAGACGAATCTCCGATGGATCTGTGATGCCCCCGCGAAGGAGGGCACGGTCGATCTCCTCCTGGATCATGGGGAGGAACAGCCATGTGATATGCTCCGTGTCCTCCGGTTCAGACTTAGCGGTCACCGCAACGGTGATGGCATTCGGCTCATAGTAGTAACAGGGAAAGAACCGGCCGTCGTAGATCTGCTCTAACTTCATGCCGTTATCATAGACCACGCCGTATGGCGTCACCGTGCCGCCGCCATTTTCGATGAGCTGCCGTGCGATTCCCTTGTCATCCAGCGCGTTCAGCTCATCCACGCTTGCGCTGCCGCCGTGCAGGTTCATGTAGTGGTTGCGGCCGATGGCGGCGAGGTCGGAAAAGTCGGTGATGACCGTGGCCTGCTGGCAGCAGAAGGTCAGGTTGATGAGATCCTTCAGCTCGAACAGCTCCAGCTTGTGCGCCATCGCCTGAAACTGTGCGGCCTCGCCGGTGTCGAAGCTGTCCAGCCGTTTGGCAAGGTAGTTCAGCTCCTCCACATTGACTGTAAGCATTTCCGTGCGCTTGAGGACGGTGTAGAAGCTGTCGATCCTCTCCACCTTGCAGTCGGCTTTGACCGCATCGCCGATCTCCAACGCCTCCAGCAGCTCCACGCAGTGCGCGTACTGGTCGCGGGGGATGGGGAACGGGATGGTCGCCACGCCGTATTCTGGGTGATTGGGGTTACCGAGAACCGCTCGAATCATCATGTTATCTCCTCCGTTTTTCTTTCAAGATTTAAGACCACCTCGCCATACCTGCACAGCAGGAGCGCTCCGAGGATGAGCCGGAAGGCCCTGTCACTGACCAGCTCGGAAAAAGCAAGGTCTTCTATCACGATGTTGTCACCACCAATGGAAATGGTCTTCGCCGCCTGATAAATGCTGTACAGCTCCGGGTGAATACCGGAGAGGCGGATGGTGGGGAAGTCGAAGCCGCTGCTGTCGAAATGCCAGAGGACTCTTTGCCAAAGCTCCTCATCGGCGGTAAGCAGAAGCAGCGCAGCCGCATTGCGCTCGGACATACCGTAGCAGCGGTTTTTCCAATGCGTCCATCGTTCTCTGTGGGCGTCACTGAGGAAGAAGCGAAAGGGCTGCCGGTTCAGCTCATCTCGCAGCCGTCTTTGCAGCGGACGGAACATCCTCCCGCCGAAGCACTCCCGCGCCAGAGCGTTCAGCTCCACCACGCCGGCCTCGATGCGCTCCTCCAGACAGACGCACTCATTCAGGTGACAGGGGTGTCCGCTGTCATATCTCGTGCAGTCTTTGCAGCGCACATCGTCGGCACTGTAGCGAAAGCTGCTGCGGATGCGTCCGCTTCTGCGAGGCTGATGACGGGGTGGCGTCATCATCTGCACCTCTGCGGCGAACAGGGGTGTGAACTTCATAAAATATCGCGTCAAATAATCCCTCTCCTTTCTGGAAATAAAAAAGGGCCGGAGTCTTATTGCTAAAACTCCGGCCCATGCCATGTCGTATCACATTGTCTGCTCCTGCGAGGCTCGTTCCAATGCTTCCTCCTGCTGACGGACGCGCTCGTCCAGATCCGGTACGCACACTCTGATCTGCTGCTGAATTCCGCGGATCATTTCTTCCTGCGTATCCGTAAGCTCAAAGAAGTCCTCATCCACGGAATCAGCGCAGCAGCGGAATATCTCGGTCAGCTGCTCCGGGCTGAAAAGCTGTTCCTTTTGGATAAGCCCAGAGCGTGTGGCGAAGTCCTGCTTGGCAGCATCGTAGTTCTCCATGAAGTAGTGTCCGTGTACTACGCCCGTGCGGTCATAGTCCCAATCCCATGTGACGAACTGAATGCCGTGTTTGCTTGGAGTACCTGCCAGCACCGTGCCGCCAAAGTCAGCGAGGATACGGTAGTCGCCATCCAGACCGCTGGCTTTGAGCTGCGGAGCGGCTTCCATAGCGGTCATATACTCCAGCGTCTTCGCGGCGATGTCCTCGACGCGATATAGGGCATCCTCTGCCTGGGGCGTGTCCGCGTCCTCTCGCCGATAGAACACGCTGCCCTTGCCGGTGATGCGGCAGAGGGGTGTACCGTTCCAAAGGACAGGCAACTGCTCTCCCTCCACCGGCAGGGTTCCAAATCCTGCACGGTGCAGGGGAATACGGACTTCTTCGAGGTAGCGAAGCTGACGGCTTGTGTTTTGGGTGTCCATGTGAGCGATCCTCCTGTTATAAAAAATAAGGCCGGAGAGGTCTTCTCCAGCCTGTCGTTTCAGACGCTGCAGCCAGCGCCCTTTTAGAAATTGAAAAAGGGCGCCGCTTTTTTCGGCCCGTCAAAGCCGACAAAACGACGCCCAAATATTTGTGATACTTTTTCTGCGATGATGCCGCTTTTTTTGAGAGAAAAGTCCTCTCTAAAAGGGCGCTGGAGGTTGGAAACTGTCCAAGACATGAGATCCTCCAGTTCAAATCCGGTCAGTTGCTCCGAAACCTCCATAAAAATCTATGGTTCAAAAGAAGAAATCCGGGCTCGAAAAAGTCCGGAAACGGTTGATGCGCCTGGCTTTGCGCCAGACGCATCTATACCGGTAACTCTTTATGGCGGAGATGGAGAGATTCGAACTCTCGAACCGCTTTTGACGGTTACACGATTTCCAGTCGTGCGCCCTCGACCAACTAGGCGACATCTCCATGTCGTTATCAGGATGGGTCAAGTAAAAGTCCTGACGAGAATTTATTATACCGTATTACCGGCATAAAAGCAACCCCCTTTTTGCAAAAAAGTTGCCCTAAAAGACATTTTTTCGCATTACGGGCAAAGAAAGGATTGCGCCCGGCCCTTTGGCGTACTATAATATTATAAATCACTTTCAGAAAAAAGGAAGGATAAGACCCATGAAACGAGTAGAGATCAAAGCACTGTTTGCGGAGCCGGAGCGCTACACCGCGGAGCCGGTCACCGTCTGCGGCTGGGTGCGCACCCTGCGCTCCAGCAAGGCCCTTGGCTTCATCGAGCTGAACGACGGCAGCTACTTCAGCAATCTGCAGGTGGTGTTTGAGGAAAATAAACTGGCCAATTACGATGAGATCTCCCGCCAGAATGTCGGCGCGGCGCTTATTGTCACCGGCCGTCTGCTGCTGACCCCCGAGGCCAAGCAGCCCTTTGAAATCCATGCGGAGAAGATCACCGTGGAGGGCGCCTCCACCCCCGATTATCCCCTGCAGAAAAAGCGCCACAGCATGGAGTTCCTGCGCACCATCCAGCACCTGCGCCCCCGCACCAATACCTTCAGCGCGGCGTTTAGAGTGCGTTCTGTTGCGGCCCAGGGCATCCATAGGTTCTTTACCGAGCGCGGCTTTGTGTACGCGCACACCCCGCTCATCACCGGCAGCGACTGCGAGGGTGCCGGCGAGATGTTCCGCGTCACCACCATCGATCCCGCTGATCCCCCCCTGACCGAGGACGGCAAGATCGATTACAGCCAGGATTTCTTCGGCAAAGCCACCAATCTCACCGTCAGCGGTCAGCTGGAGGGTGAGTGTATGGCTATGGCCTTTGGCAAGATCTACACCTTCGGCCCCACCTTCCGCGCGGAAAAATCCTACACCGGCCGCCATGCCGCCGAGTTCTGGATGATCGAACCGGAGATCGCCTTTGCCGACCTGGAGGACAATATGGTGCTGGCGGAGGACATGATAAAATATGTGCTGCGCTATGTGATGGAGCAGTGCCCCCGCGAGCTGGAATTCTTCAATAACTTTGTGGATAAGGGCCTGCTGGAGCGCCTGAACCATGTGGTAAACAGCGACTTTGCCGTCTGCACCTATACCGAGGCCATCGAGCGGCTGCAAAAGGCCGATGTGGAATTTGAGTACCCTGTCAGCTGGGGCGTGGACCTGCAGACTGAGCATGAGCGCTACCTCACCGAAAAGATTTTCGGCAAGCCGGTCTTTGTTACCAATTATCCCAAGGAGATCAAGGCCTTCTATATGCGCCTGAACGATGATGGTAAGACGGTGGCGGCCGTGGACCTGCTGGTGCCCGGCATCGGCGAGATCATCGGCGGCAGCCAGCGTGAGGAGCGTCTGGACATCCTGCTGGACCGCATCCACGAGCTGGGGCTGAATGAGGAGGACTACTGGTGGTACCTCGACCTGCGGCGCTTCGGCGGCGCGCGCCACGCCGGTTTCGGCCTGGGCTTCGAGCGGCTCATCATGTATGTCACCGGCATCCCGAATATCCGTGATGTACTGCCCTTCCCCCGCACCACCGGCTTTGCGGAATTCTAAACCGAATATATATGCTGAAGTCCTCCGCGTGGGATCCCATGCGGAGGACTTCAGTTTGTTTATTTACGGAGGGCGATTTAATCCGCAGAGAAGGTTTGCCGGAAGAACCGCCGGACTATTTCAGCGGTGTCATCAGTGTGGTCCTCGGCGGTAATCAGATAGTATTCAGAGCCATACAGGGGATCCTTCAGTGGGACAGCCCGAATCTGGGAAGAGGGAAGCATCCAGTTCGGCTGGAAGGTGGGGTAGACCCAGTTGAAGTTTTCTACGCATACATTGCGCAGCTCGGAGATGTTCTTGGAGATGATCTCCAGCTTGGGCACAAATCCGGCTTGCTGGCAGTGACGGAGAAAACCGTCTGTTTGAATATCTCCGGTACGGATCCCTTCCCGGATGGGATCATAGTACAGGATAAAGCTCTGCTCCCGCAGGTCGCCCACATCTACTTCCGCTTGTCCAGCCAAGGGGTGGTCCGCCCGCATGACAATACATAGCGGCTGATTGTGCAGCAGGGTACAGCGGGTACCCGGTATGGTGCAGAAGGCAGGCGTTTTATTACGGTCCTCCCGCCAAAAGACACGAGTGACCAGCAGCGCGTCAAATTCCCGACTGCGCAGGCAGGCTTCGACCTCCGAGGATTGGTAAAATAGAAACTGAATATTGTGCCCGGGGGCATACAGATAGAATTTTTCCATCAGCAGGCACTCGGTTTTTATGCTGATGCGCCCCAGAGGAAGACCGATGGTATAGGGCTTCTCATCCTGGCCCTTCAGCCGGCTGATGTGAAACTCCAGCGATTCATATTGTCCCACCACCTGTGCGATATAGGGAAGAACGCTGGTGCCCGGCCCTGTCAGCTTCAGGCGCTCGCCCCGGACGGGACGGTCAAATAAGGTGATGCCCAGGGCCTCCTCCACACACTTCACCTGCCGGGAGACCGAGGAGGGCGCACAGGGGATCTCCTCAGCGACCTTGCTGAAATTCAGGTGGGTGGCCACCAGCAGTACAGTCTTCAGGTATTGGATCTCCATAGTGCGCCCTCCTTTTGGTTATGGCAGCGGGTAGGCAATGCAGCGGGGCTTCCTCAGTGTCTCAGTGACGGTAGGAAAGGGAATCCGCCCGAACAACGGATGTGGCATCCGTCTTTTTGGGGTCCTTCTTTTCTCCGGGCTGGGGGCGGCGGTTCCGGCGCAGGGCTTCATCCATGTGGATCTTGACGCCGCGGCTGGCCAAAGTGTGCTGCAGGGCGGGCACATCCAGCGCCTGCAGGCTGATATTCTCCTTGGCAGCCATGGAAACAGCCAAGCCGGCAGCTTCACCGGTGAGAACACAGGCGGGAATAAACCGTGCGACTTCCCAGCCGCGGCCGGTGGCGGAAACGATCCTTCCGGCTGCGGCAATGTTGGTGATCTCGGTATCGATGAGGCCGCCGTATGGGAACTCGTATACTTCGGCAGGGATTTCCAGCGAGTGGATCATGCAGCCGATTGAGCTTTCCACATACCGGTCAGGCACTACCTCCAGCTGCTCCTTGCCAACCAGCCGGCGGGTCATACGGAACTGCGGCATAAGCGGCAGGGTCATCTGCGCGTAGGAGGGGCTCTGGTGCTGCTTTAAGTAGTCCAGCGCCAGCTTGCGGCTGGTACGGATATATCCGTTGACGCCCTCACTGGTGGTGCCATAGTACATGGGGATCTCCGCCTCGCTGTTATCGGCATCGGGGCGAAGCCCCAGCCAGCGCAGCGGCAGTGCCTGCAGGGCCTGCCCGGTCTCCAGGCCTTTTTTCATGGTATCCAGGTCTATTTCATGTGCCCAGTGGGAAACAATGCTCCGCTGTGTTTCGGTGGGAGCGCCGGCCCGGAACATCAGGTCCAGGTCGCCGCTGGCATCCACAAAGGCCTTGGCCAGGTAGGCGGTGCGTCCGGATTTGTTTTCGACAATGACGCCCTTGCAGGTTTTACCCTCCATGATGGGCGCGCAGAAGTTGGTATCAAAAACGACCTGAATACCTTCCTGTTCCATCAGCTCATCCAGTGCACACACGGCAGCCGGGATATTAAAATTGGTGCGGTAGCGGCCGGTGGGGGTGTCCACGGTATCGGGCCCGTTCCGCCAGCAATCTGGCAGGTTATCGTAGCCGTAGCGGATGCAGACATGCAGCAGCTCCTCCGCCAGGCCGCCATATACCTTGTGCCCCAAACCGTCATCCAGAGGCAGATAGATGCAGACATGGCCCAGGGTAGCCAGACCGCCCAGGATGATGCTTTTCTCCAGCAGAATGACCCGGGAGCCATTGCGTGCGGCCGAAACCGCGGCGGCTACACCGGCTACGCCGCCGCCTACTACGATTACATCCGCTTCCCCCGCAACGGGGATGGAATGGGATTGCTCAGTGATTTGCTTTGGTTTTTCCATTGATGGTATGCCTCGTTTCTTAGTGTATTATAGCAGATGCGCGGGAAGAAGGGAACAGGCCATATCGTCCCGGAAAAGCCGGTTAGGGCAGAATGTAGCTGCAGCCAAGGGCAATCACATAAACCACAATGATATAAACAGGAATCACCTTGATGGCATCGTGCCAAATAAAGCGGTTGTCTATCTCCTCACGGTCCAGCAGCAGCGCGGCGTAGATGGTACCTGCATAGGTCAAGAAGGCCATGTTGGCGCACAGGCTCAGCGTCGCGGCGGTAACAGATGCGCTGATCCCGGTGTCCAGCTGCATCTGGCATACAAAAGGCATGATGGCCGCGTTGCCCAACAGGGTAAGGGGGGTGCCGTTGCAGATGTTGGTGATGATGGTGATAACAATAGTAAGGAGAAGCAGCAGCAGCGGCAGCGGCATATTGCCGAATACGGGTTTAAGCAGGGAGATGATCCAGTCGCGAATGCCCAAATCAGCGGAAGCCATGGCATTGCCCAGGAAGGTGAAGCAGCCAACGATGCACACCACATTCCACAGGGTGCCTTCACTCAGCAGCTTCATGGGGTTGGCCAGCGGCTTGCCGTCTACTTTGATAAGCCCCAGAATGCCCAGCGCCAGCAGGAAAATGAGGGTAGTGCCGATAGGAGCCAGAACAGCGCTTCCGGGGAAGTCCTTCGGCAGCAGCGGGATCACGATGATATACAGGAAGGACAGGCAGAAGATGGTGAGAATGAGCTTCTGGCGCTTATTAAATTTCTTGGGAATGTTGCGCAGCGCCTCTACATTTTCAATATCCAGCTCCTTCAGCGGGGCAACATTGCACTTAAATACACCGGGGATCATAAAGGCCAGGATGCACAGCCATACCAGATTGACCAGGATGCACACGAACATATAGGTGAACATATTGATGCTCAGTCCAAAGCCCTGCATGCTGGTATTGATAAGGGTGTAAATGGTAAGGGCAATGCCCTTGAAGGGGAAGCAGAAATTACCCATGCAGCCCAGGTAGATGCCCAGCAGCATGAATTTGCAGAATCTGTCCTGCTTATCATAGCCGCACACATCCCGGATGGACTCATAAATGCCGAAGTACAGCAGCGCGGTGGGGATAAACCCGATGAACATGGAAACGATAAAGCTGGAGAAGAACAGCGAGAACAGCAGCGCGACCGGGCGTCCTCGAAGCGCCTTGATGCTAAGCAGCTTGCGCACCAGCACATCGATCACGCCGGCTTCCTTGAGCGCCACGCACAGCGCAGATACAAAGATCAGCTGGGGGACGGTAGAACCGCCCATCCAACTGGAAACAGCGGCGGAGGATGTCAAAAAGCCGCTATATACCATGGCGATAATACCCAGGATAGCAGCTAGGGTGGACTGGGAAGTGAATACTGTAAGCAGAATAACGCCGATAAATACGCCCAGGGCATTGGAGCCAACCTGTGTAACCACGGAGAACGGGCCCAGAATCCGGCCGAAAAAGAACATAAAGAGGAACGCGATCAAAATGATCGGCCATTCACGCTTTTGGACAGCTGACTTTGTCATAGTAGTTCACATGCAAGGCTAAGCACGGAGCTTTGCATGCGATCCTCCCTTCTGTAATTTTTATTCTCAGGTGAACGGTGATCTGCCGCCTTCGGTCGCGATCCGAAAACGGATTCCATAATAAATTGTGCACAATCTACACTTTTTATTTTAGAAAGCCTTGTGTATAAAGTCAATTGCACAATCCGCACGCACTGTTGCAACTTTGGCATGGAATTCGCTTCCGTCCCTATATGGAAGGTCCTCCCGCCGCCCCGCTGACCTGATTGGCGGCATGGCTCTCCCCTGTGGGAGTGCCTCATCCCCCGCAAAAAATGTATTTTCTCATACTTTGGGATGATTTACACCACCCGCTTTGGCTGGTAAAATAAGATCGGAACACAAAATACCGCCGATCCATCATGCCATAAGGGGACTGGTCCCCTTCGGCATCCCGTGCCCCCCACGGGATGAATCCGCTGCAAAGGAGGGAATGCATGGCCAAAAATGTAGTCATCCGGCCGTCTGTCCGGGAACAGTACCAAAAATTCATGGCACGGGGTAGGGTGCTGTTTTTCACCGCGCCCTGCGGCTTTGGCAAAAGCATCCTGGCCGAAACGCTGCTTGCCGGGCAGCAGGTGCTTTCTCTCACCGCCGGGGAGCCGGACTTCGCCCTGCCGGCGGATGATAAGGACTGGCAGGTCCTCTTGATCGATGACCTGCGGCAGATGACCGAGGAGCCCGATCAGCAGGCGCTGTGCCAGCTCATCCGGGAATACGGCGACCGCCGGTTCGTCCTGCTTTCCCGCGGGGCGGTGCCGGGCTGGCTCATGGCCTTCCAGTATGCCGGGCTTATGGCGGTGCTGGATGCCGACACCCTGCTCTTTGACCGGGAGGATATCCGTACCCTGTTCCGGCAGCAGGGCACCCCCGTCAGCGAATCGGAGCTTTCCGAGATCCTGCGGGAAACCAGCGGCTACCCGCTGGGCGTGGCGGTCATCGCCCACTGCATGGTCGGCGGCCGCCCCTATGGCCCGGAGCTCATCGCCCAGGGCTACCACGAGGTCTTTTTCTACTTCGAGGCGGCGGTCTACCGCCGGTTCGATCTGCCCATCCGCCGTTTTCTGCTGGAGCTTGCTCCCTTTGAGAGCTTCGATGCCGAGCTGGCCTGCATGGTCAGCGGCGATCCCCACGCCGGGGAACGCCTGGCCTGGCTCCAGCACAATACCACCATGCTGCGCCCCGATGGCGTGCAGCGGTTCCGGTTCTGGCCGCAGTTCCGCACTTTTTTGCTGTGGGAGATGGACCGGGAATACAGCGAGGAAAAGCGCCGCACCGTTCTGGGCCGCGGCGGCCTCTACTACGAGCTGAAAGAGGATTACAGCCATGCGCTGGAGTGCTACACCATGGCAGGGGATCATTCCAAGGTCTCCGAGCTTCTGGTGCGCAATGCCGAGCTTCATCCCGGCATGGGCCATTACAGCGAGATGGAGAAATACTACCGCAGCCTGCCGGAGGAGGAGATCGCCGCCTCCCCGGCGCTGATGCAGGGCATGAGCATGCTGTGCGCCCTGGCGGCCGATTATGAGGGCAGCGAGCGCTGGTACCAGGCGCTTTCTCAGTTTGCCCGCTGCCGTGCCAAAAGCGACGCGGCCGGGCGGCAGGCCCGGGGCCGGCTGGCCTGGTTGGATATCTCCCTGCCGCAGCGCGGCGTCACCGACCTCACCGCCATCATTCCCTCGGCCTACCGGCTGCTGGTCAATAAGGAAGTGACCCTGCCGGCCTTTTCGGTCACCAGCGCCCTGCCCAGCATTATGAACGGCGGCAAGGACTTCAGCGAATGGAGCCGCCGGGATGACCTGCTTTATCAGACCATCCGTGTCCCGGTGGAGGCCATTCTGGGCCGGGATGGCGTGGGTCTGCCGGATTGCGCCATCGCCGAAAGCAAGTTTGAAAAAGGCGAGGACATCACCGCCCGTATGCTGGCCTTGATGCCCCGATTGGGGGAGATCCAGCGGGACGGCACCCCGGATATCGAATTCGCCGCGGTGGGTCTGCTGGCCCGCAGCCAGTTGGCGGCCGGCCACTCCCAGGATGCCCGCAGGACGCTGGAAAGCCTGCGGCAGCGCTTTGCGGAAAACGGCCAAAGCCGCTTTTTGCCCAATATCGATGCCATGCTGTGCCGCGTTGACCTGCGGACTGGCGATACCGATGCCGTAGATAGCTGGTACCGGGAAAAGGCCCCGCGCGACCCCCTCAGCATCAATATCATGAAGCGCTACCAGTACTTTACTCAGGCCATGGCGGAGCTTGCTCAGGGCCGGCCGCAGGCCGCCCTGCTTACCCTGGCCCCGCTGGAGCCCTACTGCATTGCCTGCCAGCGGAAGATGGATCACACCACCCTGCTGCTTTTGCGGGCCGTGGCCCAGTACCGGCTAAAGGACGAAGCCTGGCGGCAAAGCCTTACCGATGCCCTGCGCATTGCCGCCGGGTTGGGGTTCATCCGCCCGGTAAGCTGCTGCGGCGCCGCCCTGCTGCCCCTGCTGCAGGCCCTGCCCAGCCCGGAGGAAGAGAGCTGGTACCGGCAGGTGGTGGCCTTTGCCCGGGTGCAGGCCGCCCGGTATCCCTACTTCCTGGTGCCGCCCCTGCCCCCCGGCGAGGAAATGACCGCCACAGAGCTGCAGGTGCTGCGCCTGATGTGCGCCGATAAAAGCAATGCCGAGATCGGCCGCATTTTGGATATCAAGCTGCCAACGGTAAAAACCCATGTCAGCCATATCCTCACCAAGTTGAATGTCAGCCGCCGCAGCGAGGCCAAAACCGCCGCCCGCCGCCTGTGGCTGGTAGAATAAAAACTGTAATTCTGGAGGAACTTATGAAGAAAAGAGTATGTAGTGTTTTGCTGGCCGCCGTGCTGTGTGTTACCATGCTGTCTGTTGTAGCATTGGCGACGGAAAGTACCGATTGTAACCACACCTATACCGGTAATAACTATGTGGCTAATGCCAATGGCATAAACCACAGCCCTAGATGTGACAAATGCGATTATGTTGATACAAGCAGAAGCAGCCAGCACTGTGATAATGGTTCAAACAAAGATGGAAAATGTGACTTTTGTAGTGCAGAGCTGGCTGTTTCCTTTAATGATTTGTTCCGTACCATTTGTGCCACCACATGGGAAGCGGCGTTTAAGGAAATCAGTTCTGGTAGTGGAACCCTCTATCCAATCGAAAATGTAACTGATGGAATCACCTATAACGGCAACGGCAATGTTACCATTAATTTGGCCGGATTAACCATAAATGAATTGAAAGTAACAAAGGGCAGGCTTACCATAGTGGGGAATGGCACCGTTACTAAGCTGGAAGTTACCGCCAACGCCAAAGTAGAACTCTCCGGCGGCACCTACGGCGAAATTACCGGAGTCACTGATAAGAACACCCTGTTGGGCCCCGGCTATGTATTTGATACCGATGGTAAGACCGTTGTAGAAGCCCCCATCAAGAGTGTCACGGCATCCGTAACGGACCATAACAACGCCAAATACGGCTACACCGCCGAACAGGCTCCTGTTCTTACCGCAGCCATTACCCCGGCTAATGCGACCAATGTGACTTACCAGTGGTACAAGGTAAACGGCGGCGAGAAAACCGCGATTGATAATGCTACTGCCCAAACCTATACAGTGGAAACCGGCCTGAATGCGGGGAACTACGATTACTGCTGCACAGCCACCGTTGGCACCTACTCCCTCACCAGCGAGGAAGTCAAAGTGACCATTGCCAAGGCGGATGGCCCCCAGCTGGGCACCATCAATGTGAACCAGGTCTACAATGACACCGCCAGCAAGACCATTGAGATTTACGATCAGGTAATAGGTAAGCTCAATGAAGCTTTCCCGAATGGCGGTACGATGGAGTTCCAAGGTGATAGTTATGAGTCCGCGGATGGGCTAACATTAAATGGTTGGCAAATAGATGTTAACAGTGGCTCTATAACTTATACAATGGGCGAAAATACAGCTCCCGAAAAGAAAATCACTATAAAGTACAAGGCTTTTGCACACGAAGGTAACTATAAGAATAACTACGAGTATGCCGAGGGCACAGTTGTCATCACCCTCACCAAAATTACCCCCACCGGCACTCCCAATTACACCCCCATCACCTCCAGCGGTAAGACCCTGGCCGATGCCCACCTCAATGCCGATAATAAAGCATTCTCTGTGCCCGGCACTGTAAAATGGGTAGGGGAAACGGATGAGCTTGACCCCAGCACTGTTCCCGTAGAAAAAGACAAGGCCTACACCTGGAAATTCACCCCGCTGCTTGATAACTACGAATCCATTACCGGCTCCATCATCCTGTGGACCGAAAGCGGCAGCGGTGTGGTGATCATCACTCCCTCCCAGTCCGGTGAAAGCACCCCCGCCAGCAACCCCAATACCGGCGCGGCCCATGTGGGCCAGCCGCTGCCCGGCTTGGCTCTGCTGGCGCTTGCGGCTCTGTGCCTGTATGCAGGCACCCGCCGCTTCTAAACGGCCATCCTCACTTACCTCTCCGGGGGCAGCAGTAGGTTCAAAACCTGCCGCTGCCCCCATTCTATCCCATGTGTGAGTTGAACCCCGGCCGAAGATGTGATATAATTTTCCCCAGCGCGGCATGGCCGCCAAAAACCGTGACCGGAGGGCCTTATGAATACCTTCTTGAAGCTGGCTTTTTTGTTCTATATCGGTTCTTCGCTGGGCTGGGTGCTGGAGCTTTTCTTCCGGCGCTTTATTTCCGGCAATAATCCCGAGCGCAAGTGGATCAACCCCGGCTTTATGGTGGGGCCCTATGTGCCGCTGTACGGCACCGGGCTTTGCATCCTGTACCTGGTTTCCCGCCTTTCGGAAAGCCGCCAGATCGCCAACCCTGTGTGGAACCACATTGCCATGCTGGTGCTGATGGCCGCCGCCATGACCGCCATCGAGTACATTGCCGGCATCCTGCTGCTGAAGATGATGAATGCCCGTCTGTGGGATTACAGCCGCCGCTGGGGTAATGTGAATGGTCTTATTTGCCCCCTGTTTTCCGCCATTTGGGCAGTGATGGGCGCGGCCTATTATTTCTTTGTGGATCCTTACATTTTGCGGGCACTGGATTGGCTTTCCCGCAATTTGGCGTTTTCCTTTGTCATCGGCGTGTTTTTCGGCGTTTTCGCCATCGATTTCGTCTATTCCACCCACCTCATGGTCAAGATAAGGACCTTTGCCCGCGAAAAGAATGTCGTGGTGCGTTACGAGGAGCTGAAAGCCTATATGAAAGAAGGCCGCGAAAAGGGCCGCCAGCACTTCTTCCTGGCATTGCATACCGAGATCCCGCTGCGGGAAAAGCTGCAGCAGTACTACGATTACCGCCGGGCCCGCCGGGAGGAGCTGGACCGCATCCTGCACGGAGAGGACGGCACCAGCAGCACCGCCAAAGCAGAATAAGCCTTTTTACCGGAGGGAAGCGGCGAGCTTCTCTCCGGGCCTTTTTATGTGGGTAGGCCCCATCTCATCTTGCCTGCCCGGCGGAGGCCAGTTTGCAGTCGCCTATCGGCGCCGCGGAGCCTTTTGCAAGGCTTAGTTAGCACGCCTACCCGGCGGGGGCCTCCTTTTGCACTGCCAAAAGGAGGCAAAAGAGGGTCAAGGGGGACGAATTCCCCCTTGACAATCTTTCTTGACGCTTAGCTGTGCTGGCTACGAATTTGGATTTTTCTGGGGAGAAAAATCCATATCCGTACTGCGCACAGATACGCTCCAAAGGTAGCCACGGCGTATCTGCCCCCACCGCCTTGCGGTGCCCGAAAA
>CEAC01027107.1_pt1 | contig 81321 bp, 90 predicted proteins | sample 557411 | NCBI WGS metagenome assembly CEAC01 (sample SAMEA3182094, study PRJEB8094) | gut metagenome | biome: human; feature: gut; material: Stool; isolation source: human stools | place: Canada | collected 2012-02-21
GAACAAAAAGTCAGACGAACGATAACGAAGTGTAGTGAGTAACGACTTTTTGTGAAACAAAATCCAAGACAGTTCAGGGTGACAAGAAGTTGAATGTCATGCTGAACTTGTTTCAGCATCTTTTGATGCATGTACTAAATATTAGTGAAGCAGATTCTTCGCTACGCTCAGAATGACGTAGGCACGTTTATCGCGAAGCGGTTAAGATTGATTTTCGGTAGAGTGAAGTCGAGAAAAGCGACAATTTTATTTCAGCACAAAATTTTCATCAAAAAGTTTTGAAAACTTTGGATTTTCAAGTTCAAATTCATAAAATGTGCCGCCGTTATTTTCATAATATTTCAAAGCATTATTAGAGGTACAAAATCCGTATTTAAGAGCGTTTTCGTCCTTATACACGCGGTGATAATATGACGAGGAAAGCGAATGATTTTCGTAGCATTTCACAGTCTCACACAGTCCGTCAGAGCAATATTGCTTGGTATAATCAGCAGAAACAAACTCAGGAACAACGGGATACAAAGGGATTATCGGTTGTTGATTTTTTAAATAATAAAACCGCAAGATTTTTTCTGTCATATAAAAATTTTTTCTCAAATCCACCATCTCTACCGCAGAGTCAGAGTTCAAATTTTCGACAAAGATTTTTGAAGCAAAACAACAAGCAGAAATCCCCAATCCGATATAAATCGCCGAAACACAAGCGATTTTAAGCCATTTAACGTTAACAGAAGTTGAAACTTTGTCATAGCAATATCCGACAAGCAAAAACATCGGGTACAAAAGCAGCAATTTAAACACCAAAACAATATTGAAATGGCAAAGATAATACCTGTCTCTCGTAAATTCGTCGAAAGATTTTCCGCAAAAATACAATCCGAGCATGAACACATAAATAGAAGCCAACAACATCATCGGAACAAAAATATGACGATACTCCTTGCCTTTAAAACCAAAATACAAAGCAACAAGCAATAAAACCGTAATTGCTATTAAAATCGGCGCCACATCTGATATACAGACCTGATTAAACAGCAAGAGATATTCTTTAAGCGAATGTAAATCAAAAATACCGTTTGTTCTGTCGAAAATCACGTTTTGCGTACCCGTATTTGAATAGAAAAGCGCCATCCCGAGCAAAAGTGAAACAAACGAAATATAGAAAGACTTAGACAAAAAGAGCCTGTTTTCATTTTGCCTCAACAAGCCAATTAACTTTGTAAAAATATTATGAACAATCAATCCAAACGAAAAAAACAATGCTGTCAAAGACAGAACCTCAAGCGAAGTTCCTAAAACAAATGCATTTATCGCAAGCAGAAAACATTTTTGGTTGTTATAATTTTCTGATTTAGAAAAAATATTCTTGCAAATCGTAAAAACAAAAATTCCGAAAAAAAGCAAAGAAAAAACATATCTGTAAAATGTGTAATTCACGCACAAGCCGTGCGAAAGCCCGGCATAATAAAACAAATACGAAAAGGCAAAAACAAAAGTCGTTAACTTTAAAAGTAATTTTTTTGAGCAAATAACGGAAAAATTAGCCAAATTTAACAAAATAAGGAACAAGAATATCCCTTTAAACCAGCCTTGCCCTTCCCCGATAAAATCGCTCGGATGCAGAGATAACATATTCGGCAAACCGAAAGACAAAAATTTGCACAAAAACAAACCGACATAATAGCCGCCATGCTGAAATCTCGACTCACCAAATAAGCAGTCAAAAACCGATTCGTTTTGAAAATATGTAGCAAAATTAAAATCTTCACCGCAAAAACATGCGTTTCTTGAAAAATAAACGCTCAAAAAGAGGGTTGCACCAAACAAAACAATCATCGAGACTCGGTAAAATATTTTTTTGACGTTACATTGCAAAACATATCCTCCACAGTAAGAATAGCATTTTCGAGGAATTTATACAAATGCAGAATATTAACTTTTGTAAAAAATGCTTATTAAGTGTACACATCACAATTAAAATGTGCTATTATAAGTGTATAAAATACAATTAAAGATTAAACATTTCATAAAACCCTATACACACTAAGCTAAAAACACACAAACACACAAACACACAACATAATAAAAAGGCCCGCAAGGGCAGTTCTTATAAGACTAGATGACCCGCAAGGGTCTTTTTTTTACCCGTTAAATTCCTGAAACGAATCAAGTGCATTATTTCTTAAATGCATTATATAATCAGTCAGAATTTTTATTGAAAATACAAATGAAAGCAATTCCTCGCAGTCTGAATAACTTGCATCAAAAAATGCCCAATCATTATTACATTTATAAAAAATAACATCAGCCATTGAACTTATACTTTTTAATGGAGTATAAATCGAAGCAATGAAATTCTCGTAATCAACACACATATTTAACCTACTGTTATGTTCTTACTGCTTATTATAATAGGTTGAGCATGGTATATCAATAACCTATTATAATAGTCATGATAAACAAAAAAATATGCTTAAAGATAAAAATAGAAAGAATTAAAAGAAATCTTTCGCAAGAGCAACTCGCAGAACTTGCCAATTTAAACAGAAACACAATCGGAAAAATTGAGCGAGAAGAAGTTTCGCCCACAATAGAAACTGTTGAAAAAATAGCAGAAGCATTTAATATGACTTTTTTAGAACTCGTTAACGTTGAAAAAGTTGAACTATAAGCACATATTATTTACGACGATATCCGAATGTTTCAAAAATCCTTTAAATTTTCCAGTTCTCGAAATTACGCACAGAAAGTCAGCCTGATTTACGTGCATCAAAAACGCTGCTTTGAACAACGAGTCATCCGATTTAATGCTTAATACATCGGGATTCATAACCGCCTCAACTCGGGCATCTTTCGATATCAAAGAATCTGAAATATCAGATTTTGAAATTGAACCTTCCAATTTTCCGTTATCGGAAACGACAGGTAAAACATCATACTGGTAATCTCGCATCACATTCAATGCTTCTTCGACAGTTGAGGACAAATTTAACCTCGGAATATCAGAATCAACAAGCACGGAGACCTTTTCATCCAAGCGTTTCACGTTTTCGGGCAACTTTGTCTGTCTCAAAATCAAAGTTGTATAAATCGGAGCCTGACCAAATTTTTCAGCAAGCAAATCCGCAGTAGCAACCGCAAGCATTACGGGCAAAATCGAATTGTAATCTCCGGTCATTTCGACTACCATCATAACCGCAGTTATAGGAGAGCGAGCAACCGCTGCCAAAAATGCACCCATACCAACGACCGACAAGGAAACAGGATTTACCATGCAACCGCAAAAGTTAGCAAAAAGCCCCAGCGCGTAGCCTAAAAATGAGCCTAACATCAACATCGGCAAAAATATTCCGCCTGCCGCTCCTGAGCCAAAACAAATTGTTGTTGCAAAAAATTTCACAACAAATATCAAAACTGCAGCGCTGAAAAGATATTTTCCCGCAAATAGTGCATTCACGGCATTAGAGCCGGTACCTAAAATTTCCGGCAAAAACACACCGACAACACCAACCAAAGCACCTGCGATTGCGGGCTTAACAAAGTTTGGAATATTCTTCAAACGAGCGAAAAATCGCAAATCGGTAAAAATATTTTTGGCAAACAAAACACCCAAAATTGCAGCAAATATGCCCAACAAGATATAAACCAAAATCACACTCGGAGAAATTAGACTTATAACTAAAGTTTTCGGAGTGTCAAAAGTCGGATTAGCACCCGAAAAATATCTCGAAATTGTTACTGCCGTGACGGTTGCCACCATAACAGGAAACAATATCGACGGAGAAAATTTCTGAATTAATTCTTCAAGAGCAAAAACCATGCCCGAAATCGGAGCGTTGAAAGTCGCACCGATTGCAGCAGCAGCCCCCGATACTATCAAGTTATGTTGGTTTGTACCGCGTTTTTTGAATAATTTTGAAACGATAGCACCCGCACCTGCGCCCATTTGAACGCTGGGACCTTCTTTGCCCAACGAAAGACCCGAGCCGATACCGATTATTCCTGCGAAAAATTTCACAAAGAAACTTCTTGCCCGAATGCCCTTTCCCATTCTTGCAAGCGCAAGTTTTACATAAGGAATACCGCTGCCTTTGGTTTCGGGAGCGAATTTAAAGACCAAATACCCTGATATCAAGCCGCCTAACGCAGTTATTGTCGGCAAAATAATTAACTTTTGCCATAAAGGAAAAGCGGCGAGAAATTTTTGAATGCTATCAGATGTTTTTATGATTGAAAAATTAAACAAAACTACGCAAAATCCTGTCAAGATACCGACAAGAATTGCCTGTGCGACAATTTCACCTCGAGCGATATCTCTGAAAAATGTTAGCGTTTTATAAGTAATACTTTGTCTCATAATTTGTCCAATCAAAAATAAAAGAGGACTAAATGTCCTCTTTATTCGGCTATTGTCCGGGATTTAACTCGTAAGGGCTACCCGGTTTAAATTTATTTTTGTATGTTTCAACTGAGGGTTGAAGAATTTCGGGCAATTTTTCGGTTTCAAAAGATGCCGTCAAAACGTTTCTTCTCAATATACCCATATAAACAGTTTCAAAATGTTTAGTTTGGATGTATTCACCGATTGCTTCGGGCTTAATCGCATTTCCTTCAACTGCCAAAACTTCGACCTTCAAAGGAGTAGTTTCCGAATAAGTTTTAGCGATTGCACCGATATATTTTTCATAATTTGCCGAAATATCAGTCGACATAACTGTCATAATCGTATTGTACTTATCTCTGTTTTGCGGAGAGAAATGACCTTCCGTTGCATAGTGCATACTGTCAGGCGCCTTGCCTACCGCAAAATCGAAATCTTTCAATGATTCAAGATAAAGTTGTTTTGCCCAATTTTCTCCCGCACCGTCAAACAACTTGCCAAAATATTGTTGTTGAATCATTTTGTATCCGTTATCACGAGAGAACACATTGAAGATTGCACCGAGAACCGCAGGATTTTGAGAAAGACTTCTTGTATTCAAACATTTCTTTGAAGCCACCATAGCACCTTGCAAAATTCTTGTTGTCGTAGCCTTATCAACACCTGCATAAGCCAATACGAACAAGCCTGCATCGTCAAACATGCTGTATCTGCCGCCAACGTCATCGTGAATGTACAATTCTTTAATATAACCGTTATCTACACCGTTTTTAGAGCCGATTTTACCGCGAAGATTTTTTTCGGTAGCAGTTGCATCAGTACAGAGGGCAAAGTGTCTTTGTGCCTTTGTGAGTGCTTCCTGAGCGTTAAGATTGTCGTGTACCTGATAATAATCAATCAAAGCATTTTCAAAACGTCTGAAGGCATCGCTTGTTTCAAAAGTTGTACCCGATTTTGAAACAACGAGGAAGTTTAAATTTTCTACACCTGTTCCCACTTGTTGAAGGAAATTAGCATAACTAATCGGGTCAATATCAGAATAGAAATAAACCTGACGTTTTCTGTCAAAACCCGTCATATTGAGCAAAAATTCGGCGGTATGTTTAGAACCGCCAATACCCAAAACAACCAACGGTCTGTTCATTTCACCTTTTCTTGAAGAAAGAGTATTTGCTTGTTCATAAATACTGTCCAAATGAGACTTATTAATTTTTTTATGAAGTTGTTCTTCGGGAAGATTTACCCAACGCAAGAACTGACCTTCTTTCTTAAATCTGTTTCTAAATTCATTAACCGTTTGCAATGCGGGATCATAATAATTTTCCACTACCTGAACAAATTCAGTATATTTTGTTTTATTTTGTTCGGGTAAAAAATAAACATAACGAACATTATCCGTAACAACGGTTTTGTCTGCAACGGTTTGAACCTGTTGCGTATTTTGCTGAGAGTTTTGCGCAATTAAATCCGTATTCGGTACGAGCATTGCGGATGCAAGCAATTCAAAAAGCATATTATACCTCCAATCCATTCCCTAACGAGAATATATTATCATAACTTGAAACTAAATTAAAATAATAATTTCGTTTTTGTATTATAATTTTTACGAACGGAGAATATTATGCTGATAATTATGCAACCTCAGGCTAAAGAAGCCGAAATACAAAATGTAATAAGTTATGTTGAAAAACAAGGTTTTACCGCACACGTTTCAAACGGTGAATTTCAAACTGTAATCGGTTGTGTCGGCGGAAAACACATTGATAAAAGAAATATAGAACTCTTATCAGGTGTAAGAGAAGTTATTAAGATTTCAACAGGTTACAAACTCGCAAGCCGAACATTCCAACCGCAAGACACGGTTATTGAAGTAAGAAACGCAAAATTCGGCGGCAAATATACGGGTATGATTGCAGGTCCCTGCACCATTGAATCAGAAAAGCAAATGGAAGAAGCAGCGGAAAGACTTGCTGATATAGGTATAAAAGCACTCAGAGGGGGCGCATTTAAGCCGAGAACTTCACCATATTCATTCCAAGGATTAGGGGAAGAAGGTTTAAAAATCATAAGAAAAGTTGCCGACAAATACGATATGGCAGTAATCTCGGAAGTTATGGAAATCTCACAAATTCCTCTCTTTTTGAAGTATGTCGACATTCTCCAAGTAGGTGCAAGAAACATGCAAAACTTCAATCTTTTGAAAGAACTCGGCGAAATCAACAAGCCTGTTCTCATAAAAAGAGGCTTGTCCGCAACTATCGAAGAATGGTTAATGGCGGCAGAATATGTACTTTCCGGCGGAAACAGAGAAGTTATGTTATGCGAAAGAGGAATCAGAACTTATGAACCGATGACAAGAAACACCTTAGACTTGTCAGCAATTCCCGTTGTCAAAAAGATTTCGCACTTGCCCGTTCTCGTTGACCCCAGCCACGCAACAGGTTTGAGAGACAAAGTTGCTCCGATGTCGAGAGCAGCGGTTGCAGCGGAATGTGACGGTTTGGAAATCGAAGTTCACCCTCATCCCGAAGAAGCAATCTGCGACGGCGCACAATCATTATTGCCCGAAGATTATGCAAAATTATACGATGACGTTAAAAAAATCGGACAAATTGTCGGTAAGGAAGTTATCTAATGCTCAGACAGTTTTACCCTTTAATTTTACTGACCATATCGAACGTGTTTATGACATTCGCATGGTATGGTCATTTAAAATTCAAAGGCGCCGCATTGTGGATAGTAATTCTCGTAAGTTGGGGAATTGCCCTTTTTGAATATTGTTTTCAAGTCCCTGCCAACAGAATCGGCCACGAATATTATGATGCAGCACAACTTAAAACAATGCAGGAAGTAATCACACTCATTGTTTTTTCAATATTCTCTGTCACTTATTTGAAAGAAAATCTGAAATGGAACTATATAGTAGGTTTCCTCTTTATAGTTCTCGCTGTGTTTTTCGTATTTAAAAAGTGGTAATTACGCTGTTTTGTCCCCAAAAACGAGTTCGCAGCGACCAAGTTTATCGTATTTTACGATTTTAGCATCGTCCGATTCGCCGTAATGACCGACATAATCGCCGACTTTATCGTATTCTGAAATTTCTCCGTTTTCAGAAACCATATAATAACCTTGATATGCACCTTTTTTATCGTATTTTGTTAAATTTTTATCGGGAACAATGTAACCGTCAAAATTTCCGATGGCATCGTAACGCTCTGTATTGCCCATAGAATTTGCAACATAATAACCTGTAAAACGACCAAGATTGTCGTACGCTACAATTTGAGAATTTTCATCAAGTTGAAAGAAGCCACAGAACTTACCTGTTCCGTCGACAATATTTGTAATACCATTGTCGTGCTTTTCGGTAATTTTTACGGGGATAATCGGGAATTCGCGTAGTAAATCCTGCATCTCTATCTCCTAAATCTTTCCTTAAATCTCATGGCAATAATACCCGTTTTTTTAAATTTATAACACATACAAAAAGCCTACTTTGAAAAAAGTAGGCTTTAAGTTAATTCAAATATTTTCAGACTATTTTGTCTTTTGTTGGCAAGCACCGGGAACTGTTTGCCAGTTTGCTGCCATAATTTTCTTGAATGATTTCAATGCAGTATCTTCGAGTTCGCCGAGTTCTTCTGCTTCCATAATCAATTGACGAAGCGGAATCAATGCTCTTTGATCCTTCAATACGCCCAGCGCTGCTGCTGCACCTGCTCTAACGAGGTCATTTTCTTTTTTGTTTTGCATAACATCAATAAGTGCGGGAACTGCACGTCTGTCGTTGAGTTTGCCGAGTGAAGTAACTGCGTAAATTCTAACGTTTACCCATTCGTCTTTCAAGATTTCGATAATCTTTTCAACTGCTTTCGGGTTGCCGATTTCACCGAGTGCTCTTGTAGCATCACAACGTACGTTAATTTTTTCGCTGTCAAGAATTTCAATAAGAGCATCAGTTGCAACATCACCGATTTCAATCAATGCATCGGTTGCAGTAATGCAAACTTGTGAATTTTCATCGTTAAGTGCTTCAACCAACGGTTCAACAACGATTTTGCCGCCGAGTTTGCCGAGTGCTCTTGCAGCACGGACACGAACGTCAACGTTTCTGTCTTCTCTTAAAGATTCAATCAAAGGAATCGTTGCGGCAGGGTCGCCGAGTTCGCCGAGTGCTCTTGCAGCATACAAACGAACCGAGCCGTTTTTATCGTTCTTCAAAACGTCAATAAGCGGTTCAACTGCTTCTGAATCACCCATTTCGCCAAGAATACGGGCTGCATTATATCTTACTTTTTCAGAATTACTCGTTCTCAAATCATTGAGCAATTCATCAAAGTTCTTTTTGGGTTGCTTTTTTCTTGAATTTATACTGAGAGTCATAAAAACCTCACAAAATATTTATCTTATACTTTCCACACATGTTCTTAAAGTTTATTTTTCAGTTCTTATTGCTATTTGGGATAATGTTTGTTAAGTTTTATTGCTAAAAATCCGATTAATGAATGTATTAAGAACACTTAATTTTGACCTTTTTATAATAACATTTTTTTTGAGTTTGTAACTACTTTATTTTGATTATTTTGAAGAATTTTTCAGCCCAATTTTGAAACCGTCTAATCATGCGGAATTACGCCGATAAGTCATGTTTACAAAAATTTATAAAATGCTATCATCTAAATAGAGGAAATTATAATTATGAAAAATTTGGTATCTTTTTGGTTCAAAACGACAAGAGCATATTCACTTCCGATGTCGATAATGTCTTGGTCAGTCCCGTTTGTATTCGGAATAGCAGACAAAGGGAATATTTTATACGGAATAATCGCACTAATCGGAATAATTTTTGCTCATTTGGGAGTAAATATGTTCGATGATTTTGTTGATTTTCTGATTGCAAAGAAAAATGCAAATGCTGACGGCAAAATAGTGTTACAAAAAGGCAAATGTACGTACTTATTAAATAAAGAACTCACTTTAAAGCAATTGGCACTTGTAATATGTGTCTTATTTACACTTGCCGTGCTATGCGGCTTGTATTTGACCGTAAAAACGGGCTTTACAGTCGTTATCATTACTGCAATTGCGGGAGTTATCGGACTTTTATACCCGTTATTGTCGTTTGTTGCATTAGGCGAAATCGCAGTCGGTGTAATGTTTGCGCCCTTGCTTTATACGGGAGTTTATTACGTAATGACGGGCGGATTTTCTTGGGAACTTTTCCCCGTCGCAATCTCTACGGGCATTTTAACTATCGGATTATTGCACGCACATATGTTTTTAGACATTGATTACGATAAGCCGAACAACAAAAGAACACTTTGTCTTTTGGCAGGCTCAAAGGAAAATGCCGTAAGAAACCAACTATATATAATGGCATTGGGCTATATCAATATTATTGCATTTGTATTGATGCAAAAAATTCCGAATATCTATCTAATAACCTTGTTAAGTTTGCCGACCGCAGTTATGTTATACAAAATTATGAGAGCGGGAATTATTAATCCCGACGAAAAAATTCATACGAATATATTTTTCGGAATACTTGAAAATATGCAAGAATATAAAGAAAATCGAAACTTTATGATAACCTTTATGACCGCGAGAAACGTAATGGTCGAATTTACGATTTTTGCCTGCGTTGCAAAAGTCTTATCGGAAATTTTTTAACCTAAGAGCAAACAATGTATATTTTTGAAATTTTGTACAAAAGCATAATCAACATTGCCAAAAAGAAAGACAAAAAAGAAGAAACTCCCAAAGAGCCTGAATGCGACCACGTCTTTCTTCCGATAGACAGTACAAAAAAAATCCTTGCCTGCTCAAAGTGCGGAATGTTAATGAAGGCAAAAGATATGCAAATCAAACCGCCTGCTAACTTTTTTATGAAAAAATAAAAGACTTCGTCAAATGCGAAGTCTTTATTTTTCTTACCTTTTCCCCAATATAATTATTATCTGCCTGACAGTGCCAGTTCTTACTTACTAATCAAGAAGTGCTTCCAAAATTTCAGCATTCTTTTGAGCCAATGCGTTTTCACGTACTCTTTGTTTATTAATATATGTTCTGAGAGCTTCTCTAATCAATTCGCTTCTTGAACGATTTTCGCCTTCAGCTACACCATCAATCTTTGAAAGAAATTCTTCGGGCATTGAAATCAAAACTCTTGCCATATTATTTATCTCCTTATTGTTTTTGTGTTCGTACTTATATAAAGGCACACATGTATAAAAAATTGCTATACAAAGTATATACTCATTTATTTGCATAATAGTCAAAATGCCCTATTTGCAAGCGACATAGAAAAATAAATTCGTTTTAACATTTCTTAACACTCGTCAAAACATTTAAAGGTATAATGAAATTGGAGAAAAAATGAAGATTTTCGGCAAAATTAAAAGATTTTTTTATAAGTATATTTTGAGGAAAAGATATTACAGAAGCGGTCAATGTAACCGCTGCGGTGCTTGCTGTACAAGAATTTACGTGAGACATCAAAAAGATGTTGTAAAAAGCGAGAAAGAGTTTGAATTTTTGAGAAAACTTCATCCGTTTTACACCTATTTAACAGTTCAAGGTTCTGATGAAACGGGATTGATTTTCAGTTGCTGCAACTTTGACGAAGAAAATCACATCTGCAAAATCCACAAAGAGCGCCCCGGAATTTGCAGAAGGTATCCTGACGAGATAATTTTCAGCCACGGTGCATGCTTAACCGAAGAATGCGGATACAAATTCACACCGATAGACAGTTTCAAAGACGTGTTGAAAAACACGGAAAAAAGGTCGGTTAAATCTTACAGAATTTTAGATAAATAATTTCTGACTTTTTGGTGAGCGGGAACATCGTGAACGCGCAATATATTCACACCTTTTTGCATTAAATACTGGTCAAAGACAACTGTTGCATCATCTCTGTTATCTTGACCGAAAGTCTTTGACAAAAAGGATTTACGGCTAATTCCGAACAATACTGGATAGCCGAGAGGAATAAACTCTTCGGCACGTTTAATAATTTCAAACTGGTCGTTTACGGATTTTCCGAAACCTATTCCCACATCAAGAATAAATAAATTATCGGTCAAACCGTTATTTTTCAAATAATTGATTTTTTCAACAAAAAATTTGCACAAATAATCAACGATATCGCCTTCATAATCTTTATCAACAGGTTGAGGAGGAACAGAGACCGAATGAGTGATGACAACAGGCACTCCATGCCCGCTCAAAAAGGGATAGACGGACTTAAACAACTCAACATCACCAACATTATTCAAAATGTCGGCACCCGCGTTTATCGCAGCAACAGCCGTCTCAGAATGCACGGTATCAATACTTATTATCGCAGACGGATTGGCTGATTTGATTTTCTTGATGACGGGAATGACTCGCTCGATTTCTTCGCTTGGAGAAACAGGGGTTGCATTTGGTCTTGTTGACTCTCCGCCAATATCTATGATATCCGCGCCGTCATCCAACATTTTGAGCGCCGAATTAACCGCAGTATCACAGTCAAAGTTTTTTCCTCCGTCTGAAAACGAATCGGGCGTAACATTCAAAATGCCCATAATATAAGACTTTTTGAAATCGAAAGACTTATCGGAAATTTTATAATCTGACGGAAAATTCAAAAAGTTATCCAATTTTTCGGCAAGATTTTTAAGCCCAAAAGGTTGAAGTTTAAGTTTTTCGGAAAGTTTATGAAGTTGAGAAATTGTTGCCGTCAATATAACATCCGATTTCTCACACTTGCATGTAATAACGTCTCTTGCAACCGCTGCATCAAAACCTAAAGAAAGGCATGTCTGCTTCAAAATGTTTGCAGCAGGTGATTTTAAATTAAAAATTTTCAATTTTACGGGATAAAATTTATCCTTGGCATGCGAAATGTATTCACTTGAAAAATCAATGTTTTCAAGTTCTTTTTCGACATCGTCCGAATAGTATTTTAAGAAAATTTCGTCATTCATACTTTACATTATATCTTAAGCATGTACACTTGAAGTATATCTACGATAATGACAGGAGAATTATTATGGCAGTTGTAATAAATGCAGAAAAAAGAGACGAAGCAAAAAACCCCAGACAAGTAAGAGCTGAAGGTAAATTAACAGCAACAGTTTACGGAAAAGCACAAGATTCAGTTTCTATTGAACTCAACGAAAAAGATTTTATGTATCAATATAACAAAGATAAAGAAGCAACTTTTGAAATCAATGTTGACAAAAAATCATACAACGTAAAAGTTAAAGACCTTCAAAAGAATTACAGAACAGGCGAAAACCTCAACGTTCAATTCGTTTTGGTATAGTTTGTTTAAACAAAATTTAAAAGGCGGAGTTTAGGCTCCGCTTTTTTGTTGCAAATTTTCTAACTAATTAATAATCTTATTCTTTATCAATGCAGGAACAACTTCTTCCCAAACCTTTGCAGACGGATGGCTTTTGTCATCGGACTTGTATTTTGGGGCGTCCAAATCACCACCGATTAAAGTATTCAAATCAACGACTTTGCAACCCAAACTCTTTAAGTATTCAATCTCCGATGTCGGCAAGTCAAAATCTTTCGGATTTGCATATCTCGGAAAGGTGCTTTTGTGAGCGGGGTAAACCAAAAATACAAACTCACTATCGGGATACAGTTCCTTTGAACTTTCAACAATTGCCTTAATCATAACGTTAAAGTTGTCGTAGATTTTGTTTTCTCTTTGCATTTTTTCAAAAGATATTTTTTCAATCAGACTTTGCATGTTTCTGACCGAAAAAAGAGAATAAAAATCATAGAAAACAGACTCGGTTTGAAGTAATTCTCCGTCTTTAACCTTGTAACGAAGATTAACGACAGGATAAACGGGCGAAACCTGAAAACTGTCGAGCATAAAAATATGTTCGGGATTATAAACAAAAACAACATATTTCACGTTTGGTGCTTCTTTTTCCAAAAGCCCGGACTGAAACATGTAATACGCATATTGAGGACCGCCCCCCGGAGTTGCGCGCCTGTATGTAGGACGTTTCAATACTTTGTGAAGTTTATAATCAAAAGTCTGCTCGTCTGCCAATCTGGTTCCTGCGACATAAGAACTTCCGAGGATTAAAATACCTTGTTTATCCGAATAATCCGTTCTGTCTTTAAACCATTTTCTGAAAATTTCTATATCAAATCTCAGAGGGACAAGATATTCCAACTTCAAGCCCTCGTCGACCGACCTGTATTCGTTTAAAATATACTTAATATCATGGTCGTATTTGAGATATGAAAAAAACTCAATCAAACCCGCCGCGACCACGAGCAAAAGAATATTTGTTAATACTATAAAGACTTTCTTCTTCACAAAACACCCGATTACTGTTGTTTCATGATAATCGTTCTGTAAGGATAAGGAATTTCGATATTTTCTTCCTTAAATTTTTGCAAAATAAGTTTGTTAAATTCGCGCTGAACAGCCCATTGTTCTTTTGTTCTTGTGCGAATTACGGTTCTGATAATAATTGCGGAATCGTCGAATTTCGTAAGTCCTTGAACGTCGATATCGGAGATAATACGCTTTTCCATTTCGGGATTTTTCATCAATTGATTGTAGAAAATATCTTTTAAGACATCCATGACTCTGTCGGGATTTTCGTCATAAGAAACACCCAAATCCATAAGCGCCACCGAGTAATCACGGGTATAGTTCGTGATGATTTCAATAAGACCGTTTCTTATAAAGTGAACATTTCCGTTTGACGAGCGAAGAGTGACCATTTTCATGTCAATTTTTTCAACGGTACCCTCAAGCCCTGCAATTTGAACATAGTCTCCGATTCTGACCTGTCCCGAAGAAATAATAATCAAACCTTGGATTAAATCCTCAATAAATCTTTTTGAAGCGAAACCGATTGCCAAACCTGCAACACCTGCTGTTGCTAGGAAAGGTCTGACATCGATACCTATTTTTCCGAGAAATGCCAATACAAACATGGTTGTTAACAAGAAATAAACAATATTTCTTATTAACTCAAATATTGTCAGCAACTGTTTTTTAGCCTCTACCGTAACTGCTTTTTTCAAAACATGCATTTTTATTTTCGCAATTATGATATCTGCAATTTTCAAAAACAAAAGCAAGAAAAGTAATCTGACAATAAAGCTAAACCATATTGAAGATACTATAAGTTGAGTAATTTCAGACATACTGTCATAATGTGTAAAAAATTTTTCCATGCCAAACTCCTGTGTAACAATATTAAAAAGATAACTCTGTCGGGCTATCATTCATAAGATAAATTATATCATATTTATGGTAAACTGTTCACAAGAGGTAAGACACATGATTGGTTTATTATTAAAATTATTAGGGGATCCTAACGAAAAGAAGATAAAAAAAGTACATCCGACAATAGATTTCATCAACTCGCTTGAAGAATCAATGTCAAAACTTACGGATGAAGAATTACGCGCAAAGACTGACGAATTTAAGGCACAACTTGCACAAAGAAAGACTTCCGATAACCCCGAGGAAGATAAGCGCCTTGAAAAAGAAGCATTAGACAAAATTTTGCCGTACGCATTCGCGGTAGTAAGAGAAGCAGGCAAAAGAGTTCTTAACATGCGTCACTTTGACGTACAACTTATAGGCGGTATTTTCCTTCACGAAGGTCATATCGCAGAAATGAGAACAGGGGAAGGTAAAACTCTCGTTGCGACTTTGCCTGCGTACTTAAACGCATTAACAGGCAAAGGTGTTCACATCGTTACCGTAAACGATTACCTTGCAAAACGTGACAGCGACTGGATGGGAAAAATCTATAAATTTTTAGGCTTAACAGTCGGTGTCGTTTTATCAGACCGTTCAAACTATGACGATTTTGCAGCAAAGAAACAAGCCTATGCTTGCGATATTACATACGGAACAAACAACGAATTCGGTTTTGATTATTTGAGAGACAATATGGCGGCAAGCCTTGAACAACAAGTTCAACGTCCGTATAACTATGCAATTATCGACGAAGTCGACAGTATTTTGATTGACGAAGCGAGAACGCCGTTAATCATCAGCGGCAGATTGGATAAATCAGCCGAATTGTACAGAACAATGGCAAAAGTTGCACCGCAATTAACTGCCGTAAAAGATTACGAAATCGACGAAAAAAATAAAAATATTATCTTAACCGAAGAAGGTATTGATAAAGCGCAAGAACTTTTGAAAGTTAAAGATTTGTTTGATATTGATAACCAATATGCACACCACTTGCTTCAAGCCTTGAAAGCGAAAGAATTATACAAACTCGATATCGACTACGTTATCAAAAACGGCGAAGTTATGATTGTAGACGAGTTTACAGGCAGATTGATGGAAGGCAGACGTTGGTCGGACGGACTTCACCAAGCGGTTGAAGCAAAAGAAGGTTTGAAAATCCAAGATGAAACGCAAACCTTAGCGGGTATTACTTTCCAAAACCTTTTCAGACTTTATCCGAAACTTTCGGGTATGACAGGTACAGCGTTGACGGAAGAAGCAGAATTCGGCAAAATTTACAAATTGCCCGTAACCGTAATTCCGACAAATAAAACCGATATCAGAAAAGACTTGCCCGACGTTATTTATAAAACCGAAGCAAGAAAATACCTCGCGGTTTGTGATGAAATTATCGAAATGCACAAAATCGGTCGTCCTGTTTTGGTCGGCACAATCAGTATCGAAAAATCAGAGTACATTTCACATTTGCTCAAAGCAAAAGGCATCAAACACAATATTTTGAATGCAAAACACCACGAAAAAGAAGCCTTTATTATTGCACAGGCAGGCAGACTCGGAGCAGTCACAATCGCAACGAACATGGCAGGTAGAGGTACAGATATTCTCTTAGGCGGTAACCCCGAATATATGGCTTATGAAGAATTGAAATCAAAAGGTGTAACACCTGACGACCCCAATTATCAAACATATAAAGAAAATGCCATCAAAAGAGCAAAAGAAATTACCGATAAAGAACACGCAAAGGTTGTCGAACTCGGCGGTTTACACGTAATCGGTACGGAAAGACACGAATCTCGCCGTATTGATAATCAGTTAAGAGGTCGTGCGGCACGTCAGGGCGACCCCGGCTCCACGAGATTTTTCTTGTCACTTGAAGATAATCTTATGAGAATTTTCGGCGGTGAACAGGTTATTAAACTTATGAATGCGATTAACGCCGATGAAAATATGGCAATCGAATCACCTATGATTACAAGTCAAATTCAAAAATCTCAAAAGAAAGTAGAAACATACCACTTTGACATAAGAAAACACGTCCTTGAATACGATGACGTTATGAATATGCAAAGAGAAAAATTCTATTCGCAAAGAAAACGCGTTCTTGAAGGTGCAAACCTCTACGAAGATATTTTGTACATGATTGAATGCGAACTCGACAGATTGTTGAAAAGTTACATTGCCCCCGGAATGGATCCTTCCGAGTACGATAAACAAGACATTGAAACATTGGTAAAAGAACTCGTTTCTTTGGCACCACAACTTTCCGGAAAAATCGAACCGAAAGACATTCTCGGCTTGAGATACGAAAATGTTTACGAAAAAATCAAGGAACTTTTGACGGACGCATACAGAGAACACGAAATGCAAATCGTTACGTTCTACAATAACATTTTGTCTCAATATGACGAAAACTTTGTTCCTCAAGTTCCGTTTGAAGCCGACAACGTAATGCGTTCAATGGAAAGAGACATTTTGCTCAGAGTTATTGACGCACAATGGATTGACCACTTGCACAATATTGATATGCTCAGAGACGGTATCGGACTTCGCGCTTACGGTCAAAAAGACCCGCTTATCGAGTACAAAAAAGAAGCATACGATTTGTTTAACAAAATGATGTACGAAATCCAAAGCGAAACTGTTAAGCACATTTTCCGCTCAAAATTCGGCATTCAAATTATGAACCCCGAAACAGACGAATCGGAACTTCATTCCTCATACAACGATGAAGATGTAGTTATTCCCGAAAACTCAATCAATCCGAACGATTGGTGTCCCTGCGGAAGCGGCAAAAAGTACAAGAATTGTTGCGGTAAAAAAAGATAGGTCACACAAATGTTTGTAATATATGAAATTTTATTTCCAATAATCGCGTTATTAATGGCGCCCGTTATTTTAATCGCCTTGATTGTTACACCGAAATTCAGAGCAGGTTTTATGCGAAAACTCGGTTTTTACAACAAGAACTTTGAGGGCGAAAACACAACGGTTTTTCACGCGGTTTCGGTAGGTGAGACAAACGCAATAATCAATACCGTTAAGGCTTATAAGGAAAAATACCCCGAAAGAAAAATAATAATTACAAACACGACTCAAACAGGTCACGACATCGCAAAGAAAGTGTTTAAAGACATTGCGGATGAAATCACATTCTTCCCGTTTGATTTTGCATTTTCGGTAAACTCATTTTTCAATACTTACAAACCGAATAAAGTTATAATTGCAGAAACGGAAATTTGGCCTGCATTCGTAATTGAAGCCCACAAAAGAGGAATTAAGGTTTACATTGCAAACGGAAGAATTTCTCCCCACTCATACGAGGGTTATATGAAATTCTCGTTTATTTTCAAACCGATTTTAGAAAAATACGAACGTATTTTTATGCAAACAAAAGCGGATGCTCAAAGAATAAGAGACATAGGCGCCCCCGAAGACAAAGTCGAATTTATGGGTAACTTAAAATTCGATATTTCAAGAGATTTGAGTTGGGAGGACCAATGCGCTCTCAGAGAACGTTTTCACGTTCACTACCCCTTGTTGATTGCAGCAAGCACACACGAGGGAGAAGACAAAATCGCATTGGATGCATATAAAAAGTTAAAAGAAAACCACAACGAAATCAAACTTTTGGTTGCCCCCAGACATCCTCAAAGATTTGAAAAGGTTTACGAACTAATAAAATCATACGGATTTAATGTCGGCAAAGTTAGCGAAAATGCAAATTTCGACGATTTTGACGTAATTTTGGGCGATACAATGGGCGAACTCGCAAAATTCTTCTCGTTCTGCTCGGTTGCATATATCGGCGGCAGTTTCTTCGGTCCCGGGGGACATAATCCGCTTGAAGCAAATATTTGGAATAAGCCTGTTGTTTCGGGACCGAATGTATCAAACTTCAAAGATATTTATAAAATTTTAACGGAAAAAGGCGCAGCGGTAGTTGCGAAAGACAAAGAAGAATTTGAGCAAACATTGAATACTTGGTTCTCGGATTTAACAGCATTGGAACAGGCATCGGCGAATGCGGGTGCTGTTTTCAAAGAAAACCGCGGAGCAGTAAAGTTTCTCATTAACCGTTTATCATAAGATATGTGAACTTTTATAAATTGTATTTGAAATAGAAAATTGTTCATGATAGTATTCTTGCGAGAATTACTAATTTTCAAGGAGAAAGAAATTGAAAACTTACGAATTATTATTAATGGTAAAACCTAACATCGATTCAGAAGAAGTTCAAAACGTTGTAAACAAAATCAGCGATGCTGTTTCAGCATTGAAGGGTAAAGTTGCACATACTGATATGATGGGTCGCAAAAAATTAGCATACGACATCAACAACTTCAGAGATGCATACATGGTTGTTTTAAACGTTGAATTAGACGAATCAAAAGTTTCAGAATTCAAGAGACAATTGAAATTGAATGACAACATCATGAGAATGATGTTTATGGAACTTTCAAAAGTAAAAGCGTAGGCGGGAATGACAGTTTGTAAAGCGACATTCTCGGGTACGGTATTCCGAGCACCCGAAAAAAGATTTACTCAAAGCAATATTCCTATCACGTTTTTCACACTTCAAGTGGATGGAAACGATGATTTATTGGTGAGAGTAATTTCCATGGGAAAAGCAGCTGAGACCGTAGATAGTGCACTTTCAAAGAACGATAAAGTTGTTGTTGAAGGCAGATTGAAAGTCGGAGTTGCAAAAAACGAAGATGGCAATGAACAAAGAGTTATGGAACTCGACTTGGCATCTTTTGAAAGAATAGGCGGTGGCTCATCAACAAGCGCACCGAAAGAGATAGCTAAATTCGCCGAAGAAGATTTCTCGGATGATTTAATCGGCGATGAAGACATCCCCTTTTAACGGATAGAAAGTAAAGGAATATAAAACAATGGCAAGAGATCAACAAGACAAAAAGAAAAGAAAAAATTGCAGTTTCTGCGCAGACAAAGTTGAAGTTATTGACTACAAAGATGCTCAAAAACTCAGAAAATACTTAACAGAAGCAGGAAAAATTCTTCCCAGAAGAATTACTGGCAACTGTGCAGAACACCAAAGAATGCTCGCAAGAGCCGTAAAAAGAGCAAGAGAAGCAGGATTACTCGCATACGTATTCGACTAATTCTCGATTATTCTTACTCCGGTTTGAGTTACAAAGTTCCCGTAGACATTCGTTGTTTGCGGGACTTTTACATTATAAGGGTAAGTAGTCCTTTGATAATAATTAGTATAAGACGGAGCGTAAACAGGCGGCGTGTAGCCTGTCATATAACCGCCAAAAACATTATTCATAAGGTTTTTTACGGTATTGACTTTTCTTACTCTGTTATAATAATCGCGACGATTTGTCTTGTAATCGTCAAGACTGTTTTGAAGAAATTCAACACGAGAGTTAAAATCCCCGGGTTGAGTAACCCCGAACATTCTTTTTTCGGCATTAGCGAGCCTTTGATACGGGTGCATGTTCACTCTCGGTCGCCCAAAAAGTTCAGTCTCTACACCCGATAGGCTCTGCATTGAAGAATACCCCGCATTATCATAAGAAAAAGCAAAAGATTGGGCTGAAAATACCGTTAATATAAAAATTATGAATAAAACTCTGTTCATATATTCCTCTTTTCAGAATGAATATACGAGGTTTTTAGCAAAAAAACATTACCCGACAGGGATTAATCAAGGTTCTTCAGTACGTACAAAGTATCGTAAATCTTCTTCAAAAGAACATCAGAATTTGCTTTTAAATTTTCTTTTGTATATTTTTGCCCCTCATCGGAATAAGGCATATATCGAGTGTAAACAACACCTTCCGCGCGCAAAGTAGCGGCTTCTTTGGCATCATCAGCCAAAGAGGTTAAAGCGCGATATGAAGCATAATATCTTTCGGGGCGTTTTGCGTATTTTGTCTGAATGTAATATGCATGGTCAATGTAATTACTTGCTATCGCATTAAACATCTGGATATCTTTATCATCCTCAATATACGTTTTGAACTTTTCAAGAAGAGCGATAACAGGCTGAATATCCTTTACGTATTCGGAAGTTCTGGATTTCTTGATAATGATATCGACATATTCTTTGTTTTCACGTGGAACTTCTTGCAAAACAGGGTCTTTTGCAGGTTTTTGATAAACAGGTTTTACGATTTTTGTCTTAATTTTATAGCCCATTTCAGCATCCAAATCGGGTAATTCGCCTTCATAGCCCGCTCCGCATGTCAAAATCACTATTAAAATAAGTCCAAAAATTCTTTTCATAATTAAATTATACCTTTTTTAAAAAGAAAGTCATATATTAAATAAACGGTTTGTTTTGACTCATTTTTGTAATATCATTCTTTAAGAGGGTAAGAATTATGAAAAAAATATTGTGCTTGCTATCAATAATACTTTTATGCTTTTTGACAGGCTGCTCACTTGAGCCTGAACAAAAAGAAGTTGACCAACTCAAAGCCGCTCAGGACAGAGGCAAATTCATTGTAGGCGTAAGTTACGATACGAAACCTTTCGGATTTTTGCAAAACGGACAACCCGCCGGTTTTGACGTGGATATTGCAAAATACATAGCAAAATCAATCCTCGGCAAAGATAACTCTATTGAGTTTGTCGAAACAAAAGGCTATGACTCAATTTCAATGGTAGCCGCAGGCAAGGTGGACTTTCTTATTGCCGCAACGACAATCACTCCGCAACGACAACTCACGGTAGATTTTTCCGACCCTTACTACACAACGGGACAAGCAATTCTGATTGCCCCGAATGCAAAAATTGTCAAAATTAAAGACTTAAATCATAAAAAAGTAATCGTTCAATTAAACTCAACTGCGGAAAAAACGCAACAAACCTTCGCACCGCAAGCAATTACCCTCAAATACAAATCACACAAAATAGCATTTGAAGAATTTAAAGCAGGAAACGGCGATGCCATAATCTCTGACGAAGCACTCTTGAAAGGCTTCGTTACAGATAATCCCAAATTCAAAATCCTGCCCTTCAAATTATCAATTGAACCCTACGGCGTCGTAATTAAGAAAATGGACGACAATAACCAGTTAAAAACAGAAATTAACCATGCCCTTGAAAAAATGAAAACAGACGGCACTCTTTCCAAACTTAAAGAAAAATGGAACATTTAGAGTGAAATCTGTTTCAAAATATCTTGGAAGTTATTGCTTAAAAGTTGAGCGAATACTTCGGGGTCAATTTGCGTAACTACCGCAGGCATAATGTCTTCAGGTAATTCTTGAAGCATCTTCAAGCAATCTTCTGTTTCCAAAACTTGTAATGATTTCAAGAAATCAGGTTTTTGAAGTTTCGTCAACGGTTCCATCAATGCGGTTTGTGAGAACTCAAGCAAATAATCAGGGTCTTCTTTAACCATACCCTTAATCATTTCTTTCTTTGTTTGAGGTTCAAAAGCAAGTAAAGTTGCAGCGAACTTTCTATCATCAAGTCCGACCATTTTTTCTTTAACTTCTCTTGAATCGCAATGTTGACAAGGTTGACCTGTCAAAAGTTCCATCATACCTTGCAATCTTTCGGGTTCCAAAGTATCAATAGATTTCAAAATATCGTTTTTATCCATCTTCGGAGATTGGAAAAACTTATTGATTTCTTTTTCTTGAGTAAGTTTCAAGAATTTATCTACTGAGAAAGTATTAAATACAACCGTTGCAAGTTTTTCTTTCGGCAAAGAACCAACCATAGACATCAATTTGTCTTGGTTAATATATTTCAATGCGTCATGAATAACTCCATCATCCAAGAACTGCATCAAGAACTGCAAATCTTCAGCCTTGAGATTTCTCAAAATCAAAAATCTGTTCTTCGGACTTGTTAATTGGAAAAGTTTTAAAATCTGTTCAGGATCATTAAATACGGAATATTCATAATTAGCAGCTTCTTTGTTTCCTTGAACTGCTTCCGCTTCCATAAATTCGTCGATAGTAGTCAAACCGGCTTGGTTAATACGTTTTGTATTAACGCCGTAATTCTTGATAAGATATGAAAGATTTACATCTAAAGTTATCATTTAGTTTCTACCTATCTCCGATACTTATATAAAGAGATTTCGCCGTCATTTCTTGACTTTTTACGATTTAAATTATACGAAATTTTACAAAAATTTACAATAATAATTTAAAATTCGGAATAAAAAATTTTAAATAATATAATAATTTTATGAGAATTTTAACAAAAGTATTTTTAATAACGGCAATTATTTTTAATTCACAAATTTGTTTCGCGCAGACAGATTTATCGAACATAACCGAATTAAAAGAGCAGGTTATTGTTTTATATAACGCAAACAAACTCAAAGAAGCGTACCAACTTATCTCTAAAATCCCCGAAGACAAAAGGGATAGCGAGGTATGGCTTATTGCCGCAAATATTACTCAAGACTATGACAGAACTTTAGATACAATATTTTTGCTTCAAAAAGCAATTTCTGTTGACGGTGAAAACTACAAACCTTATTACAATTTAGGCAACATTTATTTCAAAGATAAAAAATTCAACTCCGCAATATCAAACTACGAAACGGCATTGAAGTACAATAAGGAATTTCCTTATGCTTGGTACAACATTGGCTGCTGCTATTTGGAATTGCAAGATTACCCAAAAGCAAAATCGGCATTTCAACGTGCCATTACATTCAAAAACGACGACCCCGATTTTTATTATAACCTCGCATATACTTTTAAGAAATTGAATAAGAAAAAACAATCCGAAAAGTTTCTAAAAATATACAATACTATGCTTGAACAAAGAATTTAATTTGCAATAAATTCAAAATATGGTTATTATTGTAATCGGAGATATTATGTACGATTACATCAAAGGAACTTTTGTGTCAGAAAAAAACTTGCCGACGGGTATATCAATAACCGTTGAGGCTGGCGGTATCGGCTATCTTATTAAGACGACCGAAAGAACGTTGAATGAAATGCCCGAGAGAAAAACTGACGTAAAAGTTTACGTATCGCTTGTTCACAAAGAGGACTCAATGAGTCTGTGCGGCTTTTTACACAAAGAAGAACGCGACTTGTTTGAAATACTTCAGACAGTATCGGGGGTCGGGGTAAAAGCGGCTCTGACGCTCGTAGATGAGTTTTCCGTATCTGAACTTGTCGGCGTCGTCATAAATGAAAATTACCGAGAAATTGCAAGAGCAAAAGGCATCGGTCAAAAGTCCGCACAAAAAATCGTCTTGGAATTAAAAGACAAACTTTTGGCGAGACAAGATTATTTACTTCCCGATTTTTCAAACATGCAGGTTGAAGAACCCGAATGCGCAACGGACGCAAAAAATGTATTGTTCTCCTTAGGTTATTCGAGAGAAGAAATCGAAGGCGCGTTGAAGTTCGCATTGTCTGTAAAAGACGACAAAATCAATTCGGAAGAAATATTAAAACGAGCATTACAATATTTAGCACAACAATAGAAGGAAACAAACATGAACATTTTATTTTCGACATTTGAACTTGCTCCTTTTACAAAGGTAGGCGGTTTGGCTGACGTTATGGGAAGTATGCCGAAAGCGCTTCGCAAACTCGGATGCAACATTAAAATTTTCGCACCGTTTATCGGTTCAATTAACCAAGAAAAATACGGAATTAAAGAAGTTCCGGGTTCAGAGATGTCAATTCGTTTCGGACAAGCAATGTATACATTCACATTGAGAACGACAAAATTGCCCGACACGGATATTGACGTATACTTTATCGAAAACTACAAATATTTTGGCTGCACACACGAAGTTTACCCGAAAAACATTGACCACAGATACGAACAAGAACGTTTTGTTTGTTTCTCTCTTGCTTGTTTGGAATATGCGAAAAAACTCAACTACAAGCCTGATATTTTCCATGTAAATGACTGGCATACCGCAATGATTCCTATCTACTTGAAGAACAGTTACAGATACGACTCATTCTATCAAAACACAAAATGCGTACTTTCAATTCACAATTTGGCATACCAAGGTCAATACAATTACGACATTTTGAACTTTGCAAACATGTACGTTTGCGACGTATTCCACAGTTACGGTTGCGAACACTTCGGCAGCCTCAACTGGCTCAAAGGTGCTATCAACTACACGGATAAAATCGTTGCAGTTTCCCCGAAATACGCAGAAGAAATTCTCACGGCGGAATACGGCGAAGGAATGGATTACACATTGCGTTGCAACCAAGGTAAAATCAGAGGCATCTTAAACGGTATCGACTACTCGGTATTTGACCCCGCTAAAGATAAATCTATCGTTAAAAATTACACGGTTAAAAACTTTGAAAAGGGTAAGGCTGAATGCAAAAAAGAACTTTGCAAAGAATTTAATCTTCCTTACTATCCCGAAAAACCTGTTATCGGTTTTGTTTCAAGACTTGTTGACCAAAAAGGATTGGATTTGTTCTACGCAGCAGAACAAGAACTCAGAAATATGGATGCACAACTCATTATTTTGGGTTCAGGTGAAAAACGCTACGAAGACTACCTTGATTGGCTCTGCAAAACTTCTGACAATATCAGAGTTTATATCGGATATAACGGAAAACTTGCTAACAAAATTTACTCAGGTGCGGATATGTTCTTGATGCCCTCTAAGTTTGAACCTTGCGGACTCAGCCAGTTGGTAGCACTCAAATACGGTACGTTGCCGATAGTTCGTGCAACAGGCGGTTTGGATAACACAATTGTCGGATATCCTTTGGACAACAGCAACGGATTTAAGTTCTGGCGCTACGATTCTTGGGATATGATGCAAGCAATCTACTGTGCTATCGGTGTTTATCACGATAAACACACAAGAAACGCTATGATTAAATCCGCTATGGAATATGATTACTCTTGGGACAAGAGTGCAAAAGAATACTATCAAATGTACAAAGACCTTTGCGGAAAAGCATAGTCATAAAAGACATACAAAAAAGGCTTCCTCTCGGAAGTCTTTTTTTGTGCGAAAATAATAGCCCCAACGAATACGATTTTGTTGCCTGCGAGTCTCGCAGGTGGGTGAGCGCCTAAACCAATCCGTTTCCTGCTGCTATGGCAGGTATACTGCAAGGTTTTGAAGAGTCTTCTCTCCCGTTTTTAAATAATGTAGGAACAAAATAAATACCCGCTGAGGCAATTATATTATGCCACAAATTTTTCAAAAAGTAACCCCGACTATCGGGTTATTATAAATTACGGACAGAGAGATTCCCAGTCGATATCGTCCTCATCGGGTTCACCGGGTTCTCTTATGACACAATCTTCGTCCATTAACATAACCATTAACGTCCAGCGTAATTGAGTCTTGTAGTTTGCTCTTGCCGCTTCTTGAGTTTTTGCGCAGAATGCAAAACTCGGGATTTCTTTGATTTCAATGTAATGATAAGGATTACCGTTGAAATCCAAGTCCGTTCCCTCAATTAACGTCCAAGGGAGTTCCATATAATATTCAATATCTTTTTTTTCGTTACTCATCTAATGATTTCTCGCTTAACGGTTGTGAAATAGAAATGCCTTCGCCGCCGATTACATCGGCTTGTCTGCCTTCAATGTATAAATAAACAGGTTTATCGGCATTTGCCAAAGAGGTTTTTATTAACTGACGCATTCTTGAATAAATACTGTCCGAACCGCCGCCTTGTTCAAATGCGGATGATACATTTATAACGATTTTGCTTCCTGTGTTTGTTATACCGAGAAGTTTTACGCTTGACGGAATTTCCGAGTAAACACCGTTGGAAACTTCTAGCGAATTAGGACCTGCAAAAAGTTGTTGAACCGCATAGGTCAATTTGTCCTGATTAGGAGGCAAAGGTCTTGAAACAGGCTTCAAGAATTGATTTCCCGACTTATCAGTCGTAAGCATATATGCGTAAACCTTTGTTTCTTGAACCTTTTCAGGTTTCTTTTCTTCTTCTTTGGCTTGAGGTTTTTGCTCTTCAGGCTGCTGATCTTCGGGGGTCAAAATTTCGGTATCTTCATGAGTTTGCAAAAATTCGGGCAATTTAATATTATCGGGTGCAAATCTGTCGTATGCACACCAAAGCCCAAAGCAAATTACTATAAAAACTATAATTTTTGAAGCATTATTCATATAAGCACCTTATTTGTTTATATCACAATTTTTCGGAATAAGGAATATACCTTTTACGTATATCTTATCATCTTTTATGGTCAATTCGTCCAAATCAATGAAACTATCTGCATTTTCAGCCAATTTAACAACATAAGAAAACGGGTTGTGATAGTTCAAAAATGGTAAAATTTTGTTTACATCAAACTTGATTGCCGTACTTGTACCCGACGGGGAATACAACACAACCTTGCCGTTTTTAATAGCCAAACCCGTTGAAACGGTAACTCTTGTTTTAACAAACGGAGTTGCGACTTCCAGAGTGATTTTCAATCTTGAATTTTCAATTCGCCAATTAATCTTGCTGATGCCTAAGAAGGACGAATTTACTTTAAAGAAAGAATTTTGGCAAGATGACATATATTGCAAATCTTCATTTGTAACGGTTGCCGAAAATTCCGCAGGGATATTGTACGGGAAAAATACATAGTCGTTACTGATAATAAATCTGTTATACGGGCAAAGGGTTTTCGCTTTGAAATCAGAGATTGTAAATCCGTCACCCTTAATTTTTTTAGACGTTGCCGAAACTTGTCTGAATTCACCCTTTTTCAGAGCCTTTAAACTTTTTGCCTTAATGTCGATTTTAACATCACATCCGTAATTTTTCTTTATGTAATGTTGCAAATAAGCCTCAACGCTTTGAACGGCAAAATACTGCATCCCCGTAATTTTCGCGAGAATTGTTCCGGGGTCATGCGGAATTTCTTTTACGACAGGGCAAGTATATGTATGTTTTGCAAGTGCAGGCATTTGCAAAAACAAACAAAAAATTAATAACAAAACTATCTTTTTCATTGTAAAAACACTTTCTTAATTTTGACTTTTGATGATGAAATCTCAGCAAAAGCAATGATTTCCGAATTATATACGATAAAAGCGAAACAGTCAGAGATATTTCTTCTGATACTGTTACCGTTTTTTACCCGTTCTAATTCTACATCATCAATCTCAACAGAGGCAAAATTAAAAACTTTATCAAGATTTATTAAATATTTTTGTGCAACATCAACGTCTGTAATATCGTTTACGTTTACCGAATTTTCGACGCTCATCCCGCCCGATTTTGAACGAACTAACGAGGTCATAACCGCACCGACACCAAGTTTTTGACCGATGTCATTAATAATTGAGCGAATATAAGTACCCTTTGAACAAGCAATTAAAATCTTTCCTGTTTGAGAGTTTTCATCAAAATTAACCAGTTCAATTTTTGAAACATTAATGGTTCTTTCGGGAACTTCAACCTCCGAAACACCGTTTCTTGCAAGTTCGTACAACTTTTGACCGCCGACTTTTATTGCGCTGTAAATCGGGGGTTTTTGTTTAATATCTCCGAAAAATTCGGGCAAAATGTTTTCGACATCTTCTAATGTCGCTGTTTTATCGGAAAATTTTTCGAGTTCTGTTTCCGCATCATAAGACAACGAGGTATAGCCGAATTTGAAATCCGCGATATACTCTTTATCTTCGGGGAGAAAATCAATCAACTTTGTGGCATAAGAAATCGCAACAGGCAAAACACCTTCCGCCAAAGGGTCCAATGTTCCTGCGTGTCCGATTTTTTTGATTTTCAAGGCTTTTCTTAACTTATGAATAACGTCATGCGAAGTTATTCCTTTAGGTTTATAAATGTTCAAAAAGCCTAACACTATTTAATTTCACCCTTTGAAATTTTGTTAATCAAATCAGTAACACGCGCTCCTCTTTCAAGAGAATCGTTTAAGATGAATTTCAATTCGGGAGTAAGTCTCAATCTGATACGACGACCGACTTCATATCTGATTTTCGGTGCATCTTCCTCAATTGCCTCAACGGTTTTTTGCTTAACATCATCGGGCGCAAATACAGAGTAATATACCTTTGCATAAGAATTGTCATGTGCGACCTCTAAGTCAATGATAGAAACGACACCGCCAATTCTCGAATCATTCAATTTTTTTTGAATAATATCGGAAATTTCTTTCATTAAAGTTTTTCTGATTTTTTCATTTCTGAATGCAGGCATATTTCCGTCCTCTAAACAAGTTCTTGTCTTTCAACCAATTCGGTAGTTGTAACTTTGATAATGTCGCCGACTTCAATGTCATTGAATTTTGCAAAAGATAAACCGCATTCAAAGCCTTGTGCAACTTCTTTAACGTCATCTTTGAAACGTTTGAGTTGGTCGATTTGACCTTTGAACAATTCTTTGCCGTTTCTGAATACTGCAGCCGTTTTGTTACGAGCGATTTTACCTTCAGTAACGTAGCAACCCGCAATTCTTGTTGTTTTGCCAACGGTAAATACTTGACGAACTTCCGCTTGACCCAAATCAACAACTTTTTCTTCCGGTTTAAGAAGGTTAAGCATTGTTTTTTCCAAATCTTCAAGAATTTGATAAATAATATCGTATTCTTTGATTGTTACACCATATTTTTCAGCCGCAGCCTGAGCATTAGAGTCAACTCTTACCGTAAAGCCCAAGATAATTGCATTACCAGCACTTGCGAGCATAACATCGGCTTCCGAAATATCACCGACACCAACGTGGATAATCTTCGTAATAATTTCTTGAGATTCCATTTGGTTAATTGATTGAGCAACCGCTTCGGCAGCACCGTGAGTATTTGCTTTAATAATAAGGTTAAGGTGTTTGATGTTATCGTCTTTGTCTCCGATAGCATCATTTCTGACGTGAGCGGGCATTGTTGCTTCAAGTCTTGATGTACGTTCTTTTTCCTTACGTTCATCAATAATTTGGTGCATAACCTTTTCGTTTTCAACCGCTTCAAAGTGATCACCTGATTGCGGAACTTCCGAAAGACCCAAAATTTCAACAGGAGTAGAAGGACCTGCTTTTTTAATTCTTTCACCGTTATCGGCAATCAATGCTCTTACCTTGCCGCCGACTGAGCCGACAACAAAGCAATCGCCCGTGTGAAGAGTACCGTTTTGAACGAGCAATGTCGCAACAGGACCTTTACCTTTATCGAGGTTAGATTCAATAATAACACCTGATGCCATTGCAGACGGATTTGCTTTATATCCGTTAAGTTCTGCCATCAAAAGAATGTATTCCAACAACTCGTCGATACCTGTTCTTTGCAAAGCCGAAACTTTAACGCAGATAGTATCGCCGCCCCATGCTTCAGGAATCAAATTGTAATCCGTTAACTGTTGCATAATTTTGTCGGGGTTAGCATCGGGTTTATCACACTTGTTAACAGCAACGATAATAGGAACTTCCGCTGCTCTTGCGTGGTTAATTGCTTCAATCGTTTGAGGCATAATACCGTCATCAGCCGCAACAACCAAAATTGCGATATCTGTAGCCTTAGCACCTCTTGCTCTCATTGCGGTAAATGCTTCGTGACCCGGGGTATCAACAAATACAATCTTTTTGCCGTTATGGTGAACTGTATAAGCACCGATAGATTGAGTAATACCGCCGACTTCGGTCGATGTAATTTTATGTTTTGACTCACGGATTGCATCAAGCAATGTTGTCTTACCGTGGTCAACGTGACCTAAAATACTAACAACAGGGGCTCTGGATTTGAGAAGTTTTTCATCAACCTCTTTCATTTCCTTAATTTTTTCTTCTTTTTCAAGTTCCTGTTGAACAAATGTTTCTAAATCTTCGTCTTGAACTTCAATTTCAAAATTTGCACAAACTTTCTTTTGCGTATCAATGTCGATAACTTGGTTTACCGTTGCCAAAATTCCGTTCATCATAAGGAATTTAACGACTTCCGCAGAAGACTTGTTGATTTTTTCGGCAAGTTCACCAACCGTCATATTAGCGTTAATAACAACACTTTTTACTTCAGTTTGAACTTCTTCCGACTTTTCTTTCTTTCTGTGCTTTTGAGCCATTGCCTTTTCAAGGCTGATTAACTCTTGTTGTTCTTCTTTAGATTTGTAATCTTTTTCTTTCTTTCCGCCTTCTTTTCTCTTGCCGAATCCGGGTTTATTTTCATAAATATCTTGAGAAATAAAGTGACGTTTTACAGGTTCTTTATGTTCGCCTGCGGGTCTTTGAGGTCTTTGAGCGCCGTCGGGACGTTTTCCTCTTTCGGGTCTGTCACCGCGTTCGGGACGGTCACCTCTTTCGGGGCGATTTTTATTTTGTTGAGCGGCTCTTGCATCTTGTTGAGCCTTTCTCTTTTCCATAATTATACGTTCTTGTTCGCGTTTTTTGCGCATATTTTCGGCTTGAATTTCAGCACGACGTTTTTGGCTGTTTTGATTGTTGTATTCAAGCAAAGAACGAATACTTGTTGTAGGTTGAACCGTTTTTTCTTCCGCAGGTTTTTCAGCCTTTTCAACGGGAGTTTCTTTTACAACGGGTTCAACAGGTTTTTCAATTTTTTCGACGACTACTTGCGGTTTTTCTTGCGCAGGAGCGTCTGCTTTCGGTTTTGCTTTTTTGACAATAAAAGCTTTCGGTTTTTTAGGAGCATCTGAAGTAGCAGGCTTAATAGCCGCCTTGAATTTTTCAAACTGTGACAATGTCAATGTGCTTGAATGCGACTTGACCACGACACCGATTTTTTGTTCAAGTTGTTCTATCATTTCTTTATTTGATAAGCCTAATTCCTTGGCTGCTTCGTATACTCTTATATTATTCATCTACTTTTATTTCTCACTTTTATTGTCTAACATAGTTGTAACACAATCTAACTTTCAAGTACAGTCATAATTGTTTCTTTTAAGTCCGAATTTACATTCCTCTTTATAATTTTGGCGATTTTAAGTTTGCGAAACGCTTTATTTATGCAGTTTTCATCCCTGCAAATATAGCAAGAACGTCCAAAAACCGAACTGTTGGGATTTACAAAAATCTCACCCGAATTATGCTCGGAGGTGATTTTTATCAAATCTTCTTTTTTCTTATATTCGCCGCAACCGACGCATTTTCTCAAAAATCTTTTTTCCTTAGACATCATCAGCCGTCCAATCTTTCAAAAACTCATAATTTTCTTCCAAATTGGAAACAGCCCTTTTCAATGTATTCGCCTTTTGAGTCAATATTAAATGATTATTTTCTGTACAAACTTTTGAAATATTATCATCGTGAAGATGCTCAAATGCTTCGGACGGAAAATTTTCGACCAATTTTGAATAACAAGCGGATTTATCAAATTTGACATACTGATAATCGTCAGAGAGCGAACCGCAAGCGGAAGATAAAAACAGGTCGTACAGATTGGTTCTAATCAAAGGCAAAATTGATTGCAAATGAAGGGGTTTAAAGAAAGTATTAAACTCAATAACATTATACAAATCGCCGTTGACGAACATATCCACCCCTAAAATTCCGCAATAAGGCTGTGAACGAGTTGCCAAATCATCCAAGAGCGGATAAACCGTTTCTCTTAAAACCTTCATTTCCAAATCATCCGAAATAACCGAATCGGGAGAATAAGAACTTAAAGGCGCGGCAAATTCATCATCACAAGAACAGGTTCCGATAGGCAATGCCGTGTATCCATCAGTTATAAAGTACATAGAAACTTCTTTAGCATCAATGTAATCCTCAATGATAACTTTGTTATCCGGGAACGAAAAGCAACGCTCAATCGCATTTTTAGCCTTGCTGAAAGTCGGGGCAAAAATCGGAAACTCATTCGCAATATGGGTATCATTTTTGACGACAAGTGCTTTTCTGACCGACGATGCGTATTCTACTGCCTGAGATTCTCTTTCAAAAACACCGAATTTTATTGTCGGAATTTTCAAACGATACATTGTTTTCTTTGCAACCGATTTATAAATAGCGGGTTTAGCCGCCTCATAGCACGGAGCAAAAACAGGTTGTCTTGAATCCGAAAAGCATTGTGCAATGTCATTTTTGATTGCGTCGTGGGAAGTAACAATCGTCAAAGAAATTTCATTTGCAATTGCAAAATCCAAAAGTTCGCTGACATCAGTTTCGGGAATATCGACTTTTTGAGCATAATCAACCTCGCACCCTGTCGAAGTCATAAAAATAATGTCGATATTTTCATTCAAACTCATCGACTTTGCTATTGAATATGCATTTACATCTGAACCTACGATTAATATTCTCATAGATTCATTATACAACGAAAAAATTAAAGCAAATATCAGTTCAATTTCAAGTCAGGACGTAGTTTTTGAGCATCTCTCAAATAAACGTGCTTAATATCTTCCTGTTTTTTATCGGAATTGAAAACAATTAAGACTCGGATACACTTTTTCAAACCGCCATCAAATTCAAATTCACGATAAACCATCAAAGGAACGGTATTCCAGCCGAGTTCAGTCCTTGCAAACTTAGCGGGAGTAGCGCTTTTCAAATCTTCGGTTGCCGTAAATTCCGCATAGGCAAAATCTTTTGTGTCGAGATTATTCAACTCAACAATTTTAGACAACATTTCGACAGTTGCTGACTTAATTTCTTCAACAGTATCATTTTCAACCGTAATTGCACCGCGAACCGCTCTTATCATAAGATATCACCCTTTTTTATTCTCAAACCGTTTGCAAAATCGCAAGCACACATCTTACCCTTGCTCTCGGGCTTCACGGTTTTTATCAAAATCGCTTTGTCCTTACATTTTACGGTGAGACCGAATTTATTAATACAAATAATTTCACCTTGCTTTGCGGAGGCTGCATCCATATCGCTGATTTCGGTTTCAATAATCTGAATATTTTTGCCGTTTCTGCAAAGATAAGCCATTGGCCAAGGCTGCAAACCTCTTACCTTGTTGTGAAATTCTTGAGCGGATAAATCAAAATCTATGATACCGTCTTCTTTTTTGAATTTCGGCGCAAAGGTAACTTCTTCTTCGTTTTGAACGATTGGTTTTAAATCACCCGAAACAATGTCTTTCAAAGTTTTTATAATCAAAGCGGGGGCTTTTTCGGAAATCTCATTTACGAGTTCGGGAACACTCATATTTTCCGAGATTTTAATTTCGTCTTTAAGGCAAATATCGCCTGCATCCATTTTCAAAACGGTTTTCATAGTCGTAATACCCGTTACAGCATCACCGTTGATAACAGCCCATTGAATGGGGTTTGCCCCTCTGTATTTAGGCAGCAAAGATGCGTGAAGATTAATAACGCAATATTTTGGAATATCAATGACTTCCTGACTTATTAACTGCCCGAAAGCAAAAGTAACAAAGAAATCGGGAGCCAATTCCTTTACTCTTTCGATAACCTCTCTGTCTTTTGAAATCGACGGAGTTTGAAAAAGTTCTATACCATGTTTTACGGCAACTTGCTTAATCGGAGATTCATGCAACTTGCAGCCTCTGCCTGCGGGTCTGTCAGGCATTGTAACAACGCCGACGACGTCTATTTCAGGGCTTTCAATAAGTTTTTCAAGCGCGTTAACCGCAATATCGGGAGTTGCAAGAAATACAGTCTTAATCATTATTTTCCTCAATTTTGTCTATGACGACATTTCCTTCTGCCGCAATAATTTCTTCCATATCGGATTCATCAATCAACTTGTCGACTTCGACAGGCGGCAAACCTTGTTCTTCAAGTTTTTTATCCGCATCAAACCTGTTTCTTACGTGGTCGACAAAAAGAATACCGTCCAAATGGTCAAATTCGTGCTGCAACGCTCTTGCAAGAAGTTCACCGTCTTTTCCTTCGATAAGGAAGGGTTTTCCCTTAATATCGAGCGCTTTTACCGTAACGTTTTTATATCTTCTTACATCGGTAAAGACTTCGGGAAAACTCAAACAGCCCTCGCTGCATGCAACCGCGCCGCTTTTTTTGATAATTTTAGGATTAATCAAAACAATCGGATTATATCTTTGACCGCCCGTAGAAACGTCAATTACGAACATTCTCAAGAGTTCGCCGACTTGCGGTGCAGCCAAACCCACGCCGTTATTTGCATACATTGTATCCAACATATCTTCCGCAAGAATTTGGATTTTTTTTGATACTTTAGAAACCTCTTTTGATTTCTGTCTTAAAATCGGGTCTCCATATTTCAAAATTTTTCTAATCGACATAAAATCCTACTTTCTTGCTTGAAAATTCAATATAAGCATAACAACCGCCAAAGCCATTGCATAAATAAAATACTTGATAATAGAAACGTTAATGCACAATACACCGATTGCGCCGACAATAGCGGCAATAATCGTCAAAACCAAAACAGTTTGGTTTTGAGACAAGCCTGCGTGCAAAAGTCGGTGGTGAATGTGTTCCGCATCTGCGACAAAAGGTGATTTACCTTTCATAATTCTTCTGAAAGAGGCAAAAGTAATATCAAAAATCGGCACCGCCAAAACGAGCAAAGGAACCCACATTGCGACGGATTCAACTTGCATAACTCCTGTTACTGACAAGGTAGCAAGCAAAAAACCCGAAAACAACGCGCCCGAATCTCCCATAAAGATTTTTGCGGGGTTGAAGTTGTACGTTAAAAATGCGAGCATTGCACCTGCCAAAATAAACGCAATCAAAGGACCAACCATATCGGCAGAGCAAGATGCTGCAATCAAACCTAAAGTAACCGCACTTACAGAAATTACAGAACCTGCCAGTCCGTCGACACCGTCTATGAAGTTAACCGCATTTGAAACACCGACAATCCAAGCCGTTGTAACAAACCACGATAAAAATCCGAGATTGAACGAAATTCCGAACGGAAGATAAATGTTTTCAATTCTGATACCGAGACAGAAAACGATAGTTGCAATTGCAAGTTGGATAAAAAGTTTAAACTTTGCATCCAAACAGTAAATATCGTCGATTAAACCCAAAAGGAACATCAACGAACTGCCGAGCAAAATACCCGAAAGCAATGAACCGTACGGATAATAACTCAAGAATACCAAGAAAAGGAAGGTCAGCATTGTGCTGAGCCAAACTGCGACACCGCCGAGTCTCGGAACGGGGTGATCGTGAATTTTTCTTTCTCCGGGGGCATCCATCAAGCCTTTTTTCTCAGAGAAATAAATTACCGCAGGAACGACAAATATCGAAACCAAGAACGATATTACCGCGCCTATTATATGAGCTTCCGCTAATTGTAAAATTGTCATATTCTAATCCTTGTATAAAGGGTATTTATCACATAATTTTTGTGCTCTTGCTCTCAAATTTGCAAGCGCAATTTCATTATCCCACACGGTCAAAGCCGAGGCAATAATTTTACCGACTTCAACCATATCGTCTTCTTTAAAACCTCTTGTCGTAACGGCAGGTGTACCGATTCTTACACCGCTTGTAACGAAAGGACATTGAGGATCATTCGGAACGGTATTCTTATTTGCGGTAATGCCGACTTTTTCGAGCAAATTCGCAAAATCCTTACCTGTTCTTCCCGTTTTTCTGAGGTCAATTGTCATAACGTGGTTATCGGTTCCGTTTCCGACAATATCAATGTTTTCGTCAATAAGAGACTGAGCGAGTGCCTTTGCGTTTTTAACAATTTGTTCGGCATATTGCTTAAATTCGGGTTTCAATGCTTCTCCGAACGCAACCGCTTTTGCTGCGATAATATGTTCCAAAGGACCGCCTTGTATTCCCGGGAATACCGCTTTATCAATACCGGCAGCGTGTTGTTGATTACACATAATCACACCGCCTCTGGGTCCTCTCAATGACTTGTGAGTGGTTGTTGTAATAAAGTCCGCATAACCGACGGGAGAAGGATGCGCGCCGCCTGCAACCAAACCTGCAATATGCGCGATATCCGCCATAAGATATGCACCGACTTTATCAGCAATCTCTTTAAATCTTTTGAAATCAATAATTTTAGAATAGTTGCTTGCGCCGCAAATAATCATTTTCGGCTTATTTTCAACCGCAAGTCTTTCTACTTCATCATAATCAATTTCGCCGTATTCGTTAACACCGTAGGAAACGATATTAAAATACATGCCCGAAAAATTCACGGGAGAACCGTGTGTTAAGTGACCGCCGTTTGATAAATCCATACCGAGAACGGTATCACCGTGTTTCAATGCATAGAAGAAAACCGCCATATTTGCTTGAGCACCGCTGTGAGGTTGAACGTTAGCATGCTCAACTCCGAAAAGTTTTTTAACTCTTTCGACGGCAATTGTTTCGATTTTATCTACGCAATCGCAACCGTTATAAAATCTTTTGTAAGGCTTTCCTTCCGCGTATTTGTTTGTCAAAACCGTACCTGCAGCAGCCATAACCGCTTTTGAGGCAATGTTTTCACTTGCAATAAGTTCGATAGTATTTTCTTGTCGTTTCAACTCATCTTGAATGAGTTCCGCGATTTCAGAGTCCGTATTTTTTATAATATCAATTTCCATGCTTTTATCCTCTTACAATTACCTATCATTTTATATTAAATAGTTTATTATTTCAAAACAGGTCATTCGGGCAATAAAATTAAGGCTTGTAAAATGTTGCCATTTAGAAAATAATCCGTAAAATAAATTCAGGAGAACGGAATTTGAAACAATACGCATCAAAAGATTATTATGGCTTGTTAGGGCTTACTTACGAAGCAACTACGGAAGAAATTAAGAAGGCTTTCAGAAAAGCAACAGTAAAATATCATCCCGACGTCAACAAAAACGGCGAGAAAATTTTTATGGAAATAAAAGAAGCCTATGAAGTTTTAATCGACCCGAACGAAAGAAAAAACTACGACTTCGTAAAAGGCTACGACATTAAGCGTCAGGCAAAACAACGCGAAAAAAACAAAAAAAACACATATAATTATTCAAATTCGCAACCAAACACACAAACTAATTCTCAGCAAACTAAAACAAATTCTTCCAAATCCGAAAAGAAGTATTATAAATACGATTATTCAAACACATATAAACAAAATACCGAAACACGCGAAGAACCCGAACCTAAATATCAGCAAACCCGACAAGGTGAAAAACAAAAAGATAAAAATTTCAGAGACACTTTGTCTGATATTGTTGGAAATTTATTCTCAAAAAACAAATCGCATAAAAAAACCGAAGAAGAAAAACCTCAAGACGGTGCGGATATAACCATGCCTGTTGAAATTTCTTATAAAGAAGCAATAACGGGAACTAACAGAAAAATTAACGTTTTGCACACGGAAGTTTGTCCGATTTGCCAAGGTAAAAAGTTCATCAACGGCAACGGTTGTAAGTATTGCAGAGGGACGGGCGAAGTTTCTTTGCACAAAAAACTCAACGTTAAAATTCCTGCAAATACAACTAATAACAAAAAAATTCGTCTTATCGGAGAAGGAACAAAAGGTTTAAAAGGCGGAAAAAACGGGAATTTATATTTAGTAATAAAAATCACGGACGATTCATATTTCAAGTTTGACGGCAATAATGTATTGAGCGAAGTTGAAATAACTCCTTACGACGCTGCTTTGGGCGGAGAGAAGGAGATAAAAACGCTTAGCGGATTTGCAAAATTAAAAATTCCGCAAGGAACATCATCGGGACAAAAATTCAGACTTGCAAATGAAGGCTTATTTGATGAAAATAGTAAAACAAAGGGCGACCAAATTGTCACTATAAAAATAAAAGTAAGCGACAATCTTTCAGAAAGAGAAAAACAACTCTACGAGGAGTTGAAGAATATATCGAAAGGTAAATAAAAAATGACAAAAGCACAAATCAAAGAAATCTTTACTTCCATACAGGGAGAAGGACATCTTGTCGGTTACACACAACTTTTCATCAGATTTTGCAAGTGTGATTTTGATTGCAAATATTGCACGACTGACTACAAACCCGACGGAACCTGCGAAACATACACGGCTAATTCACTCGCGGAACGTCTGAAAAGTTATGATACAAAAAACATTCATTCTATTTGCCTGACAGGGGGCGAACCTCTTATTGAAGTTGCCTTTTTGAAAGAATTTTTGAGAAACGTCACGTTGCCGATTTATTTGGAAACAAACGCTACTCGCACGGAACAACTTGAAGAAATTATCAATATGATTAAGTATGTTTCCGCAAATATCAAACTTCCGTCGGCTTATGGCGGAGTTGATTGCTTTGAAGAACACGCAAAATTTATAGAAACTTGCAAGAAAGCAAAAAAAGATGTTTATATGAAGGTCGTGTTTGACGAACATATTACGGATGAAGAAATCGAAAAATGCGTAGAAATTGCAAAAAATAACGGCATAGAAATCGTACTTCAACCCGTAACCAAGAACGATAAAATAACAATGCCGCTCAGATATTTGCCAGATGTACTCGAAAGATTCAGACGCAAATATTGGCACGTTCGCCTGATTCCGCAAATACACAAATACATTTCGGTAAGATAATATTTTAAGGGCAGACTTAAATAGTCTGCCCTATTTATTTGTACACTATCAGATGCTGAAACGAGTTCAAAATGACAATTGCAATATTATAAATAATAAAAATAACAAAGTTGTCAAAACACCTCTGTTTCTTATATAATCAGAACGTAGGGATTTTGAAAGTCCGAAAAAGAGGTATTTTAATGACATTAACAGTAGCGGTAACAGGCAAAAGCGGCAGCGGAAAAACGACAATTGTAAAAAACATGTTGTCCGTATTCAGAGAAGCATTTCCCGAAAAGACCATACTGTTATTGGATAACGACCTTTCAGGCGAACTCGGTCACAGTTTCGGAAAAGATATCAGAAAAACCATTTACGGTATCAGAAGCGGAAAGCACGAGTACAAAACAGGCATTCCCGAAAATATGACGAAACAGGAATACATCGACTGGGCGCTTGAGGACATTGTTGAAGAAGTTGATGATAATACGGATATTATTGTATCTTGGTTAATCGGCTCGAAAGATTGTCGTTGCCCGATTACAAAGCAGATGAACGACGCGCTCGTAAAGTTCATCAACCGCTACGATATTGTAATTTTCGACTGCGAATTTGACTTAAAATACCTTTATCAACTCGTAGACATTCCTATTGATATCACAATGATTGTCACAAGACCGACAAAAGAATCGGCAAAACTTGCAGGAAGAATTGAAGAATATTCCGCAAAATACGCAGCAGAAGGTCAAATGGGCGTTCTGTTAAATGCGGTAAAAGAAGACCAAACCGACGAAGTTTATAAGTTGACGGAAGAATACGACCTTTCCGTACTCGGAAATATTCCTTTTGACGAAAATCTTGCAAACGGTTCGGACGACAAGGTTTCTGACGTTGTAAAAAATGCGATAAAACAATTCTATTTCAGATTAAATATTCCAAGGAGTGACTTGTCATGACACAAATTATGGACGGAAAAGCACTTTCTGAAAAGATTTACGAAAGAATAAAGACAGAAGTCTCAAAATTGGATAAGAAACCGACACTTGCGGTTATTATAACCGCTGACAACGAGGCGGGCAAAATTTACGTGAGGAACAAAAAACGCGCCTGCGAAAATACGGGCATAAACTCTATCACGGTTGAATTTGACGAAACAGTTTCTGATGAAGAATTTTTGTCAAAAATCGACGAGTTAAACAAAAATCCCGAAGTCGATGCGATTATGGTGCAATTGCCCATTCCGAGACATTTGGATACGGAAAAAATTCTGAACAGTATATCACCCGAAAAAGACGCGGACGGCTTGCACTACATCAATGCGGGCAAACTTTTTACGGGACAAATTCCAAACTCCGTAGCCTGCACTCCAAAAGGGATTATCAGAATTCTCGACGAATACGGAATAAATGTTGAGGGCAAACACGCAGTTGTTATCGGTCGCTCAAATCTCGTCGGCAAACCGATTGCCCAACTTTTAATGCAAAAAAATGCAACGGTTACACATATTCATTCAAAAAGCAAAAATATCGAATTTTTTACAAAAAACGCTGATATTATCGTTGTTGCAACGGGTAAACCCAAAATGCTCAAAGGAGATATGGTAAAAGAAGGTGTCGTGATTATAGACGTCGGAATTTCTCGCGTTGACGGAAAATTGTCGGGAGACGTTGATTTTGACTCCGTAGCACCGAAAGCATCGTTTATCACCCCCGTTCCCAAAGGGGTCGGACCGATGACGGTTGCAATGCTTATTCAAAACACGCTTGAATTGTCAAAACAACATCAAATGCAGTAATTATAAAGATATATAGTAATCTTTTAAAATTTTTGCATCCGTTTCAATGTTCGGACTTTCACAAACGATAACACCTTTAACGTCAAATTCTTTGAACGCTTTTAACAAATCCTTGTAATTCATATCGCTTTCTTCAAGGATTAAATGGCGCTTTTCACCCTTTGCGGAATACTCAATTCCGGCCAAATGAGCGTGGAAATTTTTCAATGCCACATCGCCGAGTTCATTTCCTATGTATTCAAAAACCTTACAGAACTCATCGTAAGTGTTGTATTCCCCTCCCGAACGGGCATGCAGGTGAGCAAAATCCACGCAGGGCAATACTGTATCAAACATTTTTGAAAGTTTTACAATTTCTTCGACATCACCCCATTGCGTACCTTTGCCTGTCGTTTCGGGTCTTATCCAAACTTTGTTGCCCTCATCGGCAAGTGTTTTTGTAATGATTTCGGTTTGTTTTGCCACTCTGTCAAAAACGACATCTTTGTCGTTGCCCATATAAAAAGCAGCGTGATAGGTGATTGAAAAGGCATTCATCGACTTTGCGACACGGGCGGTTTCTAAAATTCTTCCGACACTTGCTTCAACTTTTTCAGGCTCTTTTGCATTTAAGTTGACGTAAAAAGGAGCGTGACAAGTGAGCGTCAAACCGTTTTTTACGGCATTTTGGCAGACAGAAATATTATCCTCGCTGATTCTGACACCGTGAACAAACTCTGCTTCAAGCCCGTCGAGTCCCATGTTTTTAATAATATCAAACCCTCTGGTGTAGCCTTTGCCCTCTGCTGCGAGAGGAATACCTGCCGTTAAAAATTTTAAATCATCCATTATTCAAGCCTTTCTCCGACTCTGCAATTTGAGAGCCTGATAAAATCTGCAGACTGACCGATAAAATACGAACCGGCCTGTAATACTTTTATATGCAAAATACTTTTTTTACAAGCCACCGCCAAATCGCCGTCCGTACCGACAATTGTACCCGACGGAAAACCCGAATCCCTGTTTTCGACTGTCGCTGTGTGAATTTTGAGATAATTTTGACGATAGCGTGTACCTGCATTGATAAAGGGGTTTAAACCTCTGATAAATCTTTCTATTACCTCTGCTTTTTGATTCCAGTTTATTATAACAAAGGAACTTTCGGGATTTATCGCAGGTGCTTTTATAAAATTACCCTCAGGTTGCTTCGTTCTAGGCAAAGTCTCACCGTTTTCGTACTTTGTGAGCAACTCCATAAGCATATCCGCGCCGAGGTAATTAAGTCGGTTAAAAATCGTACCCATTGTATCTTTGTCGGTAATTGCGATTTTTTCCTGCGCAATAATATCACCCGTGTCAAAATGCTCATCCATAAAATGAAGAGTAACCCCCGTTTCTTTCTCGCCGTTGATTATTACGTGAGAATACGGATTTCCGCCGCGATATTTTGGCAATAACGACGGGTGCACATTTACAAAACCGTCTTTTGTAACTTCAAGAAATTCTTTCGGAAAAAGTTTTCCGTACGAGCAAACAACAGCCAAATCGGCATCCAAGGCCTTTATTTTTGACAAAAAATCTTCGTCTGTTAAAGAGTTTTCGTAACTGATAACGGGCAAATCAAGATTTTTCGCAAAATTGCAAAAAAGCCTGTAAGTGTTGTGCGTTTTTTGAGGTGGAACGCAAGCAACTATGTTAACGTTTTCGGCAACCATTTTTGCCATACAAACAAGAGCCATATCAGGCATTCCGACGAGCAATATTTTTTTCTTAAATATTTTTTGCAAGGTAAACTCCAAGTCCTGCCGCAATTACGCAGACCGAAACGCTTAATAGTGTGTAGAGAAGAAACGCGAGAATTTTCCCGCTCAAAAGGAAATCCAAACACTCAGCCGAAAAGGTTGAAAATGTCGTTAACCCGCCGCAAAATCCTATTGTCAAAAACAGTTTTACGGTTGGAGAAAAATCTGACTTCAAAATACTGTATGTTAAAACGAAGCCGATGATGAAACTTCCGATGAGGTTTACGGAAAAAGTCGCAACCACAACGGATATGTTGCAATTTTTGCAATAAAAACCGACTAAAAACCTCAGTAATGCACCGAGTCCGCCACCTGTAAAAACTGCCAAAAGTTTTAACATCTTTTCTCCTTTGAAAATATTTTTACATAAAACTACACTTTTTACAAAAACACTTTCAATTTTAGTATATTTTTACTAAAATCGACATGCAAAGTGAGGTAAATTATGCTTGATATTAAATTAATAAGAGAAAATCCTGAAAAGATTAACGAACTTTTAAAGAGAAGAAATCCCGAACTTTCTATTGATAAAGTTTTGGAAATAGATGCAGACAGAAGAAAAATTCAGGCACAAGCCGACGAACTTCGTTCTAAGAGAAAGAGCGAATCTCAAAAAATCGGCATGATGAAGAAAAATGGCGAAAACACAGACGCTATTCAAGAAGAAGTCCGTACTTTAGGAGACGAAATCAAGGCGCTTGAAGAAAAACAAATCGAACTTGATAACGCACAAAAAGACTTGCTTCTTCATATCCCGAATATTCCTGATGAAACAACTCCTATCGGAACATCGGAAAATGACAACCCGACGGTATCAACTTGGGGCGAACCCACAAAGTTTAATTTCGAGTTCAAACCTCATTGGGATTTGTGCGAAGAAAAGAACCTCGTTGACTTTGAAAGAGGGGTAAAACTTTCACAATCAAGATTTACACTTTACCGCGGTAAAGGTGCAAAATTAGAACGTGCAATTATTCAATTTTTCCTTGATTTACATACGGAAGAACACGGTTACGAAGAAATTTTGCCTCCGTTTATGGCAAACGCCGCAACAATGACAGGCACGGGTCAATTGCCGAAGTTCAAAGAAGATATGTACAAATGCGTTGATGAAGATTTGTACTTGATTCCGACCGCGGAAGTTCCCGTAACTAACATTTATGCAGGCGAAATTTTGAACGAAGAAGACTTGCCTAAATATATGACTGCATACACTCCGTGTTTCAGACGTGAAGCAGGCTCTGCGGGTAAAGACACAAGAGGTCTTATCAGAGTGCACCAATTCAACAAAGTTGAAATGGTTAAATTGACAACTCCCGAATCAAGCCCCGAAGAACACGAAAAATTAACACAAAACGCTGAACAATGCTTGAAATTGTTAGGCTTACCGTTCAGAAGAGTTGCACTTTGCACGGCAGATATCGGATTTAGCGCAAACAAATGCTACGACCTTGAAGTTTGGATGCCTTCTTATAATACATATAAAGAAATCTCAAGTTGTTCAAACTACGGTGATTACCAAGCAAGACGCGCTAATATCAGATACAGAAACAAAGAAGGCAAACTCCAATTTGTTCACACAATCAACGGCTCAGGCTTGGCTGTCGGCAGAACTTTCGCCGCAATCGTTGAAAACTTCCAACAAGAAGACGGAACGATTATTATTCCTGAAGTTCTTAGAAAATACATGGGAACGGATAGAATATAATGGCAAAAAAAGGTTATTTCATCACATTTGAAGGCATTGACGGTTGCGGAAAAACAACCCAACTTGAAAATGTTCTTCAAATGTTGACGGAACAAGGCATTGAATGTGTAAAGACAAGAGAACCGGGGGCTTTAAAACTCGGCTCGCAAATCAGAGAAATCCTCTTGCACTATGACGGGGAAGTCTCAAACAATTGCGAAATGTTCTTGTTTTTGGCGGATCGCTCTCAACACGTCGACACGTTTATAAAACCGATGATGAAAGAGGGAAAAGTCGTTCTTTGCGACAGACACACCGATTCGACCATTGCATATCAAGGCTACGGACGTCAGGGAGACGTGGAAAAACTTACAAAACTTAACAATATAGCAACAAACGGGCTTGTTCCAGACTTAACATTATTGTTCGACGTTTCGGTAGAAACAGGTCATGAACGAGCAGGCAAGGACTTAGACCGTCTTGAACTGGCAGGAAAAGAATTTTTTGAAAGAACGAGACAAGGTTATTTGAAACTTGCAAAAGAGCATCCTGAAAGAATAAAGGTAATAAACGGAGAAAATCCGAAAGAAGTAGTTTACAACGAAGTAAAATCGCATATAATTAATTTACTAGGTATATAAAGGGAAACAGATGGCTGAACAAAAACAATACAGACGTTGGTATGATAAAGACCCTATTTTGCGCGAAGCATTGGAACTTTTAAAACTTCAAGCAGATGGCGGAAAAGCTGACGACACAACATCAGAATTTATCATAAAATTACAGCAGGAAGTTGCAAAAGACGTAATCGACAGCGTTTACAACATGGTAACAAAATATGCCGGAAAAGGTAACCGTTGGTACGATAACGACCCCGTTATGCTTAAAGCGGTGGAACTTTTGAGAGTTGCTCCGCCAGAAACTCAAAGAACAGCAGCGTTAAAATTGCTCACGGCTTTGGAAATGAACAATTCTGACGAGCTTGCGGACACAACAGACAATTAACATAATGACAACACCCACAAACAATCCCGAACAAATTTTAAAAGACGTACAAAATCAAAACGATAAAAGAGGAATAGATATTCAAAAAGTCGGCATCAATGATGTCGATGTTCCTTTGCGTATACAAAGAAAAGACGGCGAAAACCAAACGGTTTCCGCGCGTGTAAGGATGAGTGTTGCGCTTCCCAGAATGTACAAAGGTACGCACATGTCGAGATTTGTAGAAGTCCTTAATTTGTACAGAATGAAGAATTTTTCGGCAGAAAACATTGTGTGTTTACTTGCGGATATAAAAAAAGTTTTGAAAGCAGAGAGCGCAAATGCAAAATTTGAGTTCAAATATTTTGTAGAAAAAAAATCTCCCGTGACAAAATTATCGTTTCCCTTGGCTTATGATTGCTCATTTGAAGGCGACTTAGAGGGAGAAGATTATCAATTCAAACTCGGAGTAAAAGTACCTGTTGCGACACTTTGTCCTTGCTCGAAGGAAATCTCAAAAGCCTCAGCACACAACCAAAGAGCCGTTGTAAACCTAAAAGTTACTTATGACCAAAACAAAACGACGATTTTGCCCGAAGATTTAATTACAATGGTAGAAAGTTGCGCATCGACACCGCTTTATACTATACTAAAACGCAGCGATGAAAAATATATAACAGAAGCAGCCTACGATAATCCCAAATTTGTAGAAGACATTATGAGGGACATTGTAGTAAAATTAAGAGAAAATGAAATGATAAACGGCTTTGAAACCGAAATCGAAGCCTTTGAAAGTATCCACAACCATAACGCGTGGGCTTATCAATCGGAAGGAATGATAAAGTAATGAAAGAATTATTTAACGAATACGTACAATCACTCGAAACATATATAATGTTCAGAATTAAACAAAGAGTAGCGGAAATCAAACCGATGCTCGAAGAAAAAGGCAGAAGCCCGATATTTTTGTCAATGGGCGCACCTGCTCAATTACCGCCGAAGTTCGCTTTGGATAAACTGGCAGAATCAGTTTACAAAGACAGCGTTCACACTTATTCTTCACCGAAAGGAGAAGCATATTTTATCGAAGCGGTAAAAGAAAGAATGGAAAAACGATATGGCGTGAAAGTCGAAAAGAATGAAATTCACTCGCTTATCGGCTCAAAAGAAGGTATCGCAAACTTCATAAGAGCATTGTGCAATCCGACAACAAATGTTGAAGAACAAGATATCGTAATGGTTCCAGACCCCGGATACGCATCATACTCACACATGATTAACGTTGCGGGCGGACGTCCGTATTCTTTGCCTTTGACTCCCGAAAACAACTACATGCCCGACTTGGAAGAAGTTTTCGGCAATATGGAAAAAGACGGATATAACCCGAAAAAGGTAAAAGCGGTAATATTGAACTATCCGAACAACCCGCTCGGCGCTTGCTGTACGAAAGAATACTTACAAAAAGCGGTAGATTTCTGCAAAAAGCACAATATTATATTGATAAGCGACGTTGCATATATTGATATGGGCTTTGAAGGAACAGAACAACCCGTAAGCGCGTTGACTTGCGAAAATGCAAAAGACATAACGATTGAGTTTTACAGTTTTTCAAAATCTTACGCAATGTCAGGATGGAGACTCGGCTGGGCTTGCGGTAATGCAGAACTCGTCGGCATGCTTGGCAGAATAAAATCAGTAATCGACTCAGGTATATTCAAACCGTTACAAATCGCTTGCGCGGAAATTTTAAATACAAAAGAAGGCGACGATTATATTTTGGAAACCGTCAGAGGATTTAAGAAGAAGCAAGATATCTTAACTCAAGGCTTCAAAGACCTCGGTTGGGATATTGATAATTTGTTCATCCCGACGGCGACTTTCTACCTTTGGTTACCCATTCCGCCGAAGTATAAAACATCAGCAGATTTTATCAAAGACGTAATGGAAACTTCAGGTGTTGTACTCGTACCGGGAAGCGCATTCGGCAAATACGGAGAAGGCTACTTCAGAGTTGCGGCAGTAGCATCTGACGATAACTTGCGCGAAGTCGTAAGAAGATTAAAAGAAGACGGCTTTAGGTTTGAATAATGCTCATAATCACGGATTATAAGGCAGGAAACGTTAAAAGCATTGCAAATATGCTCGACAGTTTTAACGCAGAATATAAAATCTCATCTGATAAAGATGAGATTTTATCTGCCGACGCAATTATTTTTCCGGGACAAGGTCACTTCGGACAGGCTATGGAAAAACTCAAAGAAAGCGGACTGAAAGAGGCTATCATAGAGGCAGCAACCGTCAAGAAGATAAAATTTCTGGGAATTTGCTTGGGCTTGCAAATCCTGTTTGAAAAAAGCGAAGAAGCGCCAAACGTAGAGGGGTTGTCCATTTTAAAGGGAGAAGTGAAAAAGTTTCACACGGGTAAAATCCCTCAAATCGGCTGGAATAATATAACGACAACCGCAAATAACAGTTACTTAACCGACGATTATTTTTATTTTGTAAACTCGTATTATGTCTTGCCGAAAGATAAAAATATTGTAAGTTCTTATTGCAACTACGGAACAGATTTTTGCGCATCCGTCGAATTTGAAAACATAACTGCGGTACAATTTCATCCCGAAAAAAGTTCCGATGCGGGAAAAGATTTCTTTAAAAAGTGGTTAAAAAAATAAATATACCCTTTTTTAAGAAGTAAAGTTATGTTAAAATATAATCAGATAGTGAAAAATAAAATAACAAAAAGGGAAATAAATTCTGGTAGGGTGTAAAGGTTGCTTTGCATTTTCAAAAAATACTAGCAAAAAAAATCCCGATGTTGTTTTAAAAGAGATACGGAGATACAGCCATTGAACAAAACAGTTGAGTTATACCTTCAAAGACTGAAAAATTTCTGCCAATTTTCACAGGCATACATCCGCAAAAATAATCCGATTAAGATATTTGTGGACGATGTTGTTGCGCAACTGAAAGACTTTTTGACTTTCAGCAAGAAAATGAAAATGGCGAAATACCGTGTAAATTATCAAAGATACAAACTCGACCAAATGCAAAAACTTATTGCACAAAATAACGAGCACGTATTCTTAAAAGGAAGAACATTAAACGAAACAAGGTAGGAAAACGACATGGGCTACGCATTGATGTTTGCAAGAACATTGCAAAACACGGCAAGAAAAAACAGATTAAACTACGAGACGATGGATATCCAAAATCGTCAGGACAATATCACAAAGCAAATCTCGCAATTACAGAATATTGAAAATGCTCTAAAAGCGCAAACACAAGCAGATGGCGGAGTTTCCCCCGATTTAATGTACTTGGAAATGCATAGAGAAATGCTTACCCTTATGAGCAAAAACTTAGATGCCAGATTAAAATGTATCCAAACTCAATTGTCACGAATTGCAGCGGAAGAAAAGAGTAACGAAGAAGTATTGGCGGCACAAATTGAAGCCTCTACACCTAAATATATGGCATAGACAAAAGTTTAAAACAAAGCAAAAAAGACCTTTCGGGGTCTTTTTTTTATGATTGCGAAAATTTAAAATATTGACAAAGAAGCAATGAAATTAATACAATACAGAAATGAAAGTAACTATTGAAGAATTAGAACAATCAGACTCAGGTGTATTGGAATTCGATTTTGAGGATTCACCGGAAGGCATAGACTTGGCAGAGCCTGCCCATGCCGAATTTACGGTAAGCAGAATCGGCGGAGGATTTATCTCGGTAGTAGGGCATGTTTCGGCAAAACTCAATGCTGTATGCGATAATTGTTTGAAAAATTTCATATACGACATTGATACGGACGTGAACGAAACTTATGCCGAAAACACCTTGTACGAGGAGTATAAGGGCGAAACAGAGATAAAAGATAACTTTTTCGCAATCGACTTAAACGGAGCAGACGAGATTGATTTGACCGATTTAATGTATCAATCCTTAATATTAGCTATTCCAAATAAACTTGTTTGTGATATAAATTGTATGGGTAGTGAAGAAATCAAAAAATATTTGAAAAAAGAAATTCAAGACCCGAGATTAGAAGTATTTAAAACAATAAAAACAGAAAAGGAAAATTAAAATGGCAGTTCCTAAGAAGAGAACAGGTGCATCAGCACAAGGACACAGAAGAGCTAACTGGAAAGCAACAATTCCGGCTGTAACAACTTGCAAAAGCTGCGGAGCAACAATTCCGACACACACAGTATGCCCCGAATGCGGACAATACAAAGGACAAGTTGTAAGCAAGAAAGCGCAAGCAGCAACTGTATCAACAGAAGAATAATCACACAGACTAATAGACTAGGAAACTTTTGGAATGACAAGAATAGCAGTAGATGCAATGGGCGGTGATTATGCCCCCAGAGCGATAGTCGAAGGCGCTGTATGGGGTGCTTATGAGTACAACGTACCTATCGAATTGGTAGGACGCGAAGATAAAATCCTCGCAGAACTCGACAGAATAAAACAAGAAGGTGTTGTTTTCACCGGAAACGGCATATTCAAACCCAGAAGAATAAAAATTAACCCTGAGAACCTTGATATCAAGGTTACACACGCAAGTGAAACTATTGAAATGGGAGAAGCTCCGGGACAGGCTATACGCCGTAAGAAAAATTCTTCTATTGTACTTGCCGTAAAAGCGGTAGCAACAGGCAGTTCAGACGCAGTTGTCGCAGCAGGTTCAACAGGTGCAGCAATGGCATCCAGCCTTTTTGGTCTCGGCAGATTACCCGGAATTGAAAGACCGGCAATTTGTTTGACATTGCCCTCTATGAAGAAACCTGTAATCGTTATTGACGGTGGCGCAAACGCAAACAGCACACCTGAAATGCTTTTCCAATTCGGTATCATGGGTTCAACTTATGCCAAAACAATTTTGGGTATAGAAAATCCTCGTATCGGTGTTTTAAACATTGGGGAAGAAAGAGGCAAGGGTAACGAACTCGTAAACGCAGCATACAGAATGTTTGAGCAAAAGAAGGAACAACTTAACTTCATCGGAAACGTAGAAGGCAAGGAAGTATTCCTCGGCAATTGCGACATCATTGTTTGTGACGGTTTCGTAGGAAACGTTGCATTGAAAACAATTGAAGGTGCTGCATCAATGTTGTTCTTCATGATTAAGAACCAATTTACGGAAAACTTACTTTCTTCAGTCATCGGCGCGTTGGCAAAACCGTTTATGAAGAAGATTTATAAGAAAATCAATTATGAAGAATTCGGCGGACAATTACTTCTTGGTGTAAAAGGCATAACGGTTATTTGTCACGGACGTTCAACGGCATACGCTATTAAGAATGCAATCAGAGTAGCAAAAGAAGCGGTTGAAAAAGACGTAAACAAAAAAATCGAAGCATTTTACAAAGCTACATTGGACTCACAAGAGTAGCGAACACACATATTTTAAATATTTCAGAATACCGAAACACGAACTGTTTCGGTATTTTTAAAAGAGAGGATTAAAAATGAAAGTAGGATTTATATTTCCGGGACAAGGCTCACAAGCGGTAGGTATGGGCAAAGACTTGTTTGAAAAATACGACTCGGCAAAAAAAGTTTTTGAAACGGCTGATAACGCACTCGGTTATAAGATTTCGGAAATTTGCTTTAACGGTCCCGAAGAAGTTTTGAAAGAAACAAAAAACACACAACCTGCGATTTTAACGACATCGTTGGCATGCCTTGAAGCGTTGAAATCGGAATGTGACATAACACCTTGCGCAACAGCAGGTCACAGTTTGGGCGAATACGGCGCATTGTACACGGCTAACGTTCTTTCTATGGAAGATGCAATTAAAATCACGGGCAAAAGAGCAGAACTTATGAACGAAGCCGCAAATGAAACAAAAGGTTCAATGGCGGCAGTTATCGCACTTTCGGAAGAAGCAATCAACGAAGGATTGAAGGAACTTCAACAAGAAGGCAAAATCTCGGTAGCAAACTACAATTGCCCCGGACAAACCGTAATTACAGGTGAAAAACACCTTATTGAAAAAGCGGTAACCTTGCTTAAAGAAAAAGGCGCTAAAAGAGTTATCGAGCTTGCCGTATCGGGCGCATTCCACTCGGAATTGATGAAAGGCGCGGCAGATAAATTTGCAGAATATGTAAAAGATTTTGATTTTGCAAACGGCTCAATTCCTGTTTATGAAAACACGGATGCAAATGCGGTAACAGACGGAAACGACTTGAAAGAAAGAGTTTCAAAACAGATATACTCACCCGTACATTGGACAGAAACTATTCAAAACATGGTAAATGACGGCGTGGAAGTTTTCATCGAAATCGGATGCGGCAAAGTTTTGGCAGGTTTGAATAAAAAGATTAATGCAGAAATCAAGACATATAATGTTTATGACATAATGTCATTGGAAGAAACAATCGCAGCATTAAAAGAAAATAACTAGGTTATAAAGGAGAATAAAATGAGCGAACAAGTTGCACTTATCACGGGCGGTTCAAGAGGAATCGGCAAAGCGTGCGCAAAAGAACTTGCAAAAGCAGGTTTTGATATCGCTGTAATTTATGCGGGAAATGAAGCTGCCGCAAATGAAACAGTTTCAGAACTTAAAGCAATGAATGTTGAAGCAGAAGCATACAAATGTGACGTATCCGATGCAGAATCCGTAAACGAATGTGTTGCAAAAGTTATGGAAAAATTCGGCAGAATTGACGTTCTTGTAAACAACGCAGGTATTACTCGCGACAATTTGATGTTGAGAATGAACCACGACGATTGGAACGCGGTAATCAATACGAACTTGACGGGCGCATTCAACATGACAAAACCGATTGTAAAAATCATGATGAAGCAACGTTCGGGCAGTATTGTAAATATGTCGAGTATCGTCGGCGTTATGGGCAATGCAGGTCAAGCAAACTATTCCGCAGCAAAAGCAGGTTTGATTGGCTTTACAAAATCATTGGCAAAAGAACTCGGCTCAAGAAACATCCGAGTAAACGCAATTGCCCCCGGATTTATTAAAACGGACATGACCAAAGGCTTGGATATCGACTCTTTTGCCGAACACATTCCGTTAAAAAGACTCGGCGAAGCGGAAGATATCGCAGTAACCGTTAAATTTTTGGCAGTAGACGGAAAGTACATAACAGGACAAGTCATCGGTGTTGACGGCGGTCTTGTTGTATAAGCGTTTTAAATTTTGTAAACATCTTTGCATGATTTAATTCAGCGAGTATAATTAAATTACAAACGTAAAAAACATAATATTTAAAATGAGGAAAACAAAATGAGCACAGTTTTTGACAGAGTTAAAAAAGTAGTAGTAGAACAATTAAGCGTTGAAGAAAGCTTAGTAACTCCTGAAGCTAGCTTCACAGCTGATTTGGGCGCTGACTCTTTAGATACAGTTGAATTGGTAATGGCTTTTGAAGAAGAATTCGGATGCGAAATTCCTGATGAAGAAGCTGAAAAAATCGCAACTGTTCAAGACGCTGTAAACTATATCGAAGCAAATTCATAGTTTCGAAACAAGTATATTGATAAATACGAGGGGCATATTGAATATTCTCCTCGTATTTTAATTTTGAGGGAAATAAAATGACAAAAAGACGTGTAGTTGTAACAGGCATGGGTGCCGTTACACCTGTCGGAATCGGTGTAGAAAACTTTTGGCAAGGATTATTGTCAGGAAAAAGCGGTGTTGATACATTGCATTGCACAGATCCCGAAAAACACCTTGTAAAAATAGCGGCAGAAGTTAAAGATTTCAATGCCGAAGATTATTTAGATGCAAAAGAAGCAAAAAGAATGGACAGATTCATTCAATTTGCAATGGCAGCGGCAATTGAAGCAGTAAAAGATTCAGGTCTTGACTTGGAAAAAGAAGAAAAAGACAGAATCGGTGTAATCTCTGCTTCAGGTGCAGGCGGATTTATTACAATTGAAAGAAACCATATTGCAATGCTTGAAAAAGGCTTCCATAAATGCTCACCGTTTACGGTGCCTATGTTGATTACAAACATGGCAGCAGGCAGAATTTCGATGAAATTTGGCGCAACTGGCATAAGCAAATCAGTAGTTTCAGCTTGCGCAACGGGCGCACATTGTATCGGCGATGCAGTTAGAGCAATCCAATATGACGAAGCCGATATTATGATAGCAGGCGGCGAAGAAGCAATTATCTGCGATATGGGAATAGGCGCATTTACAAGCGCAAGAACATTGTCAAAGCACAATGACGAACCGCAAAAGGCATCAAGACCTTATGATGTTGCTCGTGACGGCTTTATTATGGGCGAAGGCAGCGGCATTTTGGTTCTTGAAGAATTAGAACACGCTAAAAAGCGCGGTGCTAAAATTTATGCGGAAATCATAGGTTACGGTCAAAGTTGCGACGCATACGACCCCGTTGCCCCCGATCCGTCAGGTGCAGGACAAGAACTCGCAGTTCGCAAGGCTTTGAAAGAAGCAAATATCGAACCGTCGGAAGTTCAATACATTAATACACACGGAACAAGCACACACTTGGGCGACATTGCGGAATCGCAAACAATCGCAAGAGTGTTCGGCGACAAGGAAGCAAACAAAAATCTTGTTGTAAGTTCAACAAAATCAATGACAGGTCACATGATTGGCGGCGCTGGAAGTGCCGAATCCATCGTTTGTATCAAAGCAATCAACGAAGGAATCGTTCCTCCGACTATCAACCTGGACAATCAAGACCCCGAAGTCGCAAATCTTGACTACGTTCCGAATGTTGCAAAGAAACACGAAGTTAAAATCGCAATGAACAACTCATTCGGTTTTGGCGGAGCAAACGCTGTCTTGGTTTTCAAAAAATTTGAAGACTAATTCGATTATAAAGCAATAAAATCAAAGAAAAACAGGTGTAAAAGCCTGTTTTTTTTTATATAAATAAATATTTACGCAAACAAAACCGTTTTTGATGTAGGATAATAAAAAGAGGTAAATTATGTTATCAACGGCAATTGCAGTAGTTTTAAGAATATTTTCAAACCCTGTTGCGAACATGTATGAAAAGAAAGTTTCGAGCGAGGGTTCATCATTATACACAAGTTTTTATTCATATTTGATAATGGGCTTATGTTGCGTGCCGTTTGCATTTCAATATGATTGGGCGGCAATGCCGACTGCATTTTGGAAATATGCAATAATCGCGGGAGCGCTTTGCGCAACGGGCAGAGCGTGTATGATAAAAGCGTTGCAACTCGGAGAATTATCCGTTCTCGGACCTATAAACTCCTACAAATCAGTCGTCGGTTTGATTATCGGGATATTTCTGCTCTCGGAAATACCAAGCCCCTACGGCTTACTCGGTATGGCTTTAATTATTTGGGGCAGTTGGTACGTTTTTGATACGCAGGAAGAAGGTTTTTCTTGGAAATTGCTCAAAAGGAAAGACATTCTTTTGCGTTTTGCCGCATTGATTTTGACTGGTATTGAAGCGGTTATTTTAAAGAAAGTCATTATGTTATCGAGCGTTACGATGTCTTATATGATGTGGGCGTGGACGGGTGCTTTCTTCACGTTTGTTCTGATTTTGCTTACGAGAAAAGAATTTACACCAATGAAAAGACCTCAAATTCCCATGTATTTGATAATTTGTATAGGTTTGGCGGTAATGCAACTTTCGACAAATTACGTGTTCCAACATATGAAGGTCGGATATGCATTGGCTCTTTTCCAACTTTCGACAATCGTAAATTTAATATTCGGAATAAAATTTTTCCACGAAGGCGATTTTGTTAAAAAGTTAATCGGCACAATCATAATGATGATTGGCTCGGTTGTCATTATTCTTTGCCCGTAATTAAATTTCGACACCTGACATCATATCAATAAGCGTTTGGATTGTCGTGTCCATACTAACGCTGTCAGAGGTTCTTTGTTGCAAGAATGCATTAATTTGCGGCATATATTCGATTGCGATATCAAGACGGGGGTTACTTCCCGGATTGTACATACCTACGTCAATCATATCCTTGTTTTCACGGTAAAGTGACATCAAGGTACGCATTTTTGCAGCCGCTGCTTTATGCTCGGGAGAACAAATTGCCGAAAACAAACGGCTGATGCTTCCCAAAACGTCAATCGCAGGGTAATGGTTCATTTCTGCAACTTTTCTGGACAAGAAAATGTGACCGTCAGTAATACCACGAACCGTGTCAACGATAGGGTCGTTGATATCGTCACCTTCCATAAGAACGGTGTACAAAGCGGTAATTGAACCGCGCGGAGAATTACCTGCACGCTCAAGAACTTTTTGAAGCCATGAGAAAATTGACGGCGGATAACCTTTCATCGTAGGCGGCTCACCGATAGACAAGCCAACCTCACGACCCGCCATAGCACAACGGGTTACGGTATCTGTCATCAAGAATACCTTTTTACCTTGGTCACGGAAATATTCGCAAACCGAAGTTGCGGTATGCAAACATTTTTGTCTGATTAGAGGGGGCTGGTCGCCTGTTGAGCAGACCAAAACAGATTTTGCCATACCTTCGGGACCGAGTGAATCTTCAACGAACTCTTTAACTTCACGACCCCGTTCGCCGATTAGTGCAACCACGTTTACATCCGCATCCGAATTTCTTGCAATCATACCCAAAAGTGTCGACTTACCAACCCCTGAACCTGCGAACAAGCCCATACGTTGTCCGCCCCCGAGGGTGAGAAGTGAGTCAATTGCTCTTACACCGCAAGAAAATTTCTCCGTAATAATAGGTCTGTCAAACGCTTCAGGCGGCGGGTTATCAATATGCATCCAAGTAGCGTCGGTTGTGTCCAAAGGGCGCCCGTCGATAGGTTCACCCAATGGTGAGATAATTCTGCCGAGCAAAAAATCACCCATCGGCACGGTAATCGGGTTGCCTGTTGTTGTAACCAATGCACCTTGACCGATACCCGAGCCGTCGTATAATAAAAGTAATTGAGCGTATTCACCTTTGAAAGCAACTACCTCAGCGGGTTTTCGCTCACCGTTATATGTCTCGATAAAGCACAAATCGCCGACTTTCAACCCCGGAAGATTAACTTCAACCGTCAAACCCAAAAGTTTGGAAACGGAACCTTTGTAACTGAAAATCGGCGTGTTTTGAATGATATCAAACGCACGCTTTTTCGTGAACTCTATTGATTTTATCATGCTTTGATTAAGTTCCATTATCCGTTATTCCCAAAGTTATAGTCTTGAATATACGATTCACCGATTGTATCAACCGCTTCGACTCTGATATCCGTAATCAATTCAGAATATGAAATTACGACGATAGTCGGAATGTGACGTTCCAAAAGTTGATAGAGAGGAAGTCTGATACGCGGTGAACAAAGGATTACAGGCTGACGACCGATGTTTTGGTGAGCCCTCATAAGTGTTTGAGCCGAAGATTCAATCAACTCTTGAACCTGCAACGGGTTCAACAGGAACATAGTACCGAGTTCGGTTCTTTGGCAACTGTCATCCAAAGTTTTTTCCCAATCGGAAGAAAGGGTAAGCGCATACAACACTTTATCGGAAGTAGCGTGCGAAAGACAAATTTGTCTGCCCAAAGCCGCTCTAAGACGTTCCGACAAAATATCAGGTTCTTTTGAAAATCTCGCATAGTCGCAAAGACGTTCAAAGATGAACATAATATCCTTAATAGAAACTTTTTCTCTGATTAAGTTAACAAAAATCTTACGCAAATCCGAAGTTGAAATAATCGTCGGAACAAGGTCGTTTACAAGAGTCGGGTCTTGGCTCTTTACAAGTTCCATAAGTTTCAAGACGTCAGTTTTTGTCATAACTTCGTCAACATATTTTCTTACACTTTCCTGCAAGTGCGTAACGATAACGTCAACAGAATCGACTTGAGTTAAACCGTCACGAGGATCAAAATCGTCAGGGTTTAACCAATAAGCCTGTGTTTGGAATGTCGGGTCTATACCGACAATTGCATCTTTCGGAACATCTTTGCCCAAAGCATCCCATTGATCGGCGATAACCATGTTTTTACCGGGGTAAACAGAACCTGTTGCAACCGTATTACCACGAATTGCAATCATATATTCATTCGCTTCCAGCGCAGATGAGTCCATAATACGAATATTCGGAATGATGAAACCGAGTTCATCGGTAACTCTTTGACGTAAAGCAGCAATCTTCGGCAGCAATTGACCTTCTTGGTCAGGGTCGGCAATAATCAACAAGCCTGAACCGACTTGCAAACTCAATACGTCGACACCTAAACGCTCGTACATTCTGTTCGGGTTTACCAAGTCCTGCATGTTCTGACGAACGCTTTCCAATTGTCCCAATTGAGCCTGAACATCTTGGTTAACCAATACCGAGAATGCCGAAATTGCGATAATTGATGCATACAAAATGAACGGGAACCAAGGCAAACCAGTAAAAGGTCCTGTAACACCAATAAAAAGCAAAAAGGCAGCTGCAAAGAACAAACTGAAAGGTTTGCTCAAGATTTGAGATTCCAAATCTTTACCCAAAGAGGGGCTTGCTGCGGTTGAACGGGTCATTACGATACCAGCCGAAACCGCCATCAAAAGCGAGGGCAACTGAGCGGACAAACCGTCACCGATGGTCAACATTGTATATTTTTGAACTGCTTCATCAATTGCCAAACCGTTTTGCAAAACCCCAATCAACAAGCCGCCGACAATGTTGATTACGGTAATGATGATACCTGCCATAGTATCACCTTTTACGAACTTCATAGCACCGTCCATTGAACCGAACAAACTTGATTCACGTTGCAAGTCTTCACGTTTCTTGACCGCTTCTTCAGGAGAAATCAACCCCGCGTTGAAGTCGGCGTCAATCGTCATTTGTTTACCGGGCATTGCGTCCAATGCAAATCTGGCGGAAACTTCAGCGATACGTTCAGCACCTTTGGTAATTACCATGAACTGTACGACAGTAATAATCAAGAAGATTACGAAACCGACAATCATATTACCGCCTGTTACGAACTTAGCGAACGCGTTAATCAAATCGCCTGCCTCGCCTTTTGCAAGAATTGAACGGGTTGATGCAATTGACATAACCAATCGGAACATTGTACCGATAAGGATAATTGACGGAAATGATGATAATTCAAGAGGTTTTGTAATATACAAAGAAATCATCAATAGCACAACACCGAGCGTAATATTGAATGCAATTGCCATACTGATAAGAAACGGTGGTAACTCGACAATCAAAATGACGACGAGAACTATAACAAATATTGCCAATACGATTTCGCTGAACGGATTACCGCCTGCGGGTCTTGCCTGTGCCACTTATTACCCCTGTTGTACCTTCTTAAAAGCCTGTTCCAAAATCGAAAGCCCTGTATCAATTGTAGCATCAATAATACCGTTTGAAGTAACTATTATCGCACCACCCGAGGTGATATTGTCATCAGGAACGACTTTTATCCTTGCCTCAATAGAATCTGCCGACAAAAATTCGGGCAAATTCTCTTTTACGGTAACGACGTCTTGAGGCGAAACCTTTACCGTTATTCTATTTTCGAGTTTAAACGTATCTCCTATCGCAGATTTTATCAAACTCAAAAGTGCAGTTTTATCCTGCTCAATTTCTTTATTAATGATTTTTTTTGCAATTTCTACCGAAATATCAAGAATACAAGGCGAAATCATATTAAACATATCGTCTTGATACTTAAAAAATCCGACAATCGCATCTCGCAACGCTTGAATGTCTTGTTCCGCATTTTCAATCCCGATTTTGTGACCTTCTTTTACGGCTTGCTCTCTGATTGAATTTGCCTCTTCTTGCGCTCTCGAGACCGTATTTCTGTCGTCAATACGTCTGTATCCTCTGCGTCTTGAGCCTTGACGACGCTCTTGTCTTGAGTCAAAAACAATATCTTCAAAACTCAACGGAACTTGAGGTTCGGAAGATTGTTGAACAGCGGAAGGTGACGGTAACGACGACGGAATGTCATTATTTACCGCTGATTGAGGTTTTGGCTGTTCTTTTTGACTACTTCTTTTTATTATCATTTATTTTTTCTTCCACATGAGAGCATATAATGTTCAACATCGGTACGGAAATTTTCCAACTTTCAAACCCCTCGGGATTTTCGATAACCGTCGATATAAACGGACGCTCTGTTTCCATGATAGATTCAAGCACATCTTGAGGAGCTGCTTTTACATTTCTGCCGAAAGCGCGCATCATCTTCGGCAAACTTGTACCCTCTGTTTTTGGCATCTTGGATTGGAAATCCTTTAAACATTGCGCCAACAATTGAGGGTCAATTTTTTGTTCCAAATCATCCAACTGCATATATTGAGCAACAATATTTGCATCAGATTGGGAAAATTTATTTAATAAAGTCGTAACTTTATCTTTAGGCAATTTTTTTGCAATCAAAGCAAATGCTGCCAACTTCAAAATCTTCAAGTCACTAGCATTATCCAACGCTTCGTTGTCGGATTTTGCCATTTCATCAATATTTGATTGATTAGCGGCATTTTGGGCTTGTTGTTGGGTCAAAATACCACGTTTCATCAAATCGGCAAGTGCATCATTGTATGCCTTTTTAACGTGGTGTTCGACAAGACCTATCATCTGGTCTTGCGGCAAGTTTTTCAAAGTTGCCTGTTTGGCAATTTCAAAAATCGTGAACGCAATTTTTTGCATAATTCCGTCACGATATTGGTGCGGAATATTACCTCTGATAATATCCAAAGACTTGTGGAACGACCATTCACCAATGAACTGGGTAATGATAGACGCTTGGTCGACCGTATAATTATTTTCGGCATCATTTGCCAAAGCCTCACCGGCTAAAAAGCAGAAATTGTTTACGGTTTTATAAACATATTCCTGATCTTCTTTCGGCAAGTCTTGAGGGACAACCGCTTGCGCCTGCCCCGACAAATCTTCCGCAAATTCTTTATATTTAAAACCCTCAGCTGTCATATCCGTTCACTTACAAAAATTATGCCTTTTCTATCCAGCTTTTTACCTGTTCGACCAATTCATCGGAATCATTTTGAATAATATCCGCTCTTACGTCATCAAGCACATCTTGAAGATTTTCGTTTGTTTGAAGTTGCGGAGCGGGAGCAGCATTTTGCTGATTTGTGATTTGAGCCGCAACCTGTTGAGACAAGGCTTGTTGTTCCATCAAACCTTGAGCAAACTGTGCTTGTTTTTCTATCAATTGAGATGCTTTCAAGTTTACATCTCTCAATTGTTTTTCCTGTTCTGCAGATTTTTGACGCAAAGCATCCACTTCTTGTTGTTGTTCTTCCGCTTTCTTTTTGAGTTTCTTTGATACGAGAAGGAAGCCGAAAATCAAACCTAAGACAACCAATGCAACCGTAAGCCACCACGGGTTTCCGCTTTCATCAGGCTTCGGCAAGTTAACGGGCTTGTCGGAAGCAAGATACGGATCAATTGCATCAGAGTACGCGATTGTAACATTTTCAGCCTTAACTTTCGGGGAAGCCGCTCTTGCGATAAGTTCCTTTAACTCATCCAAAGTTACGTTGGCAGGCATTGCGGAAGAATCAAGAGTTACCGCAATTGAAATATCTTCAACCGTACCTTTTGCAGAAAATTCCGATGTGTGAATTTTTCCGACACCGTAATTAACTTCTCTTGCAGTTCTGCTGTAACTTCTGTTTTGAGAAGAATCGCTGCCTGCTGCGGGAAGTCCGTTCGGAAGATATACGCTGACGGCATTCAAGCCTGCGTTAGAATCTCTTGTTTGGTCGCCCAAACCTTCCGAGAAAGTCTGTTCCGTAATCGGTATTCTGCTGCTCGGGTCGTAAGAAATTGTTGTTTTTTCTTGCGGCACCTGACGTAAGAACGTACTTACCGTGACAACATAATTGCCTTTACCAATCAATTTATCCAACTGCGATGCAACTTTCGATTGCATATATTGGTCATTTTCCTGCAATTTTGCCAATTGGTCGTCAGCAGAGTTAATAATACTGTTATAAACATTACCGTTTGTATCGGTAATTGCAATATTTTCCGCAGTCAAGCCCGCAACGCTGCCTAAAAGCAAGTTTTCAATCGCCTTAACTTTTGTTCTTTCGAGTTTTGTACCTGATGGAATTACAATCTGAACAGTAGCCGTGATAGGCTTTTTGTCAGATTGGAACATTGTTTGTTCAGGGATTGAAATAAATACGGACGCATTTTCAATCGGCTTAATTTTTCTGATGAGACGGGACAATTCACCGTTAATTGCACGGACAAGTCTGATACGCTTATCATCTTTTGTCGAAGTAAAGTCACCTTTATCGAAAATTTCAAGACCGACGTATTGATCCATCAAACCGCTTGAAACAATTGTTAACAATGCTTGGTCACGTTGACTGGGTGTATATTTTTCAAGAGAAAGCGTTGTTTTTGAACCTTCTGCTTTTCTTGTCGCAACAATATTTTCTCTTGCGAGCAAAGCCTGTACTTCAATAGCCTTACCCGGGTTATCTGTTGTGAACAATACAAACGGCTCGTTTATAACCTTTTCATAAGTTTGAGCGTTATCTTTCGGTTTTGTGCCGAAATAAATTACCATGCCTATAATAAGGAACAGTAAAACTGCCACAGCCCCAATGGCTGCGTACATTACGGTTTTATTTTTTAAAAGCTCCTGAATTTTTTCCATACCCTAATCAATCCGGTTAGTATTATATCTTTATAATTATACTATTTTTTTTGTAAGTGGGCGACATGTTTATATTTATAAAGATTTTTCACCTGAAATCAAGCAAATTATTAAGATTTAATACTAAATTTGGATATTCATAACTTTTTCGTAGGCTTGGATAATTTTTGTCGTTACGTTTGTAGCGAGTTGGATTTCGGTTTGAGCCTTGTTAATGGCGATAACAACGTCGTGAATATCGACGTTTTCGTTGCCCATCATTTGTTGCTTCAAAAGTTCATCGGGCTTAGAAATATCTTGATTAAGATTTTCGACAAGTCCTGAAAAAACTGCTTTAAAATCAGAAGTTTCGGGTTGTTCCACGCTTTTAAAGCGCAAACCTTGAACCCCCATATCTGTATATTTTGTGGGTTCAATTCTGTTGAACATATCAATATTCGGAACCAATCTGTTTGTAAGCATTTTTTATATCCTTATCCTAAGTAATTTGCCAAAATATTTTTTACGTAATTTTGTGTTTCTTTATACGGGGGAACTCCGCCGTATTTGTCGACCGCGCCGGGACCTGCGTTATATGCGGCAAGTGCAAGAATGATGTTACCGTTGTATTTTTTCATCATTGATTTCAAGTATCTGACACCGCCGTCAACATTTTGAACGGGGTCTTTAACGTCTTTAACGCCGAGACCTGCTGCTGTTTTTGGCATTAATTGCATCAAGCCTGCCGCGCCAACCTTAGAAACGGCATTCGGATTGAAACCTGATTCTTGTCTTATTAAAGCACGTACGAGTTTTTCGTTCACCCCATGTTTAGCCGATATTTTTGAAATAATGTCGGAAATTTCCTGTTTTGAATAAGTTTTCTTTGCGCCTGTTGTTGCAGATGTTGCTGAAGAAGCTGAAACTCCCGTTGCATTGGAAATTGCATCGGTTAATGCGTTGACTTTGTTTTTAGGTCTTACTAAAGTACCGAAAACCGCTTTAGTTGCACCCGTATCTCTAAATCTGTAATCATCACCGATACTTTCCTGAAGAACTTGAGAGAATTTCGGGGCGGTAGCTTGAACGTTTTCCGCTTCAGTCGGGTTGACTTGCTTGTTAAAGTTGTCAACGTATCTGATAAGCTGCGAAGCCCTTGACATCGCCTCGGTTCTGCCGCTGTTGTTTATTAAATTTTGTATTGTCGGTGAAAACATTTCCCTATTTTATCCCCAAGTATCAATCAAATCTTACATTTATGGTTTTATTTTATTACATTAGTCGGCGCAAAAAATCATCATTATGCACCAATTTCGACGGCTTTATCAACCATTTCTTTGGTAATTTTCATAACTGCCAAAGAAGATTCATAAGCCCTTTGAGCCATTGCAGCATCACCGAATTCAACCATCGGATTGACGTTTGAAGTTCTGATATAGCCGTTAGCATCTGCATCAGGGTGTCCGGGACGATAGAGTCTGTCGCCCAAAGTCGGATCTTCAACTACACCTGACATTGCGACACCGCCGCTGACGAAAGGAACGCTGGCGGAACCGAACAAATCATCTTTCATCGTTGTCAAAAGACCTGCAAATGAAATATTGTCGGTAGCATTCAAAACGGGGATTTTTCTCACGTAATTCGGAGTATCCACGTTCGCAATGTTTTTTGCAACGATGTCCATTCTTTTGCCGTGAACACCGACTGCTTTTTCACTAATTCCAAATGCGCCTAATAATGTCATAATTATGATCCTACGTTAATTACTGTCTTTAAAGCCTGAATGGCTTGGTTTACTCTTTTGATTGCCGTTCTGTATACAATTGAGTTTTTGTGCATTTCCGACAATTCATGGACACCGTCGACTTTTCCCTGTTGGTCTTGAATTACGGCAGAGGGTCCGAGTTTTTCGGATAATTTTGTTTCCAAAGGACTGTTCATACTGCCGAGATATTGCGAAAAATCAATGTCTTTTCTGATATAACCGGGGGTATCGACGTTAGAAATATTTCCTGCCAAAGCCCTTTGACGGTGAGCCGCCAAATCTAACATCAAATTACATCTGTCTATTGAATTATTCGGTGTAAACATTTTTTCCTCTTTTTAAATCAACTAGCCTTGGAGTTTAATTGATTTGTCGTACATATCGTTTATTGCTTTCATAACCTGAAAACTTGCCAACATTGAAGCATTCAATCTCATTACTTTGTTAACGTCGCTTCTGATATCGGAGTTTGAAACTTCAAGTTTTTGATGTTCAATCATATCTTGATTTACGACCAAAACGGGTTCGCCTGATTCGTAAGTCGGAAGATATTTATTTCCGTCAACCGCTTTTAGCGCTTCGGGATTTTGGAAATTAACAACGGGAATTGTGCCGATTTTGTAAGGCTTATCACCGTATTGGTCCGTAACCATAACGTCGCCGTTTCCTTTAATCCAAAAATCGTCGTAGTTAATCGGTAATTTGATACCGTCACCGATTAAATAACCGTCGGTTGTAATCAAATATCCGTCTTTGTTTTGTTTCATTTTACCGTCACGAGTGTATTTAACATCACCGTTTTCGGAAGTAACGGGGACATAGCCTTTTCCGTTGATACCGAAATCGAACTTATCGTCAGTAACCATAAGTTTTGCGGGACGAGCATCAGTTCTTACCACACCGTCAAGATAACCGTCTTCGTTCAAGACTTGTTCAAATCTGACTGATTTGTATGCGGTGGTGTTTTGGTTCGCCATGTTGTTGGTAATGTAGCCCAACTTGTCGAACTGAACGTTCGCATTAACGATATTTCTTCTGATTAAACCTTGAAAAGTAGCCATTTAATACCTCTACATTTGACTCAATTTGTTAACCGCAGTTGATGTCATTGAATAACATTGTTGGAACATTAATCTGTTCGCGTCGAAAGTTTTTCTGACAGGATATGCCTTCAAAAATTCTTCGCTCAAGATAACGTTTGAATCTTCGGTAAAACCTTGTCTTACCCCGGGGTCAACGACTGCAACACCGTTTGTACTAACGACGGAAAGAGTTCCTGCTTTAACGATTTTGTTGTGTGCTCTGTCTACGACCTTAATATTTCCCGATAAGTCGATAGTGATTTCATCGGGAGTGTTCGGCACACAGGGCAACACAATCGGAGTACCGTCATTTGCCATAACTCTTTCGTTTTCGAGAGTTAAAAGATTACCGTCTTTGTCATAGTGAAATCTGCCGTCTCTCGTAAGTTTAATTCCGTCTTTACCCAAAACTTGGAAATAGCCTTTGTTTGAAAGCGCCAAATCCAAAGGATTTTTGGAAACGGAAATTCTTCCGGGTTGGTCATCAACCGCTGTTGACAAACCGTGAATTCCGACATATTCCGTAAACGAAGAAACGACTGGCTCTTTTCTTTGATAGCCGACCTTATCGAACCCGTTTATGTTCTCCGAACTAATCGCGAAGATTTCAGTTTGAAGGTGCATGGCTCTCAATGTCGAGGTCATGCCGGGTTCAAAATAATCTATTCCTCCTTTAATTCTCATGGTTTTCACCCCTTGTCATTCACTATTTAATGATAACTTATGGAAAGTCAAAAATAAATTGAAACACAGTCAAAATCAACTTTTTAGAGGACAAATATTAATCATTGGGCTTAGGTGAATTAAACGGTGGTATAATAATTTCGATGAACAAAAAATTTGCACAAATTTTAATAATGATATTCTTATTGTTATTCTCCATACCGCAAAGAGCAGAGGCGATAAGAATAGGTTTGCAGGTAGGTGTTTCCGACACGGTCACGGGAACATCCGTTAAGGGTGTAATTTCCGAAAAATATACGGGAAAAGCACTTTGTTCTCTGGATGCGATGAAATCATACCGACTTAGAGCAAGAAAAAACACAATCGAAATTAAAATCGCAGACAAATATTACGATTTAGGCTCAAATTCAATCGTCGTCCAAACAAACGGCGCAGGGTTTATTTGCACAAAAAACCGTTGGTATAGAGGAAAAATCGTAATTGAAAACCGCGGCGGCTCGTTAAACGTCGTAAATGACGTAAAACTTGAGGATTATCTGCTTGGTGTTGTTCCTTGCGAGATGCCGTCGAGTTGGCCCGAAGAAGCACTAAAAGCACAAGCAATTGCAGCAAGAAGTTATGCGGTCGCAAACCTCGGTAAAAACGGCAGCAAAGGCTTTGACCTTAAAGATAACACGGAAGATCAAGCCTATGGCGGCGCTTCGAGTGAAACGACCAGAACAAACGACATTGTTGCAAAAACATACGGAATTGTCGTAACCCAAAACAAGCATGTCGTATCTGCATATTATTGCGCAAGCGCAGGTGGAAAAACGCTGAACACGGGCGCTGTTTGGAACAAGGATTTACCCTATTTGAGATCCGTTCCGTCTTTTGATGAAGGCATAAGCAAAAACGGGCATGGCGTCGGAATGAGCCAGCATGGGGCTAATAACCTTGCAAAACAAGGCTATAACGCATATCAGATACTCGCTTACTACTATAACAATATTAAGTTTGGTAAACTTAGCCCCAAATGGAACCTTTGACAAAAAGCCTTGTTACACAATGTTTTCTAAAGGTTACACCTGTAAAATCGCTACAATAGTTAAAAATATTGACAATCGGGGTATTTGAACTACAATAAATTCAGTAACGAAAAAGGAGATACACAATGAACAAAGGTGAATTGGTTAAAGAAGTAGCAAAAGTAGCAAAGGTTTCACAAAAAGCAGCAGCAGATGTTGTATGCGCATTCATCGAAACTGTTGAAAAAACAGTTGCAAAAGGAAAGAAAGTTACATTAGTTGGTTTCGGTACTTTTGAAGCTCGCAAAAGAGCAGCAAGAACCGGTCGCAACCCTCAAACAGGCGTAGCAATTAAAATTGATGCTAAGACGGTTCCCGCATTCACAGCAGGTAAAAAATTCAAAGATACAGTAAAATAGTCATTTTACTTATCATAAAAAGCACCGATGAAAATCGGTGTTTTTTTTTGCAAAAAATCTGACAGCAAATCGTTATCAGATTGGATTAAAACAAACTTTGTTGCATTGAATCGAGTTTCAAGCCCAGCACTTTTGCCGCAAAGGGAGTAATTTTACGTCCTCTGGGGGTTCTTTGAATGAAGCCTTCTTGAAGCAAAAACGGCTCATATACTTCTTCTATTGTTTTTGAATCTTCTCCGAGAGCAGCGGCAAGGGTTTCAAGCCCGACGGGACCTCCTTGATATTTGTCGGCTATGAGGGTCAACAACGCTCTATCCGTAGCATCAAGACCTGATTTATCAATATTCAGATTATCAAGTGCCTGATTGGCAATTTTTTCATCGACAACACCGTCGGCTTTAACGATAGCATAATCGGAAACACGTTTTACCAATCGATTTGCAATTCTCGGTGTTCCTCTTGAGCGCATTGCGACAGCGCCTGCACCTTCTTCGGTAATTTTGATATCCAAAATTTTTGCAGTACGTTTAACAACTTCTTTTAATTCGGCAAACGAATAGAACTCTAATCTGTGAACGATACCGAATCTGTCGCGCAAAGGTCCCGATAAAGCGCCCGCTTTGGTGGTTGCACCAATCAGGGTAAATTTAGGAACGGGCACACGCAATGTCTTTAAAGACTGACCTTTTCCCGTGTTCATATCGAGGTAAAAATCCTCCATTGCAGGATAAAGAATTTCTTCCGCAACTTTGTTAAGCCTGTGTATTTCGTCGATAAACAACACCTCACCCGCTTTCAGAGACATCAAAATACCTATTATGTCTCTGGGTCTTTCCAATGCGGGTGCTGATGTAATTTTGATATCGGCACCTGTTTCATTTGCAATAACGCAAGCAAGAGTGGTTTTTCCAAGCCCCGGAGGTCCGTAAAAAAGCAAGTGATCCAAAGGAACCTCACGTTTTTTTGCAGCCTCGATAGAAATTTTCAACATAGACTTCAAGTTTGACTGACCGATGTAACTGTCAAAAGTTTTCGGTCTGATATTGTTTTCAAAAGACATATCATACTCGGTTATCGACGGGGATAACTTTTCTTTTTTTTGCCTTATTTCTTTGGGTTTGTCGTCGTTATCATCTGAAAAAATCATACTTTTATTTTAACATCAGATTTAAACAATTTGCAAACACGCAACAAAAAAGACTCCCGAAAGAGCCTTTTTCGATAAAATAAAAATCTTATACATCTATATTACAGTTGCCGTAACAGTCGAATTTGCTTTTAAAAATCCGAAAATATTTTGTACAAGCGCGGGTGAAAATGCGTAATTGCTGTCTGCGGGCAAGATTTTGATAAACGTTGAATTTGCACCCTTGTCGGCAATCGTAATCAAAAATTCTCTCGAATAAGCCTGAAAGAGAACAGTTCCTGTTTTTGATTGGACTTCGGTTATTTTATAATTCATTTTGTTCAAAGCAGCCAAAGTCAAATAGAACAACTGTTCGGAGTTCATTCCGATTGTGTCGGAACATTGAGAAACCATTGTTCTTGTAGCCTGAGCGGCATGTTGAGGAGTTACAACGGTAGTTGCAGAAGGTGCAGCCGCGATAATTTTCGTGTTAACGGGCACAGCCCCGTCCGCAAACGATGCTGACGCTATCAACAAAGAACAAGCTAATGATAAAATAATTTTTTTCATTATATCTCCATTAAGTTTTGTCCGAGGGCTATATCTACTTTTAACGGAACAGTTAAGGGCTGTCCGTTTTCCATAGCCTTTCTGACAAGATTCTTAACAACCTCTTGTTCGGATTTTACCACTTCAAGAACGAGTTCGTCATGGACCTGAAGGACGATTTTTGAGTTTAAATTAAGTTCAGATAACGATTTTTGTAAATTTACCATTGCTATCTTGATTAAGTCGGCAGCGCTACCTTGCAAAGGCGCGTTGATAGCGGCACGTTCCGCAGCTTCTCTTTCACGCATTGATGAAGCATTAAGTCCGACATCCAACCAACGTTTTCTGCCGTAGATTGTTTTTACATAGCCGTTTCTGTGAGCAAAGTCAATCGTATCGTACATATATTGCTTAATTGCGGGATATGTCGCAAAATACTTCAGAATAAATTCTTCTGCTTGCAGACTGGAAATTCCTAGTTGCGATGCCAGACCGTATTTTGATTGACCGTAAACGATACCGAAATTGACCGCTTTCGCCTTATATCGCATATCTTTCGTAACCGCTTCCATCGGAACGTCAAAGACCTTTGCGGCAGTCAATGTGTGAACATCGACATCTTCGTTGAATGCCTGAATAAGATGCTCATCTTGAGAGCAATGCGCCATTAATCTGAGTTCGATTTGAGAATAATCGGCGGACAAAATCACAGAATTTTCTCTGTCTTTCGGAACGAAAGCCCCTCTGATTCTTGCGCCGAACTCACTTCTTACGGGAATATTTTGCAAATTCGGATTACTGCTCGAAAGTCTTCCCGTTGTGGTAATTGTTTGGTTAAACGACGTGTGTATTCTGCCGTCCGAAACGGAAATCAAATCGGGCAAAGCGTCGATATATGTCGATTTCAACTTTGCAAGATGTCGTTGCTCCAAAATATCCTTGGCAATAGGATTATCAATAGCCAAATCTTCCAAAACCTTTGCGTTTGTGGACTTGCTGACAGTTTTTCTTCCTCTGACTCTAAGCCCCATTTTGCCGAAAAGGATTTCGCCGACTTGCTTAGGCGAATTTACGTTAAATGTTTCACCCGCTTCTTGATAAATTCTTTCTTCAATAACGGAGAGTTGGTCTTGCGCCTCTTTTGAAAGTTTTGCCAAATAATCTTTATCAATCGAAACACCGTATTCTTCCATAAGAACAAGCACCAATGTCGTCGGAACTTCGATATCATAGAGCAAATTCAACTCATCCTCGTCAAGATTATTTTGCCAATATCTTGTCAATTCCAAAGTTGCGAACGCGTCATCACAAGCGTAGTCAGCAGCTGTCTTGATATCAACGGCTTCAAAAGTATCCGCCTTGCCCGCAACATCGACATATTCCGTCATCATATAGTTCAAATACATCTGTGCTTGAAGTTTTAAACCGTGTTTTCTTGAAGAATCCTTGATATAACTTGCTAAAATCGTGTCGAAAATCAAACCTTCAACAGGCATTTCGTGATGTTTTAAAACATGAATATCAAACTTTGCATTCTGCATTGTTTTAGAGATATTTTTATCAGCAAATATCGGTGCTAATTGCTCTACTGCAAAAGCCATATCAACCTGTTCGCCGAAGTTATGGAACAGAGGAATATAAAAACTTTCCGTGACATCGTCTTTGGTCTCGTCAAATTTCACTCTGCCGTTTTTCGCGATAATTTGGTCATTGTAAGCAATTGAAATCCCGACAATGTCATCTTCCAACGGATTTAAGCCCGTAGTTTCCGTGTCGACAGAGATTAAAGTTTTCGTTTTCAAAGTTTCTACGAGATTTAAAAGTTTCTCTTCTGTGTCGATAACGGTTTTTCTAACCTCATAAGACTCGCGCATTTTTTGCGCGGTTTGTGCAAACAAACCCAACTGACCGTTTTGAGCAACCACAACGGGTTCTGACAGGTTTTCAGAATTGGTTTCGGACTCTTTATGTTGACCTGCAATTTTGCAGCAATTGTTGATGTTAAAATGTGACAAAATTTCGTCAGCATTTTTCAAAAATGCATAAAACGCATTCTTTTTAAAATACTCTAAAACTTTTGTTTCATCAGGAAGTTCAAGACATGTATCTTCCAAATCAAAATCAATGTCTACATTTCTTTGAATTGTCGCAAGTTCTTTGCTCAAAAGAGCGTCTTGTTTGCCGTCAGACAATTTTTGCTTTAATGCTTTACCCGAAATATTTTCTAGATTTTCATAAATTCCCGCAAGGGTCTTGTAATCCGTCAAAAGTTTTGCGGCAGTTTTGTCTCCTATACCTCTGATTCCGGGGATGTTATCCGACGTATCACCAGCAAGTGCTTTAAAATCAACTATTTGCTCAGGATAAACACCCATTCTTTCAAAGACTTTTTCTCTGTTATAAGAAATGATTTCACCCTTTGACGGCATTATGACAGTGACATCTTTTTCATCATCAACGAGTTGGAAAGAGTCTCTGTCTCCCGTCAAAATCATTACTGAAATGTTTTCATTTTTGGCGCGTTCTGCAATCGTTCCGATAACATCGTCCGCCTCAAATCCTTCTTTTGTGCAGATAGGGATATTCAAAACATTAAGCCCCTCAACGATTTCGCCGAGTTGGTCGCGCATTGAATCAGGCATAGATTCGCGGTTAGCCTTGTATTCCGAATATAAATCGACACGGTAAGTAACTCGTCCGACGTCAAAAGTTACCGCAATTAAATCGGGGTTAACGTTTTTCGTTTTTAATAAATCAAAAATACATTTAAAGAAACCGAATACAGCCCAAATCGGTCTGTTATCAGGTGTTTTCATGCCCGTACGTTCAAGGGCAAAATAATAACGGTAAGCCAAAGCATGTCCGTCAATTAATAGCAAACTTTTCTTTTCCATAGCCGTATTTTAGCCCAAAGACAAACAGATAACAACTAATCGGGGCGCAATGTTTTTAAATATTCTTTATAACCCTGAAGCGGAGGTTGTTCATTTTTGAGCAGCAAATAATTTCCGACGACCAAAACGTCAATGTCGGTAAACATAAAGCATCTGTACGCATCGTCAGGCGAATTTACAAGCGGTTCCCCTCTGACATTAAACGAAGTATTTACGATTACGGGACAGCCCGTGAGTTTTTTAAACTCATTAATTATCGAATAATAACGGGAATTTGTTTTTTCCGAAACAGTTTGCAATCTTGCGGAATAGTCCACGTGAGTAATCGCAGGAACTTGCGAGCGAACTATATTTAACTGCTCAATTCCGAAAAGATTTTTGTCTTTATCCTTAACTTCCAATCTTTTATCAGGCTGAACATCAACCGTCAAAAGCATATAAGGGCTTGTTTTTCCTTTCGGGATTGTAAAATAATCTGCGGCATCTCCCTCTAAACAAGTCGGCGCAAACGGTCTGAAAGACTCACGCTTTTTGACAGCGAGGTTTAACTTCTTTTGCATTTCGGTATTTCTTGCATCGGCAAGGATACTTCTGTTGCCTAAAGCACGAGGACCGAACTCTGCCCTGCCGTTTAAGTGTCCGACAATTTTGCCTTGAGAAATGTACTCGGCAATTTTGGAGGAAATTTCTCCCTCCTCATATCTGACATATTTTGCCCCGATTTTATCAAGCGAAGATTTTATTTGCTCATTTGAAAATTCGCTGCCGAGCAAACTGCCTTTTTGAGCATCGGGATAAACGATTTTTCTGTCGTTATTAAGAACTTCATAATAAGCCCAAAGTGCTGCGCCCAATGCACCGCCTGCATCTCCCGATGCCGGTTGAATCCAAATATTGTCGAAAATATTTTCTTTTAAGATTTTTCCGTTTGCAACGCAATTCAAAGCACAACCGCCTGCGAGACAAAGATTTTTTTCACCCGAAACTTTTCTGACATTTCGCGCAATTTTCAAGATAATTTCTTCTGTCACTACCTGCAAACTTTTCGCAATATCCGTATGTTTACGAGTAATTTCTGCCTCGGACTTTCTTGCTTTCATATCAAAAAGTTGTTCAAACTTTTTGTTGTACATTCTTGTTCCTGTACAATAATCAAAATATTCCTGATTTAACCAGAATGAACCGTCATCTTTAATATCAATCAATTCATCCTTTATGATGTTTGAATATTTGTCCTCACCGTATGGTGCAAGCCCCATAACTTTGTATTCGCCCGAATTTACGCGAAAACCCAAATACCCCGTAAATGCGCTGTATAAAAGCCCCAGCGAATGAGGGAACTCAAGCACTTGTTCAAAGTGGATTTCGTTACCGAAGCCGACACCCCAAGATGAAGTTGTCCACTCTCCAACACCATCAAGACAGATGAATGCAGCATTTTCAAACGGTGAGGGATAAAATGCGCTCGCCGCATGGGCGCCGTGGTGAGTTGAAAACCATATAGGGCATTTCAATTTGTTATCAAAACTTTTATCTATCGTTTTTGGCATGTGCAATTTTGTGTTTAACCAAACAGGCATTGCTTTTACAAAAGATAAAAGGCTTTTTTCGGGCATTGCAATTTGTGTTTCCAAAATTCTCTCAAATTTTATAAGAGGTTTTTCGTAATAGACAACACCGTCTAAATCTTCGGGAGTGATTTTCGCATATTGAAGGCAAAAATCAATAGCATTTTGCGGATAACCCGAATCGTGTTTTTTTCTGGTAAAGCGTTCTTCGTGTGCAGCGGCAATGATTTCACCGTCTTTAACCAAAGCGGCACCGCTATCGTGAAAATATGAACTTATACCGAGAATATATGTCAAAATACCACCTAATATTGATTTTCGTATGTTGCTTCTTTTACGGGAACATCTTTCCAGTACGATTGTGTCTTTGGCTTTTTGAGCAATAATCTGTCACGCTTTGCCCATTTTGCAACAATTCCCGTAGGCAAAATCGTACAAACCCAAGTAAAAACAAGCGCAATTACCGATAAGACTACACCTGCCGCTTTTAAAATCCCGTGGATTAGAAAGTAAATATATTTATCGGAGCCTTTTTTGACAAGATTGAAGATTAACATCAAAGCCAAAAATGCCCAACAAATGCCGACAAGCGATAAGCCCCAAACCAATTTATTTTTGAAATAAAAAATAACGGTAGGAATTATCGGAAACAAAAGCAGAGTAATTCTGAACTTTTTCAAGTCTTTGTCAGTCGGATTGTCGCTCATTTACTCACCTATATAATTGTGTAAATGAAAGGTGAAGACGGAGATGTTCCGACGATAATAAGCAATATTAAAAGAACCAAAAATACAATTGCGGGAAAAATCCAGTATGCCTTATTTTTCCACATAAAAGATGCAATTTCCGCAAAAATATTTTTTCTTTTCATCAGAACTCCTTTTGTTTAATAATAGCAACTTTACAACAAATCTGCAAGCATTGCGATTGCTTCTCTGTCTTGCGGGAAAATGTCGGTATATCTTTGCAAATATTCAACCGCATCTTCTTTCTTGTCGAGTTTCAATGCACATTTTGCCAAATTCATCAAGTTTGCAGTATTGGTCGGATATTTTTTGTCGATATGAGCAAAAAGACCGATAGCATCTTTATAATTGCCCTCTTTCATATAAATTTGACCGAGCATATTTTCGACTTCGGGATTTTTTTCCAAGAACATTGCATCTTCAAAAATTTGCTTAGCAGCATCGAAATTGGACTTCATAAAGTAAATTCTGCCCAAATTCAAAAGGATATCAATGTCCTGCGAATCTTCTTTCAATGCTCTTTCGAGAATTTCTTGCGCCTTGTCGACATCTTTTCTTTGAAGTTTATTCAAAGCAATATTCAACAAGATATTTGCAGGCAATGCAATTGTTCCTAAAACTCTGTCATAAAACTCATTAGCCTTTTCGGAATCACCGGTCATTTGATAATAATTACCAAATTCATAAGCGATATAAGGATTTTCGGGTTCCAAACAATACGCTGTTTCAAACTCTTCGAGCGCATAATCAAAAAGTCTTTCATCAAGATACAAAACTGCCAAATCTTTGTGTGCAGCGGCGAATTTCGGGTTAAGTTGAATAACCTTCTTCAGTAAAGCCTCAGCCTTGTCCTTGTCACCTGTATGACCGCATAAGATTGCAAAGTCATAATAGATATTTTCGTCAACTCTGCCTTTTTTGAGCAAAGTCATATAAATATTTTTAGCAGCTTCAAAATCAGCGAGTTTTATGTTAATTTCCGCAATTTTGAGTTTGATGTGGAATGCATTTTCAGAATCCAATTTCTTCAAAATTTCAAGCGCCTTGTCGTAATCTTTCATACCTTCATAAGCGCAAGCCAAACTGAACTTGAAAGCCTCTTTGTCGGGTTCCCCCGAAACGAGCAATTCATAATATTTTGCAGCCTGCTCGTAATCTTCCGCATCAAGTGACGATGCAGCCAAAACATCAAGATAAAACGGCGACGGTTCTAACTTGTATGCCGATTTAAAATATTCATAAGCCTTTTTGTAATCACCCAACAATTTTGCCGTAACACCGATATTGTAATGAGTTACGGGATTTGTCGGATCGGCTTCGAGAGAATGTTCAAATGCTTCCATAGCCTTGTCTGCTTTTGCCAAAGCCAAATTTGCAGAACCTAAATTGTTGTACAAAAGCGCATGCGCAGGGTGCAAAGAAATAGACTTTTCAAAGAGTTCAACCGCTTTGTCGTAACGTTGAGTAGCCATATAAACCGTGCCAAGCATATAAAAGATTTGATAATCATCAACTCCGAGTTCAAAAATCGCTTGCTCATACTTGTCGATTTTTTCTGCCTGACCTGTTTGCATATACATAACGACAAGGTTTTTATAAGCATCCAAATAATCGGGACGAAGTTCAATAACCTTGAGGTACGCTTTTTCGGCAAGTTCGTGGTTTCCGAGTTTATCACTCATTGCACCGAGATAAAACCATGCCGTTGCATCTTCATCGTTGAGTTCGACTGCACGTTTGAAATCCAAAACGGCTCTTGCGGGCTTATCCAAATTTACGTTACAAAGTCCCAAATATCGCCATATATCAGGCATTTCAGAATTATCTCTTACCAAATTTGTCAATATACATTTTGCTTCAAGGAATTTTTTTTCTTCTATTAAAGCAATTGCGTCTTCTAAAGTTAATTTTTCGTCCATAATAAAAACCTCGGCAAAATGATAACATAAAAGCATTAAACTTGAAAAAATATTAATTTAATGATTATATAAAGGTGTTGAACAGGAGAAAAATTATGGAAAGAACATTTGTTGCATTAAAACCCGATGCGGTAAAAAGATGCTTAGTTGGAGAGATTATCAGCAGATTTGAAAGAAAAGGCTACAAAATCATCGGCATGAAGTTAATTCAACCGACACAAGAACTTATCGAAAAGCACTATGCCGAACACATCGGCAAACCCTTCTACCCCGGCTTGGTAAAATACTTTTTGTCAGGACCTATCGTAGCAATGGTTATTGCAGGTGAAAACATCATCCACGGCGTAAGACAAATCGTCGGTGCGACAAACCCCGACAACGCAGACGTCGGAACAATCAGAGCGGATTATGCACAAATTATGCGTCAAAATATCGTACACGCATCAGACAGCATTGAAAGTGCAGAAAGAGAAATCAATGTTTGGTTTACTCCCGAAGAAATCCACGACGATTGGAAAACAATTGCGGAAATGTTAATAGAAAGCATATAATCCGTAAATGAGCAAAAGTGATTTCTTTAAATTTGAATTGCTCAAAAAGAGCAAAACGACAAAAGCAAGAGCAGGGATTTTGCATACTCCTCACGGGGATATCAAAACCCCTGTTTTCATGCCTGTCGGAACAAATTCCGCAGTCAAAATGCTCACAAATCAGCATCTTAAAGAAACCAATGCTCAAATAATTTTGAACAACTCATACCATTTGTTTTTGCGCCCCGGACACAAACTCATCAAAGAAGCGGGCGGACTTCACAAATGGGAGAATTGGGACAAGCCGATTTTGACGGATTCGGGCGGATTTCAGGTATTCAGCCTTGCGCATTTGCGAAAAATCAGCGAAGACGGCGTTAAATTCCGCGACCCGAGAACAGGTTCTTCTTATTACATAAACCCCGAGATTTCAATGGAAATCCAACAGGACTTAGGACCCGATATCGCAATGGCATTCGACGAATGCTCGCCGTATCCTTGCTCTTACGAACAGGCAAAGTCGGCAATGGAAAGAACTCACAGATGGCTCGAAAGATGCTTTAAGGCTCATACAAGAGATGACCAAGCATTATTCCCGATTGTGCAAGGTGCTTTTTTCGACGACTTGCGAAAAGAAAGTGCGCAGGTAATTTCGTCTTTCGACGCGGTAGGATATGCAATCGGCGGTGTAAGCGTCGGCGAACCTGCCGATATCAAAAATTACTATACCGATTTTGTGACTAATTTCTTGCCCGAAGATAAACCAAGATACCTTATGGGTGTTGGAACACCCGAAGATTTACTCGAAATTTTCGCAAGAGGTATTGATATGTGCGATTGCGTTTTGCCGACAAGAAATGCAAGACACGGTTCATTCTTCACCCAATTCGGCAAAAAAATTATCAAGAATAAAGAATTTGAAAAAGATTTTTCACCGTTGGATGACGAATGCGATTGTTATACGTGCAAAAATCACTCCAAAGCATACGTCAGACACCTTTACAGGGAAGGCGAAGCGAATGCGGCGATTTTATTATCTATTCACAACATCAGATATTTGGTCAGATTGTCCGAACTAATCCACGAAGCAATCTTGAACGATACATTTGATGAATTTTATAACGCAAGACTTCACAACTATTTAAAGAAAAAATAGCCTATTCAACAGGTGTTTCTTCGGTATCGGGAGACTGTTCATCTTCTGTTTGAACAGGTTTTTGAACCGCGCCGTTTTGTTTTAAGACATCAACGATATTCGCATAGCCCATTTCCTGAGCGATATCAATCGGGGTAATCCCTTTTTCGTCTTGCGCTTTAGGATTTGCACCCGAATTTAATAAAATATATAAAACAGAGAGTTTATCTTGCTTGCAGGCATAATGAAGCGGAGTTCTACCCTCTAAATCTTCCGCATTAACGTTTGCACCTTTTGAAAGCAAATAGGTGATAACTTCGTCTTTGCCCTCGGCAGCAGCCAAATGCAAGGGGGTGATACCTTTTGCAAATTCCAATCTTGAATTAATATTGACCCCTTTGTTGATGAACATATCAATAACAGCAGTGTTTCCGCCCTGAATTGCGCAACATACCGGAGTAAGCCCGTCCGAATAATTTCTTTGAGCAATATTGACATTTCCGCTAAACAACGCTTTGACCAATTCGGGGTTTCCTGCTCTTGCTGCAACGCAAAGGACTGTGTTTCCCGAAGAATTATATTTGCTCAAATTGTAATCCGAGCGAACAAAGAGTTTTACAATTCTCAACTCGTTTTTCTTGATAGCGGTAGTGAGTCCCGAAGCATCATATTTGTGTCCTGACATTTTGATTTCGGAAACAAAAAATCCCTTACGCAAAAAGTCGAAAGGTCCTAAAGATAAATCGGGGTTTAAAAATACAAAAGGAATAGCCGCGATTGCTAGCAAAATCAAGATAACTTTTATGGCTGCGTGAACAGAAGAAGTCTTTCTTTGTTCATCTTTGAATTTCTTCTTCAACTTTTTCGACACAGCCATATAAGTATTCCTTTTTATTATGTATCAATATTATAATGACACGATAATACCTGCAATACAAGCCGATACATAAGAAGTTAACGTACCGCAAATCATTGCTTTAATAGCCAATCTTGCAAGGTTTTTTCTTTGGTTGGGAGCGAGTTCACCGATACCGCCGATTTGGATAGCAACAGTTGAAAGGTTAGCAAAACCTGCAAGTGCAAATGTTGCAATTGCAACGCTCTTTTTAAATTCGGGAGCGAAAGTCATCATACCGTTAACCATACTACCGTTAAACAAATCGGGGAAGTGGAGATATGCAACGCATTCGTTCAAAATTAACTTTTCACCGATTAATCTGCCGACAGCGTCGATAGAACCTGATGTTGCACCCATTGCCCAAGCAAATACCGAGAAGATTTTACCGATAATCATTTCTAATGATAAGTGATTCAAATCAATGCCGATTGCCGACCAATTCATGTGGCAAGTTCCAGCGAGGAACAAACCGACTTTTGCAAAAATAACGTTGATAAATGCGATTAAACCAACGAGGGCAATCAATGACGCGATAACGTTCAATGATACTTTCATACCGTCAGCAGCACCTTTTGAAACAGCTGCAAGAACGTTAGCATCAGTTTTTCTCTTGCTGATTTTGAAGTTATCTTTAGTTTGGGGAACATCAACTTCGGGGTATACGATTTTAGAAATAACGAACGCACCGGGGGCTGACATTACGGCTGCTGCAAGCAAGTATTCAAGAGGAATACCGAAGTTTGCGCTTCCGTACATAGCCAAACAACCTGCTGATAAACAAGCGGTTGAACCTGTCATTGATGATAATAATTCGGAACGAGTTAAGTTCGGCAAATAGGGCTTAATCATTGATTGAGCAGCAACGTTGCCGACGAAGGGGCTTGCGCAGTTTGAAAGTGCTTCAGCGCCGCTGACATCCATCAACTTGTTCATAATTTTGCCCAAGAACAAAATAACTCTTTGCATAATGCCGTAGTAGTAAAGAATATTTACTAACGACATAATGAAAATCATAGTCGCGATAAGCATAATTGCGTATATAAATCCGAAATTAACCGTATCGGTAAGTTTGTCACCAAATACGAAAGCCGCACCTTGCATAGATGCTGCCAAAATTTTGTTAATAATCTGTGCAATAAAGCCGAAAATTTGTTGTCCGATGGGGACTTTCAAAATGAACACCGCAAGTAAAACTTGAAGTAAAAATCCGACTCCGACAGTTTTAAAATTAATTTTTTTCTTGTTATTAGACATGATAAATGCGATGCCCAAGAACAAAATGATACCTATAAGACCAGTAAAAGTAGCCATAATTCTCCTATTCACAAAGCTAGTACAACAATGTATATATATTAGAACAAAATAGCCTTTTTGAGTTTAAATATTACAAAAACTATACAAAAATTCAAAAAGAGAGTGAAATACGTTATAATTAATTTGCTATGAAAAAGATTTTATTTTTATTGGGATTATTATTGCTAACGGCAACTCCGACATTTTCCGAAGAATTACAGGGTGAAAACACAATGCGATTTGTGTACATAAACGGCTCGAATAACAATACCCCTGCTATGGAAAAATGGTTCTACGACGGCATTGACAGACTTCATCCGCAAATGAGATATCAGTTTATGAACTCACCGTTTACAAAGGAACATTTGCTTGAAAACGGCAAAATCTCAATCAACGAGAAACCCTCGACCTTCTTTTGGGGTGACAAAACTCTCTCTGACCTGCAAACGGTTGACGAAGGACTTGTCACGACAAGTATGTTAAGCCCTAAATTGGCACAAATGGTAAGAAGTTTCTTCGCTCATTGCATGCACGACGCTATTTGGGTGCAAAAACCCCACAATATGAGAAAAATCATATCGGAACTTCATTTGCAGTTAAAAGAATATTACGATAACGGAGAAAAGGTCGTACTTTTCGGTTATAGCGCGGGAAGTTTCGTAACTTATAAATATCTTTTCTATAAAATCTGCGGAATTACCTCTGACACAATCGCGCAAAGAATGAAATTGTCACAGGAACAAAAGGATTTTGTTACAAAAAATAAAATCAATCCCACCTGCATTGATGCCCTTTTGGACTCAAAATTGGCGGTATATTCTATAACGGAAGAACTCATTCCAAATCCGAATTTTTCTGAATTTAAAAAGGCATATTTGTCATTGAACGAAACGACGAAGTGCGTATGCGCGCCCGATAAATCAATAGCGGGAATCGTAAACTACGCAAGCCCGATTGTTCTTTTCTATTCGGAAATTAAAGATCCGACATTAGAAATTAATAAATATAATGCCGATTTATTTAAAGATATGAAAAACAACGACGTCTTTTGGATTACGGTTAATTTTGCGGACGATCCGCTCGGATACCCGCTTACAAAAAACCTGACTCCCGAAGAAATAAAACAATTGCACGACGTCAACTTTGATGAAAACGGACGCGGATTTTTCCACGACAAATCCGATACAAAAAGCCCCGCAACGTTTTTGGGCGCTCATACTTCGTATTGGAAATACGCAAAGAAATTTTCAAAAGCAGTAGTAAAAGCCTACGAAGACGGCTATAAAAACTTCTACCCCGAAGAATGCAAAAATTAAAAGACAATATCTTTGAAATTCTGACAATCGCAACCGCAATCCTCGGCTGCACGGCATTTTGGTACTGCCACGGCAATATCTCGACCGACGTCGGCAGAGAAGTAATGATGTCTTTGTCCGTTCTAAAAGGCGAAATTTTGTACAAGGATATTTTGAATATTTACGCCCCGATGTCATATTACATAAATGCTCTGTTTATGCTGGTTTTCGGAGTAAAACTCGAAACCCTTTACCTCTCGGGCGCTCTATGTTCAATAATATTTTTATTCACACTATTTAAAATCAGTAATAAATTCTTTGAAAAACCTCTTTCTTTTGCGATAACACTATTTGTTGCAACTACTTGCATTTATAACAGCAGATTGTACAATTTCATACTTCCGTATTCTTACGGAGTAATTTTCGGCTTGACAGCTTATGCGATTTCCCTGTATTTTTTATTAAATTACAAAGATACAAAAACCTGCAAAGACCTCTGCTTATGCTCAACTTTCGCCGGAATTGCGTTCGCGAATAAGATAGAATTTTTACCGATATTTTTAATAACACTAATAG
>CEAC01004031.1_pt1 | contig 81057 bp, 90 predicted proteins | sample 557411 | NCBI WGS metagenome assembly CEAC01 (sample SAMEA3182094, study PRJEB8094) | gut metagenome | biome: human; feature: gut; material: Stool; isolation source: human stools | place: Canada | collected 2012-02-21
TCATCGCTTCGAGTATAGTTGTCAAGTGGTCGCGACCGGACGGTATCTCATCAACTATGATGCGCCCTTTCAGAGATAGGTTCTCCCCGATAAGATTGCCCACTGCAAAGGAATCGAGCATCCACTTTTTCAGCTTATCCTCATCTATGTCTTCGGGGTTGGCTATATAATAAAGATAGCCCCCGACCTTCTGACAATCGATAATGATGCTGAACTGTTCAAAGATAGCATCGCGCCAACGGTTAAACGTGGCACGGGGAAGGGGGTCGCCATCGCTGTACTCGATGGCTTGTTTCCATTTTTCAGATAATTCCTTATGGGAAATCTTTCCGGCACGGCGGATCTTATCAATCAGCCATGTATATTTTTGCAGTTGGTTCATATATATTCTAATCTATGTGATCTTTTACTCTGTAAAGATAATCATTTCCTGTATCATTCTGCGATACATCCTTCAACTTTTTATAATCAGGATATAAAGTTGAAGATTGATCTGATGATGGTGTCGTATCTTTCTTATTAAAGTTGATTATCTCGCTCGCACCTTGACTGTCGGAATACTTTAATGCTATTCCGGTCTTGATTATCTCAATCTGTTTCGGAGAGAACGTGGATTGTATACTTTTGCACTGTTTTCCCATCATATTTATTCAGTAATAAAAATTGCCATGATCTCTATTCCGGGAAGCAATGGCCTGCCATGTACAATAGTTGGATTCTTCAACATGCTGTTGGCAAATTCAGCTATCTTAGAGGCCTCATTTTCATAGCCTTCAGAAGATGAAATGATTAAGAAGGTTTTTGTTTCGTTGTTGAACCACATAAAGTCATCAAGAAAACAGATCATGTCGTATGAAGACTTATCTCGCGGTAACGAATATGAGGTAAGGTTAGCAATCCACGCTAAATTCCCTGCATCTCTGTAATGATAGATATCTTCGTGTGATATTTCTGAAACCTGATGTAAATCGATATAGCTGCAGATTCCCTCGATTCTCTCCGTTAAGGAGGATTTCGGCTGTCTTCGGTTATTGAGTAAAAAGCCGGGAAAAGCCGTCGCCTTCTTCGGAAAATCGAAAGAGACCAACAGCCACAGTAAATCCGCAACAATCATCTCATTGGTTATTTTACTACTCGTATCAAGCCTTTTGAATGTCGGTTCTCGCCTTATGTGACCGGCAAGAAGCCTCTCCCAAAGTCTCGAATCGCAGTCTGTGTCGGTATTTATCCATACACCATGGACACCTTTACCCAAGTAATCTTGTTCCTGTACTTCAATGACAACATCGCTCTCCCTTGCCGGGGTAACGGAGAGCAGAGTATCGAAAGCTAATCTGAATCGGGCTTTCTTGTTCTCCACTTCAGGCACATTACACAGAATGTCTGAGAAGACTTTGTCAAATTTGACCTGATTTAAGAGTTTATACAGTGTCATATCAATACTCATGCGTGCTTTTATGAAATGAAAACACTTCTGCTTTGTAATAGCTTTCCATCGCAGAATTATTGGAATACATGGCATTAAGGGCCATGAACAGTTGTTTCTCCGTAGCCCATACTCCGAACGGAAGTTCATCACGATTTTCGCTCCTCCCCTTGCGGGGATGCTGTAAGATGAGTCTCAGCAACTGTACAACACCGTTGTACCTGTCAAGGCCTGAATGAAGTCGACCATTATCCTGAAGCACTGTAATTTCAGCATAATCAGTTATCCACTTAAAGATTTGTTCCAGCTCCTGATCATTTCCACACATGGAGTTTGTTTTTGCCCCGGCGGCAAAACAATATGTATGGTCGGCATAACTCCACAATTCATAGATAATCTCAATTGTGAACTTACCGACAGCCTCATCACCTAAGTCTGTGACAAGCACAGCCATAAGTTCGTTGTCATCGTGGATCTCCTCACGGCATTGAGCAATGTCTGTAAGCAGGATATGCTCATCGTTCTCATTGCCATGCGCCATAAGTTGCCTTTTGTCAGTATCGCAGAAGACAAAGCGGATGTCGTCGTAATTGCCGTTGGCTCGCAATCTGTCAATAATCTCGCCTGCCCAATATCCTAAAGCTATTACTCTAAACATATTCAATATAATTTTAGTCCCACCAGTAGGTGAGGTTGTGGTCAAGAAATTTCCAAAGAATCTTTAATGCCTTAGCCCGGCGCAACTCCGACAGCGGATAATCATTGTTGTCTTTCCCTATTTCATCATAGTGATATTGATTGAATATCGGACCGATGTATCGGGATGCGTTTTGGGAATTTACATACACTCCAACCATATCGTAGTAATCAGCAGCCGCTAATTCAAGCAGCCGGCAGCAAAGTTCCATACGAGATACATAATGTTTGCTGTTTACGAACCGGTCGGTATATCTATGATAACCAATATGATATTCAATTCGCTTGCGCAAAATGTCAAGGATGTAGCTCCAGTCGATGGCCGAGTCATTGGCAATGGCCTGTTTCCAGTAATAACAAGCTTTCCGCTTTAGGCTTAGTTTTTTCCCCGGATTTTCAAGAAAATACTCCCGAGTCCCGTCAACACACGAATTCAAGAACTGCTGAAAATCCTTTTGATGACGATTTTGTGTCCTGAAATCATACAACGTAGACCAATACAACAGATGGGCCGAAAACTCTGCTGTTGTCGGCACTCGCAAGGCCGATCCATCGCATGTGTATTTTTCAATCATTTCGTCTTTATCAAAGCAGACCTCACGCCCCACAAGCCGTTCTATAGGGTCAGGCGCTCCGGCAATATGAATCATATTGTCAAAGTCAAACTCAATCTTCAGCGGAGTACTCGAATGTGTCTCGTCGACTTCCATATTGCGGATTGTATAAAACAGTGTCTTATACAATTTCCTGATACTGGCCGGCTCATGATAATAGGATTGAAGTGTGTGCCAGACGTCCTCAAAATCTGATTTGCTGAAGTATTCCTTGTATAACATGGTGCGAAGTTATTGTAAAGCACTGCCAAAAGCTGTCTGTCTTAATATTAAAGATATTCCCCTGTAAATATATTGATTTCGAGATTGGTAAACCAATCTTTGAAAGCGACATTTGGGCTTACCACTGCCAAATTATCATTCAGGCACTCTTCTACCCAGTATTGCTCATAGTCGTAATCGCCGAGCTCAAGATAAATTGAACAACTCGACTTGTCATCTGAGAGTTCCAATTTGATTCCATACATTTCAAAATGCTCTTTGAATCTATCATAGAAATCTTGGGCAGTTTTGATTTTGGCGTCATTAATAAGTTTGGTATAGTAAGCGTGGCGACGCCGAATCAATTCAATGGTGTCTTTGCGTTGTTGGGTAATTAGGACTCGCAAATCAGCAAACCGTTGCGCATTCGCTGCTCTGATTTGCCTCCTTTTTTCTGCACGTTGCCTTCTTTCTTCATCTGTCATGTCAATATGATTCATAATCGCAGCATTTTTGTTTTGCAGCCCGGGGCGGGTTCGAACCGACAATGTCCTTTCCGGTACACTTTCCATCTAATATAAAACGCGTCTGACCAATTTCGCCACCGGGCTGATACTATTGTACCGCAAAAATACGACAGCGATGCCTCATTTTGCGGTACAATGTATCGAGAAGCCTAATTATTTAATGCCAATCTGTTAACCAAAATTGATTAAATACATCGGACTCTGTTTGTCCTTGAGTAACCGGCAACAGCTCATTTAAAGAATATACGGAAAATCCGTCACGAGCGACATTGGAATAACATCTGTCAAAATTTTTATCTCCGCGGTATATAGCTGTAATTAGAACATACCGTTTCTGAAACTCATCGGAATAATATGAATCAAAAATTTCTTTATATCTCGCTAATTGATTGTCATGAGGTGCAGTATAATACTTATCTTCAATAAGAATAGCGTATTTCTTCTCTACACCATTTTCCCTTAATATGACCTCAGCCGTCAAATCTATTTGACGCCATTGTTTCCACACTTTAACTGATACGATTTCCTGACCTTCTTCTTTAACATCAAGTAGTTTAAATAATATTGCTCGTGCTGCTTGATCCCGGCTTTATGACGAAGCCACAAATTTTCCATCAAGAGCGAGACTCCTTCAGGTGAATGTATCGTTTTCATTATGATGCCTTGAAGTTGAAGATTGGACGTATGATAGTGTCAATTGTGACGGTGGTGCCGATGTTGGCGATAATCTCCGAAGCGGGCTTGTAGACCATCGGCGACTCATCACGGGTGAAGTCGTTGACCGATTCCGAGTAGATGCCCTGCATGGAAGCCTCGAAATCTTCCATAGTGATTTTCTCGTAGGCCTGTGTGCGGCTCAATACTCGTCCGGCGCCGTGAGGTGCCGAACAGTTCCAGTCGGTATTTCCTTTGCCGGTACATAGTAATGAGCCATCGCGCATATTCAAAGGTATGATGCAACGCTCGCCTAAGGCAGCCGAAATGGAGCCTTTTCGGATTATGTTGTCATCGCTGATGTAGTTGTGAATGGATTCAAACTCATCCAAAACTGATACCTCCGGGAAGAACCTCATGAGCAACAGAGATATGAGCTTACGGTTGAGCACAGCCCAACGCTGACAGATGCGCATATCATGAAGATACTGCTCACGTGCCTCGCCCTCGACATAACATAAGTCGGCAGGCAATGATGGTTCGGCTGCCTCATGTTCTTTTCGCATTTTCTTTATGACACCCTGCAATTCGGAGCGGCGCCCCGCAGCTTTGTACTCTTCGATTGTGCGCTTGATTGTTTCTTCAAACTCATCTGCCCCGGCAGTAAGATGTTTCACGGCCTTTGCCTGATAGATTTCGGCGACCTGCTTGCCGAGATTACGAGAGCCGGTGTGGATTACGAGATACACATTTCCCTCATCATCCTTGTCAAGCTCAATGAAGTGATTGCCACCGCCAAGTGATCCTATCGCTTTGTTGATGCGACCCGAATCCTTGAGTTCACGGTAGCAATAGAGTTCCGTCACAAGTTTCTTCGCCTCACGGTAGATTTCCATCTCCTCGTCAACGAGTGGATTGAAGCCAAACTTATCCTCGCGCACAATCTTGCCCGAAGGGACATTGCCGCGTATATGCTCATGGAAAGCATGATAGTCGATGTCTGCCAATTTACCGAGGTTGAGAATACGCATACCGCAGCCGATATCAACGCCCACGATATTGGGGATTACCTTGTCACCAAGGTCGCCGGTAAAGCCAATCACGCACCCGGCTCCGGCGTGAACGTCAGGCATAATCCGTATCTTCTTATCGGAGAACACATCTATCGAGAGCAGCTCCATTATCTGCTCCAATGCATTTTCCTCAATGTTGTCCGTGAAAATTTTCACGTCATACCCTTCTATTGTCTTCATATTAAATTGTTCATATTAAATTGTTTTTTGTTATTCACCGACAAAGTTATAACTATAGTGCGCAACCATTTTACGCAACAAAAGTAATATCAATGTGGCGTGTAGACTATCCACAGCGAGAGGGTCAAACAAATGACCCCACGCATCTTTCGTTGACTACCCCTCCACGGCAAGTCGAGCCTGATACTGCTCAGTGTTAAGAACGCCATCGAAATCCAGAAAAATTATTGAAGTGTTCATTTTAATTTCGCCTATCTTATGATTAATATACCGCAAAGTTATCTCTATCTTGTATCATTTTGCGATACAGATAGAAAATCTGTCCCTTTCTGTATACTGTCTCACGAATTAAGACAGCACTATCATAATTTTGTCGATGTAAATCTTTATTACATGATGGGGTCTATAAAGCCAAAGCCTTATCGTGCCGAAATAGAGGAAAGCCGAGATCGGAAAGAAAAGAGAACAATCGGTATCTATCCCGACGAACGTCTACGATGCATGCTCCACCGACTCTTCATAATCCGTGACAACTACATAACTGACTTGGACGATTGATAAAAAAAACATTTGGCATAGTGTAAAATATCTATTAAATTCGTATTATGAATCAAATCTTATAGAGCAATGATGAATTTACAAGAAATAACTGCGGCTCAAAATAATATAAAAGAAGAAATTATCCGACGTAGTCAGTCAAAAGAATATTCTTTTGACAAGGGCTATATATTAGATGGTGTAACAAATCTCAAAGCATATTTATCTGGTCCACGTATTGCTTGGATTCTTAAAGAAGCCTGGGACAAAGAATGGGGAGATTGGGATTTATGCTCTGAAGTATTAAGTGAGCAAAACAAGGACAACATCTCTGACAACCCATCTTTTAAAAGAGTGGCCTATACATCTTTTGGTATATTCAAAGGCTTAAAGTGGGATGAAATGCCGTGGATAAATCAAGATGATAACGTCTCGGATTGCATCAAAAAAATCGCCTGGCTCAATATTTCTAAAATTGCCGGTGATTCAGTTTCTCCTGATAGTAGGATTACTGAGGCTTATAATAAGTGGGAGGATATTCTAACTCGCCAACTGAATTTATATGATCCGGAAATTATTATTTTAGGTAATACTTATAAATGGGTTTCGTCTTTGCTTGAAATTGAAAATATAATACCTATTAAAGTAAATTCTGCTTGGGCTTATGTAAAACCTGACGGGAAAATAATAATTTGGGCTTATCATCCCAGTTGTCGAAAGAAAGATGAAACTTATATAGATGATATATTAACGGCAATTGATAAGGCAAGGAAAGCATAACTAACTTGTAGGCAAAATGAAGATACTCCATCTCTCTGATACTCATGGCTGCCATCATCGGCTTCGGGATTTGCCTGAGGCCGATGTGGTGGTACATTCCGGCGATTTCTGTATGGTCGGGACCGAGCAGGAAGCCATTGATTTCCTCAACTGGTTCTGCGATCTGCCATATCGCCATAAGATTTTCATTTGCGGCAATCACGATGACTGCCTTTATGGAGCCAATATCGACGGACTCGACGACAATGTGCATTATCTATGCAGCTCCGGCATTAAGATCGACGGATTGAAATTTTATGGTGTACCTATGTTCATGAGCGATTGCATAACCGAGCGACAAAGTCGCAACTATGCACGTATACCCGCAGATACTGACATTCTTATCACCCATTCTCCTGCCTATGGAATCCTTGATTTCGATGACAGCATCAACTACGGCTCAGAGGAAATCCTCGAAAGAATCCCCTCGCTCCATAATCTCAAAGCCCATCTTTTCGGTCATATCCATGCCCAACATGGAATAGTGTCCCAAAACGGAATAACATTCTCCAATGGAGCGATTATGAACGCTGATTACACAAATCTCAATATACCGAACATAATATTCACAGATAATTAATAAGTAAAATGGAACAAAAATTTCTTGATAATTTTGACGATAACGGCTTTTCCCAAATATGCAGTTTAGTTGCCGATTATCTTTTGGGTACAGACCAGCAAGATCTGATACTAAGACGTTATAACGATTTACAGTTAAATTTTAACAATGTAACTGAAGATGGGAAGAAGAAATATCCACACCGCAATGAATGGAAATTCAGTGATGGTCTCATGCCTTATAATAACTATAAGGACACAACTTCAGTTCCAATTCCTATAACTCATCACTATTTCCAAAGTATTCGAGGAGAGTACATGGAACGGAATGGAAAAGAGGGGGGAGCTGCCATGGGTATTGATATGCCAACTTGGTTTAATCTCGCTCATTCAAAATGGCGAATAATGATAGTTGCTCAGGATCCTTTGCGCAATCCTAAATGGTATAAAGACTGTCCGCATGCAATCTGTTCCTCTCCTTTTGGTTTACACTCTTATGAATGGAGACTAAACGGTAGAGGAGGAAAAAGATTATATAACTTAATCGAAAAATTAACTACTGAGGATTGCGGTGTCTATCTGACAGATATTTTTAAGCTTTATATCAAAGGGGAGGGGAAAGCAAAGAAACCATATTCCTTTAAAAATGAGCACTATGAACGCTTCGCCGAGATACTTTCTCGGGAAATTACCATTGTTAACCCCGATATCATAGTGGCAATGGGTAAAAAGGCCTCAAAAGCATTAAATGAAATAAGTCGATTTTGTAAGGATTTACCAGAAATCATAGAGATGCCTCACTTTTCAGGGTCAGCGCAGGGGGCAATTAAGTCATATTTTAGAGAGGATGGAAAACTTGATGTAGACCGACAGGTGGAATTATATTTTAATAAAATCTTCGATCATATAAAAAAGTAGAGATATATGTGGTCATCGGAACGAATGTCGAATTGTTAAGTACTATGTTTACTGGAGAACCAAACCCATAAAACTATGCCTTACGTATTTAAAGTTACGGCCAACCGCAACATCGGCGGCAGCAAAAGCGTCGCTAAAGGAACGACAGTGTAGATCTCGAAGGAATGAGTATACGGTATTCTTGCCGTCTACGATCATAAGTTCGGTATCAAAATCACGGTATCTCCATTTCAACGAGCGCCTTCACTATTCAGAAACTTTGACCGAATAGCCTGCATTTAGAGAATCGGCAGAAATAATTTTGCCGATTTTTTTACTTTGATTTTAATCAGAAATGGTATTGCCGATTAATAGCCTAACTTTGCATTGTAAAAGAAATAATTATGACTCATAAAAAATTTCCTATAGCGCCTATAATCGCGAAAACGAAACGTGCAACTTTCCAAAACGAAACGAGCAAAACTTCTCTTTTTTCGCTTCCTTTTTTCTCTTGGTCTTTCGACCGCTTAAACATCAATTAAACGCTGATTAAAAGCCTTTGAAATTGGCTTAAAATCAGCGTTATTTTTATGCCTTTTTATTTGGTCAAGTCAGCAGATTTTTGTAACTTTGAAGTAGTTAATTTGGCCTTGTTTGCACTTGCTTTCACACGTTCAAATCAAACCTTACAGCTTCATTTCCGGCCAAAAGTTCGCGCGTTCTCTCTATGTTGTTGGCATAAATGTGAACGTTTCCCAGATTCAACGTGATAGACTTTAACGGCGCTTCGATTTGTCGCGCTATCAAATATAAATGGTAAATATCAGCTGGCAAACCTAAGTTTGCGTCGCTGCTTCTCTGATAGGCTGACAAAACGAGTTCCCCATCATCGAGCTGGAATTGAATGAGGCTTAAGCAAGGTGCTTGATTGGTTTCCGCTCCTGTTGCTCCTAAGAACAGCACATAATTTTTGCTGCTCCGCTTTTCCCGGTTGATTTGCTCAATCAAAGCCGGCAACTTTTCAAAATAGGTCGGATAACTGTTAATGAGAATCTGGCCGCAATAATCCCACCAGTTTATCCCGGCTTCTCTGTACTTGGTCAGGTCTTTTTCCCCGGCCATAAACAGGGTTAATTCATTGCGCAGCTTCTTGCGTGCGATGTTGTGTCCCTCGAAAATCTCCAGCAGGTCATAAGGCGTTAAATGCAGCTGCTCATTGAGCAGATACATTATGTCGCCTTTTTTATTGCTCTGTCGTTTGCCGTGCTGCAATATCTTGCCGAGCATGGCGTAATACTTGTTTGGTGTCATTCGGCGCGAATTTAGCCCGTTTCTGTGAGTTCTGGGGCATTTCCTCGGCTGCTCATGGTGAAACGCTTTTGCAGTCGCTCCCCAGACGCTTCACAATGTCGTAAACATTGCGCTCGCTGACGTTGTAACGCTCGGCCAGGATTGCGACAATATAACTGACCTTTTCGCCACGTTTCCGCGCGTCCTGGTAGTCCTCAAAGAGTCTTACATATTTGTGATCACCCGGCTTTACTCCGGCTTCCTCCAGCTTTTCGATTACTCCACCACATAATTTCAATGCTTCATACACTCTCATTCAGCATTTTTTCGTAATTTTGCAACTCCTACGACAATCAGCAACAGCACCGAAGCACAAGTCAAAGGCTTTCGCCCCCGGCTCGTGTGCTTCGGTGCATTGCGTTTGTATGTCGTAGGAAAACTGCAAACAGCCGGGGGCTTTTTCTATGCCTCCGCGCTTTGTTGGTGGGTCAGAGTCGCGTTATCATCATATCGTTAAATTTGGCTTGATAGTTCAGCGTGTTTGTGCGCTGGCGCACTTCCGCGCCCCACATGGGCGCCGCTTCCCGGTACTCGTCGGCGAGCCATTGGCAAAGCTCGACAATCTGCGACTTGTCGCTTGTGAAATAAACGTATTTCGTGCCTTTGAGCAGGCGCAACACGTTCAGATAGTCGGTCAGCTTCCAATAATTCTCATACATTCCGCACTCCGTCGTAAGGTACGGGGGATCCAGCACGAACAACGCCCGGCTGTTGCCTCGCTCTCGCTCGAATAACTCCCGGTAGTCCATGTGCACCACCTCCAGCCCGTCAAGGTAGCCCACACACTCATAGCCGCCCGGTCTTACGCGGTTATACATCGTGTGCTTGCGCAGTTCCTCCAGACTTGTAACCCATTTGCCGGAGAAAAGCACCGAGCGGCCGATAGTGAGAATATCGACATAACCCAGCCGCTTCTCATAGTCCGCCACTATCGCCAGCACATCGGCGCGCTGGGAGTCGGTCAAACGCTGGTTAGGTTCAAGGCCGGTTAAACGGTCTTTAATCACCCTTAAAATTTCATTGGTCTGCTCCACGGCCGCCAGTCTGTCAACATAGCGGTCGAAGTCGTTGTATATGACACGGCACCCCGGAAGCACCCGTTTGGCCGTATGCGACAGCAGCCCGGAGCCTCCGAAAAGGTCCACCACCGTGTCAATCTCTCCCTCCACCGTCTCCAGCACTTCCGTGAAGTCCCGGAGGAAATAGCGCTTTTGCCCCATGAACGGGAGCGGCGCGCACTTGTAGTTCCTACACATTCAGCATAATTCTTCCTTTCTCTTTTGTGCCTGATATTTTAGGGAGGCAGTTTTACTCCCCCCCCTAAAATTTCACGCGAGTTATACAAACTTTTTCTCATTATTCTGCCCGTTTTTTATTCGTAAGCAGTATAATTTTTAATCTTTTTGATTGTCGCGATAAAAGGCATCACGTCTTTGTCGCGTTCCAGCCTGTCGCGTATCACATCGCTGCGCGTGATAAAATAACGGTAGTCCTCTGGACTATCCGGGAACGCGAATTTTACAACGACCTTGGTTTCGTTTTTTATGGTCGTGATGAGATGTTCAAAGAAAATAATGTCAGCGTTGAAAAGGCTTTCAATGCTCACACGCTTCTCACGCGGGAGACCGAACCAGTTCTCGGCATCGCGTATTTGTGAAAGTCGCTTAAACTCCATGTTTTTACTATATAAGTTTAGTTTCTCGTTAAATGTCGTTCGTAATAGATTGAGGCAGTTTGCGTGTTTACACCAACCGAAATAACTGGCCGTTTTACGCTTAAACTCATCGTCCGGCACCTCACGTTTGCAAAGCACACGCACACGCCGCTGCATGTGCAGTTTAATCCGTTTTCGCAAAAGAGTGTGTGTCGGGAAAAATTTGTAGCCCATAAAATCTATGCCACAGCTGACCGGCGCGACTCTAACATTGTTTTTAACCTCCAGTTTCAGCGCATTGATTTGAGTGGTTATTTCCGCCAGCCATCTATGTGCGGTCGTTTTATCCGGAGCGATGAAAAGAATATCGTCCATATAACGGAAATAGTGCGGTATATGAGCCACTTCCTTAGCCCAATGGTCAACCGGTGTCAACATTAGATTTGCGAAGCATTGGTTAGGCCATACACCGATTGCAAGTCCGGGACTGAAAGAGTCTATTATTGCGTCAAGCATACGCAAGGTCGGCGCGCATTTTATTACGCGCCTTAACAGGCCTTTTAAAACATCGTGGTCAATGCTCTGGTAGTATTTGCGCACATCCAACTGAACGTAATAAGCCTCCGGGTTATCGCGCAATGCCGGTTTAAGTTTATCCGCAGCCCGCTTAATACCTCGCCCTTTTATACTCCCGTATGTGTCTGCGGTAAACTTGTCATACAACACTGGAGCAATAACATTCATAACACAGTTGTGCAGAATTTTATCGGGGTACATGTCCGGGTGGTCAATACGGCGCTCCTTGGGCTCATACACGGTAAACGAATGATAGCGGCCAAACCGGTAGGTCTCATTTTTTAATGAGTCCTCCAGTTGGTCAAGCAATGCGGCACGGTTTTCAACAAAGCGTCTCTCGTTCCGGCTTAACCGCTTCCCGCTTAGCGCGTCGTTGGCCGCTTTCTCTATGTTTTCCCGGGCGCATATCAGTGGCCACAGGTTGCCGGTGCGTTTCATTCGTCTGCTTCTCTAATGCCAATTTTCGGTTGCCCTACTCACAAGCATAACCCTTGATTTATGTTCAGCCGTTTGGTTATATCGGCTAAGACTGTGAGGCCCGCAAGATTTTTAGAAGTATTTGAGCCCGCGACCCCGTAGACATTGTTAGCATTGCCCACATTGCCCGCGTTGTTAGCACGGCCGACACCGGCAAGCAACCCGGAGCCGCAAAGCCCCACAGCCTTGTTGTTATCCATTCGCTTTATTGCGTAGAATGTCCGTCGTTACCGTCTCATGTTCCGGCATGGGCTTGCCAAGGACATCAAATCCACTCGGTACAACCGAAAAAGACCTGAACGCCTCCGCATCTCCCTCCGGCACATAAAACATCTGCAAACCGGCGTTGAAACGCCCGGTTATAACCTCGTTCGCCGTTTCCCTGTGGCACTCCTGGAGCCGAGCCCCGAAGCTCTCGACAACTACGCCGTCAGCTTCCGGCTTGAACACCGGCGCCGCACGAATTGAAAATGAGTCTATCAGTCGTTTCATTGTTATTGTTTGCTGGCAATTATTTTGAACTGGCAGTAACGCTCGGTCATCACGCTTTTGCGCAGCACATCAGAATAACCACCCTGCGCCTTGGGTTGATATGACAGGCTGTTACCTGACGAAATGGGCTGACCCTCATCGTCAAGCTGTATTACGCCATTGACTTTATAAACGAAATATTCCCCGAAAAATTGTGCCGGAATCCACTCCTGGGTCGGCACTCTGGAGTCGTCGAACATCACGCCTATTTGATACGACGGCATCCCCGCCGGCGGCGTGAATTTGTCCGTACTGTTCGCCGCAACAAAACTCTCTCCGGGGGCTATTGTCCGTCCTCGATACTGCACCGGTTTTGTGCCGAAGTTGTAGTAAACCCCGCCACGTTGCAGACCGTCCGCGCTCTTTATCATTGCGAAAATTGCCGGAGTGCTTCGCAGATAGCACACATCGGTGATATTGGGGTCCTTGATTTCAACAAGCTGCGCCCCCGTGCCCTCGGCGGCGTCGGACATGAATGTGGTGTCCTCGTCGGTAACGCCCACAACACTGCCATACGGGTAATTCGTATTTTTGTAAACAATATCGCCCTGCGCTAAATATCGGCCCGGCGGCAAAATATCCCCGGCACTATATTTCACACCCATCACAGGGGCCTCCGACAGGTGTACCCCATGGGTGCCCCACTTTGAGCCGTACTTAGTCAGCACGGCCGTAATTGACATCTTCGCTGTGTCAATTTTCACAATCTTGCTTACTATTTCGCCCGCCGTGTCCGCACTTGATTCATCAAGGCAGATCGCCCCTCCGCTCACCTGCAAAATTCCGTTGGCGCTCTGCTCGTCCCAACTTCCCGCTACGCCTGTGCTGTCCTCAAGGATTGGCAGATTCAACGCCGGAGCCAACGCACCGTAATAGCGCCGGCCGGCCCTCACGGCGTCGCTCGTCGGTTTCAATGTCAAGTCCCCGACATCTGCATTGTTGAACAATTCCGCAGACGTCTGGGCACTAAATTCGCAGTTTATAAACTTCGGGCGGTTTTCCTCCGCTATTTCCCGCGCGGCCATCTCCCCCAGCAGCAGGTCGAGCCGCTCCTGGCCACTCGTTCCCTCCTGGTCCAGCTCTTCCCCGTCGGCCATCACCCAGCGGCAGTCCGCTGCGAACAGGCACTCCTCGAAAACCAGCGGTTCATCTGCAAAAAAATCACATTTCGCAAACACGCTGGCTGTGAATTTTTGCAACTGTCCGCCTTTTTTGCGCTTCTCAATCGGCACATCGTAAACAGTCACATGCGTGACACTTCCGTTTCCTCCATACCACAATTTGGTCGTGCCGCTCATCTTCGGAGACCACACTGCCAGATATGAAACGGCGGTATTGCCGCCTATGCAACCCATATACAATGGCGACTTGCCCACTATTGCAGACGAGCCCGCGACCCCGCAGACATTGCTAGCACCGCCCACATTGCCCGCGTCGTGAGCACGGCCGACACCGGCAAGCAACCAGGAGCCGGTATGGACTACAAGGTCATAAGTTGCCGGGGCGCAGTTCTCTATAATCATATTCGCATGACCGAAGCCGTAAATAATAAACGCATCCTCGCCGTCAAACACAGCCGCGCCCATATAGTCGCCCCTTATCATCGTGCTGTGGTTACCGTCGGCCATATCCTCACAGAACCGCCCACGGCACACTATCGTCCCGGGCGTAGCGCTTCGGCCGCGGTAAGCCTTCCCCAGCGTCTTGTAAGGGTTCTCCATCGTTCCGTCGCCTCCCAGGTCGTCACCCGTCATCGAATCCACATAAACATAGCCGGTGTTTCTTGTCCTCCACAGATACGGTTTCATGCCTCACCTCCTTTCACCTCTACGGTCACCACATCGCGTCTACGGCTCCAGGTCGGCGCATTGGCCTCCATGTATTCGCGACGCACTTTCAGGATCCAGCCGTCACCCTCGACTTCCCATTCGGTAGGACGGCCCCACTTGTCAGTTGTCGGGATCACTTTATTTGTTTCGGTTGCGTTCATAGCCAGGCGCGGGTATATCTCCCCGCGAAGCCATGCCATTGCTTCCTCGCTCTGAGGCGCGCCGGCTTCCGTCTGCCAGCTCACGCCCTCTGCAATTTTTATTTCCATATCCGTTTAATTGGGTTTTAATGGTTCTTTAATTATCATTCATTCTCTCCGCCGGCTTCCGCTTTCGTTCCTGTGCGCCTGCACTTCACGCCCACGGCCGCCAACTCGTCGCTCTCACGTTCTATTTCCCATGTCGCGAGCGACCCCGCCGCAATCCTTATTTCTTCTGGTGCCGTCGGGTCGACCTCATGGTGTACAAGCTCCCCGCACGTCACCCACAAACGGGAGACATTGAAAAGCCGCAGCTCAAGCATCGCCACCTCCTCAGCCTCCATGTTCACATCCTGCACTACCGTGCCGCTCTGCCCGAAGTCAAGCGTATAGCTTCGGTCGGTCAGAGTGTTCCGCAGATTCTCCATCTCCCGGCTCTGGTCCTCCTGGGCCTGTTCTATGCGCTCCATAGTGTCCTTGTAGCCATTGACCGTCCGGCTAAGCGTTTCAGCCTCGCTCTTGTCATATTTTTTATTTAGAGCCGCCGTCAGCCCCGACACTTCCGACATTTCGACACTTTCCTGCTTGTGCCGGTAACTGTCCAGCCAGTCCGCAAATTGACTCTCCGTCGGATAAAGCCCCTTGCGGAACCACGCTTTTAACTGTGCGATTGTTCTTACTGCCATAATTCTTTTTTTTGATTATTTAGCCCGCATTATGTATGCCAAGACATAATAAGGCGGTCGGTTCTCGTGCGTTGACCCACCCCCGGCATTTTCCGTCGGGTGCTTTATCCACTGGATATTGTCGCGCTTGTCCCCGTCCGTCTGGCAACGCTTCGGGTTCCCGCTCACGCTGTCACGGCCCACCTGGTAGCTCGTGCCGCCCACGGTCCAGTTGCCGACAGTGCATTCCCCGCTGCCGTGCGGGATCATCGTGTAGTCCTTGACCGTGTGCGAGTGACTTGGCAGTTGTTCCTCGGTCAATGCCACAGCTTTAAGACCGCCCGCCGTCCCGTTTGCCCGGTAGTCATTGTCGCTGTCATGCTGGCCCACCACAAAGCGCCCCCGCAAGTCCGGCACCCTGAAATACCCCGCGCGGGTTGAATACTTCGTACCGCTCGCACTCGTCCCGGTGTTGAATGTTACTCCCAATGTCTTGTATAACTCCGGATAGTCAGCGGTTCTTAACTCCTGTCCGTTGCACAGTACATAACCCTCCGGCACGGCTGCACCCGCCCACATCTGCACCACGCCCAGCGGCGACGGCTGCACCCCTGCAAGCTCGGCCCGCAGTTCCCTGTTTTCGGCCATCAAGTCTTTTATTGTCTTTATGTCCGTGAAGTCCTCCCAGCTGTAATTTTCGCTCCCTATGCCCGGCGCAAGGCTTCGCCTCGTGTACGCTTTCGGGTAGTTGGTATTATTGGCATTTACGGCCACATCCTCTTGCTTCACATACATGCCGCTCGTTGTCGACCCGCCGTCCCAGGGCAACACTTCGCCCTCGGGCTGGCTTTGCGTCTTTACGAACACATAACCCGCGCTCCTGCGCGTTCCCTCTGCATTAGGCTCACAGCCGCAGAGTACCACACGGTCCCCCGCTATATTCCCGGCAAGCGCCGCAAGTGCCACAAGTTTTTGCAGGTAGTCCAGCGTCTCGCAGTCCAGCGGAAAGTCCTTGTTGGCCTGCGTCAGAAAATTACCTAATATTTTGTCCATTGTCATTTATAGTTTATAGCGTAGCGTTTGCCCGCCAGTTTATACATGTTCACTATTGCCCGTAATCTCGTTTCCGTCTCGGCCGTCCGCAGTTCCTCCGGCACCGTCACCCAGAAGTCATAACCGCTCGTGCCGTTGAAGCCCTCCCGGTGTATGCTCGCCGCGCCCACGCCACGCCGCGGCACCATTACCCACCGGCCCAGCTCACGAAGCCACACCGCCGCTGCTTCACGGTTCCCGGCACTGTCGCTGTCCTCTATCTCTATGCGGCGCAGTGCCGGGTCAAACTCATCATTAAGCACCCCGCGCAGCTTGCACACCTGCCCGTTATGTCTCAACCGGTAACTTGTCGCGCTCCTGTATGCGCGCAACTCCTGGAGCAAACGCCCCAGCGGGCTGACCCCGGCATATATCATAGCCCCGGCAAGCGGGCGTCGTAGCCACGTCGGCAATGTCAGCAGCGCCAGCCGCTTGATATTTACGTTATAGGTTCTGTCAGCCTTGTTCGTCATACGCTTTCATGTTTACAGTTATCGCTCCTGGTCTGAAATAGCCCGCTGCGGGGGTCAGACGCGCGTTAATCTGTGTCGTTGTACTCTCGTTTGCGGCTTGCGCGGTGCTACACCGCAACTCCACTATTTTCACCCCCTCCACCTCTTGCAGGCGGTCAACGAGGGCCATATTCGTATATTCTCCGTTAAATGGCAAATTCTCGATATAGTCGCAGATTGTTCGCACACAAGCCGTCTGCACGGCCCCCGGCTCCAGCATCGCGTTATAATATACGTCAACCGTGCAACCGAATGTGTCCGCCTCCATGTTCACAAGTGCCACCCTCACGCCCGCGTCCTTGATCTCGCCTATATAGGCTTTCAGCTGCCGCTCTTGCTCAGCCGTCAGTGGGCGACGTTCCCCGCCGCTTTCTCCGGCAACTTTTATGGTCAGCAGACTGGCGTCCCGACTTTCGGTCGCTACGGCGTGTTTCACCACACACGCCGCCGATACCTCGCTCTCGCTCATACCCTCCGTGTCGTATGTGTCACGGTCTGTCTCCAGTTCCTTGCCCTCCATAAACTGGAGTACCTTGTCGCGGTACCATTTCGGCCGGTGTGCTATCAGTTCCTCCAGTTCCGCCGTCACTTCCTTTTTATGACGGGCCACAAGCTGCTCAACGGTCCACGCACAGACAGACCACACATACAGCATTATGTTTTCAACGCTCGCAGCGCCGAACACGTCGCCAAACTCTGCCCCGGGCTCAAACCCGTAGAGCCCGGCCGCCTGCTCGTTGCGCATAAATTCCTGCGCTATCTCGCTTTTTATCTCACCGATATTTCGTGCCATTTTAATACCTGTTTAATCTCTTTTTAACTGACCTCAAAGTCTATTTCAATACCCATGAAACCTATACCGCCATAAGGACAAGCCGTCATATCGTCCGCGCTCGCCTCCGTCGCCGGTTCCACACCGTGCGCCCGGTATAGTCTCACTGTCCGCGCGTCCCCGTCCTCCACCGGCTCCGGAACTGTCAGCTCCTGCCCGTCCTCCAGCCTGTCGGTCACGCTCAGCCCGTTGGCTGCCGCCAATGCCAGTACCGTCTCGACGTGGCCCCCGCTTTGCAGGGCCATGTCAAGCATTGTTTGTCTTTCTTTAGCTGTCGTTTTCATCGCTCTATGCTTATTGTGCCGTCTGCCTCCATCGTCACGCGCTCACACTCCACGCCGCAGCCTCGCAACATCTGGCGCACCTCGCCGGGCCACATCACATCAGGCTGGCCGCCGCGCATACGCCCGGCTTCGCCTCCCAGCAGCGGGTGTTCTTTCAGTTCCCCGCGCATGGTCAGAACCACGGCCTCGGCCGTCTGTTCCTCTGTGTCGCCAACAGCTATGCCGCCACGCTCCACAAGCAGGTCTCCCGTTCCTGCGTCTATCAATATACCTTTCATCGTGTCGCATCTTTTTGTGGTTGTTCGTAATCTTTGCTGAATATCTCGTAGTCCTCGTCGCTCACGGCGCTGATCTCATATACTTGGTAATTCGCCTCCGTCATCTGGCGAACGGTGTAGCTCTTTATCACAAGCCGCCCTATGTTCAGCGCGTCCAGGAACTCACTGTGTACCCTTAACGCCTCTTTTGTTTCCAGCAGCTTCCGCACTTCCCGCACTTCCGTGCCCGGCCACTCGTCTGCTATCACGCCCCCCTCCGTATGTTGCAAACCCAACACTATATTGACAGACCAATCATTGGCATTTATATACTCCTTTACTGTGCCGTCACGCCCCACCAATGCTGTACTGATTATCCGGTGTTCCCGGCTGGCTGCTGCCACCGCGTCGGCAAAGGTAAGTCCTTCGCCGTTCTCTCGCTCCAGGCGCAGCGGGCAGAGTACCCAGCGGCCCTCCCAATATTCCGGGTCTGTTATCGGCTGCCCGATTTCATGACCGCTTATGCCGTCCCGGTCCGGGCTTCCGCCCAGCTCCTTAAACCGCACAAGCCGTTTGGCTATGTGCTGAGCCCAGCTCATCGCCGCAAGATCTATGCTCATAGGCAGCTTCTTGCCGCCTAAACTCGGTTGTGGGATAAAACTCATGATGTTGCCAGTTGTGTGTCATTAAGCGCACCCATCAGGGCCTCAAGTATTGCAGTTTTGACCTGCTCGGTGCTTTCTCCGACGGTCGCGCTGTGTATCTCGAAACGCTCAACAAGTTTTTCAATGTTGATTGTAATGTTTTTTATTTTGCCCCCTCCGTCAGAACCTGCGGAACTGTCCCCGGAATTGCCGGTGACAGGCGGGATCGTTAATGTAGTCGGTTTTGTTATATCAGGTGAATCAACAGTGGGAACTTCAGCACCGGAAGCGTTGCCATTTTCCCCGCCGGTGTCATTTGTCCCCGGATGGTCCTTAGCCCAACTTGCATCGGCCGAAGCTCTTGCCAGCTTATCGATATAATCTACTCCCGGCAAGTATTTTATTATTTTATTAGCTTGGTCAATGAGCCAATTTATAGAGTCAATAAATATATTTTTAATGCCGGCCCATAGATTAGAGAAAAAGCCTCCTACTGTGTTGACAATTCCCTTAAATACATTTACCAATGGCTGGCATATCTTACTAAAAAAGGCTATAACTTTTTGTACCCCTGTTTTTATGGCATTAATAACGCCTGTAACAAATGACTTTACTTTTTCAAAAGCACCTATAACTATCCCTTTAATCGCGTCAACGACTAAAGTTATAGTATTCCATACTTTTTGAAAAAAACCTATTATTGCCTGGCCTATGGCTATAAAAAACTGTTTGACTCCGGCAAATAAGGCTTTTATAGTTTCCCAGACCGTAAAGACGGCCAACCTGAACCCATAGCATTTGTCCCATAAATATTTGAAAAGTGCAATTAGTCCGGCCACCGCTGCCGCTATCCAACCAACAATAGGGATATTCATTATTGCTATACCAACAGCTCTACACGCGGAAGTTGCTGCACCCTGGAACACCTTAAACGAAGTTGAAGCGATGGCGGAGAATGCGACCGAAGCGGTACCGCCGGTCACGAATGACAGCGCCAACGCGCCCAGACCTTTGAGGGCGTTAAATATACCGACCGTTGTAAAGCGGACAAGGCTAATGGTGGCGCGTCCCATATTGCCAATAAAGCCCAGCGATATCATGTTGCTTGTGGTGAGGGTGCCGTTCATCAGCGCGACGCTGACAGCTGCCGACCTTACCCATCCGACAATCCCGGACCACATGCCGGCCCAGTTAAGCCCCTTAATAAGCAGCATGAGTTTCCAGCCGGCGGTCAGCAACGGGGAGAGCTGCGCCAACGGCACAAGTGCCGAAGTCAGGACACCGCACCAAAGTGAGAAATCACCAGTGGCCTGAAATATGGAAATTTTCAGGTCCTCAAACTGTTGGTTAACTCTTGCCTGTCGCTCGGCGTAGCTGTCCATAACAATAGCCGCCTGCTCGGTCGCACTGTTGGTGCCTGTCACAGCATCGGTGAATCCTTGCAGACTGTCGGTGCCCTGGATAAGGGCTCGCGCAGCGTTGGCATTTTCAACGCCAAAGAATTTTGACAGCAGGGCGGAGTCATTAAGCATCGGTTTCAGCATCTCGAGGCGCTCCTTAAGACTCTTGGAGTTGTCGCCCAGCGCAACAACATCAATGCCGGCCTTTTCCAGTTCCTCGCGTGCCTGCTTCTCGACAAAACGGCCTTTGCTTAGCTGACCCAGTACGTTGCGGAGGGCAACGCCCCCCTCACTGGCTTTTTTGCCTGCCTTGTCCAGCACCTGGATTGCGGCGTTGGTTTCCTCAAAGCTGACGTTTGCAGCCTTGGCGGCCATACCGCATTGCTGGAGTGCCGCGCTGATTGCCGGAAGTTCTGCGGATCCTGCCTGACCGGCGGCCGCCATTACGTTCATCATGCGCGCCATTTCCTCGCTCGCTGCAATAGGGTCCTCAAGGCTAACGCCGTACTGGTTCATCGCCGTGGTCAGCACCTGCGCGGCGGCCACGCCGTCGCCCCCCATCAGCTTGCTGGTCGTCTGTATGCAGTCGCCCATCGCGCTGAGTGCTTCTGGATATTTACCCAGTTCCGGGCTGAGCTGCGAGAGCAACAATTTGTACCCCTCCACGGCCACACTGGCATCCGTGCCAAACGCCTTGGCACTCTGCCGGGCAAAATCCTCTATCTGTTTAAGACTGTCGCCAGTGACGCCCGCAACCGCACTCAAGTCGTGCATTTGGCTGTCCAGTTTTATGCCCGCGCTGCTCAGTTCCGCAAAGCCCTGCGCCATGCTCTGCGCTACATTTTTGGCATAATCAAACGTCATGCAAGCGGCCGTAAACGACTGCACGGCATTCTGCGCTCCGTCGACCTGGGCTGAAAATGCCCCCGTTGCCGCGCTCATGCCATTTATCTGGGCACTGAAATTGCCCCCAATGTTAAAAACGTAGTCAAATACGCTTGCCATGTCGTTTATTTTTGTTATATTTGTGCAGCCGTTACAAGTCGCACGGCCTCTTTATATCATGGATTTTATTATTGGCATACTCGGAAAAATCATCGGCGTTTTCCTGCTGCTTGGCATTATCGCCTGGCTGTTCGGCTTTATCCGTGCTATTGCCGGATTAGCCAAAGGTGAGAGTTTCTCGTTCTTTCTGCCTTTCGGCTTTCTTTCATCGAAGTGCGACAAACGCCCCTAACTATTGCCGTCGCTGAAAAGTGACGTGATAAGTTCCGCCTGGTTCCTGTTCCTCCACCGCTCCAGCCAAATTGCCTCACAGTAGAGCCGCGCCCATTCCTCCTCCGTCTCAATCTTTTCAGCATCGACGTGCAGGTTCGCCCGAATTAGGGCGCACCCCTTGGCGAAGCCGTCCTCATCGTCCGACTCCGCCAACGTGTGCGCCTCTACAAGTTTTTTATTGAGCCCATGCAGCCGTTAACCAGCTTGCCGAGCTGCACCTGCACAGCCATGAAAAGAATCGCGTCTGTGCGCAGCGCCTCGCTGCCACCCAGCCAACAGTTATTTAGCAACACTTTGCCGGCTTCCACTTCATCGGTCTTGCTTAGTTTGGTGACTGCCTTTATCGTCTGGAAGTCCGGGCGACGAAAATAGCCTATATGGGTGTCTCCGTCCTCCACTATGTCCACTCGGTGGATTCTCCCGTGTTTGGCCTGGAAAGCCTCGATTTGTGCTTCGGTGATTCCGCCGTCGAATGTGCGGCCGGTCTGTTTTTTGTTTTCGGTTGCTGCCATATCTTTTTAATTGATTTTTAAGAGTGTTTTAATTGGTTATCGCCTTGGTGCTTTGCCTCGGCAAAGATTTCAAGTGGCCGTTAAGGTTCCAGCCCTTAACGGCCCTTGTATTGTAGTCCATGGAACGGCTTACGCCGTTTTGCCCCATTCGATATGTGAGGGGACGAGCGGAAGCTCTACCTCCTGGCCCGTATCTCCCTCTTTCCATTTGCGCGCGTTGGCCGATATATGGCAGTTGCGGATCTTGTCCGTCACCACAATGCCGCTGTCCGGCAAATAGCTGACCTGGATTTCGATTGGCGGGAGGTCTTGCAGTCGCCCGTTGGGGCTCTGCGACTGGAGCGCCTGCACCTCCTCCTGATAGAGGATAAGTTTCGCGCCCGGGGTTATGCGTCCTTTCGCACGTCCCACCGGGTGACGCCCGGCGCCCCATTTGTTTACAATCTCCTGCTCGTCGCTGTACTCTACGCCGACAATGCCAGTGACAGGCACGCCGCCGACAAGCACCACTATGTCAGCCCACGCCACCAGCATACCGTTGACCATAGGTACGCCGTTGTTGATTACTGTTGCCATCGTTCTGACTTTTCGGGGTTAGGTTATACGGTTTTTGCAAACCCGATTTTTATTCTCACATGGCGCATCACGGGGACGGCCACGTTCTTGATTACGATTTCCACCGTGCCGCTGCTCGCAACGTCCTGCGCCGGGTCTATCTCGGCTTTGTAGCCGCTCAGTTCTCCGGCGCGCTCCATCGCCTCGAGCGCCTGGTTGGCCACCGTTTCAAGGTGTGCCACGGTGTAACTCGCCAGCTGACCCGTGGAGGCGTCCACATAGACGTTGCCGCCGAGCTCCGGCTTTATGTAGGTACGAATGCCGCGCACGGCTTTGTCCATCGTGCGCACGCTCTCGATCGCCGCGTAGTCGCTCGTGACGGCGTCCATCGTGTGGCTGTCGTTCATATAGCTGCCCGCCAGTCCCGTGTGCGTCACAAAGAACAGATAACGGCCCGTGTTGTCAAGTGTCTCTATCAGCGCCTTGTCAACGTCGCGCACAAGTGTGCCGTCGCCGAATGCCGGGAGGCTCACCCCCGTGGGGAATTGCTTTATATAGGCGATTGACTGGTGTACGCTCGCCGCACTGATTAGACCCATCACAACGCCCAGACCGCTGACGCTCGCCTTGGCCGCGTTGGCTTCGTCCTTATACAGCTCAGCGCCGGTTCCGCTGCCTGCCTGACCGATTACCACGCTCACGCGGCATTTGTTCTCGCCGGCAAGGTTCACGGCCTGCTGCTTTATGTCCGCCACTTTCGGGGCATACACGATTGACAGTTCGGCCTCTTCCTCGGCCAATGCGTTGCCTATTTCCTGCAACGCTGTGAGGGCGTCGCCGCTCACCGGGGTGTCGCCGCACCACACGCCAATCTGGCGAATGCGCCCGGCGGCGAAGTTCTGCACGGTCTTAAGCTCGGCGAATGTCTGCGCCCCCTGGGGTTTCTCGAAGATTCCCACGTAGAGGCTGACGGCGGGGTTGAGACGGTAGAGTTCGCTCAGCTGGTAATGCAGCACTTTCACCGTCCAGCTCGCTGCGTCCGCAGTAATGCCGACGGCCTCTGCCGCGTCTATCGTGCTGAGTGCCTGCACGCGCTCGGTCTTGAATGCGTCGGGAATATCGGCCGCCGCCATGTAAAACACAAGGCCCGTTATATGGTCCTCGCCGGGCAGGCTCTTGGGGACGTTGCCGTTCTCTCTCAGGATTTTCAGACTGGTTCCCATCACGCCTCCACTTTTAAGGGTTCGGGATTCTCCAGGTTCTTACCATGTGCCCGGGCGTTATTCTCCTGGTCGAAGCACTGCCCGTCGTCCGTTACCCACACGGCTTTAAGTCCGTGGCGCTTGCACGCGGCAAGTCCTATGGCCTTGAGCGCGCCTGTCGCGGCGGCCGCTTTGGGCTTTGCATTGCCCGGCTTCTGCTTGGCCGGTTTACCGGGGGCGGAGGCAACGGCGGCCGCGGCTTTCGCCACTTCCTCGGCACTGGGAGCATTTGTAGCGACTACCTCGGCTATGGCCTGCAAGTTTTCCGCTACTGTATCAGCGGAGGTCTTATTTTTGGTTTCGTTGCTCATGTCGTTTTGCGTTTTTTGATTTTGTAAAATATCCACCCGGCTGCCGCCAGGATAGTTAATGCCGTCGCCCATGCCGCGCCCTGTTTCATGCGCTCCCACAGGCCCGGCGGTTTTGTGGCCGTTACCGTCACTTCGTCAAGCGTGCCGCCCTCATAGGTCTGCTCCGTTTCCTCCGTGGCTTCGGTCGTGCCGCTGGCTGTTTCCTCCAGCTGTGCCCGGTTCCGGCTTTCCTCGCCATGCGTCTGCCGGATTCGCGCCTTGACCGGAGGCTTCCCGGTCTCCGGGTCTGCGGGCTGCGTAGTGTCGTAGATTTCAACCTCCGTCACCGTCGTCCCCCGGCTCTCCGTCACCGTCGTCAGGGTCGCCGCGTGCTGCTGTTCTTCCCGGCTTTCGCTCCGGGCCGTCGTCTCTACCTGGGCCGCCGCCTCTGTCCGGCTCTGCTCCGCCACCTTTCGGGTGGAGCAGCAGCTCGTGTTTGACAGGGCAACGGTCAATATAGCGACAGCCCCAAATGCGATCCAAAGCCGTTTTGAGCATCTGAACATCATTGCGTAAGTTGTTTATTTCGGCTTTGAGCGGCGGAACAATACTCTCCATGAGTATGTCCGCAGCCTTGCGCACGTTCTCCAGCTCGTGGCTCTTGACCTCGGCGAGCTTGTCTTTCATCTCGGCCCGCAGCCGGTCAAGTTCGATCCTGTATTTGTCGCGCTCCAGCTTACGGCCTACCCATGCCCCGACCGGGGCTGCTATCGCCGCCGAAAGCGCCGATATTATGATAGTTATTATTTCGCCGCTCATTCATGTTGTTACTGTTTAATGCCCACCTGGGTGAGCCATGTTTTTACGTTGAAACTCGGACACGCCTTGTTGGCAAATTCATTGTGCCCGTGCACTGTCGCCCCTGGGTATCGCCTGAGCAGCTCTTTCACGAGCTTTTCAAGGGCTGCGCGCTGGGCCGCCGTGCGCGTATCTTTCCACAACTTTTTCCAGTTGGGAGTTGACCGGGGCGGAGACCCGCCGACATAGCACACGCCAATTGACCGCGTGTTATGCCCGGTGCAGTGGGCGCCGGCTATCGCTTCCGCACGTCCGGGGCGCACTTCGCCGTTAAGGCCGATAACAAAGTGATAGCCTATGTCGGAGAATCCCCGCGCAAGGTGGCTTTGCTTTATCTGGGCGTTGGAAAATTCCTCACCCTCCGGCGTGGCCGTGCAGTGCAGTATGATTTCATCGATCTTGCGCTTGCTCTGGGCTACTCCCAGAGCCGCCCACGTCTGCGCCCCGACAACACCGTCGGCCGTCAGCCCCTTGCGCTTCTGAAACTCTTTTACCGCTTCCTCGGTCAAGGGTCCGAATATGCCGTCGGCCATCAGGTTTAATTTACCTTGCAGGGTCTTGACTTCCGCCCTGCGGCTACCTCGCTTTAGTGTTGTCATTCGGCTGGGTCTTTACGCGACTTTGTCGCTCATTATGGCCGCGCGGCAGTTGGTCTCGCTCAGGGGCAGACAAATGCCGTACTGCTCGAAGTTCACGAGGTTGCGGTGGTTCTGCGGGTCGTTTTCGGCCTTGCTGTGATAGAATTTCGTGGAGCCTGCGGCTTTCATCATGCGGCCCGCGTAGAATGCGACGGAGCTCTGCATGTCTGTGGCCGCCGGAACTGCACCCCACGCCAGTTTTTCGCCGGAGGTCGGGTTGTAGAATGGTGTGCCGTCATACTCGAATATGTCGAAGCCATAGAGGCGGCAAATCTTGCCCTCGGTCTGGTTGATGTTGTAGTGGTCTTTGAAGCGCTGCTCGGTAGCCAGCAGGTCGTTGACGTGTTCGCTGCAAAGTACCAGAATGCGGTCTTTCTTGGGGATCTTCATCTTGTCGAAAGACTCCTTAAGTGCCAGCAGGTCGTCGGGGGTCATACGCTTGCGACCGCCATAGGCTGCGCCTGTGGTACGCAATACGGGAATGCCTGTCGCGTTCTTGGCCGGGGCAATCGCATGGATTGCGTGGGCTCCGAATGTCTCCACAAGGGCGTCGCGGTGGCGCTCCTGAACGCTCGCCATCTTGTCGTAACTGATAGCGTGCAGCTCGTCGTCTGTCACCGGGGTGGCCTCGGTGCTGAATTTATCCAGACCGATAGGCTTGTCGGCGTCCTCCAGTGCGGTAACGGGAATTGGATAGGTAGTGTTGTTGACCAGCACCTTGGGGTCGCCGCCGATAGCCACGAAGTGAATCACATCGTTATCCACATGCTGGTTATAGCTGCGTATGCGCGCCAGCCAGCCCCAGGACTCCAGAGCGGTGCGGAATTGTTTGATCTGTTCGCCGGTCCATATCTCTTTGAGCACTCCGGCGCGGAGGGCGCCGCTGGGGGCTGCCCCCTGGAGGGCGAGAGCCAGCACGTTGCCGGCTATGGCTCCGGCCTCCGGCGCGCACCCGATTGCCACGGCACACGTGGCGCCGGCGGCGGCGTTGAATGTTACGGCCATCAGCATACAGCCGACAAGGCCGAACAGGGTTTTGAAAAGGTTGTTTTTGGGTTTCATTGTTGTTTATGGGTTATTTGTTCTTACGGGTCTTATTCGCTCAGGGGCGGGCAGTCGACGCCATATTCGGCCTTATACAGCCGCATATATTCGGCGGGCTGGTCCTTGCGGAGGGCCAGGAGCTCATCCTGGGGCACTTCGCTGAGCTTGGCGTAGCTCTTGCCGCCGCCGGAGCCGGGCGCGCTCTCGCGGGATAGGTGTAATGTGTCGGTAGGCTTCTGCTGCGGGGGCATACTCTTGAATGTGTCGGCAAGCATTGCCGCGCCGGCGGCTTTCCCCAGGTTGATAAAATGGTCGCGCTGCTCGGCTACAATCCTGCGCTCTGCAATCGCCTGGTCCACGCACCGGGTCACGGCTGCCAGCTGCAAGGCGTCCGCGTTGTCGGCTTTCGTTTTCATCAGCTGGAGCGCGGCGGTCGCCTGCTCGTCGCTGGCTCCCTCGGGCAAGCCCAGGAGGGTTAACTGTTCTTTGTTCATCGCTGTTGTTTGATTATGTGGTTTATTGTTTTCCTCGCCGGCACTGGCGCCGGTTTCGGGTTCACTATCTTTTTGCAGTTGGAGCAGGGGGAGTCCGGGCGCGTCCTCTCCAGCGGCCAGCTTCATCACCTTGCCGTCGGCTCCGCACAGTTGCAGGGCCTCGTCGTTGCCTCCTATGTCCACAATGCTGACCTCAATCAGCTTTGACCGCGTAACTGTCTCGCGCGTCTGACCGGGGAGCACCAGCGCCTCGTCCGCGCTCGTTTCAATGGGTTCAAGCGCGGCCGAAGCCATGCGCAAAAATCCGCTTTCCCATTTGCTCTCTATCTGCTTGGCGAAGTCGTCGTTCTGGTCAAATACCGGTGTGCCTATCAGCTTGCCGTCCTCGACCCTCAGATTCTCGACCTTGCCTATCGGCATAGCGTTTCCGTCGAATGCCCTACGGTGCATCCAGAGCAAAACCGGGTTGCGCTCGTACTGGCTCAGGTCTATTCCCTCGGTCAGCACGCGCGTGCCGTAGCAGTTCACGGCTCCCGTTGATATTATTACATCTTTCGCCATTGCATTTTGTCCTTAAAAAAGCCCGGGGCGCGAGGGGGCGGTGGTGGGTGGAGGGTGGGTGTGTCCCCCGCGCCCGGGGCCGTTAATCAATCTTTTTTACCTAATACCTGATTGTTGTGGCGGAGGCAGGACTCAAACCTGCGACCTCCGGGGAATGAGCCCGGCGAGCTGTCAACTGCTCTACTCCGCAATGTGGCTGTAAGTCGTTCAGCTCTGCAAAATTGCGCATTGTTCACGCCCCGGGCAAAAAGAGTGTAAATCTTTTACACTCTTTTTTATTATGGTGCCTTTTTGAGCCAACTTTGCACTGTGAAAAGGCGCGCCAATGGTGGTCGCGCCTAAACCCGTAAAATTTTATGTTTATGAATGGCAACTAAAAAAGAACGTGAGCAGCAGCGTGAACACGCGCGCCTCCTATATATGCAGGGCGAGCCTCAGAAGTCCATCGCCGGAAAGGTCGGAGTGTCCGCACAGACAATTACAAAATGGGTTGCAGAGGGCGGTTGGGAACAGGCCCGCGCCGCTGCCAACATCACCCGCCCGGAGCTCGTAAATAAGATTTTGAACAGCATTAACGTGCTTCTGGAGGACCTGGCGGCCGACCCGTCACCGGAGAAAACAGCAGCCAGCGCCGACAAGCTCGTCAAGTTCGCCGCCACCGTTGAACGCCTCGACAAAAAAACTTCCGTCGTTGACGTGATAGAGGTCTTTATGGCTTTCAGCAAGTGGCTGCAATATCGCATGAGCTTCGACCCGAATGTCACCCCGGAGCTGCTGAAAACTATAAATCATTATCACGACCTTTTCATTTCCGAAAAGCTCAAAGAAAGTTTTTAACGCATGGCTACGAAAGCGGAAATATTAAAAGCACGGGAAAAGTGGAAACAGCACTGCGAGACGGTGCAGGCAGCCACCGCCGTAAACATCAACGAAACAGCCGAGCAGCGCCTTGCACGTCTGCGCCGGCTTTTGCTGAATTATGCCGATTTCGTAGATCACTATTTCCCGCACTGGACTGAAAATCCCGAAACGGGGCAGTCAACGCCCTGCGCGCCGTTCCATATCGACGCCGCCAACAAAATCAGAAACAACCGCAACCTCAAGGCTGGTTTTGTATGGCACCGCGGAGCCGCAAAATCTACCAACTTGGACGTATTTATCCCCATGTGGCTTATGGCTTGGGATATTGTCGGCCCTGAAATTTTTGGCACAGCCAAAACAAAGGGGCGTGAAATAAATGTCATGGTGGTGGTCGGAAAGTCTGAGGACAACGCCAAAACGCTGCTCAGCGACATTCAGGCGGAGTTACAGTACAACCAGCGTTATATTGCCGATTTCGGCGAACAGTACAACGCCGGCTCCTGGGAAGAGGGAGAGTTTGTAACCCGTTCCGAAGTGGCGTTTTTTGCCCGTGGCCGCGGTCAGTCCCCGCGCGGTCTGCGCTACCGCTCCCACCGCCCGGACTACATCATTATTGACGACCTCGACGACGACGAGCTGGTCGAAAGTCCCGCCCGCGTCTCTAAATTGTTCGACTGGGTCCGCTCCGCTCTGTTCGGGACTCTTGACGGCGGCCGCGGCCGCTTCATCATGGTGGGCAACCTTATTGCCAAAAATTCGGTACTGGCGAAGTGGTGCGACATCAAAAGCGTTCATGTTACCCGCGTGAATATCTACGACCGTAACGGCGCCATCTCATGGGCTGCCAAATGGACTCCGGAGGAAGTGCAGGCCATTGCCGACGTGGCCGGGTATCGCGCATTTCAAAAGGAATACATGAACAACCCCATAATCGAGGGGGCTGTGTTCCGCAATGAATGGATCCGCTGGGGCAAACGCCCGGCGTGGTCCAAATTCTCGGAATTTGTGCTTTACATCGACCCCAGCTTCAAGGGTTCCACAAAAAACGACTTCAAGGCCGCGAAGCTCTGGGGCAAGGCCGGGACCGGTCTCTGGTGCCTCCGCTCTTTTGTCCGCCAATGCTCCGTCGCTGAAATGGTCCGCTGGTGTTATGACCTCTACGAGTGGAGCCGCGCCCAGGGAATTGCCGTGCGCTGGTATATGGAGGCCAATTTCATGCAGGACACCATCCTTGACGAGTTCCGCCGCGAGGGGGAGCTGCGCGGTTATCAGCTCCCCATCACCGGCGACAAGCGGAAAAAGCCCGACAAGTTCCAGCGTGTTGAAGCGGTTTCGCCTCTCTGGGAACGTGGCTTTGTCACCTACGACGAAGCGCAAAAGGACGACCCCGACATGCTCACCGGCATAGACCAGACCCTTGCTTTTGAAAAAGGTATGCGCGGCCACGACGACGGTCCCGACGCCGACGAGGGCGCTATCTGGATTCTCCAGCGCGACACGCGCCAGAAAAATATTGTTAACAACACTTCAATAGGCTTGCGACCTAACGCTAAAAATGTATCATGGTAATTGCTGAATACTTCCGCGCCCTCCTGTTCGACTGGCGCAAAAATCGTGCTATCCGTCAGGCCCGGCGCTCTGCCGACCTCTACCGTAAAAAATACCTGGTGCTCGTCCATCAGGGACGCCCGGTCTGCGTCTCCATGCAGGGCGTGAAAAAATTGATCCGCCAGAAAAGACTCCCGGGCCTCTCAGCCGAAAAAGCCCGCGAAATCGCAATTTTTGAGGCTTCACCCCGTAACACTTCGCGCCCATGTTCCTAACCCTCGACGACTACCGCAGTGTGTGCGACGACTACGAGTTCAAGCAGATAACCCAGAACGACGACATCCGCCTGACAGCCGAAGCCGCCGCAATGGAGCAAATAGCCTCTTACCTGCGCCACCGCTATGACCTCGACCGCGCGTTTGCCGCCTCCGGACCGTGCCGCAATTCCATGCTGGTGCAGTGCGCCGTAAATATCACCCTGTGGCTCATGATTCACCGTCTGCCCCAGAATATGGGCCATGAGCGCCGCGAATGCCTCTATAATGATTCTGTCAAATGGCTGCGCGATATTCAGGCCGGCAAAGCCTCCCCCGACCTCCCGGTCTATCAGTCCCCCGACGGCTCCGACGACGACACCCGCAACCCCGTGCGCTTCGGCTCCATGACCCCAAACCGTTACGACTGGTAACGCCATTTAACACCTCGTTAAACACCGTTTAAGTAATGTTCAGACTGTGCGCCAAAATAGAGATTGCCGGTGACCGCACCTGGTCGCTCGACTTCGTTACTGCCGTGGAGATTACACGCGATACCGAAAAACTGACAGCCGAAGCCAAAATAACGCTCCCTAAAAAAATCAAGTGGGACGGTGCCGCAGAAATTCCCGTGCGCCGTGGCGACCGTGTGCGCATCTCCCTGGGCTACGACGACAGTCTCCAGCTCGCTTTTGTCGGCTATGTGCGTGACGTCGGCTTCAAAACGCCTGTGGTCATAACCTGCGAGGACGATATGTTCAAGCTCAAACAAATGCCGGCCGTTAAAAAGGCATACCGTTCTGTTACGCTCGAAACGCTGCTCAAGGACCAGGGCATTACTTACCGCCCCAACATCATGGGGGAACAGTCGCTCGGTGCCTACCGCGTAACGGCCGACACGGTGGCCTCTCTGCTCGGCAAACTCTCCGAACAGGGCGTCCGCTCTTTTTTCCGCTATGAGGACGGGGAGCCGGTGCTTTACTGCGGGGTTCTGTTTGAACGCGACGCCACACCCTCCCAGACATTCAAAACCGGGCTTAACATCATTTCAGACCAGAGTCTCCAGCAGCAAAAGGCCGAAAATATGCGCCTGCGCGTCAAGGCGGTCAGCCTTATGCCGGATAATAAAAAAATCAAGGTGGAGGTCGGCGACAGCGACGGGGAACACAGAACGCTGCACACCTACAACAAAACCGAAAGCGAGCTCAAGGCATGGGCGGAACAGGAAATAAAACGCCTGAAACGCGACGGCCTCACAGGCTCTTTTACTTCTTTCGGTTATAAGCTCGTTGACCCCCTCGACGCCATCGGCCTTATTATCGACGGCAACAAAATGGGAGTCTATCAGGTCAAAAAAGTTGTGATTAAATACGGCGACGGCGGATTCCGCCAGGAAATAACCCTCGGCCTCCGCGTCGCCTGATTCTTTGCCTTATGTCAGACTTAAGAAACATTATCCGACAGCTCGCACAGCCCGACGGCGAAACGGTCGCCCTGGTGTGCACGGTGGACGCGGTGGATAAATCCGCCCGCACCATCGACTGCTCCCCGATAAATGAGGGAGCGCCCCTCCTTGGTGTCAACCTCCAGGCAAACCAGGGGTGCGACTTCGGCCTTTGCATCTTCCCGGAGGTTGGCAGTTATGTGGTCGTTGGCTTTGTCGCCGACGGTGCCGCCGGGGTGGTGCTGCTCTCTGAAAAAATTGAATCCGCCGAAATTGTCATCGGCAAGTCGTCCGCCGTCATGGACGCCGACGGGCTCCGTATTGACGTGGACGGAATTTCCGCCCATATCGACAAAAACGCCGTGACTTTCAACGGTGGCAAGCTCGGCGGTCTCGTCCGTGTTGAGGACCTGACAAAGCGCCTTAACATCATCGAAAACGACATTAACAAGCTAAAGACAGCGGTCGCCGGCTGGACGCCGGTTCCTCAGGACGGCGGCGGCGCTCTTAAAACAGCCGTCTCCTCCTGGGCCGGCGACCAGCTCATACCGACCACCCGCAACGATTACGAAAATGAAAAAGTAAAACATTAATTCCCCTGCAATGGCAAATATATTTACAAATATCCGCGATTTTTTCAGCCGCCCCACACGTTCGGATCTTGTGGTTCTCTCACGCGCCCTCCAGTCTAAGCAGGGCATTAAGGTGTCGGCCATGCTCCAGCAGCAGACCGACAGTCTGACTAAAAAAGACGTGGCCGACTGGCGCGCCGCCCATCAAATGGCTATCGACTACGAAAGCCCAAACCGTTGCCGGCTTTACGACATTTACGCTGATTGTGTCCTCGACGCCCATCTGTCTGGATGTATCGCCCAGCGCAAGGGCAAGGTCCTGCAAAAGGACTTCCGCCTTGTGGACGCCAACGGCAAGGAAAAGCCGGAGGCTACCGAGTTGCTGCAAAATGAATGGTTCGCCGACTTCCTCAGCCTTTGCCTCGACTCCATCTACTGGGGGCCGACGCTCATACAGTTGGGCGACGTGGTGCGCGACAACGGCCCGATCCGCTTCACCGGGGTGGAGCTTGTGCCCCGCAAACACGTTGTGCCTGAATACGGCGTCCTCGTCCGCGACTCCGGCGGCGACTGGCGCCAGGGCATACCTTACCGCGAGGGAGACATTGCCAACTGGTGCGTGGAGGTTGGCAAGCCACGCGACCTCGGTCTGCTCCTTAAATGCGCCCCCTCCTGCATCAGCAAAAAGAATATGCTGGCTTATTGGGACGTGTTCGGCGAGATCTTCGGTATGCCTATGCGCATAGCCCGCGCAAATACTCTCGACGACGCGGAACGTGCCAAACTCGAAGCCGCCCTCGACAAAATGGGCGCAGCCCAGTACATCCTTACTACCGACGGCACCGAAATCGAAATTAAGGAAAGCAGCCGTGGCGACGCTTACAACGTCTATGACCGCCGCGTGGACCGCTGCAACTCGGAGCTATCGAAGGTGGTATTGAATCAGACTATGACCATCGACTCCGGGTCCTCACTATCCCAATCAGAAGTACACCTCGAAATTTTTGAGCGCACCACTGAAAGCGACGCCGTCATGTGCGCCCACATAGTCAACGGCCGGTTGCTCCCGCTCATGGAGCTGCACGGATTCCCGGTCAAGGGGTTGCGCTTCCAGTTTAACAATGCCGCCAGCTACACCCCTGCCGAACAGCGCGAGATTGAACGCCTCCTGCTGGAGTATTACGAGATTCCCCCGGATTATTTCACCGACAAATACGGCGTTGTCATTGACAAGCCGCGTGAAGCCAAAACACAGCCCGACCGTTTTTTCGACTGAGCCCCGCCCTGCGTTTGGCTGACACGGTGGGGCTGCGCCGCTCATATCTCGCGTTTAACGCCGCTTTGGGTTCGTTGTATGAAAATGACTTGCTGGAGCTCGCCGACGCGACAGACAAGCCCGATTTTGACGACACGGCCTTTTTTGACGCCGCCGGTATGGTCTATAATGCCGGGAGCTTCGACGCCTCCATGCTCAACACCCCGGAGGCGCGCCGCCTTATTGCCGAAACGCTCCGCCAGATTAAACGCGGCATCGACTCCGGCGTTCCCCATGAGGTCCCGGAGGTTGTGCGCCACGCTCTCGAAAACAACGCCTTTATTTTCTCCGGCTTCAAGGCGTTCCACACGCTCCGCGAGGTGGGTCTGTCCCTCGTTACCGACAAAGGCGACATAAAGCCCTTTGAGACGTTCCGGCGCGACGTGGAGGCGGTCAACAACCGTTATAATCATAACTATCTCTATGCGGAGTATAACCACGCCGTCGGCTCGTCGCTTATGGCCGCGCGCTGGCAACAGATTGAGGCCGACGGCGACCGTTACGACCTCCAGTACCGCACGGCTCAGGACGACCGTGTCCGGGAGGATCACGCGATTCTGCACGGCACCACGCTGCCGCCCTCCGACCCGTTTTGGTCTCTCTATCTCCCGCCCAATGGCTGGAACTGCCGCTGCACGGCCGTACAGGTCCGCAAGGGCAAATATCCCCAGAGCGACCCCGCCCTCTCCATGCTCCGCGGCAACAACTGCACCGAAGCCGCCAAACAGCAGATTTTCCGCTTTAATCCCGGTAAGGACTTGCAACTGTTCCCGCCGAAACACCCGTATTACAAGGGGGCGAAGCCGAAGCAGGTCAAACAGGCAATAGACGGCTACACCCCAGCGGAGTGGACTCCTAAGACTGTGGCCGAAGCTGAGCAGTTTTTCCGCGACCAGCTGGGCGTTAACTGTTCCTTAAAAGGCTTTACCAAAAAGCACATGGAACAAATTCAGTCTATTTTCCGAAGCGTGGAGCGGCATTTCCAATGCTGGCCGGAGCTCAAAAAAGTAACACTGTTTGTCGGCACTATCCGCGGTCGCATTGAAATGCTTACCGCTGCAAAACTGGCAGAACTTAAGACTACTCATGCCGGGCTCCCGGATTCTTATCTGGAAAAATGGGCTAAAGAATACGCCCGCAAAATTGCGACCTGCCGCAACTGTTACGCCTATTCTCATAGCGCTGCAAAAGAATATGGATTAAGCGGCATTTGCTTCAATACCACATGGGCGGGCGACAAAATCGACACATCTCTCGCCAACGACGTTAAAAGCAAATGGCATCCCCCCGGCTGCGGAACTCTTAAGGCCGTTTTCGACCATGAGCTCGGCCACGAGATTGACCGCCTGCTTGGCCTCCGTTCTCACGCCGATTTTTTGAAAATGTATCGGGAGGAAACCGCAAAAGGCAAACAGCACATTGTCGACAGCCTCTCAACCTACGGCCATAAGAATGAAGCCGAATTTATTGCAGAGGCATGGTCTGAATACCTCAATAACGAAACACCGCGGCCAATAGCGGTCGCGGTGGGAAATCTTGTCAAAAAACTCTATGACGAAAAAAATCAGGCTTCCGGCTCTACATCGCCATCGCCATAAACGCGCATTGTGTCGCGGGGCTTATCGGTTGCAAATACATAGTCCCCCTTTTGCCCTGGCACAACAGTAGTGTGCGCCTCCGGGTCCTCATAAATTTCAATGGGGATAAGGTCAAAGGCGCGGCACTTCGCCCCGGAGAGGAAGTGCTTGCAGTCCTCACACATGTAGGGCCGCTCTTCTATTCGGTCTGTTATTTTTGCCATTCGCCGCAAATTTACAACTTTTTTCTGATTTAATAACAATTAAAACCCAATTAAATGCTCGACGCCAACAAATTAAAGGCCGACATTCTCAGCGATATGCGCGTGGAGCTCTCCGACGAGTTCGACCGCAACTTTGAACGTAAGGCCTTTTTCTCCGACAAGTGGAAGCCTCGCGCCCACGACTACCCCCGCGGCTCTCTGCTTATTGTGTCCGGCGCAATGAGGCGGTCGACACAGGGTGAAGTCTCCGGCGACGGCGTGCGCTTCACTTCCTCGGAGCCTTACACGACGCTGCACAATGAGGGCGGCACGGGCTACAAAATGGTTAAGGCTCACACCCGCCGATCTAAAAAGGGCAAGGTCTACACAGTCCGCGCCCATCAGCGCAAATTCAATATGCCGCAACGCCAATTCATTGGCGACGGCCCGGAAACACAAAGAATTATCCGGGGAGTCATCGACGACAACCTCAAGCAATTCAATCTCCAGCTAACAGATTTTTTAAGACAATGAGAAAACAGATTTTTACAGCCATCGCCGAAAAGCTCCTTACAGTCCCCGGCGTTACATACGTGGACCTCTGGAACGACAACGGCGCACACTTCGCCGGCGGTGCCGTCTATCCGCTCCCGTCGGTGTTTGTTGAATTTGAGACCATCGAATGGCATCAGCAGGGCAACGCGGCCAGACGTGCCGACATCAATGTCCGGCTGCATATCCTCAACCGTGCCGCTGCCAGCATTCACGGTTCCCAGGATCCGGCTATGGCCGAAGCTCTCGCACGCTTCGACCTGCTCGACAACATCAACGCCGCAATGCAAGGTCTCCGGGGTGAAAACTTCGCCGGCTTCATGCACACTATCTCGGCCACCAATCACGCGCATAACGAAATTATCGAAGACGTTGAGTGCTTCCGCACATCGGCACAGGACACAACGGCCATGCGCCCCGTGTCGCGCGTTGTGGGCCTCTCTGCGGCCGTTAAATAACCTCGCCAATACAACAACACCCCCGGCGGCTTCCGTGGCCGTCAGGGGCGTTTTTAGAGTTCATCGAATAACGAGGGTTGATTGTTCGGGCGGCTCTCCGTTTCGGGGTCAAGTCCCAGCAAGTTCAGGTAAGTGCGGTAACAAATGCCAAACTGGGGCTCTATCCAGCGCCGCCACACTGCTTTGTAGCATTTCGCTTGGTTGCCGGCTTCGTAGTGCAGGGCCGTAAGTGCTTTTATTTGCTCTGCCCGCGCCAACGTGCTTTTGTGCCGCTTTTTATTTGTCATTCTCACCGATTTTTACTAACTTTGCACTGTCCTTTTACACAGGCTCAGCGCTGGCGTCAGCTACTTCGGTGGCACGTCGGCGCGGTCTTTTTTTACTCGGCTGCTTCCGCCTCGGATTCCTCCGCCTCTGCGTCAGGTTCCGGGGCCGTACCATTCTCCGGCAACAGGTCCACGTCGGTAATGCTCAGCGGTATGTTGCGCCATGCGTTGCCGGTCGTTTCGTCGCGGTATTGGGCGCGAATGTAACGGCGCGTCTCGGTAGGCTGGTAGCTCTCGCGGATTATCTTCACAGCTTCGATAAACTGCTCGTCGTGGCTCTCGTCGGCCATCTTTTGGAGTTGCAGCACCTTGCTGGCGTTGAGGTTCCCCTGGCGGTCCTTGCTCAACAGACGCAGCACTGTGTTGACAAGTGCTTTGCTCTTTTCATCGGTCGCCAGGCTTTCCAGATAGCGGCGTACCATCGCAATGCCGGCCTCGGCCATGTCGGTCCACCCGTCCACGGTGTTTACTCCCAGCGTGAGGCGCAGGGTGCTGTCGCTGTTCGTGAATGTGTGGCTGAACTGGCCGTCTTCCTTGAAGCCTACGACCTCGGCTTTCATGTCAAGCACGGCGGCGAAATTGCCGAATGTAGCATCCTTGACAGTCTTGATCTGCTCGCTCAGAGCGCGAAGCTCCGGAACTGCCGCCTCCAGTTCGTCGTCGACCATCTGCTGGTAAGTCACACGCGCGGCCTTGCGTGCCTCAGCGGCCTCCTGTTTTGCCTTTTCGGCCTTGAACGCCTTGAACTCTTCCAGTTCGGCGGCGCTGATTGTTACTTGTTCACTCATTGTTTAAGGGTGTTTAAGTGGTTATTAAATTGTGTTTAACTGCTTGGGTGTTCTGTCCTTTTACACCGGCACAGCGTTTTTAATTGTCATAGTCCTCGACGTCCGGGGAGTCAAATGTGAGGTGCCCGGCTTCCTCGCTCGCCCACCATGCCAGGGCGTCCAGCAATTCGACCTTGGCGTTCTCGGCAAGTTCCGCCGTCTGCTCTTGCACATAGGTTTTAATTTTCTCCAGTTCTTTGCTCATTATCTCATTATTAAAATATTTCCTGTTGGAATAAATTGTCTAACATGATTTTCAGTCCCCACCTTTTCACCCACTCTTATTAACTCGTGAGTTTCTTTGTCAAATTGGATTAAGGGAAACCAGTAGTCGTGAACGCGGCAACTCTTTACTAATTGCCAGTGATTTTCCAGATCTATGCTATCCGAAATTTGCCACTTCATGCCCACCCGGACTCGGTAGCCGTCATAACTTGGATAAGCGACCCCGTTTAGGAATAAGAAAATTTTCTTTTTCATCGGCTTGTTAGTTTAGTGTTGGGTCTACCTCGCCCCCGGCGCTGTAATGCTGCATCAGCAGCGCGTCGGTCAGAGCGTCAACCGCCCGGGCGTCCTTGACCTTGTTGTTAAATGTCGCTATGAGGTTGCGCAGCCGCTCCCTCGGTATCTTGTTGAAGTCATTGTAACCGCTGGCGCGCATTGCAATGCCTTTTATTATCGAAATATTGCTCTGCTGTCTGGTCTCCCGTAGCCAGCCGCCAATCGCCGCGATCACACGCTTGCGCAGCTTGTCAAGTGAGGCCGTGCCGTCCTTTTCGTTGACCTGCTCGCTCAGCTTCGCGCAAATGTCTATTAACTGGTGTTGGTCCAGGTCGCGGCTGCTCTCGACTCCCCAGCTTGCCAGAATTGCCCGCTTTGCTTCATCATCAAGCCCCAGCACCGTGCAAAGGGTGTGAAACTTTTTCAGGAGGTCGCGGTGTATCTGGTCCATTGTCCTGTTTTCTTTTTTTGCCATAGTCGTTATTTGATTTGTTCAGCCCAATACTCGGCGGCTCCCTGTTCCCAGATTATGAAGTCGGCGCCGCCCTCGCCGTTGTCCGGGTCCTCGTAACGGGTAGTTACAAAGGCTTTATAACCCTCAACCCTGATTTTTATGTCTGCGTCATAACGGATATGGTCGCCCATGTTTCCTTTGGGATTCCCGTTCTTATCCTGACTTATGAAAATGAACAGTTTGTCGGGGAAATCATTTTTTAGGGCTTTATATCTCTGCTTGTTCAGACCGTCCAGATATTGGAGACTGTCAATTACTATTATTTCCGGACTTTTACGCTTTGACAGGCGGGCGCGGAGCTCCGGGAGTTCCTCCTTGTTCAGCAGTATTATATTGCTGCCTGCCTCGGCCATGTTCACGCGCTCCCATGCCTTTTGCAGCGACAGGCTCAACCCCTGCTCGAGGGAGTTGTACGCCACACGCCGGAAGCCGGCCAGATACTTGCAGAGCATGAGCGTAAAAGTGGTTTTGCCGCTTCCGCTGCCTCCCCAGATTATCCACGCCCCGCGCAGTTCGGGACGGCCGAAGCTGGCGAGATATGCGCCCGTAAATTCCGCCGTCTCAAACTGTGCCGCAAGCACGTTTTTATTACTTATCGCTCTGCTCATTATCCGTTACTTTTTATTTGCTCTGGGTCCGTACCCCTTGGCCTCGATCATCGCATTAAATGCGCGAATTTTAGCCATCAGGTTTTCAAATGTCTGCGCTTCGATTGTTACCTTGATAACTCGAAAGCCGTTCCAGCGACCCGGCAATACACTGAGGTCGACAGGTAGATTTCCAGACAACCAATCATTGAGTAACAAAGGCACCCAATCAGCCATCAGTGTTATTGTCTTTTCAACTTTCATCGTTTCACTCTTTTGGGATTCACATAAGCCCAGCCGACAAGTCGCCCGAATGGCAGACCGATACCCAGCACGCCGGGTATTGTTAAGCGGTCTGTTTTTAGGCAAAAGTCGCCGTCCTCGTCCACCACGCCGTCCGTCTGACCCTTATACACCTGGCCATTGTCAAACACGAAATAAGCGGCACGGCGCCCGTCTATGGCCCACAGCATTGCGGGTTCTCTGAGTGTCCGGGTTTTGCCGTCGGTGAATGTTACCGTTATCTTAGTGCCGCTCATTGCGCACCCCCTTTCACCTTGGCCCATACGCTGCGTTTAACGCGCCGCAGGTCGCCGTCGGCCTCGTCTATTATGCTGTTTATGGTCTTGGGGTCTGTAACGCCGTTTGCGGAGCATACGGCGGCCACGTCCTCACTGTTATGCAGGGGAAGTTCCACAAACTTGCGGCCGATTCGGCTGTAGATCTCGGCGTAGCCCTTGCGGTTCAGGCGCAGCCCCTTTTCTATCCGGGCGCGCAGGTAGCGCGTGGCGGTCATTATTATGCCGCACCGTCCCTCGAGCTGATTGTAGAGACTAATGAAAAAGTAAAGCACCTGGTCGCTCAGCTTGTCGGCCTCGTCCAGCACGATAAGCGGGGATTCCTTGCGTTTCAGAGTGTCCACAATCGCGTCCATCATGTCGGCCACCGTGGTGCCGCTGTAAATCTCGCCCATGCTCTGCAATACTTTCGCCATGAACGTGCGGCGGTTCCAGTATTCGGAGCAGACAAGGTGATACACGTTGCGGCCGCCGGCGGCGTAGTTCTTTATTGCCTCGGTCTTGCCGCTCCCGGCCTCTCCGATTACTGCCATCACCAGACTGTCGCGCTGGGCGTTCTCCAGCGTGAACGTCATTGCCTTGTAGGCGCGGGTCTCCACCAGCTGCCACCCCTCGGCCTTGTGGCCGCACTGGGCGGCTATGCTGCGCCACATGTCGTCGCTTATGGTGTCCCACTTTCCGCTCAGCACCTTGCTGACTGTCGCGCTGCTCACGCCGTTCATTGACGCGGCCGCCTTGTTGCCGCTCCCTTTTTGCTCCACGTAGGCGCGGAGCTGTTCGCATATCTGCTGTTTCTGTTCGTTTGTCATGTCCTTTTACGTGTTAAAATATTGAATAGTCATTTACTCGGTAGGCCTCTGCGTCGGTCGCGTTCTGGCCCTGCTGTATTATCGGCACTTCCACGGCTTCCACCTCTAAGGAGTCAATGTCTGCCGCTGTCAGTCGCTTGCGGCTCCGCTGGTCTTTGTGCTGTCCGCGGCTGTCTGTTATCAGCAGACGGTCCTCAATACTGCCCCGGAGCGCCGGAGTGCCGGCAATGAGCTGCTCGGTTGTGCGGTATGCCAGGGCCATGCGCTCGGCGGTCTGTGCCTCCAGCTGCTTGTTGTAGGCTCTCACTCGCTCCAGCTGCTCGGCGTCGCCCGGCTTGCGGTCAGCTAATGCCATCGGCTGCACATACTTCTCCTCAAGCATATAGCGGCGGGTCCCTGCCTCGTTGACCGCCAGCACCTGGCTGAGGTCGTCTGGGTCATACCTCACTGTCCAGCGTTCTGCGGCGTGGTCGCGGAAGCTCAGATCAAAACAATCATAATCACGCTTCACGCCTAAAATGGTGGGGCGGAGTCCGCAACCCTCGAGCACATTCTTAAAGCCTGTTTCAGCTCCGTAGTTCAGCAGATAGCTTTCACGGCTCAGCGGTAGGCGGTGCTCCGGCTTAAGATTGGCGAAACCTGCCATAAACGCCTCATATTTCGCCATACGCTCCAGCCGCATCATTTCGGCTATCTGGGCGCGGAGCCCGGCTTCATCGGGGAAGCTGTGGCGCATACGGTTGAGCGCGTCGCTGTTCGGCTGGCGTTTCGGGTTGCTTGTAATGCCGAAGCCCGACCAGTTTTGACACCTTATGCAGTAGTGCGTATTGAGATAGTTGAAATAAGGCTCTACGGGCTTGGCCTTGGCGTTGTGCGCCTGTGCCGGCGTCACCTTGTCGCCCATCACGGCGTAAAGATCCGCCATTGTCTTAATCGCGTAGCGGTCGCTCTGCACCTGATTGGCCCGGAGCATTGACCCTGTGAGTGCCTGACTGTGCTTGGCCGCGTCGCGCAATGCCTCTTTAATCAGCGCCGGGCTCTCGTGGGTGCCGACGGCGTAGCCTATCGGGTAGTCGTTGAACACGTCAAGCACTACAACCATTGTCAGGCGGTTGGTGTAGGTCGTCACGTTGTGCCCCTTTTTGTCGGGCTTGGTAGTCTGATACAGCAGCTCGACGGTCCAGCCGTCAAGCGACCACATCAGGAACGGCGTTGTCGGCCTGCTGCGCTTCACCTGCATTGTCACGTTGTTGCGGAAGTTCGACACACCCAGACGGCCGGCCCTTATCACTGTGCCCAGCTTTTCGCGCCATACCGCTACGGCTCCGGCGGTTATCGGCTTCCAGCCCATAGCCTCGGCAAAGCGGTTGTAACCCTCGGCCACAAGTGTGTCAGGGAGGTTGTTGTGGTGCGACAGTAGCGCCGTCATAACTTTTTCCTGCTCGTCGCTGGACACCTTGGCGGCGTTGCCGTTCAGGAATTTGCCGGAGATAAAGCACACATAACCGTCGCGCACATACTCGGCCATCTTCATTTGCAGACGGCGCGGACTGCCGGGGAGCGAGTGCGGAAAGCTGTCGGCCAGACGGGGCAGAGCTGCCGCCGCACGTTTCCAGAAGTCTTTTGCTGCGGTCGCTTTTTTGCCACTCCGCTGCCGCTTGCTCACATGAGCGTCCCAGCACCGCCGGAAAGCGTTCATTATTGCCGCGTTGCTTGAATACTCCAGCACTTTGTCCTCGGGCAAGTGTCGGCCATCGCTCAACTGGTAGCCTTGGAAAAAGTCAAAGGCTGCGCCGTCTGGCGTTATCGTGTCTAAAAATTCTTTGCTCTCGGCCTGTTCCTGCAAGTCCGGGTAACGCTTGTAAACCTCCGTGCGCCACTTCATGGGCAAACTTTCAACGGCATACAACGCCACACGGCCATTGCCTCCACGCTGCACCTGTCGCACTTGGCCCCGGCGCACCATATTGTTAAGGTTGGCCGTGGTCATAATGCGCCCCGTGAGCTCCGAATGACTTATGCAAATTGTTCCGTTAACTGTCTCCATACTCAAAGGCTTTCAGCGTAAAGTTGAATTTCTGCCAGCTTCGGGAGGTCAACGTGAGCCCAGCGGCCCACTTCCTCGCCTCGGCGGTTGGTTACTATTACCTGCCCGGTGCCTTTGTCGGCTTCAAGGACTGCGCCATTGTCAAAATACTGGACCATAAGCTGGCGTCCGTCCGCAGTGGTGTTGTGCATAGTTTCACACTGTGGGCTGTGAGCCATTGGTTTGCCACCGTAATTCTTTACAGCGGTATAACGGATCTTGCGGGCAAGCTCGGAGTCCTTGCGGTATGTTAAGGCAAGGTAAACCATTTTGTCCGTGCAGCCGAAAACTCGCATAAGCTGCGCGGTCGCTTCGTTTGTTACGTCAATGTAACGGGCTGAGGTTGATTTCATATCCTTTTACTTAATTGTTTCTGTTTCGTAATCATCAAACCACTGTGCGGCTTGTGCCTCTATCCATGCGAGGCCACATTCTCCCGGGGCAACGAGTAGGGCAGTGGTGTTGTCTATCTCATAGGCCAGCATCTCGTCCTCTCCGTTGATTGTTTCCACGAAGTCCGGGAGCTTCGACCATTCGCGGAAACCGATTGTTAACTTGGTTGCTTTCATTGTCCTTTTACACATTTAGGTGTCATGTGTCTCTTGTCATTTCAGCTTTTTTTTGTATCTTTGAGGCCGTTAACGCAGTAACACGGCGCAAAGATAACACTTATTTTTGACACGAAAAATATTTTCAACATTTTTTTTTGACGAAAATCTGCGCGACCTAAAATTTCAGCAAATGGAAACAATCAAAGAACGCCTCATACAAATAGCTAAGTTACACGGTCTTTCAGTTCGCGCATTTGAGGAAAAATGCGGGCTTGGACGCGGTAATATTAGCAACATGGGAAATGCCAGCAGCATAGGATCAGACAAACTGTCAAAAATACTTGACACATTCCCGGCTATTGACATTTATTGGATACTAACCGGAGAGGACAGTCCCAGAGAACAAAAATTGCGCGATCCTGAGCCAGCCCCAGCGGAAGACTCCCAGCTAATTGCTAAACTTCTTAACCAGGCTGAGGAAATAGGGAAACTTAAAGAACGAGCCGCAAACCTTGAGGCAATGTTAAGAGAGGCTAACGCTACGATTGAACATCTGAGGAAAGAAAAAAACGCGAATACTATTGCACAGGGCCTTACGCAGACCGCCCCCGCCGTTGCCCCTTAAGCCGGTTTTGCTTTTCCTACCGTGTGCTCCCGTGTCCTCTCAACTGACCCCTCCGAACCCCTCCCGGGGTACGTTTAACCCAGTTTTACGCCTTTTTTGAGACCATTAAACACGTTTTGCGCCTATTATCAGCCACTTAAACAATACACAACGCGGTATTTTAATAGGCGATTTTTGGAATTAAAGGGGTGTTAATCGCTCAAAAATCGCCATTTTTGCCGCTGATTTTGTCCCTATGGGGGTGCGGACATAGTGCCGTAAGAGTACCCAACTGACTATCCAACTGACCATCCAACCCCGTTTTAAGTACGAAACGGGCACTTTTTCCACCACTCCCCCACCCTCGTTTTTACCCCTCTGGAGCCGGGCGCAGCCATCGCCATTTAATGGGGGCTGTAAACACCGCTAAACGCCACGGAGCCGCTGCGGATCACTCTTGCACATGGGCGCGCTGCGCTCCGCTCTCCCCTACCCTGCCGACCAACCGACACAATGCCCTACAAACGCCGTAAACGCTTGAATTTCGCGCCCTCTGGGCCGTTCTGGGCCGTTGGTGCAGCCAGGCAACGAAAGCAGCCACACAGCCGGCGAAAACCAGCCATGCAGCCGCTCATTATTAAAGCCAATTAAAGGGGAATTAAAGCCGCATTAAACGCTCGTTAAACGCTGCGGCCCGATTATTAAAGCCCGATTCAACCAAATTCAAGTAAATGCTCGCTTCGTTTTTTCCGGCCGACCACACCCAAACCCAACAAACCCACTGAACATCAACGCATTTCGCCGTCGACCGACATTCTCACCGTTGCTCGCTTCGTTTTTATGCCCGTACGCCCGAGTTGATATTCTCTAATTATTGGGGAACATCTGCTAAACCACGATTGGCAGTAATGTATCAATCACTCGGCGCATTACTTGACAAAATTGGTAATCCGGAAATAAAAATCAATGACTCTACAATTATCGAACGCCTTTTAAATAGCTGTGCCCATTGGTTTTCTATCATAACACCAATCTTAAATACAATCAAGCAAAAGCATAATATAACTTCATTTTGATTTTATAAGGAAAAACTATTATGGTTGAATTACTTTTGAAGCGCTATCTTTGGCTAATCAATACACTGAAGAGTAATGGAGAGATGACGTTCGATGAAATTGCCGAGCAGTGGGAGAAATCTTCTCTCAACGATAATGGCTCCGTTATTACAAAACGCACATTTTATAATCACTGTCAGGCAGTTGCTCGACATTTCGGAATTGAAATTGAATGTCGCAGAGGTCGCGGACTTAATCTTTACAGAATTGCCAATCCTGAAGCAATCGAGGAAAACTCACTTACCAAATGGGCTATCGACAGTTTTTCATTTGGTGAATTACTACTCGGCAACGCTGCCATTGCAGATAAAATTTTGTTGGAATGCATACCATCCGGACGCGAATGGCTTGACCCAATTTTACGGGCGCTTCAACAAAATCGCAAATTGGATATTGAATACGAAAATTTCGTCGGTTTAAAATTCAAAGGGACTATCAGTCCTTTATGTGTTAAGCTATTCAAACGTCGCTGGTATGTGTTGGCATTAGTGTATGATAACCGTTACCGAATTTTTTCTCTTGACCGTGTCACAAGCCTTGACATTGCAGGCGAGAAATTTGAATATCCGAATGACTTTTCACCCGCAGATTATTTCCGTGACGTATATGGAATAATTGCTGGCGTGGAACGTAAAGTACAGAATATTCATATACGCGCCTACGCTGAATTGCCGGGCTATCTCCGTTCTCTGCCGTTGCATCCGACGCAGCATGAACTGGAAACGAATGACGGACATACGGACTTCATCCTCCGTCTTGTCCCGACATTCGATTTCATTCAGGAGCTTCTTCTTCACCGCGACCAGATTGAAGTCCTTTCTCCTCTGTCTTTGCGAACTGAGATCAGTGACCTAATCACTAAAATGAAAAATCGATATGAGGATTCTTACATCAAGAAATAACAAAGATTATTATGACTATCTAACAGGCATTTATGGCATCGATGAAAAAGTCGTATATGACCGCAGGCAATTCACTATTTTGGTGCGACTTGACTCTCCATTATTTAATTATGCCCGAATGGAAAAAGATGCTCCGAAAAAAGAAATTCGCACAACTGAGTGGATTGGACGCCATTGGAAATGGGTAACTGAATATGTGGCAACCGAACTGCATTGTATGCTTGAGGTTGGATTAAAATGGTACTTCTTCCAAGTCAACCGTTACCTAAATGAATCCGATGAGGTATGCCTGGATTGGGAAATAGTCAAGACAAAAGAGATAGCCAAGAGTCAGAGATTAGGGAAAACTCCTATAACTTTTTTCTCGGCTTATGCCAATTATACCTTTTGGCGTGAGGAGAAATGGGATATAAGGATTAAGAAGCATGATGCTATCCCTAATCCTGTCCTCGCAGGTACTCCAATCACCTCGCTAATTCCCCCGCAAGAGTTATATCAGGAGCTTAGCAATTACATATCCTCTTTGAATGATACGGAGATAACGGACAAAAGAACCGACATTCAAAAGGCGGAGTCTGCCGGGTTCGACCGCAGGACTTCATTTCGTAACATCAAGTAACTTATCCATGTCACGAAGTAGAAAAAAGACACCGGTAACTACCTATGCCGGTCGGTCGCAGAAACAGAGTAAACGCCAGTGTAATCGATGTTTTCGCCGTCTGGAGCATCAGCGTATTGGAACTGATTACCAACTTCCCAACCATGTCAAAGAAGTAATGGACGTGTGGTGTATGCAAGGCGACGGCAAATTTCGATGGACTCCTGACATGGAGCAATATGATAAAATGATGAGAAAAAAATGATTGTGGAGATTGCTAAACTGTTTGGACGCGAGGTTATTCCTATTACAACCTTACCTGGACAGAAAGGTTATTATGGGTATATGAATTATTGGCGAAGTTGTGTTTATAATACAAATCTTCGCATTCTACCAACTGAAGAGGAGGTCGGTGAATACTTGAACCTTAAAGAAGAAAAGCCATCTATGTTTGGGCGTCTTGAAGAGCGTAAGAGGTATAATAAATTGCAAGCATACGAAAACAACTATGACTGGCGCCCGTATAAATCAGGTGAAGCACATTCTACAGGTCTCGTTTCCCCGACCGGAGAGCAATTGCTTCCCAATAATTTTGACGATATCTTTATTCAGTTTGATGCAGTAAACGATAAGCCCGACTTTGTTCCTGTATCAAATGGAGAAGGATGGGCGCTCGTTTCACTTGGCCCATCTCCTGTCTTGATGACAGAATTTTGCTATGCAGCCATTATCCCCGAACGTTGGGAGCGGAAAATGTTTTTCGTGCAGAATAATAAGACCATGAAATGGGGTGTGCTCCGAGCTATAAGGCAATCTATAAATGCTAAACCCCGTGATGCAAAATTCCTTGTTACAATAGAGTTATTGATGCCATGCATTGCTGATGACATATATGAAGATTCCTTTATGGTGGATGAGCCGGATGAGATGCCATCTCTATTCTTCATGCTGCGGATAGGAAATAAGGTCGGAGTCCTTACGGACTATGGATATTCTAAAATTATTTACGACTCGTACGAGACCGACAGTCGTGATTGTTCTTTCAGGTTGATTCGTAATGATAGGAAACGTGCACACAGAGCCGACTGGTGGCGTCCCGATGGAAAGGATTTAAAGGATTTATTTGTATAAAAAGAAGAGTCTATAAAAATGCCTGCAAGAAAAAGACATCTCCCCGGCAAATATAAGCCGAAGCCTGAACTGCTGCCTAATTTTTCAGGAGTCAAGCCCCTGACCCTTTTTCAAGGAGATGATGGATTGTGGGGCGCAATGGATGGAGAGGGCAACATAGAAATTGAACCTGTTTATCGTCGGTTGGAACAAACTGAAGAGCAGAAACAACGAAACGAGGTAAAACTCGCTTCTAATGATACCGTTCTGTCTCTTACTCCTGAGAATTGGGATATCGTGGCATGGTTTTCATCAGAATTTTTTGAAAAAGATTAGTGAAAAAATATGATAATTACAGGAAGAACAACTTCGGTTGAGATTTTCACCGAAAATATTGAAGAGACGGCCATCGACTGGCTTAAGGAACTTTGCGACCATCCGGCAATGGAGGGTGTGCCGATAGTTCAGATGCCTGACGTTCACGCAGGAAACAACTGTAATGTAGGCACCGCATATCCGATTGGAATGTATGTCAATCCCGACCATGTCGGTGTTGACATCGGATGCACCATTTCCATGCATCGGCTTTCGAGTACGGTTAATTTCAAGGATTTTCCCCTTCTCGACCACCGTACCAGGGAGGCAATTCCTATGGGAACGGAAATCTGCGCGAAAAACTCGCTCAATGAAAAGGAACTGTTCCGTTTCCTCAATTCTCAGTATCAGAAAGCACGTTCCGCCGCTCCTGAGCTGATAAACGAAGTTCCACGGATAGATGCGCGTTTCATCACCGACTTCTGCCGCCGGATAAAACTTCAGGAAGGCATATTCTATAAGAGTATCGGCACACTCGGCGGTGGCAACCATTTTATTGAGTACGGAGAGGATGAGAACTCCGGTGATGGCTGGCTCACAATTCACTGCGGCTCCCGTAATCTTGGTGTAAAGGTGGCATACCACTGGCATAACATAGCTCAGAATCCCAAGCGTGCCAAATACATAGGTTTCCTTTGGGGAGATTCGCTCAAGGGTTATCTCTCGGATATGGTGATTGCGCAGGCATACGCACTATATAACCATCAGATAATCCGCGACCGCATCTTCGCAATCCTCAGAAAGCTTTGCAAGGCCAAATGCACGGAGTCGATATACACCACGCATAACTATATCTCAATGACCGACGAACGGCCGATGCTCCGAAAGGGTGCGATTGATGCTTCCGAAGGGAGAAAGGTTGTGATTCCTTTCAATATGCGCGATGGAATTGCTATCTGCGTCGGCAAAGGTAATGAACAATGGCTCAATTCCGCACCCCACGGTGCCGGGCGGATAATGAGCCGGACTCAAGCCAAAAAGCAGATTAATATGGACGAATACAGACTAACTATGTCGGGGGTGTTCTCAACATCTATATGCGAAGCAACGCTCGATGAGTCTCCTATGGCCTACAAGCCGACGGAAGAAATTCTGGAACTTATCAAACCAACAGTGGACATTATATCTATGATTAAGCCCAGACTTAACATCAAAGACAACGGAGAATGAAACACTATATACAAATCACAGCGGGCCGTGGACCGATGGAATGTGCAAGAGCCGTGACTCTGGTCGCGCGCGAGATTGTCAAAGCTATCCCGTCACTTCAACTTGCCGACAGCGAGCCGCACAATCAGGTTGATGGCTGCTATATGTCGATGACTTTCGTCACAGACGAGTCAATACCCGAAACTATTGTCAAAGAATGGCAAGGCACAGTATTATGGCGTTCAACGGCAAATCCCTATCGCCCCGGACACAAACGCAGCAACTGGTTTGTCGGAGTTAACTTCGTTGACGAAGTGGAACTGCCAGAAATTGCCGAATCCGATATAGTTTACGAAACATGTCGGTCTGGAGGAAAAGGTGGTCAGAATGTCAATAAAGTGGAGACCACAGTCCGCGCAATCCATGTTCCGTCGGGAATTGCGGTAAAATGTTCTGACGAACGTTCTCAGTCGCAAAACAAAGCTCGTGCCCGTGAACGCCTGCTGCTTAAACTATGTCACCGGAATGATAAAGCCCAAGCCGATTCTTTGTACCGACAGTGGAGCAATCATGACAAACTTGAACGAGGAAATCCAGTCAAAAAATTGTCAGGTAAATTGTAAATCATTACTGTCAGCTAAACTTTATAATACAATTTAAAAATTAGGACTGATTACATTTATAGAATTCAACCATGAATGGTTTATTGTGTTGTCACCAAACATATCAAGAATAGAAATATGCAAAAGTAGCAATTTATTCAGACAGCCGACGCAATGGTGCGGAAGAATGAATAAAACGGTTGAACCGATTCCACAACGTGACCGTCTTCTCAATAGGCATTTTCAAGAAGAAGTTGCTTATTACTGTACATTATTTATGCATGATCTAAATTTATGCATGATCTAAGAGAGCGTTTGAATTTAAACCGTATTAACAATAAAAGAAGATGCAAGGAAAACTTCAAATTAATCCTGAGGTCTTTTTTGGTCAATTCCGCCAAGTTTCATCAGTCGCATAGCTCGCTATGCTCCTTCTTCAACTCGCGGAATTCCCTCAAAAAATCCTCTCAGCCTTAATTTGATTTAAATCCAAACACTCTCTAAAAATAACGTTAGATATTGCCGCACACAGACCCGAATAGTCGAGGCTCGGCAATGGCTCTTTGCCTGCTGCAAAACTACAAAAGTTGACTTTTTTATCCCATGAACAGAAACGAAATAAGTCGGTGCTTTGCATTTAAGCAAACAGGTCGGATTCTGAAAAGGTTCCCTTCAGCGATTTCTGAAAGTTGCTTAGGCGTTGGTGTCTTATAATACCTTTGTGGCACCAATATTAAATGCTGGAGTAATCAAAATCATAGGCTCTCCATAAAACTGGAAGATAAGAAAACCATCGAGAGATGTTATCTCCAAAACGTCTGATATTATTTATAAACTTCATAATTTGTAGGAGTCTTACATCTCGTATATTCTGTTGAAACGGCTTATGCGCTCGTTTACGATGCGGACATAATTGCGTTTCAGTTTGTCAGTGAGGAAACTGCGGTCAACCAGTTGCTTTGAGCCTTTAGAGAAAGCGGTGTATTTGTTTATGATTCTATCAATACGTTTTTTTACCAAGCCTATTCTCTCTCCGAATCTCTCAAAATCCAGACGACAGGGGTGGCCGGTTCTGTCGTAAACGTCGCTCTTTTCTATATCAGATGACAGTCCCCCGGCAAGACCGAAGTCATCGCCATTGACATGCAGGCTGGTATTGATAAGGTCGTAAGCAGGAGCCAGACGGTAATCGTGCCCGGTCAAAATCAATGAGAAATTCTTCAGATGTGCGTCACCGTTGGCATAGATATAATTGAAAACCACAAGTTCAAAAAATCTCTCCATGTCAACCATCCATGCGGCAACATTTGCCCTAATAGCCTTGGCAATATCCTCATAGCAACCGTTATATTTGAACTGGAGTCCGGCAATCTGTTCATTTCTACCTATTATCGAGGCAAAATCTTCCATAAGTAGTTTTGACCCGTCAAGGAGGATGTCGAAACGACGGGTAATATATACCGGTTGTCCTTTGGGTGTAAAGCAGAGACCATTCGCTGCGGTCTGTATGCCGTAAATCTGTGAGGCAATCTGCATGGTAAGATGCTCGTTGGCAGGAATCATCTTGCGGTCACGAAGAGTCTTGTCCCACGGTGCGGGCTTCAATATATGTGTCGAACGTTCATTGTCGCCTGCTATATTGATTGCATCGGCATTTACGATAGCCGGGAATTTTTCCTGCACGCCGGAAACCGATATGCGATGCATGGCATCTGCAATCTCGCCTACATTTCGGAACTCGTCAATGTCAAATCCAAGTATCGGATTCACTTTTGTTTTACCAAATAGTAATTTGGCTGCTTTGGGGCTATAAGTGTCAAATCCTTCCACAAGAGAAGAAGGGCAGTTCTTTATTTCAATCATTGGTAATCCTCCTTACATTAACGGCTCCTATAAAATCTCTGTCGGCCATCGCTTCAAGCAGTCCGAAAAAATCCTGTTCATCAATTTTCAACGAGCGGCAAATCACACGGCGGTTTGCTCCCTCCGGAATCATATTGGAGAAGAAAGGGAACAAGTGCTCAGAATAAAAAGCATCTGTTCTTTTGGGTAACGTCGCGGAAATCGGAGGCATGGGAGAGTCAAGATAATCTTTACAATATTGGAATGAATATCCGATTCCCGGATGCTGTTCCGCCAATATACCGGCTTTTATTTCATTGAAATATACCTCAAGCTGTTTCATACGGTCTGCCTTATACTATATTCAATCTCAATGCCAAGAACATCAAGAATTTTCTTCACGGTGCTAAGAGCAGGATTACCCTTGCCACGCTCAATATCCTTGATTGTAGCAAGACCCACTTGCGACATTTCAGCAAGATCCTGTTGGGTGAGGGAAAGCGTTTCCCTACGCTGTTTCATTATATCCATCAGTTCCATAGTCTGACATAATAAACTTTTTCGCAAAAATAAGGAGAATTTATGAAACTGCCAAACGAAAGTATAATAAATCATACTTTCGACCATTCCATTATAGTTGGTATTGAAATTGGTCGAATAAAGTATAGTATATCATACTTCTGTCGCTTGTGAAAAATTTATTTGGTGGATTTGTGAAAAAGTATTAACTTTGCGCCCAATTAAAACGAAACAAATGGCAAGACAGCATTGCAACATACTAATCATCAAAGGTATTCAAAGCTTAAAAGGCTTTGAACGCAATGCATGTGTGCTTATGCCGTCAACAACAGGCACATCATATTGCGGAGCTGTCCGACCGTTTCGTTTCAGTAACCCAACTGACATAAGTTAGTCTACAAATACAGACTACTGAGATATAACGACTGTCGGAAAGTCCTTACCAAGCTTCCCGACAGTCGTTTTTTTGTGTCCAAACCGATATAACCTTCTCCAGCGCGATTAGCTGCGGACACACATTTCAATAATCGCGTCTTATGACGCATAACCCGAATGAAAATGAAGTTTAATGATCAAAAGAAATTATATCGCCAGAATGCTCTGACTCAGTCAGACATCCTCTACCTCCCCGACAGTCGCGGTCTTGATGTGACCGTCGTTTCGGGGAAGTGTGCTGATATCATACGCAGCATACATGGCTCGATGAGTCGTCTGGCTCCTATGGGCGATGATGAGAGGAGAAGTCTTTGGTTTGAGGTGAAGGGTAAAAGATGGGAGTGGTATAGATTGTCGGTATCAACCTATAAGGATCGCCATTATCTCTATATCACCGGAGACACTTATGACCACCATGTATTTTGTGACAAGGAGGATTGTAATTCCCACCATTGTTTCTATGAGGATGAACTCGCCGAAATATTCTCAAAAATCGAGAAGTATGCTGCCGGACTCGTTGACAACATCTTGTCTGCGCCCGAACAATATAATTCGTATGTTGAGAAATATTTGAGTTACTACCGGAGAGAAGGGTTGATAAAGAGGTCTGTCCTGAACTCTTTGCTCCCTGACAATAGCTATGAGGGAATCGATATACCTCGGGTAATCAACTTATACGAGAATCAGTTCGAGCCTACGCAGTTTTCCGAGATGACTCTCAGACGTTATATGCACTATTGGCGTATAGCATACGAAGCTGTATATGGCAAGATGTCTGGAGATGATATCGAAGTCTTCCGACATTCAAGCAAAGGATATGAGGCAAGAGAATATAATCTTGATTCTGAGGATGATTTCAGAAGATGGAAGTCCGATGTCTCACCTTATCACGGCTTTGATGTTGTGTATGCGAGAGTTCACTTGTACCCTACATATAGCAATGATCAATGGCATTTTTATGTCAGTACCGGTAGTTATTGGAATCTTGATGATTGCTTCCGGGCTGTCGTAGGATTGTCTGATGCCGGAATCTCGGTTGAATTGGGAGAAGTCAATCATACTCTCGGAATCTTGAAGGAAACCGACTATGTAGAGATTACGCCTTATGCATACAGATATATGCAGGGCGATGACATCGGTAGTCAGATGAAACTCCCTTACGCTGATGAAGTAGGCAAGGATGTTATCAAGGAAATAATCGCAAACACTAAATGGAATAAGCCTGAGAAGGTAAGTCCTCTCGCTTAACAATTTAACAATAAGGAAATATGAAAATACAATACGCATCTGACCTCCACTTGGAGTTTCATGAAAACAGCCGTTGGCTTAAGGAGAATCCGCTGACAGCAGCCGGCGAAGTTCTGATATTAGCCGGAGACATCGGCTATCTCGGCGATGACAACTACGAGCATCATCCCTTCTGGGACTGGTGCGCAGAGTCTTTCCGTCAGACTATCGTAATTCCCGGAAACCATGAGCTATACAAAAGCTTTGACATCAACGACCTTCACGAAGGCTGGCATCAAGAAATACGTCCGAATGTAAAAGCCTGCTATAACTGTGTTATTCCGTTGACTCCGGATATTGACCTTATCGCATCAACTCTTTGGGCAAAGGTTCACCCGTGGGATGAATATCAGACCGAACGCGGAGTGACCGACTTCCACCGGATACGCAATGGACAGTTCCGTCTCTCCACCCAGCGTTTCAATCAGGAGCATGAGCGTTGCCGTGAGTTTATCGAGAGAAGTGTAGAGCTGAGTAACGCAAAGCACATTATCGTTGCCACTCACCATTTGCCGTCGTTCGAGCTTATGGCAGACGAGTTCAAGGGGAGCCCGATAAACGGGGTCTTTACATCCGAACTTGGCGACTTTATCGCCGGTAGCCGTATCAAATACTGGATATACGGCCATTCGCATCGAAATATAAACAAAACCATCGGCAATACCCGGTGCATCTGCAATCAGCTTGGTTACACCTTTCATGGTGAACAGGCTGATTTCCGCCGGGATGCCATAATAGAAATCAATGACAATGAACTTCAAGTTTGACGGTGATCGGTTGTTTTTCACTTCCGACACCCATTTCAACCATACCAACATACTGCAATATTGCAATCGCCCGTTCAAGACTGTCGATCAGATGAACGAAACCATCATCTCTAACTGGAATAGTGTAGTAGGCCCTGATGATGTCATATTCCATCTCGGTGACTTCTGCCTCGGAGGAACTGAAGAATGGAATAAGATTCTCGACCGTCTGAACGGTAGAATCTACCTTATCCTTGGCAATCATGACCTCAAGAATATCCGGCAAGGCTTCATAGATAGGTTCGAGCACGTTGCAATGTCGATGTGCATTCAGGTTGGCAAAAAGAAAATCTACCTGAATCACTTTCCCTATCTGTGTTTTGAGGGAGGTTATCATAACGACGTGTGGCAACTCTTCGGTCACGTCCATACCCGTCCATCAAATACCGGGATTGACGCAGGACGCCTTCAGTATCTCTTCCCGACACAGCTTGATGTCGGGGTAGACAACAATAACTTTGCGCCTCTGTCTTTCGATGAGGTAAGCTCCAATATTAAAAGGCAGATTGAACGATATGCAAAAATCCATGTTTCAACGATTCCGGCAGATTGAAGTCTGACACAATGGATTTTGGCACACTTATTGCTGTTCGATCATCATTATATAAGTTACACTTATGAATATCAATAAAGAGTATCTGTTTATTAGCATCACGTTCCCGAAACCAATAATTGAGCGTGACGATGGACAGAACATCAACTCGTGCGTGGCGACGCATTCAGAAAAAACGCGTGTGGCGTAATCGGTTACGCATCATCTTCAGAGCATTTTCAACGGCATACGTTGATGATCCAGCTACCGGGACAATTCGTGAAGCCGAAACGTGGAAAGAACTTCGGAAGGTAAAATGGTGTCAGGTGTATCGAACCACTGGACAACCTTGTAGCTGTGAGATGTGCTCCGGCGAACGATACAGTCGTCTCGACTTCAAGCGCGAGGCTGCAAAGGCAATCCGCGAGCAACTTGAAGCAGAATAAGCATTAACATTATCAACGGCGTCTCGTTTGCGAACAAGACGCCGTTGTCTTTCTGTTTATAAAGTTCCCCGTTTTGTCTCCTTCAATCCGGATAGATGGCGGTTTTGATGACGCCGTCGGCGCGTTTGGCGAAGAGGGTGTAGGCTTCCTGGATGCGGCTGAGAGGGAAGCGGTGGGTTATCAGATGGGTTGTGTCGATTTTGCCTTCGGAGATCAGCTGCATGATTTTGTCGCAGTCGCAGGCATCGACGCCGCCGGTCTTGAACGTGAGGTTCTTGCCATACATCCACGGCAGCGGCAATATCTGTTCCTTCTCATAGAGCGCGACAACCGTGACGATGGCATTCGGACGGGCACAGCGCCATGCGAGTTCAAACGTCTCCTCGCCTCCGGCGACCTCAATTACACGGTCTGCACCACGACCCTCTGTCAATGACTTAAGGACTTCTAGGCATTTTGTCGGCTCTAATACCTTGACATTTGGATAATGCTGACGCACGAAATTCCGACGGTTCTTGTCAGCCTCACAAACTACAATCTGTCGAGGATTATACAGCTGCACACATCCCAGAGTGCACAGACCGGTCGGTCCGGCACCGATAATCAGCACCGTGTCTTCCTCGGAAATTTCAGAAATCTTGGCAGCCCAATAACCCGTAGCGAGAATATCGCCTACAAACAGAGCCTGTTCATCGCTCACGTTATCGGGAATCGGCGTCAGCCCATTGTCGGCGTACGGTACACGGACATATTCCGCCTGACCGCCATCGATGCGGCATCCAAGCATCCATCCGCCGGAGGTGCAGTTGTTCACGTATCCACGTTTGCAATAGAAACATTCGCCGCAGAATGTCTCAACATTCACGGCCACCCTGTCGCCAGGCCTTACCTTGGTGACTTCCGCACCTACCGACTCAACAACACCAACCATTTCATGTCCCACGGTAATGCCAACTTCTGCCTTAGGCACAGCACCATGCAGAATATGAATGTCTGACGAGCAGATGCTCGAAAGAGTAACCTTCACCACGGCATCCTTCGGGTTCAAAACTTCCGGTTTCGGTTTCTCTATCAACTCAAACCGCCCCGGAGCAGTATATGTCAATGCTTTCATCTCAAATTCTTCCGGTATTATTTTGACAAGATTTCCCACCAACCGTTGCGACGACCGTTACGGCGGATTATTATTATTCCTTTCTCAACGAGACCGGAGATAATACTCTTGACTGTGAATGCTTGAAACTCATTATTTTCGCCGGTAATTACATTGCGAAAGAATCGTTCCACAAATTCAGTCGTAAGCGAAATATTCATCCACTTATATGATGCTCTTACAAGTGCATTGCAAAAAATACCATGAATGTTGTGCGGGTATACCCATCCCTTTTTAGAAAATTCTACATTTCTAAGTTGACGGCAAATTTCTAAGTTGACGGCAAACCTAAAATAATCCTCAAATATGCGTCGATAGATAGGAATAAGACCGAAAACAGTCTGCCAAGAATCATCTTTCTCCTTCTGTCCCGGTTTCCCATGGGCTATGTATTCGTCAAATTCAATCGTACCACATTATTTAAATTTAATCAGTTGGTGCCTTACAACCTTACAATCATTAACCAGTTACGAGCATTCACCACAGCTCACAACTTCCATAAATCTACTACTTGCCGATGCAGAAGCGAGAGAAGATTGTGGTGAGGATTTCGGTGGTGGTTACTGTGCCTGTTATGGAGCCGAGATGGTGGAGGACTTCGCGGAGGTCCTGGGCTACGAAGTCGCCGGAGAGGTTGGAGGTCAGGCCGGTTATTACGCGCTCTATTGGGGGGAGGGCGTTGAGTAGTGCCTGACGGTGACGGGCGTTGGTCACAATTATGTCGCCGGGGGAGGTCAGCAGCGATTGCGCTATGCCGGTCAGGGTGGCGCGCAGAGTGTCAATGCCGGCAGAGGTTTTGGCCGAGACTTCTACGGTCGTGGTGCCGGCGGGTATCATTTCCACCGCCTGCTGCGAGGAGGCGACATCTGTTTTGTTGATTACCGCTACAAGGTGTTGATTGTCAGCGATGCTGTCAAGCCAATCAGCTTTCTGCGGATTGGCGGCATCAATCACGTGCAGCAATATTGTGGCGCGTCCTATCGCCTGCCGGCTACGGTCTATGCCAAGCTGCTCGATGCGGTCGTCGGTGTCACGTATGCCGGCCGTATCGATGAAGCGGAATGTGAAATCGCCTATGTTGACGGTATCCTCGATAAGGTCGCGCGTCGTGCCGTGAATGTCGGATACAATCGCACGGTCGTCGCCCACAAGTGCGTTGAGCAACGACGATTTACCCACGTTCGTAGGCCCGATTATCGCCACCGGAATACCCTCTTTGATGGCATTACCGCTATCGAACGACGCAGCGAGACGGTATATTTCATCGCGCAATTCCACCGCCTGTGTGTGCAATTTCTGCCGCGACGCAAACTCCACATCCTCCTCCGAAAAATCAAGTTCCAGTTCGAGCAGCGAAGCCAGTTCGAGCAGATTGTCGTGCATCGCGGCAAGCCGACGCGAGAATCCGCCCTTCATCTGCTTTATCGCAATATCATGGGCTGCGCGGCTGCGCGACGCTATCAGGTCGGCCACACCCTCGGCCTGCGCAAGGTCCATCTTGCCTGCGGCGAACGCGCGGCGTGTGAATTCGCCATGTTCGGCCAGACGTGCACCGGCCTCTACAAGCAGTCCGACAACGGCTTTCTGCACATACACCGACCCGTGTACCGACAGTTCCACCACATTCTCACCCGTAAACGACTTCGGCGCACGGAACACCGCCGCCACACAGTCATCCACGACATCACCCTGCGCGTCCACGATACTCCCATAGTGAACGCTATGCGACGCCGCGTCGGCAAGCCTCTTGCCGCGCCACAATGTGTCGGTTATAGCTATCGCGTCATCGCCGCTGACGCGTATTACCGCTATTCCCCCCACTCCGGCCGGAGTGGAGATGGCGCATATCGTATCCTTCTGTTCTGTCATTTCGGGTAGAATAATTTTACTGTAACGTGTGTGCGCACCCTCCTGCCGCGCATTATTTGAGACGACTCCAGCGGGTGAAATTTATCGTTGACTCCAGACGGTTTTCAATCGAATCGGGAAGCGACGAGAAAAAATCGTGCCCCGTCAGAGCCTCGATTTCGTCGACGGTCACGGCCGCAGCCTGCATCCCGCCGGGCACCGGCCCGTTGTCCACAAGAAACCCTATGGCCTGCGGAGTTTCCGCCCACGGCGAAAGTATCACCTTGAAAAACCGTTGCGGCACTGCCACGCGGCTGCTTCCTATATATTCACGCGGCTTCTCAGTAAGCACCGGGCCGCACACGATGATTACCGCCGAATCCGCCACAACGCGTCCGCGGCATTTCTCCTCGATTTTCTTCCACGTGCCACGGTTCAGGTTCCCGTCCTGAGGCGCGATGTTGGTCATGCAGAAAGTCTCCTCCATAGCCCGTTTATCCCACTTCATGTCGCCGGCCGGAGCCATGTGTCCGCGGTCATATCCGCTCCCGCTGTAATCCTCAGGCCACGCGCACCCCTTTATGTCCGGGTCGTTGTAAAACCTGTCGGCACGCGATTCCGTACCGGCCGCCTCATCGGCCGTAAGCTCCCACGCCACCCAGTTCGGTATGTGCAGGTCGGAATTGAACGACACCGTCATACCCTTGTAGTTGACAATCTCCTCCTTCAGTCCCGGTGCCGTGCGGACGTATGTGAGATTGTCGAACTGCTGACGCCCCTCGCCCCGCTTATGCTGACTCAGCATATAGCGTGCGCCGGCAAACAGGGCTGCTACTATCAGCAGCAACAGCACCGACTTGTTCAGCGACTGCCTGCGGCTGCGTCGCGACGCCTGCCGCGTCATATATGTCGATTTCTTTCTGCGTTTCGCCATATTTTGTAATATTTCTCACACGGGTTTGGCCCATGTGTAATTGGCCGAACGGTGCCGGCACCCTTTAAGTCTCATATATATCGTCGTGACAGGACGCGCGAACATGTATAGCGGCATCAGCCATCCTTTGACCGGCACATGCAACGCTTTCGCCGCACGGTTCCACGCCACCGCTGTCAGCACTATCCACAATATTCCCGCTATCAGCAGCGCGCAAAGCGGAAGCACGTTAGGCATCAGCATAACGCCCGACGCCACCGTCATTCCGAGCCATACCCACATCATAAACGAGCTCGCGCCCATAAGCCTCCGCGCGCAGTGGCTCAGCTTACGTCCAGTAAACTCATGGCGCACTCGCTCGATGTCATAACTGCCGCAGAAAGCCCCCACATCAATACCCGTCTGCGTCTGCCCCGAAAGCTCCACGGCATAATTGCCGTCGCCGGCGATATGACTCAGGAAAATATCGTCAATGCCGTGGTGCAGCCCCACAGAGTCAGTAAAACCGTTGTTGTCGAAGAACAGCTGCCGGCGGAACGCAAGATTGCATTCCGTGCCGCGGTACGCACGTCCGCCTATCGCGCTCGACAGATACGTCACCTTGTCGGCAAGCATATTGAAACCGTTCATTCCCCCCGGGCGGCGTTCTCCTGCCGGGAAACTCGAACCAATCACAACATCCTTCCCCTCCGCGAAATGACGCCCGATAAGTTTCAGCCAGTCATACGACATTATCTGCGCGTTGGCATCCGTAAGCACCACATAATCATACCTCGCAGCCTTTACGCCGAGCGTCACGGCAAGCTTCTTGCGCGACAGGGCGTGTGCCTCGTCGGGCACATACGTCATACGCAGATTCTTATGCTGGGCCGACAGCAGCGTCACCACATCCTCGGCATGCTCGCTGCGTCCGTCGGTAGCTACTATCACCTCAAACGGCACATCGAGATTCTGCCCCAATATGTCGGGGAGCATTCTCTCCAGCGCCCTCGCGCTGTCCTTGCAGTACACTATCACCGACAACGCCGGTATTTGGCGTTCCACGTCCCCCGCAGCCAGTCGCGATGTAAGCCGGTGATGCTTCACCACGCTTACGATTTTGCTCCTGTATATGAAAATCAAATAGATAGCCGCCAGAAGCCCCACCCCCACAAGCGCCTGCGCAACGTGTGAATAAATAATATCTACGTCAAAATCAAATTCCATAACGTCTTGAAAAATATCTCACAAAATTACGAAAATTTTGTCACATTGCCATTGATGGCACGAAGTAAAAAAAATAAGGCATAAAATTAGCTCTTTCCTTAGTCAGCCGTTTTAAGGACAAATTGCTGTGTGGAGATTTTCTTGTCGATATGTTCTGTATTGGTGTTAAGGATGTTCCTATCTTCTATAATTTTACACAATATGAGTTTGATGTACTGCTGACAAGGGTATAATCATTACGGAAGATACTGACGACATACCACTGATAGAATATGAATTCAGCCGCAACGGTAGGCATTTTTTGATTCAATAGTGACCGCAAGAAGTTGCGTTATCTCCCGACACTCAAAAATTTTCTTGGCGCCGATTTCGAATACGTTTTGCCCTATGATGACGATAGCTCCTTTGATGGTGCTGACTATGATGATGAGAATGAATTATGAGCACTATCACCTACTCCACAATTGAATATTCGTGATGTAAAAGAATAATTTATCCGACGTGTTACCTAAAAATACTATGGATATTTAGTGACTGCATTTTCATTTAGTATCATAGTTAAATATCCGGTCGTTTTATATGGGTTTGATAATAATTTTTTGTCATGAAGTTATTACAGCCTGTTTTATCTTTTCTAAAATTGGTACAACCCAAAAAAGGTTCTTCCTTACCTTCTTTCACAATCAGATATCCGTCTTGGCATTGATTGCATTTTAGGATCGTAAGATTGCCTCCTTTCAGGCTGTTGGTCATAAAATCGCAAATTTCAGGTTCGTTGGAACAAATCCATAATTTCAAACCGTAAGCTTTCTTATATCTGAGCTGCAGCGGGTATCCGCAGATAGGACATAATTTTGCCTCCGGTCGTATTTCTTGTTTATCATCTATTTCTCCACGCACGGTTATATTTGGGTAGTCATGTATTAATTCACGAACGAATGCAGAAGGCCGCTGTTGCGGCGTTACAATATAAACTCTATTTTTTGTGCGTGTAAGTGCTACATAAAAAAGTCTTCTTTCTTCCGCATAATCAATGGTATAATCACTTTTTACGACATATTTTAATACCGGGTCATCCTGAACTTGTGATGGGAATCCGTATACAGAGTCAATAGCATTGATTATAATTACATTATCATATCCAAGACCTTTTGCGCGATGAACAGTCATAAATTCCATTTCTATATCGGAAAATGTTTTTGATGTGACGTTTCCAGTTTTTTCCCAATACATGAAATCCGCAGATTTTGTAAGATTGAATCCGTCAAATCCATACCTTCCTAATAACAAAATTGAAGATTTTGGATTCTCAGATAAAATCTCTTTCATTATCTTTTCTACTGTTTCTCCAACTAAAAAATATTTTCCACCTTTACCATCATATTTTTTTCTGTCCACATCTTCCGTATATGATTGAATAATGACCGGATTTTTAATGCTTTTAGGCGAAATTAACGCTTTCCGTATCTGAGCGGTATTTTTCTGAATAAATCCGCCGGCGATATCTATCACTTCCTGCGCGTTGCGATATGTTTTTGTAATACTCAATTCAAGTCCGTAGCCAAACGTTTCCTTGAAATTCGTGAACAATGTAATGTCAGAACCGGCATAAGCATAGATGGATTGCCAGTCATCTCCAACTGCAATGATTTTGGCGTCGCACAGTTTGCTTAGCTCTTTAGTCAAATTGAAACGTTGTCGAGATATATCCTGATATTCATCTACTATTATATATTTAAAATCCAATTTATTACCCTTTATTTCCTCTTCACGTATAATACGTGCCGAGTCATTAATCATATCTTCGAAATCAATCGCGTTTTTTTCTTTCAGACATTTGGCGTATTCATGGTAGCATTGTTCACAGATAGTAAGAAATAGCTTGTTGCGTTCATTTTTTGTTACTGCTTGAAAACGGTAAAAATCATTCAGTGTATATCCGTTTGTCTTAAAATTTTGAATAAAGGTACATATTAACTTTACTAATTTTGAAATGTATCGGTTTTCTTCAGTATTTACAATTTTAGTGAATACTTCGCAGGCAGAACGCGGACGAAGTTCGAAACCATGGTTTATAAGTTCTTCCTTTAAATGAAGGAGAATATCACGGTTGTCGTTATAGGCTGAAAAAGTATAGATAAGGTCAGTCCCATGCGCATGATGTAATTTTACCTTATCATTTATTCCTTTTTTATAACGAGAGAGTTGCTCTGCTGTATAACGACTGTTCTGACCGTCTTGTGTGATGCCGAAATGTTCTATATATGCCACCTTGTCACCTTGTGTGATTGTAAAATCAGGCGTATACGGTTTATATGAAAGTGTAATATTATAAGGGTATACTTTTTCATATGTATACTCTATTCCGTTCATATATAAGAAATTGGCTATGCGAACCTCTTGTGCTGAACGTAATGTTTCATAAACAATGCTAATACATCGTCCTGAACGTTTGTCAATAATCCGCTCGGCATATTCGGACATATTGCCACGTAAGGTGGAAAAATCGGCTTTTTTTACATAGTTAAAAAATTCATTCAGATCATTTCCTTCAAATGGCGCATCAAAATAGCTTCCGAAAAATAATATCAGTTTATTTACCAATTCAGGGTTATCAAGAATATTTCCCTTTATATAATTATTAATTACACTAAACATAAAACCCTGGTCTACAATTAGCTTATAGTCTTCTTCCTGACGGCGTAATATAGCGTATCCGGTTTTATGAAAAGTTGTAATTGGACAATCTATTTTTAAAGCTTTGTTTATCTTATCGCGAAGTTCACCTACCGCTTTATTGGTAAATGATATTACTAAAATTTGATCAGGTCGGATTCCTTTTCGTTCAACTAAATATTTTACTTTTGCGGCTACAGTTGTGGTCTTACCTGCTCCTGCTCCTGCGATTACGAGAGTATAATCCTCATCAGACAAAACAACTCGGCGTTGTTCTTTATCAAGTTTTATATTGGCATCAACTTGAGAGAGTATATTGTCTAAGTATAATTTATCAGATATGAGGTGCTCTTCTATAAAAATATCGTTATGCTTACAGATTATTGAAGAGCTCTTTTCGTTTTGCAAATCTTCATATAACGACATAAAATGTTCAAAACTTTCTATCGGAATTTTCCTATCGCGACAAAAATATGATAGAGTATCAGTGTCTTTAAGCAATTTAGATTGCTTATATAAATTTGCATATTCAGAAATATATTGATGAATATCGCTTTGTGCAATGAACGTGTCTTTTGACAACAATTCATTCATTTGATATTCGAAATTTGTCAGTAGCGCTTGTTCTGGTGGCAGGACTGGCTTGGTTTCTTGCTCGTTTTTCGATATTTTTTTGAAGATTCTGTTGAATATCGACATAACTTATCAACAAAATAAATTAAAATGTAAATCACTTGAATTTTCAATTTGGAAAATATGTTACCCAGAACATGTTTATCCCATAAGAATTATAAAGGTATAATCATGCCGATTACATATTGCTACCAAGATAAAAAATATAAACTTATTCTTACGGTAATATGAAATCTTCTTTTAAACATACATAATTGGCAAGTTTAATGCCTTTTCTTAATTCTTTGGCATACTGTGTGTTTTTTAGTGTCGATTTTTCAATTATTTCCTCCGGCTTAATTTTATTTTTTATTATAAAATCAGCGTATTTAATGCCGAAACATTGGATTAAGGCATTGCGATCTTTCCTTTCTTTGCCAAATTCATAATATAAATCTAATATTGATGCCAAATCTTTTATTTCCATAAATATCTTTTATTTCTGTTTTGTATATCGTTATTGCAAATATAACAAATTTTTTCTTTGAGAAATTTATAGGCTAAAATTATATTTTTGAAAACAGAATTAAAATAAGATCAACCCCGACAACAATAGATAGGTTAAATTTATCATCCATACCCAGCCAAATCTCGTGTCCCCTTGTACTCCTGTTCAAAAAAAATAAAAAACAAAAGAACAAGAGCACAAAAGTTCAAACAAAAGCACAAAATATTTTACTCCTGTACTCCTGCTTAATCTTTTGTTCCTTTGTTAAAAATACGCGTGAACTCAAAATTCCCCATTCAAAATTAATCTTGCGCTCTTCTTTTCAATTATGCGGTTTATTCAAGCTCCATCATATCAAAAAACATCAGACGCGTATGCTCATTTTCAATCCTTTCGGATAAAAGTTAAAAACCGCAGCTACCATAACACACTATGAATAAACCACGTAGTAGTCGCGGTTTTTAATGCGGGCAATAAAGCGGGCAATTGTCATATTGTCATGCACTGCAATTTCGGCTTGAGTCTTTTTATTCTATTTTTCAGAAGTCAGAGCGAAAAATTATTATGCACCACAAACATAATGTTTTTGCAGCATAATAATTATATTCTCGTTTTCTCTCCCCCCGTCAGCATAAAAAATAGTTAACGTGTAAAGGAATGCGAATTATTTTTGCTATTTTTGCAATACGGAAGTCCGCAATAGCCATTAAGCTATTGGTAACAACAAAATACATGAGGTTGTTGCAGAACTCCGAAATTTCGGTCAACAAAGTAGGGACGCACGGTCTGTGCGTCCGATAATTCACAGGTAAGCAATGTGCGTTTTGGACGCACAGACCGTGCGTCCCTACTTTTGGAAATTTTGTAACAACCTCACCAATAATTACCGCTCCATGGAAGAGAATAAACCGAAAAATTCATTTATCGGCTGGTGCCGGCGCTATATCTCGCTGCTGTTCGTCGGCCTGCTCGCGCTGTATGTCTACGTTTTGTTCTTCAACGACAATTCCTACGGACATCTGCGTGAACTTCACGGAGAAATCAAACGTTTAGAAAAAGAGAAAAAGGAAAACCAGGACACGCTCAACAAATACTACGAGCTTAACCGCCTGCTCCTTTCCGACAAGGAGGAACTGGAGCGCGTGGCCCGCGAGAAATACGGGATGCAGCGGCCCGGCGAAGATGTCTACATTATAGAATAAGAGGGTGTCTCATTATAGAATGAATATGAAAGAAAACAAATCACGGCAATCCGCAAAAAAGATGAATCCGCAAGATGTCACCGGTCCCAGGACCTCACCCGTATGGACAGCCGTCACAGCCATCGGGCTGCTCCTCATAGCCGCAGGCACGCTCATACCGATACTCAACGCGCGACATACGGCATACGTTGCCATGTCCGACACGTTCAAATACATCTTCTCGGCCGGTGCCGCAGTGCTGCTCGTAAGCCGGCTGTTCAGCACCTACAAAGGCAAGATACTACGGCTGAAGCGCCTATACCGCATCGAGGTATGGAGTGCGCTGTTTTTCTGCGTGGGCGCCTTCTTCCTCTTCTACGAGAAGGACACTACGCGCAACTGGATTGCATTCACTCTCGCAGGAGCCGCCATACAGCTCTACACATCGTTCATGATACCCCGCACCACCCGCAAAGCGCTCAACGGCGAGGTGGAATGACGTTTTTTTGTCTGACTTTTCACAAACTACCGAATTATGAAACACCGGCATATACTCCTCTCCATAGCCGCAGCAGCCGGCATCACAGCCATATCGGCCGCTCCCTCCAACAAGAAAGAGGTGTCGCGCAATCTCGACATCTTCACCTCCATCTACAAGACCATCAACTCGATGTACGTCGACTCAATCGACGCCAACAAGTCCATCACCACGGCCATCAACGCCATGCTCGACGAGATCGACCCCTACACGGAGTATATCCCCGAGGAGATGCAGGAGGACTTCATGACCATCTCTACCGGTGAATTCGGCGGAATAGGCGCCTACATCGGCCAGAACAAAGCCAAAGAGACCTACGTCACCGAGCCGCAGGAAGGTACACCCTCGGCCAAATCGGGACTCAAGGCCGGCGACGTGTTCCTGACCATCGACGGCGACTCCGTGCGCACCATCGGAAGCGACAAAGTGCGCGACCGTCTTCGCGGCCAGGCCGGGACAAAACTGCACGTCACCGTGCGCCGTCCGCTTGTCAGCGGCGACACCGTACTCGACATCGACATCACCCGCGCAAAAATCGAAGTGCCCACGATGCCCTATTACGGCGTCGTACGCGATACGGTAGGCTACATACAGCTCTCCACATTCAACGAGAAATCCTATCCCGAAGTCAAGAAAGCCGTCAGCGAACTCATAGCCGACCCGCGTGTCAAAGGGCTCGTGCTCGACCTCCGCGGCAACGGTGGCGGACTCCTCGAGAGCGCCGTCAATATCGTCAGCCTGTTCGTGCCCAAAGGCACCGAAGTGCTCCGCACGCGCGGACGCTCCGTCACCAACGAAAAGACCTACCGCACAACAGCCGCACCCGTGGCTCCCAATACCCCCCTCGCCATACTCATCGACGACGGTTCGGCCTCGTCATCCGAAATCGTCACCGGTGCACTGCAGGACCTCGACCGCGCCGTCATCATAGGCGAACGGTCCTACGGCAAAGGGCTCGTACAGTCCACCTTCCCCCTCCCCTACAACGGCATAGTCAAGGTGACCACACAACGCTATTACATACCGAGCGGACGCCTCATACAGGCCATCGACTACTCACACCGCAACCCCGACGGCTCGGTTGCCCGCACTCCCGACTCGCTCACCAACATATTCTATACCCGGGCCGGACGACAGGTGCGCGACGGCGGCGGCATCACCCCCGACATCAAAATCGAATATCCCGAAATAAGCCGACTCACCTACAACATCGTGGCAGGCAACCATCACTTCGATTTCGCCACGAAATATGCCGCAGCCCATCCTACGATTCCATCCCCCGAGACATTCGTCATGACCGACGAGCTATACGACGAATTCAAGAACTCCATCGACCCAGCCTCAATCGAATACGACAAAGTGTGCGAGACCATCCTCGACCAGCTTGAAAAAGCCGCGCGCCGCGAAGGCTATCTCGACGACAGCGTGGAGCAGCAGATTGCCGTCCTCCGCACCTCGCTCCAGCACGACCTCGCCAAAGACCTTGACACGCAGCGCGAACGCATCAGCGAATATCTCGTGCCCGAACTCCTCCGCCGCTATTACTACAACCGCGGAGCCGTGGCCTACGGCATACGCTTCGACCCCGCCGTAGCCCGCGCCGCGCAGCTCTTCGGCAACCCAGCCGAATACTCCTCCCTCCTCACCCCGGCCGAAAAACCGGCCACAGATAAAAAATAACGCCCGGCGCAGCAATCACTTTTGCACAATATAAAAAAAAGCATTATCTTTGCACCGCAAATGCACCAAAATGGCGGGGCGTAGCGCAGTCCGGTAGCGCACCTGGTTTGGGACCAGGTGGTCGCAGGTTCGAATCCTGTCACCCCGACAAAAAAAATCTTGCAACCCAAGGTTGCAAGATTTTTTTGTATTGTACCGGCTGACACCGCCGGAATGTCTGCAAATAGTTTTGGAATCAGCAGAAAAAGCAGTATATTTGCATATATTGGCAATAGTATTAAGAGGGTGTCTCATAACATTATCACAATAATATCATTATTCAACAAGAACATCTCACATGGAAATTTCAATCTCCAATACCGACGGAAAACTCAGGGCCTGCCTCAATGGACGTCTTGACACATTGTGCGCGCCCCAATGCGAAAAGGATCTTGAACCTATACGTGAAAATTCAGGAAACGAAAATATAATCGACTGCAGCGGACTCGGATATATCAGCAGTTCCGGCCTTCGCATCTTCCTCAGCCTTCTCAAGAAAGTGAAAAACGACGGCGGCACGCTTGTCCTCGAAAACGTCAATGACGAAATCAAAAACATATTCACCATTACCGGTTTTCATAAATTGTTCACAATCAAATAACCGCAGCGCCCCGTATCATGTCTCTTTCCAATAAGCTGAGCCTGTATCTGGTGCTTACGGCATTGGTCATCTTTGCGTCCTTAGGCTTCATATTTGTGCGCTATGGCGGAGAACGCGAGGAACGTCTCGTGTCAATCTACGCCTCTATGAGCATAGAGAATTTCGCTGACAGGATTGACTATGACCTCTCGCGAATAGAAAACAACATTGCTCTCTCGTCGCCCGAAGCGCTGCGTGTCCTTGAACACCCCGACCGGATATTGCGGTTTGTCGAGCGTTACGTGAAGACAGATTCACTTATAATGGGCGGTTGCATAGCTGCGGTACCCGGTGCGTCACCGCTGACAGGCGACGCCATGATGATGGAATACGCAAGCCGTGACGGACAAGGCGAATGGCAGTCAAAACACCTTGGCGACAGCGCCTACGACTATACCTCCATGCCATGGTATACCGATGCCGTAAGCGCCGGAAAGCCATGCTGGTCAGAGCCATATTTCGACAAAGGAGGCGGCAATAAGCTGATGGTCACCTATTCCTATCCACTGTGCGACCCGGAAGGAAAGGTCATCGCCGTAATGACCGCCGACATATCCATTGGCGACCTTACTCACGAAATAACCAGACTAAAGCCTGTCGACAAGGGCTATGCATTCATCATCAGCAAGGAGCATACCTTCGTCACCTACCCCGACAGGAGCAAGGTGCTCTCCGAAGACATCGAAACGTATGCTAAGGAGAAGGGCTGGAAGATGATTTCTGAACTGGGAGAAAAGAATTATTCCCGCAAAAGCGACATATTCCGCATCGACGAGAATGGAAAGGACATGCTTCTCGTGTGCCACAGAATGGAGCTGACCGACTGGATTATATGCAGCATAGCGCCTTACAGCTCCATAATGTCCGACCTCGACCTACTCACATTCAAGGCTGTAGTCCTCATCGTGGCAGGACTTTTAATATTGCTCTTTCTCATTCGTGCCATAGTGATATACTCCATGCGGCCGCTCTCGCGGCTGACAGCAACGGTCGACAGCATATCATCGGGCCATCTCGAGACCACGCTTCCGGCAATGAAAGCGTCTGACGAGATAGGACGCCTCAACAACGCATTCTCGAAGATGCAGTTCTCGCTGCGGGAGCAGATGGAACGTCTGGTCGAGACCACCAGGGCCAAAGAACATATAGAGAGTGAACTCCACATTGCCCGCAGCATTCAGATGGGCCTTGTGCCACGGACATTCTCGCCGTTCCCCGAATGGAAAGGACTCGAGCTTTTCGCAATGCTCCGGTCGGCCAAAGAGGTTGGCGGTGACCTGTATGATTTCTTCATACGCGACTCCCTGCTTTTCTTTACAATCGGTGATGTTTCCGGCAAAGGGATTCCCGCCTCACTGTTTATGGCCGTGACACGCACCCTGTTCCGCATGGCGGCCGAACAAAGCGATTCACCGGGGAAAATTATATCCACCATCAACGACACCATAGTTAAGGATAACACCGAATGCATGTTCGTGACCATGTTCGTAGGCACGCTCGATTTGCGCACCGGCCATCTGCGTTTCTGCAATGCCGGCCACAATCCTCCGGTCATCATCGACAAGAACGGTGCATCTTTTCTAGCTGAGAACGAAAACATTCCGGTAGGCGTGATTTCAGGTTATGAATATAAGGAAGAAAGCTTGCGGCTCACTTCCGACAGCACTCTATTCCTATATACCGACGGACTGACTGAAGCTGAAAATTCATCAAAGGAACTCTATGGCGACCAACGGTTGCTTGATGCCCTTTCCGACAATCCGGCCACGCCCCCAAAAGAAAAGATTGAACGCCTGAGCGGCTCGGTCGGCAATTTTGCCGAAGGAGTCGACCAAAGCGACGACCTCACCATGCTGAGTCTTCGTCTCAACCATGGAATGAGAATACTGGAACACCGCGTATTCCACAACTCCATGACAGAAATCGAAAGGATTCCGGCTATTACACTGCGCCTTGCGGCTGTACTTAGCCTCGACGACACAATACGCGACAGAATCAATCTTGTCCTTGAAGAAGCCATCGTCAATGTCATCAGTTATGCCTACCCGGAAGGCGAGTCCGGAGAAATCGAGCTTTCGGTCGGACACGATTATTTGTCAGATGAACTGATTATACAAATTTCCGACTGCGGCAAGCCGTTTGACCCTACGAAGAAAAAAGATGCCGACATCGACGCCGACATCGACGAGCGCCCCATAGGCGGTCTCGGAATATTCCTGATCCGAAATTTATGCGACAGTGCTGAATATTGCTATTCCGACGGCCGTAACATCCTGCGCCTGACTGTCGCGCTCAAAAAAAGTTGAACCGATGAAAAGAAAATCATATCTCGTAGGACACGCTTTCCGCAGCTTCCTGTTCGCTTCCGTCATGACAGTGGCCGCCTCGCAGATGGGCGCATTCATTGACGGCATGATGGTGACATGGTTTGTCAATGACGCCGCAATGAGCGCCATCAACATCAGCTCGCCGGTACTTCAGCTTTATTTTTCATTATGTCTGCTCCTCGGTGTCGGCGGCACTCTCATAGCAGGCAAAGCCATCGGCAACCACGACCGGGAGAAAGCATCACGCATATTCTCCCTTTCCGTTTCGTCGGCAGTCATACTCGGCCTTATCCTCGGGGTCGCCGGACTCGTATTTTTTGACCCGATTATCAATATGCTGTGCCCCGACAGGGCGATTGTCGGATACGCGGGGGCATACATGGCCATCACCATCCCGTCGGCGGCAGTCTACATGCTGATGATAGTGCTCCAGCTGTTTGTGGCACTCGACGGAGAGCCCAGGCGAGTCACTGCCGCTGTCACCACATGCATAGCGGTCAACCTCATTCTCGACTATCTGTTCATAAAAGTCTTCGCATGGTCGATGACGGGAGCCGCACTTGCCACCGTGATAAGCTACATACCGGCAATCGTGATACTTCTCGCGCATTTCAGGAAGAAAAACGCACTACGGTTCTCTATGAAATACGATTTCCGCAATCTGTTGGCTATAACAAAGACGGGGACTCCTTCGGGATTGACGGCAATGCTGATGTCATTACAAATTTTCGTCTGCAACATTATTGCCATGCACTATCTGGGCACGTCTGGGGTCATCGTATTTGCCGTATGCATGTACCTGCTGCGTCTCTCCATGATTATACTTACCGGCTCTATCGACTCATTCCAGCCTGTCGCATCAATCCTTGCCGGCTCCGACGACAACAAAGGCGTAGCTATGGTACTCGGCAAAGCCTACCGTTTTCTTGGCATAAGCCTTGTCGTCTTTGCCGGAATCATGATTTTTTTCCCCGGCATAATAGCCGGGCTTTTCAGCGTGACCGACCGCAGCACGCTCGGGATGTTCAACAGCGCTATCCCGGCCTACGCTTTCAATATTATATTGCAATGCGCCGTCGGATTACTTATTCCGGTCTATCAGGTGTATGCCAATACACGTCATGCCATGATAATATCAATAGGACAGCCCATACTCCCGATTATATTCTTCTGGATATTTGCCGCAGCGGGAATAAACGCATGGTGGGGATTTGCGGCCGGACAGCTGGTATTGCTCATACTGGTGTCAATGACGGTTTTGCGTCCGAAACCCGGCCTTATTCCCTTCTTCCTCATTCCCTCCGGATCAGCCGCAAAAGTCTATGATACAAGCATCGTTCCCTCCGTCGAGGATACGGGAAATCAGTTGCGGGAAGCCGACATGTGGCTTGAAAATTGCGGAATAGGCAAAGCGCTCCGCTTCCGTGTCGGAGTGTCATGCGAGGAAATACTCAATAACATCGTCAAGCATGCCGGCAGCATAAACCGCAAGGAAGCGTCTGTCGATTTGCGCATCTCCCTGCATGCCAATAACATAACAGCCATAATCCACGACGAAGGCCGCCCCTTCAACCCCATTGAGCAGGACCCGCATTCCGGCATCGGACTGCTCATCGCAAAAAAATCATGCGATGAGATGAAATACGAATATATGCTCCATCAGAATATCCTGACCATGAACTGGATCATGGACAATTCGGTAAAATGACTCACCCCCAATCTAAACCAAAATCATGAAACAATCCCCACTCAGCCAGACCCAGCTCGGCATTTATCTCGGCTCGGCCTATCGTGATGACCTTGCCTACCATATTGCATATATATTCCGTTTCCCGGCAGACACGGATCCCGACAGCCTCGCTGCTGCGCTCCGCAAAACAATCGCCGCCCACCCAGCCTTGAATGTCAGCATCGACACTGACGACAAAGGCGAGGCACTGATGAAATGGGACGAAAACGACATTCCGGAAATACCCGTCGCCAATATGACGGAGGCACAGTTTGAAGCGCTAAAACCGATGCTTATAGAGCATCTCGCCGTGCCCGGCAACCACATGAGCCGCTTCCGCATCATCCGCACCGAGAACTCCACCTGTCTTATAGCCATCATCCACCACATAATCTACGACGGCTCGTCAATGCGGATTTTCCTGCATGACCTTGACTCAGCTCTGAAAGGCAACAATCCGGGGAAAGAGACTTTTACACAATTCGATGTCGTCGAGAAAGAGATTGCAGGCCGCAAAACGCCTCAATATGACGAACAGAAGGAATATTACAAACGCACCTTCGGCGACTTTGATTCCGACGGCACGGCACTTTTCCCCGATGCCCGGGAAATAAAAGCCGAGGATAAGACCGGGACAGAATCCGCCACAGCCGGCAACCACAAGATTTTCCGCCTGCTGACCTCCCCCGACGTTTTCAAAGGTGGTGCGGCCACAGCCAATGCCGCGATGGGCATAGCCCTCGGTGCATTCACCGGACGCGACGATGTCCTCTTCACAACAGTATATCACGGACGCAACACCCCCGACACTGAGAATACTGTAGGCATGCTCGTGCGCACACTTCCTGTCCGTTGCAGACTTGGCGACGACACGACCGTCGCAGGACTCATTGCTGAAATGAAAGCCCAACGCGATGCAACTCGTGCCAACGACCTATACTCATTCGCCGACTTTTCTGCCATGCTCGGATACGAGCAGAACGTATTGTTCGGCTATCAGGGGCATCTGCTTGACTTTGACGGCCTCATTGACGGCATGACAGCCGAACGCATCGACAACGGCGACACAGGCGTTCCCCTCACCATACAGATGTATGTCACCGACAACGGCCTCGACGTCGACGTGATATGGCGCGGCGACCTTTATTCCGAAGCTGCGGTAAGTCGTCTTGTCGCCACTTTTGACCTCGCTCTCACACAGCTCTGCGACCCGGCGAATGCCACGCTCCCGGTAAGCCGTCTGGCTCTCGTCGGCAGCGAGGAAGAAGAAGAACTGAAACGACTCGAAACAGTTCCGGCACTCCCCTACGACCGTTCCATGCCAATAGAGGGCGTCATCGCCTCGGTAGCCCGCAGGATTCCCGGCAAAGCAGCGGTTGTAGCCGGCAACGTGACGCTTACATACGCCGATGTCGACATGATTACCACACGCATGTCGCGGCGCCTCGCCGAAAACGGAATAGTGCCCGGTGACACTGTCGGTGTCATGATACCCCGCAGCGAGTGGATGTCGCTTATACCCGTCGCCGCAATGAAAGCACAGGCCGCCTACGCGCCTCTCGACCCTACATTCCCTCTGGAGCGCCTTTCATTCATGATTGAGGACGCAGGCATAAACACCATCATCACTGTCGACGGTCTGGCCGACAAAGTACTGCCCGACTTCAAAGGCCGCATCCTCGACGCCCGCCTACTTAACACCGCGCCCGACGGCGACCAACCGACGGCTACCCCCGAAAATTGGGAAGCGGCTCCCGACGCACCATTCGTGGTGCTGTATACTTCCGGTTCCACAGGCAAACCGAAAGGCGTCACACTCACCCGCGGCAACCTGCTCAACTATAGCCACGACTACGTTGAAATAGCGAAATACGGAGAAGCCGACCGTATCCCGGCATACGCCAACTTCGGCTTCGATGCCCACATGATGGACCTCTACCCAACCCTCATGGCCGGCGCCACTCTCTACATTCTCGACGATGAGATACGCCATGACCTTGACGCGCTGCATGACTTCTTCGAAAAAAACAGGATAACCTGCGCATTCCTCACTACACAGATAGCATGGCAACTTTTCACGCTCTACGAGTTCTCGACGCTCCGCTGGCTCGCATGCGGCGGTGAGAAACTGCCGCCTACAGGTGAGCTTCCGTTCGTCTTCGCCAACCTCTACGGCCCGACGGAATGCTCGGTCATAGCAACATATTTCATACCACGCGGCGCCACCGACGGCACGGTAATCGGACGTCCGATACCGGGTTACGGCGTGCGTGTACTCGACAGGCACGGCCGCCGCGTGCCGCGCGGCGTGCCCGGAGAGCTGCTCATCACAGGTGCCGGCGTCGGCCTCGGCTACCTCAACCGGCCGGAACTCACTGCCGAAAAATTCATCGAAGCGGACGGCGCCCGCGCCTACCGCACAGGCGACCTTGCCCGATGGAACGAAAACGGCGACATTCAGTTCCTCGGCCGCATGGACGGCATGGTCAAGTTGCGTGGCCTGCGTATCGAACTTGGCGAAATCGAGGCGGTAGCCACACGCCACGAAGCAATCCGGCAGTTTGTCGCCGCAGTAAAGTCAGTCGGCGGAAACGACCAGCTCGTAGGCTATTATGCTGTCAAGGACGGCATGGAAGTAAGTCCCGATGAGCTCCGCAGCTTCATGGCGGAAGACCTCACCGAATTCATGATACCGGCCACTGTGATGCGCCTCGACAAGATGCCCATGACCCCCAACGGAAAAATTGACCGCCGCGCACTGCCGCTGCCCGAAATAAAACTTGAAGAAGATGACTTCGTCAAAGCCGAAACGCCACAGGAAATCAAGATAACCGGTATTGTATCCGAACTGCTCGGACACAATGCCTTCGGCGTCACGACCAACCTGCTCAAAACAGGACTGACGTCACTTCTCGCCATGCGCCTTGTAGCGACAATTGCCAAGCGCATGAACGTGCGCATCACCTCGAAAGAGGCGATGGCCGATCCGACAGTAAGAGGTATCGTTAAGGCAATTTCGGCAGTAGGTGCCGATGTTCCGGCGGCTAAAACCATACACAAGCGCAAATACTATCCGATAACGGAAAACCAGCGTGGCGTGCTCATCGACTGGGAACGCAACCGAGATGCCGTGCAATACAATGTGCCGCAGGCAATCAAGCTAAAGCCCGACACCGACCTCAACCGCCTCCGCGACGCGCTCACCGCTACAGTAAAAGCCCACCCGGCCCTCAGCGCTACATTCGTCAATCGCAACGGCGACGTGATGCAGCAGCGCAGGGACATCGGAAACGTCCTCGTAGCCGAACTCTCTCTCGACAGCACTCCCTCTCGCGGACAGATGCAGGAATTAGTGAGACCGTTCGACCTTTTCGCCGACCCGCTGTACCGCTTCACCATCATTCGCACACCTAAAGGCGACTGGCTGTTCATGGATTTCCACCATATCGTCTTCGACGGAGTTTCGGCCATGGTATTCTTCGACTCGCTTGCAAAGGCCTACGCCGGAGAGCACCTTCAGGAAGAGGAATATTCGGCATTTGAATGGGCAGCCGATGAGGCAGCCGTCATGCAGTCGTCCGAATACGAGGAGGCCGAGCAATGGTTCGACAGACTGCTTGACAGCGTCGAGACCACAGTCTACCCCCACAGTACCCGGCCGGAAGCAGTCACACCGGGCACTCTACTTCGCAGAGAAATTGAGATTGACGGAGCCGGCATAGACCGTTTCTGCCGTGACAATGCGCTCACACCAAGCAATTTCTTCCTTTCTGTATTCATGCAGACACTCCACCGTCTGACCCGCAACGATACAGTCGCCATCACCACCATCAACAACGGGCGCAACGACGTGCGCCTTGTCGACGACATCGGCATGTTTGTCAAGACACTTCCCGCAGTATCAAAGATGTCGGCAAAACAAGCCGCAGAAACGGCTCCGGCATCAATGTCACTGTCGCTCCAGGAGCAGTTCAACACTACGCGCGGATATGACTTCTTCCCGTTCACCGAAATAGTTGACAAATACGGGCTGCGTCCCGAGATAATGTACGTCTACGAAGGCGGCGTATCACTCGACGCCGAAGACGGGCCGCTCGGCAAGGATAAAATTCCTGTAAGCCTTGACACTGCCAAGGTACCACTGACGCTTCTGATATTCACACCGGTCCCCGGCACATACAAGCTTGAGCTGGAATATGACGGCTCGCTTTACAACAACGCCGACATGAGCGTACTGCTCGAAATGACGGCAGAAGCCGCATCGAAGAATACTTTTACCGCCACGGTCAAAGAGGCAACGCTCCTTTCAGATGCTCAGGACGCTCTTCTCGCCTCTATCCGCAACGGCGTCACCGGCGAAGTCGGGTTCAAGTCATATCACGGGGCTCTCGAACAACAGGTCGACGCCACCCCCGACGCCACTGCCCTTGTAGCCTGCGACCGCACCCTAAGTTTCGCCGGACTTGATGCCGAAGCCAACCGCATCGCCAACTATCTGCGCGCCAACGGAGTGGGCCGCGGCGATAAAGTCGTCGTGCTTCTCCCGCGCGACTCCCGACTTATCACAACAATCTATGGAGTAATGAAATCGGGAGCGGCATATATCCCGTGCGACCCCGACTATCCCGTTGAACGTATCAGACTCATCACCGAGGATTCCGACTCCAGGCTCATCATAACTACCGCAGACCGCGTAGACTCCTTCCCCGGCAAAGCCGCCTGCATAGATGCAATTCTTGCAGAGTCGGCCGACTCTTCGCGCCCCGTTGACGACACGCAAAGCGACGACCCGGCGTATCTGATTTATACTTCGGGTAGCACCGGGCGGCCGAAAGGAGTGGTAATACATCACGGCGCGGCCGCCAACTATCTTTACGGCTACCGCGAACTCATCTACCGTCCGATGAAGGAACATGAGCCCCGCGTCAACATGCTCATTGTCACAATCTCATTCGACGCATCGCATGTCGACCTCGGCACTTCCCTTACCTCAGGCCACACCCTTGTCCTCGCCAACGAAGAAGAGTGCAAGGACGTTACTTTGCTATCCGGCCTGATGCGGCGCAACCGCGTCGAAGCCTTCGACGCCACCCCGAGCCGCCTTGCCGCCATGCTCGAACTGCCTGAATTCCGTGAAGCGATATCCGATTGCCGCCTCCTCAACATCGGCGGAGAGGGCATCCCACATTCGCTGCTTCACAAGCTCGACAGCGCCGGATTCAAGGGATTGATTGTCAACGAATACGGCCCTACAGAAACGACTGTCGGCTCCAACCATGCCATTCTTACCTCCGACAAGCCGGTCACTGTCGGCCCCCCGTTCTACAACTACAAGGAATATATCCTCGACGGCTGGGGCGGCGAGCTGCCCGTCGGCGCCATAGGCGAACTTGTCATCGCCGGACGCAGTGTTGGCAAAGGCTACCACAACATGCCCGAGAAAAATGCTGAGAGTTTCATAACGTTCAACGGCGAAAGAGCTTACCGCACCGGCGACCTGGCTCGCTGGCTCCCCGACGGGGATGTCGATGTGCTGGGCCGTATCGACCATCAGGTCAAGCTGCGTGGCCTACGCATCGAGCTTGGCGAGATTGAAAGCGTGGCCAACTCCTTCAAGGGTGTAAAGATGTCAGTAGCCAACGTATGCAAAATCAACAATATCGACCATCTGTGCATCTGGTATGAAGGTACGGACATAAGTCAGGAAGAACTGAAACTTCATCTTCAACGCCATCTCACCGACTACATGGTCCCCGACAGCTTCAACCCGGTGGAGAAGATACCCGTCACGCCCAACGGCAAACTCGACCGCAAGAACCTCCCTGCGCCTGTGCTTGAGCAATTAGCCGAGTATGAAGAACCCGCCCCCGGTGCCGAAAGCCGGATTGCCGAAGCATTCCGTGCCGCTCTTGGTCTGGAACGTGTAGGCGCCAACGATGATTTCTTCAAAATAGGAGGCACATCGATCAACGCCATAAAAGTTGTGGCCGTACTCTCCTCAGCAGGTCTGAAAATAAACTACAAAACGCTGTTTGACACCAAGACTCCCCGACGTCTCGCCGCATCACTCGGCCAAAGCGGGGACTCTCCGGTGCCCAAAACCGATATCGCAGCCTCCTCCGCCAACGGCGAGTTTGCCAAGCTGCTTGCCGGGAACACAGTCAAAGCCTTTAACGAAGGTGAGCGGCTGACAATCGGCAACGTGCTCCTGACGGGAGCTACAGGATTTCTTGGTATCCACATGCTGCATCATCTGATAGAGCACACCGAAGCTCAGATTTACTGCATAGTGCGCTCCGCAAAGGAGTTCAGCGCATCGTCAAGGCTACGCACGCTCATGTTCTACTACTTCGGTGACACCTTCGAGCATCTACTGGACAAACGGATATTCATCATCGAAGGCGACCTAAACGACACCCGGACGATTGCCGCACTTGATTCCGCAAAGATTGACACCGCAATAAACTGCGCCGCAAGCGTAAAGCACTTCGCCCCGGGCAATGAGATTGAACACGCCAATGTCGACACAGTCCGCAACATCGTCGAATGGTGCTCAGCCAACGACCGCCCACTCGTACATGTATCGACCGTTTCTGTAGCCGGCGAAGTCAACGTGGCCGATGCTGCGACAAAAATTCTTACTGAGCAGACTCTTGACATGGGACAGGGATTGTCCAATCAATATGTCAAATCGAAATACGAAGCTGAACGAATTATACTCGACGCCGTCGAAGCCGGCCGGCTCAACGCCAAAATCATGCGCGTGGGCAACATCTCGCCGCGCAATTCCGACGGCGAATTTCAGGCCAATTTCCAGAACAACGCGTTCATGGGACGCCTGAGGGCCTATCTCGCTCTCGGTTGTGTGCCTTACAGCCACCTTGTATCGGAGTGTGAGTTCTCGCCGGTCGACATGCTGGCGCATTCAATCCTCGACCTTGCCACGACACCGGCGGCCAACATCGTGTTCCATCCTCTCAACAACCATCACATCCCTCTTGCCGACGTGATTGACGTGATGGCCGAAGTACTCGGCGTCTCAATTGACTTTGTCGATGATGACGAGTTCGGCAAACGCCTGTCTGAAGCCATGGAAACAGCGTCCGAACGTGTGACGTTCCTCCAGCCGCTCGTAGCCTATGAATCGGAAAACGGCGCCACGACCTTCGCCGGTTTTACATCAACCTACACCAACTGCATTCTATACCATCTCGGATTCAGATGGGGCGAGACATCCACTACATATATCAGGAACTTTATCCGAGCCATTGCCGGACTCGGATACTTCGACCCGGTCATGGACTGATTATGCTGTTGGCTTCTGAAACAATCGAAATAAACCCGGCGATTGATTTCGCGACACTCGACAACCGCCTCATGCGGCTTCCCCTCTGGAGACGCCGCATGGCAATGTCGTTTGCCCGAGACATCGACTGCCTGCAATCGGTCATGTCCTACGAGCTGCTTGCCAAAATGCTCCATGACACGTTAAGAATCCCACCGGGAACTTTCACTATCGAATACGGTACCACTGGCAAGCCTGCCATTGCCGGACGGCATGACATACATATCAGCCTCAGCCACTGTGACAGGGCTGTAATGGCCGCTGTTGCCGACTGCCCTGTAGGCTGCGATGTCGAAGCAATCACCACCGATACTGCGGCAGCGATGTCCCAGACTATTGATTACTGTTTCAGCCCGCGGGAACGCCGCGCAATATTGCAAGCCTCCGACCCCGAGGTCGAATTCATCAAAATCTGGACTGTCAAAGAGGCTGTCTTCAAACTCGACAACGACATTGACATCGAGACGCTCGACACCATGGCTCTATCCCGGCGATTCAATATCAAATCGACCGCCACACCCGCCTTCATCTCGACAGTTGCCACCTTAACCTACAAAATCCCAAAGATAGACGTAAGATAATCATAAGGTTATGGTAATTAACAACCCTCATTCTTTTTATCCACGCAAAGGTGGAATATGTCGGTTGATATTCCATATCTGATTTTCAACAACTTATATTGTATTTACATCTATCTTTGGGGTTTTATAGATTGTCATACCTCAGCAGAGTGGTGTCCGACAGGACACCGATTTAGCAGTAACCGGGTACACCGGAGC